>OHMS01000460.1_pt1 | contig 17807 bp, 19 predicted proteins | sample 1569351 | NCBI WGS metagenome assembly OHMS01 (sample SAMEA3879571, study PRJEB24766) | human gut metagenome | biome: human-associated habitat; feature: feces | place: USA | collected 1985/1987 | reverse complement strand
GAGGAACTTACGGAAGAAGATTGTGGATTGAATAATTCTTTGTCCATAAGTTGCTCCCCTTTCCTACTACGCCTTACTTTTCTCCTATTTTCAAATTTGTAAACGTTTAATTTACGTAATATGGTTCTTTATAAATTCATACACCGCATTTTCGTATCTTAACGGATCTATTTTATAACAATCTGTATGTCCAGCACCTCGTATAATGAGCATTTGCTTTTCGCTTTTACAACTATTGTTAAGTCTATATGCCATTGCTACCGGTGCTTGCGTATCTTTATCGCCATGAATAATTAAAACTGGAATTTTCGTGTTCATCAGTGCTTTACACGCATCAACACCTCTCAAATTACATCTCCCCCATATTCTTGCCCCAACATTAACGAGTTCTGAGAATATTCTCACCAAAAATTTGCTTTGCAGCTTATCTCTACTATTGATTTCTATCATTTCTAACGGCGAGGTATATCCACCTTCATCGATGATGCCACGCACACATTCCATACCTTCTAAATTACTACTCAACATAGCTATGGCTCCACCCATAGAAATTCCTACTAGAAATATCAAAGATTCAGTTCCAAATCTCTTTCTTGCCCAACTCACCCAATCACGACAATCATATTTCTCTAACGCACCAAATGTAGAATATTCTCCCCCACTCTCACCATGTGCTCTTAAAGTAGCTAAAAGCAAATTCCAATTATGTTTCTCAGTAATCCTGTAAATTGGTTTTCCATTTACAAATCCAGTGCTCCAAAGCCCGTGAAAGAAAATCACAATCGGTGCATTTTTCTTTCTTTCATAAAAATAGCCTACTAATCTCACTCCATCTGATGCCGTAATTACTATTTTTTCATTTTTTGTAGACAAACTATTCTGTTCATCATCTGCCGTTTCTAAATTTGCCGGATGCGAAGCCCTCCGCTTACAGGCTTTCTGAAAAGCATATCTACTCCCTACAAAAAAAAAATTACCCCTGCAAAAATTATTACAGAATATATTATAATTACTCTACTCATCTCGCCTGTCTTCCTCCGAGAAAAGTTTGCTTAACAAAAAGTTGAATACAATTTCTTTTTTTGTTAACTCAAACAGCTATCGCCTGTCTCAAGCTTCTATTACTCTTGGCAACAATTTTTTATCTTCAATTCTAATAATCGCATCTTCGCCACAGCTTCCGCTGTGTTGCCTGCTGCTCACCTCGTAGCGGTGTGCATTTTTCGAGCAGCTACCGTGTGAGAAATCACACGGCCTTGTTTCCTATTGTCTTATCCCTTTACTCCCAGCTAAAGCACATTCCTTTGAAGCCATCGGCCTGCTCTTTACTGGTAAACACTACCTTAATTTCGTTCTTCACGGTGCAGTCATCGCTGACTACTAGGATATGTCTCTGAGAGAAGTCATAATCAAATGTTACCGTTGGGGATTCAAACAGTTCTCCATCTACATAGATATCTGCTTTGTTATCTCCGGATTCGTAGGTATAGTCGATACCCAGTATGCCAGACGCACTTGTGCTGATGGTAAAGGTAGTATCATCTACCTGCTCAAAATCCGAACTTGCATCGTACCAGACAAAGTTGTCGAACTTATGCACATCAGCATTGATCACATCAGTGTCTTTCATCTTTCCGGTGGAAGCAGCTACATTATCGTCAATAACTGCCTTGACAGTTTCAAAGTAGATTTCCTGTCCGGCATCGTTCGGATGAACACCATCACTGGACAAGTCATCATAAGCTTTGCCAGAATTGTTAAAGGCATCGATTGTATCTGCCACTGGAATTCCATAATGCTCACAGATGTTCTGAATAGTAGTTATTTTCTCCGTATACTCACGCTGAGAGGATTCCAGAATAGAGATGATAGAGCAATCTGGGTACTTAGTTCTGATAGTTCGGATGATAGATTCGTAGTTCGTGGAGAAGCCATCTGTTCTATCATTCTGACCATAACAGATAATTGCCAGATCATAATCTACATCATCATTTAAAGCCATTGTCCGAACATAACCGGCGTAAGAGGTATTTCCACCCATAGATACATTGGTTACCGAAACTTTGCCTTTATTTACGTTCTGGAGATATGTCTGCAGCTGTTTAAACCACTGTTGTCCATTTGTCTCTGTACCTGCGCCCTCACCAATGGAGTCACCTACGATCAGCACATTCACATCAAATCCATCTGCCAACTTCTGATAAAAGCTATCTTCTGCTTCCTGCTGTTTCAAGGCGGTCTGTTTATCTTGTTCCTCTTGATATAGTTTTTTATTAAGTGCTTGAAGTTCTGCTGACCGCTTATCGTCTTCCACCTTACTCATCCACAAAAGGACACCTAGCAGTGCTGCTAATATAACAATTACTATTCCGTATATCAGATTTTTCCGGGAGTTACTGCGGTACCCCCCCCCGTTTTCTACGACTCATGTTCCAAACTCTCCCTCAAAATTTATTTACCAAATGCAAACATAAAATGTCTTTCACAGATTTTTCCTACTGCTAAAACAATTAGTCCTGCTACTACAAAAACAATCCAACCTAAAATTTCCATCGGCAGTGGTAATAATCGGACAAGAATCCCGCGCGTTCCCTGCACTATAGAAAAATGAATTACATAAATAATAATCGAATTTTTTCCACACCACTGTAAAAAGGTATTTTCATGCATCAACTTGGCTACATCACTTAAAATATAATATCCTAAAAACGCTGTCACCAAACTAATCGGTACATTGCCATAACTATTTTCATACATCAAAACAGGTTTATTGTACAGCGACAATACTGTTATAAGCGCACAGCCGACAAGCAGTAGAACAATGTTGCCCTTCCTGGTAATCTTTTCACCTATTTGCTTATCCTTAAGGATTGTTCCCGCTTTATGCATCAAGTTCCCTGCAAGATAATACCCAAAGGCAACTGGAGTCACAGCAATATATAATGGACCAGACACTCCCTGTGGAACAACAAAGGTATAAATTAAACAAATACCAAGCAATATACCTTCTGCTTCAATTAAGTGATTTTTACATATACGGATTAACACTTCCCAAGCAATAACCACTTGTGCCATCACTAACAAAAACCACCATCTGAAAAAGCAATAGAAAATGTTAAGTTCCTCAGCTGTAGCTGTGTGCAGTACTAGCTTTCCAATAAAGAAATTATACAAAAGTGATAGAATTGCCAATGTAATCTGTGGTATTAATAGTCTCTTGACTTTTTTCTTTATTACAGTACCAAAATCTCCTGTGATTTTTTCATGAGCCAAATAGCCAGACAATATGAAAAACACTGGCATATGAAATGACAATATAATTTTTGCCCAAAAATTATCACTTGTTCCAAGAGCGTGCTCTAAAACCACAAGAAGGATTGCTCCTCCTCGAATAATGTCGACTTGTTTGTTTCTCTCCATCCTCTTCTCCCCGTTTATTACCTATGTATAATCTGTTTTAACTTGTTCTTCGCCCACGCAAATTCTTCTGTCTTTCTCATGAAAATCAGTTCAACTAAAAGTACTGTCAAACCACTAATCACAACGCGCACGACAAGGCCGATAAACGATTCTGATACAAAAGAGCAGAGCATATATGATATAATTACAATAAGAACATTACTACCAATGATTCCTGCCTGCTGTTTAAAATAATCTGCCAAAGGTCTTTTAAACTTTTTCTTAAACAGAATATATGGTTCCCACCATACAATTGTTAAAACTCTTGCAATTGCCGTCGCTCCAAGAATTCCTGTCATTCCAAAAGGCTTAGCTAATACTATGGACAATAGAATATTAAGAATCGCATTAATCACCATTGCATTTTTACGTTCTTTAAAAAGGCCCATTGTTTCGCAGAACATCCATGTTGGATCAAACGCATGTGTAACATAAAAAGTTGCAAGTATTGCAATCAACACATCTTTTTCCAAAACATATTCACTTCCAACCCAAATTGGTATAAACCCTTGGATTGCATTAAGAACACAGACCGAACAAAAGATTGTTATGACACCAAATAAGTAAACCATGCCCTTAAACACACTATATGAATGTTCTGAGTTATTATCCGCATTCAGATTACCAAGACTTGCAATCAAACCGGTTATCATCAAATTAATAAAAGTTGCAATATAGTTGATAATCATGCTGTAGTTAGAATAAAAACCAACATATATTGTTCCAAGTAGCATCGAAATCAGAATATTATCTGTACTCGTTACTACAACATTTGAAACCTTATAAACGAACATAGACTTCACATCACTTATCAATCCTTTTTTGTCTATAAGATTCGTTTCTTTTGTATACTCCTTTAAAAAAGGATAATACTTATTAGCTATTACATTGCAGACAACGTTCTGCATAATTGTAAAAAAGATCTGGATGATTAAATAGGTTGTGTAATTATTATTAACATATAAAAAGGCAATCTGTAATACATACTGAAGTAACAAGCAGATTGTCGCCACAATGTTTCTGATATACTCTTTTTGATCTGCTCGAAGCAGAGTCACCTTAAACATTACAAAATAAGACACCACTGAATTACACAGAAACAATAAATAATATAGAACGACTTCATTGTGAGGCAATGTGCTTTTAACCAGTTGCCCTAAAAACGGAACGATGGCTAAACCAACTACTGTTACCGCGGCTGCTATATAACGATATAATTTTCGATAATAACTTATAAGCTGTTTTAATTTTTCATGGTCATTATCATGTAAAGCACCATATAAACTATACGTTAAAACATTTCCTATTCCCAGTTCCGCTAAGGACAATAGTGTAAGAATATTTGTATAAAGACCGTTTACACCCGTGTACTCAGCACCTAATTTTCTTACAAATATTGTCCTTGTTACAAAAGCTAATACAAGTGTTATTAGCTGCTGTGCAAAACCAAATGAAACATTTCTAACGGAATTTGCACTCCTAGACTTTCCCATTCTTTTTTCCTCGTACCTTCAACCCAATTAATGGCATGATCCAAAGGTTGTGTAGCATCGTTGCCACGATATCTGATCTTCTCAGTTCCCACCAAACAGACGCAAACAGAATAACATGCAGAACATAAAAATACGCCAGCTGATTGTTAATCGATGGTTCTCTTTTTGCCTTACGATATATTCTCACAGAAATTCCAGCAATAATCGCAGTAATAAGAACAACACCCAGATAACCAAAATCTTGCATAAAATAATAGTACCATGTTGGGTAGGCATTCATGCTCTGATGAGCACCAACGGCGTAAAACTCAGCAGCATACGCCTGAGTATCATAAAGGTTCAAATAAACTCTCTTAAATGTAACTATCTGCAAAATATAATTGATACATCCAAGAAGGCCTCCAAATATAGCCTGTCCCCAATGCCAAGTGGAAATTCCTGATGACACTGGATTTTTTAGCATAACTTGTAAAAGTGCTGGTCCACAGCAAAAATAGCCAGCAACAATGTTTAAAATTGATTCAAAAATATTTCCAACAACTTTATGCCTTTGGATTGTCACACCGACAAGTGCAATAATCGCTATTGCAATTATCACTCTAATCCTTCTTCGGATTTTTTTCTGTTTTCCTATGCTCATTCCCGAATCACTAGGGTGCTTATTGAGCATGTAAGCACAAAGCATTGCCAATGCAAAATAAAATACTTCCCACCTACCTACTGTTGATACGACAACAATAACCAGATCAATAATACTAGCTATCAAATTCCAGCCCTTTATTTTTCCCTTTGCCCATAAAAACACCTGAATAAAGGAACATGTTTGCATTGCGGGAAAAACGCCTAAATGTAAAAATAGGATTCTTTCGGCCGCTGTCATATATCCCGCTTCCACACTGTTTGCAATAATGTTCCTCATTACAGACATTCCATAGCTTTGCACATAAGATAGCCCTCTGAGAAAAAGTGGGATACTTATAAGCGTCAAGACTAATTGAATCATCAGAAGCCGATTTCCAACTTTTCTATAGTCTATCTCATCATCCTCATATTCTTCAATGTATGTGTTTACATATATTGAAGATTTGTTAATTGTTCCATACCCAATTAGTAATCCCCCGAAATCAAATGAAATCAGTCCAACAAGCAATACCGCATAGACTTCATTTTCTAACGGGTACCACTCCATAGTATTAATCTGTAATACTATGGTCACAATAAGCCACAATGCATTATATAGAAAAATTGGATGAAGCGCCGAGTGATACTTAGCATAACTGGCATAGCAGCCACAAACGGCTAAAAATATAATAGTAAACGCAAGTATTGACACCTTTATCTCCCTTCCAATATACTTTTGAACAGTTCAACATATTCTTTATATTTTTCATTACATGAATATTTCATTGCTCTATTTCTGCATTTTTCTCTTCTAAACAAACTCTCTTTTTTTACTCTGAAAATTGCTTGTTTTAATGCCTCATAGTCATCTTTCTCAACAACTATTCCTGTTTCTTCATCAATAATTTCCGGGCTTCCGCCAGTTTTATAAGTAATAACTCCTGTTCCGCACGCGAGAGCCTCAATATTAGTTGTCGGAAAATTTTCTTCGCGCGTTGGATTCACAAAAACATCTGCCGCCGAATAAATTTCTGCAAGTTCTTTCTGATTGTTAGTATGTGTTATACAAACCACATTTTCCGGTAAGTTATCTTTTTCCCTCTCCCCAATGCCAACGATAACTATTGTGTATTCATCAGGCAATGTTTCGGCCAACTTAACAAATACATCTAATCCTTTGCGTGGTGCCCATGCACTTGCAACACCAAGAATCATAAAGTTATTTTCTATATTATGAACTTTTTTAAATTCAGAAGCTGTTGGAGCAAAAATATTCAAATCTATTCCATTATTAATCACCTTAACAGGGTATTCTGCTAAAAAAGATTTTTTCACCTCCGAACCAAGCCATTCAGAAGGCGTCACAATTGTAATATCCGCACCCGTAAACCATTCTTTCTTTTTTTGAAACATTTCTTTTGTATGGTCAACATCGCTATACGGGTAACCCTTTATTTGCGGACACTTCTGACACTCGCTCTCCCACTTGCTACAATTCACATAATCATAGTATGGACAATGCCCTGTATACGGCCAACAATCATGTAATGTCCATACTATCGGAATATTTCTCTTTTTTATATAATTAAAGAGCATCGGAAGGTTAATATAGCAGTTATGTAAATTGTGAAAATGTATCAGATCCGGCTTTATATCATCTATTTTTTTTAGAAACAGCCCTGTTGTCAAATGGGAAAAACAACCATTGTAGCCGGTCTTTTTTGCCATCAAGAGGTGAAGTTTTTTATCAAGTTTATTTCCGATATATATATGATTTTGTTCTTCTATTTTCCTTTCATTTCCATGAACTGCTGAACATGTATATACTTTAAAGCCTGCTTTTCTTGCCTCTTTAGCAATCATAAACATGATGCGCCCAGTGCTTCCAACTGTGCTACAATTAATTTCAACTATCGTTTTAGGCATCACTGTCACTTTCCTTCTCTAACCGTCATTTAACGCTGTCCATAATAGGCATTCGGCCCGTGCTTTCTCATATAATGCTTATCAAGAATATATGTTTCCATCTCAGCCTTCGGATTCAGTGCCAGCGTCTTTAAATCCATCTCCGCTACTTTTTCCAGCACAACAGCATTGTATACTGCATTCTCCGGACTTTTCCCCCATGCAAATGGCCCATGATTTTTTACAACGATTCCAGGAATCGCCATTGGATCATATCCGCCATTATCTACTGTTTCAATAATCACTTTACCTGTATTTGCCTCGTAATCTTCCATAACCTCTTGTTTTGTTAGTTCACGAGTGCATGGAATATCACCATAGAAATAATCTGCATGCGTCGTTCCCAAGGCAGGAATTGCACTACCCGCTTGGGCAAATGCCACAGCATTTACAGAATGTGTATGGACTATTCCTTTTATATTTTTGAATTTTCTATATAATGCCAAGTGTGTTTTCGTATCAGATGACGGATTCCATTTTCCTTCCACTCTTAAGCCACTTTCAATGTCAACTACAACCATATCATTAGGACTCATTTTATCGTATTCAACACCAGATGGCTTAATCACCATGTATTTTCCATCACTGGATATCCCACTAACATTTCCCCATGTATAGATAACTACACCTCGTTTTACCAATTCAAGATTGGCATCACACACACTATTTTTTAAATCTTCTAACATTATAATCACTCATCCTTCAAATACGCCAATGTTTCTGTAAGCCCATCTCTAAGCGTAAATTTTCCATTCCATCCAAGTTTTCGCAATTTTGTATTATCCAAAATGCAATTTTTTGAACGCGAAAAACCTTTCTCTTCTATCTCGTCTGGCAAATCAAATACCACTGTTGTCCCTGCAATTTCTGCACACATTTTTGCAACTTCAGCAATAGATGCCACCGATTTTTCATTTGAGATGTTGTAAATTTCACCATTCTTACCAGCAGACAAAATTTTAAATATTGCACTTGCAGCATCAACAACATAACAATATGTTCTTCTTTGGTCACCCTTACTTTTTAGGATTATATTTTCACCATTTAAAGCATTTCGTATAAACTGTGCATGGGCCTTACTATCCGACCTCAGCATAGTTGGGCCATATACACTTGGCAATCTCGCAATAACTGCATTGATTCCAAATTCTTCAACATAACTTCTAACCAGAAGTTCACAGCATCTTTTGCTTTCAGGATAACCATTTCTGAGAATTGTCTGATCTATCATTCCACTCATATTTTCAGAATAAATGTCTTGTCCATTCAATTCTCCATAAACTTCAAACGACGAAGTCAGAATCATTTTGGTGATTTCTTTGTGACTCACGCAATAGTCTAAAATATTTTTATTCCCGATAATATTGGTGAGTATTGTTTCAACAGGTTGCGTAGCATAGGACTTAGGATCTGCATTGCTCGCCCCATGGATAATATAATCATACTTAATTTCTTTATCCAAGGGATTCATAATATCCTGAACAATCGGTATAACCGCCGTCCCAAATCTCTTTTCAAGTTTTTCTCTGCTTCTACTAAGTGCATATATTTTTATCCCGGCACCAAATTCTTTATTTGCCACCAGCAAAGTATCTATTATGCACGATCCAATTAGCCCAGTTGCCCCAGTCACTAGAATTGATACATTTCTTAAGTCAATTGCGTTAGCTGTTTCTCTTATACTCTCTCCATACATTAGTGCATCCACTCGTCTTTCTTAGCCATCAATAGTGCTTTGAAGATTTCAATGTCCTCAGATGTTGTAAGTTTTAAATTTTTCTCAGACCCCTGCGACATATAAAGTTTTCTTCCAAGTTCGATGTACATCGTGCAAGAGGCAACAGAATTTGTAATTCCCTTATCAAGTGCTTCCTTATGTGCGTCACAAATGTCCTTTAAGAAAAAGGCTTGCGGTGTCTGTGTGATTTTAAGATTATCTCTTGGAACCTGCTCCACCGTAGAAAGTGCATCATATGTTTTAAGCATCGCCGCCGTACAGGGCACAACAGTGATTGCATTCCCATACTGTCGGCAAACTCTGATGTTGTCCGTAATAACATCTGCACTAACCATCGGTCTGATTGCATCATGAATCAAAACTACATCATCATCATTTTTATATCTTTCCACAATATCGTATAAGCCATTTCTAATTGAATCTTGACCATTTTTTCCGCCAGAAACAATATTCTCCAATTTTGAAATGCCAAACTGCTTGGCATATGCTCTTAAAACATCATGCCAGCCATCCAAACATACTACCTCGATTGCATCAATCTGAGGATGCTTTTGGAAAGCTTCCAACGTATAAATTATAACCGGTTTATCATGAACATTAATAAATTGTTTGGGTATATCTTGTCCCATTCGAGCACCAACACCACCAGCAATAATCAGCGCAATATTCTTCATAATTATTCTCCTTTACACATCCAAATCTGTAGTTTTTGCATGTAATTTCTTTCTAATGCTTTCTGATCCCGGAAGTTTTCTAATAAAGTTTGCTACTCTAAATCGAGCAATTGACTTCATACCCAGCATATAAGCCTGCACAGGGTTCATCCCATTTTTTATCGAAATTTCTATGCCTTCAGGAACAGTTTGTTTTACATAAGTACGTTGGTTAACACCGCCCAATCTCATCATCGCCAAATCTTCATTTAAATATTGAAATTTAGCACCTGCCACATACATTCTTAGAAGCAGGTCACGATCCATTTGGCACTTATATTTCAAATCAAATGTTCCATATCTATCATATGCAGATTTTTTTACAAAAGTTGCGGGATGGACAACTGCCATCCTTTTTCTCATAACTTCTAGCGAATCAGCTGGCTTACAACGATAGTTTGCTTCTCTCCCCCCAAACATAATTGCATTTCCATAAATGACATCTGTTTCCTGCTTAATGTTCTTTGCAATTATATTTAGCGAATTATCTGTTAGCATATCGTCCGAATTGATTATTCCAATCAATTCACCTGATGCAATCTTAATTCCCTTATTAAATGCATCACTAATACCTTTATCTGGTTCGCTAATCCACTTTGTTACAACGTTCGAATATTTTTTTACTATATCCAAAGTAGCATCTTTTGAACCGCCATCCACAATAATATACTCAAGATCCGGATAATTCTGTCGTGCTACACTTTGAATCGTATCTTCTAATGTTTTTTCACTGTTATATGTAATTGTTATTATTGAAATTTTCATTTTTCACTCCGTTATTTCCAGTATGCTGTAAAATGGTGATGTGAAACCTGCTTTTCTTTAGGAGGAAGTTTCATATAATCGCCATACATATTTGAAAGAACATGTTTATAATTTTTCGGCGCACTATATTTTTTCCCTTCAAATTCAAGTTCTACGGCTTCTGCAAAATCTTCACATGGAAAAACCTCTTTCATTCCATAAGTAAAAACTGATATATCTGCAATTCTATTGCAGGTAGCATCATCATTATAAGATGTAGCCAATTTTGCTATTTTACTTATAAGGTGTTGCATCGAAATCGGCTTCAATAAAAAAGAACTTACCTTTAAAACCCAATTTTTCACAGTTGATCTTCTATCACTAACCGGAACCGATTTCAAAACAAGCATTTTGCGATATATATCTATCCGGTGATTTAGCTGCTTTAATTTCTTATCGTCTGCCGGCAGATAATCCATCGGAAACACATCAACATACACGCCAATCGGCATGGCATAATTATTTTCTTCTTCAATAACTGTCGCTGTATCAATCACTTTTCCACTTGCGAGATAATAATCTTTCTCTGTTTCCGTTGAAATAGCCTTTAATGTGTCCTGTCTCTGTTGATTAAATTCTGCAAAGAAACGATCATAATCTTTTCTCTTCATGCAAATGTCAACATCATCATCCCATGGTATGTATCCCTTATGCCTAACTGCACCAATTAGCGTTCCAGAAAACAAGAAATATTGTATTTCGTTTTTTTTGCAAAAATCATCTATCGAATCCAATATTTTCAGTTGAAGCATTTTTAACTCTTCAACACTTATGTTTTTTTTCATTTGCCATTCCTCTTTTTCATCAATTCCTTATAGAGTTCAACATATTCATTAAACTTGATATTCTCATCAAACTCTTTCGCTTTTTTCCTACACATTTCAGACGTAACACTTTCCCATTTCCGGCTCACTATATACTCAGCAAGCTGACTCACGTTGCCTTGATCTATGATTTTTCCGTATTCATTTCCTGCTGCTTCCACAGATCCTCCCGTTCTATATGTTAAAACCGGAGTGCCGCATGCTAATGCTTCTAAATTTGTTGTCGGATAATTATCCTCATAAGTGGGATTGACAAAAATACTTGCCAAGGTGTATAACTCCGCCAGTTCTTGTACACTATCAGTACGTTCAATTCCAACAATGCTATTGGGTAATTCCTCTTTCTGTTGTTTAGTCAACCCGACAAGAACAATCACATATGTTTTGGGCAGTAAACTCGCCAACTGAACGAAATCATCCAGACCTTTTGACTTTGCCCACGTTGAAGAAACACCTAAAATTACTTTTCTGTTCCCTATCTGAAGCTTGTCTATAATAGTTCCAGTCGTTGGCTTAAAATCATTTAAATTTATGCCATTATTGATAACCTCGATTCTACAGTCCTTAAGAAATGATTGCTTTACTAATCCAGCTAGCCACTTAGACGGAGTTACAATTGTTAAATCAGGAATTTCTGTAAATAGTTCTTTCTTTTTTTCCCAATTCCACTTTGAGTTATCAAATATCAAGCTTGTTGGGTGATGTCTTTTTTGTTCACAGTCATAGCATCCAGTTTTCCATTTTTCACAGTGAATAAGATCAAAATATGGACAGTGTCCTGTAAATGCCCAACAATCGTGGAATGTCCAAACGACAGGAATATTTTTCTTTTTAATATGCTCAAAAAGAATTTCCAGATTAATATAATACCCATGCATTATATGTAGCTGAATCAAGTCAGGGGCATATTCATCAATCTCTTTCAAGAATTTTCTTGTTGTTGCCCGAGAGCCAAAGCCACATTTATCAGTAATGCGTGTATATAAACCGTGCATATTTTGGTCAAATTTATTTCCAATCTTAACTGTCATAACAGCATCTGCTGCTGTATTTACTCTTCCCCATGCAATTGCGCATTCCTGATTTTGATTTATCAATGCATTGTGGATTCCTACAGCAATCCGCCCTGTACAGCCCCATCCACTATATGCTGTAATTTGTAATACTCGCATTTCAATTTACTCCTATGCCTTTAAGTCTCCCTGTGACTTCATCTCTACTCCCAACTTCTCACACTCATACAGCTTGGCATCTACCAAATAGCGATACCAGTATGCCTGCAGGAATGTATAAATCTTTCCCTCAGTACCATCCAAAAATCCAAGTCTGAGATAATATCTATAAATAAAATACAAATGCGCTCGGAAAAATTTCGGCAGACTATAATAGCCGTGATTCTTCACAAAACGCTTTACCTTAGCTTGCATTGATGTCGATGTTTCTTCCACAGAATCCTCTCCATTTGCAGCATCCGACTTCATTTGCTGATCTAGCACTTCTTTATTGGAATACCAGTTATGCTTATTGATCCACCATTCCAATGATTTGTTATTGTTATCGGAAAAGTCATTTTTGAAAGTAACTACATCACCATCCGTAACAATAAGATGCTCATCCATGAGTTTCATTTCAGACATTCCATGACCCACGCGGAAAATTCTCAGCAAAAGTTCCGGATACTTGCCACCGTGTTTAAGCCATCTGCCCATGAAATAAACTCTACGGCGAAGAATTACGCCATTTACCTTTGCAGGAAGATTATCCAGCTTTTCATCAATTTCGTCTGCCAGTTCTGAAGTAAACTCCTCGTCTGCATCAACCTTCATCACCCACTCGGTCTGCAGGTTGATATTATCCAGTGCCCAGTTAAACTGTGCAGCATGGTTTTCAAACTGATGCTCATAAACTTCCGCTCCGAGTGACTTTGCCAGTTCCACTGTTTTGTCAGTCGAATAGGAATCAATAATCACCATACGCTGTGCCACACCTTTAAAAGATGCAATGCACTTTTCTAAGTTTTGCTCCTCATTCTTTGTGAGGATAATAATTGTTAAATCTGCCATTTTTCATTTTTCCTATTGTGAAATATGTTGCATATGCTAAAGTAACTGTGACAACCACAAAAGCAATAACCGATACCACCGAAGGCTTTATCATTCCTAATGTAAAAGCATGAACCAGATAAATCTCATACGAAATCATTCCAGTCGTGGCCAACATTTTATTTTCAAATAATCCACTGAATGATTTTCCAAATACCATAATTCCAATTGCCATCGGCAAGCAGGTCAACAAGGCCATCACATTCGATACAATGTACGGCAGGTTTTTAACCGCATGCAACTGTGTTATTGCCATGAAGAGAAGGCACACTGTACCCCCCCCCCGTTAAAATCAGGATGTTCTTAGTTTTTGTCAGTGTTCGATCGATCTGATTTTTATTTGCTGCTAGCAATACACCGACCGGAAAAGACAGCATCTGCCTTGCACGAAGGAACGGCATATCTGGATTTGCAAAGAACATCGACTCCAGCACAAACCAAATAGCAAATGCTCCAAACAACGCCAACATCTGTATTTTGACATCTTTAATCAGTCTCTTTACTGCATAAAAAATCAGATAACAGATAACGATATAGGTCATGAACCAACCGTAACTTGTTGCCGATTTCAAAAAGCAGAAATCCAGCAAATAGGTTTTAATGGAAAACACACCTGTAGCAAGTAGTCCTACCAATTCCACTATCCAGAACGGTAGGCAGACGCCTAATAGACGTTTCTTCCAGAAGCTAATTAAGCCATTCTTTTCATACGAAATCTCCAGTCCATATCCGGAACACATCAGAAACAATGCAACGCCAATTCCCGCAACAAATTGAATTCCTCCAACAGAAAGCATTGCTCCACTGTGTGCCCAGACAACAGTCCAGATAGAGAAACCTTTTATTGCTGTTGTGTAATTTCTGTCCATCCACTGGTATTTTTCTGGTTTCTTGATAAAGCCCAGCAGATAACACACAAAAATCAAACCTGTAAGAAGTACAAAGTATTTCATTACACCTTGCCCTCCAACTTTTTAATAACCCTCGCCGGATTTCCTGCAATCACACAGTTGTCCTCAAACTTACCACATACCACAGCACCGGCACCGACAACGCAGCCATCGCCCAGCACTGTACCTTTCAGTATTATTGAATTACACCCGATAAAGCAGTTTTTACCGATTTTAATCTCTCGGCTTGGCACCAGATCACTATCGCCGCCGTTTTCATCCTGTAGCAGTTTGTTTCTTGCCTCTGCCTCGATAGGATGGAAGTCATTGTCCAGAATCTTGCAGTTACCGCCGATGCAGGTATTCTCACCAATCGTAATCTTTTTCCGGGCGTAAATCGTTGCTCCACTTATTCCTACATTATTGCCAATCTCGATTTCCGCTCCTGGAGCACGGGTTACGATAATTGTTCGGCTGTAAAGGCCAACAAGGTTGCTGAGGAAACTACTCTTAATCGTAACGTTCTCACCAATCTTCAGATTGGCACCGCCCTTGTTGAAGATGATTGGAACACCTTTCAGCAAGAGATTCTTTCCATATTCAACTTTCGTCATCTTCATAACCAGCTTAAACCAGTTACTGTTCATACCTCTCGCCTCCTTTACAGCTTCAGAATCTCTTCTGCGTACTTTCTCACCGACACATTTCTAGTCAGATTCTTCTCCAGATTCTCACGACCTCTGGCTCCCATCGCCTTCAACTCGCTATTTCCGGCATTCTCGATGAACCAGCGGATGTTTTCCTCGACCTTGTCATATTCACCCGGCTCACAGCAGAGACCACCGTGTGTATCTTCAATCAAGCAACGAACCTCTGAACCCGACTCCAGTACCCCTAAAATGGGCTTCGAAGCGGCCATTATGCCGTATGCCTTTGATGGACAACTCACTCCCTTAATACCTTTGGCATTCACACACCAGTGAACATCGCCTGCATTCAAGCTATAAATCAGATCAGCCTTATCCTGGTACGGAATGAAAGTCACATTGTCCATGTGATGCTGCTTTACATAGAGCACCAACTTGTCCAGCACAGAACCAGCACCAACAAAAGCAAATACAACCTCTCGGCCATCGGCAGTCTTAGTACCCGGTTTGATTTTCTCCACAACCTTAATCAGATTCTCAAGGTCATAGTACAGACCAATATTGCCAGAGTACATAATGACAAATTTGCCATCCAGACCGTACTTCTTCTTGAAAGCAACAACTTTCTCATTGCTCTCATCCAACGGATATATCTCGTTCTCGTCGATCCAGTTGTTTATCATAACGGTCTTAAGAACTTTCTTTCCCTTGAAACGGTTCTCCACCGTCTCCACCAGATCACGACCGACTGTGATCACAAGATTGCTACGCTTGCAGCTGAACTTGTCGAACCACATCATGGCATCGGTGACAAACTTGCTCTTGGTGTAGCCAACCGCCAATACCTGCTCCGGGTTGAAGTCCTGAATGTTATAAATGTACTTAGCGTGTTTCATCCACTTGCCCCATACGCCTAGCAGACCGCCGAGGATTGGCGGCTGAGAAATGGAGAACACATAGTCCATCTTTCCAACCTTGAATGTCGCACCCATTGCTCCAAAGAAATAGGCAACAATGTTTTTTACACGGCTTTTCTTGTTGGTCTTGCTGAACTCCGGTACACGAATTCTCAACACCTTCACGCCGTTGATTTCTTCCTCGTAATATTTCTGTGTCTTATATTTAGCTTCAATAGTTCCCAAGTAACTCGGCACCACACAGATGACCGTGATATTGAATTTATCCAGCATACCCTCCGCCAGTTCACGGAGAATCTGCCCCGTTGACGCAGTATCTGGAATATAGTAATGAGCATAAATCAGGAGATTCTTCTTATTTGACATTCCGCTATATTCCTCTCACAAGTTTTTATATCTAACCGCCGATGCAGAACACCGGCGGGCTTTATCTATATCAAGCAGTGTGTTCATCACACTGTAATTATCATTTTTCTCACAGTGGTCATCTTTCACAGTCATATTTCAGCCTGCTCTTCATGACCGTCACTGAATCTTTTATGTAGACCTATCATGGTCTACTCGCCCAATTTGCTTCAACTGAAACTTTATGGTAGACACCTTCATACCAGCTCATCAACAAAGTGTTAGGTCTTATTGTCATAACTCGCTGTCGCACTTCTCCATTTTTCAAAGTGCTGACCTTTATTGTCATAACCCGTAAACCAACTTACTTTGTTAAAACTGTACAAGTTCATAGTCACTCTCTGTTGCAATATGAACAATCATCTACCCCTCACTACCTCTAATTCTCCAGAAAAATGCAGTTATCATGTCCATCTCTTGTCTGCAATAAACTTTTCCAGAAAAATAGATTTTGGGCTTTTCAACACTTTCAACCTCCACCTCTAATTCTTCAGAAAAATGAAGGTATCATGTCCGTTCCTTGCTCTGCAATAAAACAGGCTCGCAGTAGGGGGATTTTGCATGAGTTTTATACGCCACCGTAGACCATCATGCCGTCACTGAAAGTTTGAGGTAGACATTGTTTGACGCTGCAACGTATTTTTTAGTGCATTTTGTATGCTCTATTGAGTGATTTTTGAAATCAAATTGTTTAACTTGGCGAAAATTTTCATTAGGTGATTTTTTCACTCCGTTCTCATGCAATATTTCTGGTTAATTAGAGGTATACATATCTCTACACGAAACCTCATTTTTCTGTATCAGGGTGTAGTGAAAAGCTCACTTATTGCCAAAAACTATGTTTTTAGAACTCCACCCTTGACCATTCTATTTTTCCGAAGAATTAGACCTAGACATTCGTGGGAGCAGCTATTACAACAAAGTCCGCATCCGAGTATGCAACCTTTGCATCCAGCGTTGCGATCAAGTTCAGTTCTTTCTCTGCAAGATATTTCTCAATATAATCATCTTGAATTGGAGATTTATGATTGTTAATCATATCCACTTTCGCTTGCACAATGTCAACAGCCATCACTTGATTATGCTGTGCTAACAGAACGCTAAGGGAAAGGCCGACGTATCCTCGCCGTTCAATGGTCGGAACAGACTTCTGACGGATTCCCTCGTACTCCGTTTTACCAGCATCGTCATGCACCACTCACATGATGGCCTGCTCTGTTGTAGCAGGT
>OHMS01000453.1_pt1 | contig 17906 bp, 10 predicted proteins | sample 1569351 | NCBI WGS metagenome assembly OHMS01 (sample SAMEA3879571, study PRJEB24766) | human gut metagenome | biome: human-associated habitat; feature: feces | place: USA | collected 1985/1987 | reverse complement strand
TTCCTTTTTATTATTGCCTGTATTGACAAGCTGTATGTTACAGTCTGTCTCAGCTGTATCATAGTCATTTGTGTTTAAAAGATGATTCAGGATCAGATAATGAGCCTCAAGAGATCTGGAAGAATCTTTGATATTTCCTTTTTGTGCCTGGGCTGACTCTGTAATCTGTGTCCGGAGAAGTTCTGCTTTAAAATCTCTGGCAAGAACTTTGGAATCGATTGTGGTCAGTTTGACAGAAACAGTGGCAGAATGATTAGCTGTGCCGACGATGACATCCGAAATTTTGTAATTAAATTTCCGGAAAAAGAGAGAAAAGGTTTCATTGATTTCATCAGTTAAATCAGTATTCTCTGTGGCATCGGGGAACAGCTCTGTATAGGGTATGTATTTTTGCGTAGTTTCTGAATCGAGATTTTTTAACTGATCCAGTTCATTTCTGACTACACTCTTTACATCTGACTCATTTTTGCGGAAACAGCCGCTGCTTACAGATACAGCAAAAAGAAAAAATAAGACAGAAGAATAATTGGAAAGGAAGATAAATATGCAATTAGTAAATATAGGTTTTGGAAATATAATTGCAGCAAACAAAATCGTAGCAATAGTAAGTCCAGATTCGGCACCAATAAAAAGAATGGTGCAAGATGCTAAAGATGCAGGAACAGCAATTGATGCAACATGTGGAAGAAAAACAAGAGCTGTTTTAATAATGGATTCAGGACATATAATTTTAGCAGCAGTACAGCCAGAAACTGTAGCAGGAAGAGTAGACAAAGATATTACTCAACCTGTTCAGATAGATGAATAATAAAAATAAATATTTAGGAGGTAGATTTAAAATGATGGTAAAACCAACAGTTGCAGAATTACTAAAAAAAGCAAAAAATAGATATGAATTAGTAATAGCAACATCAAAAAGAGCAAGACAAATAGCAGAAGGAGCAGAAGTAAAAACAAAGGTAAAGGAAGAATCACCAGTAACTTTAGCTGCAAATGAAATTGCAGAAGGAAAAGTAGAAATAGTTGAACCAGCTGAAGAAAAAGAAGATAGAATAGAAAGAGGAGAAGAATAAGTGCTAGTAATATTATCAGGAGTATCAGGAGCTGGAAAAGATACAATAAAAAAAGAATTATTAAAAAGAATACATAATGCAGTAACACTTCCATCATTCACATCAAGAGATATGAGACCTGGAGAAGTAGAAGGTGATCATTATCATTTTATTAGTAAAGAAGAATTTGAAGAAAAAGGCAATAAAGGAGCTATTAAGAATATAGACAAAACCTTGAAAATGTTTGATGAATCAAGCATGGATAAGATTGCTCCTACCACTGCCGTAAACAAAGCAAAAAAAGTTATCAACCGATACTAGAAAAAGGGAAAATACCTTTATTACATACATATATATATATCGGACCACACATATGTATGTAATAAAGGTACTTCAAACTAAAAGCCGAACAGAATTAACTTGTGGGAAATAGGATGGATGAATCCCCGATAGCTTCAAAAGTAACTTAAGTGCATTGGGCAAGTAACTTAACTTACTTGACACTTTCACTTAACTTACTTGGCTCACGAAGTCAAGTTACTTTATTTGCCCTATATTTCTCAAATAAATTCTGTTTGGCTATATAAAATGGCAAGTTCTAGTTTTAACTTTATCCTCCCTTTCCTTTATACAAGTTTATTCTTCGGGTATATAAATGATTTCTCCATTATCCAATTCATAGGCAATACCCACCTTTTTTCCTTTCTTGCCGCTTTTGACATCCTGATCCTCAGAAGGGGTATAACGGTTAATCTTCTGCCCTTCCTTGGTTATGATTTCCATGTTTTCCTTACCCGGATTCTTCACCATCGTAAAATCTTCCTGACTAAACATTTCAGTCATATTATAACGGGTAACCAAGGCCACCATTAACGCTACAGCAAACACCATCGCCACATCAAACAGATTGCTGACCACGCTCATCGGGTCACTATCCTCCTCTTTTCTTAATAAATTACGTTTCATCTCAAGCTGTACGTTTTTCAGTGAGCAATTCAGAAAGGAATTCCAGATTAGTCATATCCTGTAAATACCAGCGTTGCTTCACCTGCTGGGTTATGAAACCGATAGCACTAGAAAACAGACCAACTACAGTCGTAGCAAAAGCGACCTGCATATTATACGCCATAGAAGCGATATCACCAGTAGAAAGTCCCACCAAAGCAGGTCCCATTGGAATCAATGTACCCATCAATCCAAGCATCGGTCCCATCTTGGTCAATGTTTTTGAAATAGCCAAATCCTTATCAGCAGTAATTTCAAAATCAGCCAACAGGCGCTGCACATGTGCCGGACGGTCTTTTGACTCCAACACCCGACGGATATACGCAATGACCAACGAGTTCGACTTCACAGGAAGTTTGCCTTCCAATTCGGGCAAAGTATCTATAGTCAGTGTATCAAGCTGTTGACGCAACAACGCATCCGTACGCCGAATAGCCAGATACTGCCCGAAAAAACTGCCTATCAATAATAGCGAACGGATGAAAAGAATAATAAGCAATACAACAACAGGGACTAAAAGTCCGTTCGAAATCCAAAACAGAATGTCTGATATAAGATTCATAATGTCAGCAAGTTTTAAATGTTTGTTTTTATTCGTCTATATTTATATATAACCAATCCAATGAGTCCTCCACCTGCCAGCATAATTATCAAGCCGGTCAATGCCCCCCAATCCACCTCGCTTACACCTGTTACGGCGGTACGACCATTTACAGTAGCAATAATTCCCAATATGGCGGTCAATGCATTAGTGAGGAACAATAGCTCCAACCGTAATTCCTTTTCCGGCAAAAGATAACGAAGAAACAATGTGCCTGCAGAAATCAATATCAATACACCTGCCGCCATACTCCATGCGACAAGAGAAAAGGAAACACCCGGAAAAGAGAAGATAAGATATACCAATCCGCTAAACAAGACAGGAAATATCAAAATCCCCGGAAACCAACGTAAAGCACGGTAAGCCCAAAGAGTACGTTTCTTAACAGGCCCTGTAGTAAGCACATGAACAGCCAACATACAAAAAGCCATCTGTAAGGCAACTTCCACTGTAAGCACCACCGAAGTGTCAAGCATCAATTGGACATTTGCCAACCAATCAGCAATCTGTGTCTTAGACTGCTGAATAGCATATGGCCACATCAGTCCCACAAAGAGGGTGGCTACAACAGCTATTGCTGCAACCGATCCTCGTTTACGAAATGTCTGTTTCATCATAAAATTGAAACAGACCAATATCATAAGAACAACTACAACTGTTTCCATAGCCTGTTATTCCTGCATTTTTTTACGGCGACAACGCACCAATACAATTAAAACAAGAACTGCAGCCACCACTACAACACAAACAACAGTATTGCTTACCGTATTCGTCTGTTGTTCCGTACCGACTGTATTCATCTCTTCTTTTTTCATCACCATACCCTTTTGCTCTTTTGAAGCAGCAACTTCACGTATCTGACTGATGTTTTCCTTATACCGGGATGCAGTCTGTGCATCCGTTTTAGAAGCTATGAACTGACGTAATTTAGCATTATCACAAACAAAACCAGAACAAGACGGTTTATATTTATTCACCAAATCGGTATGTAGTTTGGCAATATCCGCTATCTGTTGCCCGCTAGCCTGCCACATTCCTTTACGGATAGTTTCCATCATTACCGCAGTCATTTCTTCCAAAGCGGCAGGGTTCTGCTTTTCAAAATAATCCTGCACTCCCAAGTTAAATTTATCCTTTACATACACATCATATATCTCATTCCACATTTCCTTATCAACAGCCTGAGGTTTCATGACATTCCAACCATACGTATTTTGCACAATCTCAGCAAAAGTATTAGCTGCGCCGGCCTCCCCTTTCATTTTTTCCTTAATATAAGCAGGATTGAATATTGTGGTACGGCTCTCTATACCAATAGCTTCTTTCACCTCTTGCATACGGGCATTGTTACGGTTACGATAGTCGCTCAGATACGCATCAGGATCTTTACCGGTCACATTACGGACAGCAAGATTCATACCTCCCATAAACTCATACACATGATCCAGACTTAATGCACCCCATGTATTGCTTTGACGTGGCTGAATAACCGCATCCGTACGTGTCAAAGCAGCTTCCAAAGCAAATTGGCGAACAGTTTCCCAATTCTTTTCACTACCATAAAAAGCACCCATATTATTCAAATAAACATCGGCGATTTCCTTTTCACTTTCCCAACGGTCACCAGATTGCACCATACTTTGTATACCCGTACCATAATTACCATTCACTCCTCCGAACACACGGAAAGTAGACATTTCACGGGCCTCTTTTGGAGTCAGACCTTTTTCTATTAATACACGTTCAGCTTCCACAACACCTGCTGCTACTTGATTTTCAAATTGATCTTCTCTAGCATTGGCTGCCATCTCTACGGCACGATTAACAAGAAACAGACGTGAAGCGGCAATATCTCGCAGCTGCCCGCTAGTCTGCACTACCACATCAATACGAGGACGGCCTAATTCAGCAGAAGGAATCAGACGAAGATCCGTCACACGCCCAAACGTATCACGAACAGGCTCTACACCCAGCATATAAAGCACCTGTGCAATAGTAGCACCGCCGGTTTCTATAAATTCTCCACTCCATAATGTATAACTTACTTTACGAGGAACAGAGTCATTATGACGACGGCGATACATTTCGATAGTGTTGTCAGCCAATTGTTTTCCTTTTTCCCATGCAGATTCCGACGGAGTTTCTTCAGCATTGATAGCGAAAAGATTTCGTCCTGTAGGTAATGTATTAGGATTGGCGATGGGATCACCACCCGGTGAAGGCTGCGTATATCCTCCGTTCAACGCATTCACCATAGAGGTCAATTCTCTTTCCGGACTTTCCAAAAGAGCACTCTTATAATTGCCCACATTCTTCAAGGTACGTTCTACTTCCACGACAGCCAAAGCAAAATTCATCTCCTCTTTAGAATATTCTTTTTTCTTGGACATCATAGCTTTCATCATCGCTTCCATGCCTCCGAATTTATCACTATCCGCTTTTTCACGTTTTCCTCGAGAAGTTGTTTTCATTGTAACCGTATCTTTGGCCAGTGTATTCATACCTACAGCACGGCTTTTGTACATTCCTGTTTCCATTTTCTTTAAAGCTTCAGGGCTTGCACCCATTTTTTTTGCAAGTTCCATAGCTTTCTCAGGATTCATACCTTTCGCTATTTCCTTCATTTTCTCTTTCATAGACCCGGATATGCTATTCCTTTTCGAACATCCGCTTTGGTCAGCCTGCATTATTCCACTGCTCATATCAGCATGTGTTTTAGCCTCAGCCGGAGCCTCTTCAGCTAATGCCATCATCATGGCCATCATGCCTTGAGAAGTATTACGGGATTTATTGATTTCATGTGCTTTAGCAAGTTCATCGGAAGTAATGCCAGTAATACGGCAAATCAATTCATCAGAAGCCAACGATGGATCAGCCAACAGACGAGTGACCAAATCACGTGCAGGTTCTAAATAACGCTGAGTAAAAAGAGTGCGATGTTTCTCTACCTGTCCGTCCGCACGATTACGTAGTTTATCTAATGCCAACAGACTATAGGCTATCGGCTCGGTAGCCATAGCATACACACTGGAAGTAATACGAATGGGTTCATAAGGAATCCCCATTGTATACAACTGACCTGTAATCTTCTCATTTGCCAGTTCCTCTGCAAAATTTTCTATACGCTGAATATCTTCCTCGGCATAAGGAACAGTAAGAAGACTATCCAATTCCAATTCACGATGGATGCCCAGTTTCACCGTGAGTTTCTTTACCGCCAATGAAGCACGGTTCAAAGCGTCTTTATTTCCGGTAGACAGTACAGCCTGCCCATCGGCCGGAAGTAAATTATTGTATGTTTTGACAGCCTCAGTCAGTTCACGATAAATGGTGCGGACACTACTTTCCATAAAAGGTGGAGTAAGATAAGATTGCAATCCCGCATACGAACGACGCTTAGCAATCATCCCTTCGCCTACATTGCCGATGGAATAAATATAAAAATGAGGTAATGCACCTACCAGACGGTCGGACCAGTCATTGCTGCACAAAGCAACTTGTTTGCGCGGAGTGAACTCTAAACTGCCATGAGTACCGAAATGAATCAACGCATCAGCTTTAAATCCGAATTGTGTCCACAGATAAGAAGCAATATAAGTATGTGGAGGAGCTGCATTGGTTCCATGTACTACTTTAAATGCATTATCCCCACTACCGGCCGCATTCTGTGGCAAGAGCACCACATTTCCAAATTGCAAACGAGCTACTCCTAAACGGCCGTCGGAAGTAGTCATATATGCTCCGGGAAATTCACCATTGGCAGCTATTACTTCGGCATACATTTCAGGATGAATGGATTTCTTTATCCAACTCTCATATTGTTCTTTTGTTATGAGTTCGGGCTTGCCGGTTTCCATAAACCGATCAAAAGCTCCTTCGGCATACGAACCAAATACGGCTCCTTGAGATTGTATCATCTGTTCCAATTCTTTCGAAGAGGTAGGCAAACCGTCCACCTTGTAGCCCTCGCGTTTCATACGCTGCAACAAGTTATAAAGTGAAGGAACCACTTCCATACTACCCGCAGTCAGTGCATTCTGACCAGGACCTTTATAATAATAAATAGCAACGCGTTTCTCACTATTGGGTTTACGCTGCAGAGCAATATAGTTATTAACTGTTTCTACAAAAGTTTCCAAGCGTTCTGGAATAGCATAAGCGTGTTGCAAACCCTCCTCATCCTTATAATGTCCAAAAAGAGCGAACGGACGGATAGCTCCATCTATCTCGGGAGTAACAATACTTTGTGACATAAAGCCGCCATTCATCCCCATCTTGTCCCTCTCCCACTCCTCTACCAAGCGATTTACATTCAATGGAGAGAAAAGCGGTATATTCTGTTTCGCCAGATAATCTACAATAGGTTCACCCATACGTCCATGCGCCATATTGATAATAGCAGACGGACGGACAGAATCAATTCCATGGTTCTGAATAAAAGAACGCATGGAACGTATAGGATAAACCATATTGCCAGTTTCCTCCAATTTAGCAATAAGCCCGGAAGGTTCACCCATCGGACCGGTCACAATAATACGCGGAGCATTCTCTTTCCACAAGCCGTTATGTTGCAGAAAAGTATTGTATCCGGCTACCGTATTGAAACCCAACTCTTCGTCTTCGGGTTTCTTTGGATCCATGTGATAAAGCACATCATCGGCACGTTTCATTACGGCTTCCGGTTCAGACACAGAGAATAGTTTTTTATCAATATGCACACGCACATAATTCAGCATACTGCGATAGTTACGACGTCCTCCATTAGACAGATAATGTTTCAATATATCCGCTTGGATGGAATCCAATGAAATAATCTTGTTTGCAGGATTGGTAGCGGCAGTAGTCAATACCGGCAGACCACCATCGGCTGCCTTTTGTATTTGCGCACGTTGCTCTTCAGTAATCCTTAATCCCATGGCATTGATAAATACCATATCATAACCGGCCAATCGGTTCAGATCATCTGTGCTCAGTTCACTGATTTTAATAAATGAGTTGTCATTAGCTTTAGATATCTGCCCTAAACTGATTACCTGATAGTTGATGAAAGCCACTTTAGTTGCACTGAACCAAAGATTCCATACACCAAACAAAAGCAGCAAGATGACTGCTATCCCTCCGCCAATCAATAATTGTTTCTTCTTCATATCTTTATTTAAATCACATAGTTTATTTAGTATTAGCAGCCAAATTTCATTTGAACAATTGTTCTATATCCAATGACAAACCGGCTGAAAAAGTTGTTCCTTTAGTAGCAGGCGAATTATTATAATAACGGAAAGGGACATAATTAAACAGGTTGTCTACCGCCAAAGTCATATCAACACCTTTCCATACTTTCTGAGACAACGTAAGCTTCCACATTGTATACGCCGGATAGGTCACCTTCTCAGTTTCTTCATAAGAAGTGTTCGAAGTATATTCCTCCGTATTCACCTTGGACAGAAAGCGTCCGTTCAAAGCAACATTAAACGCATAGTTCTTCCAATGCTTGTCATACTCAAGACGGACAGTAGCCGTATGCGGGCGAGTACTTGAAATGACAGGTTGCCCTTTCTTTATATTCTCGTGTGTATAGGCGTAAGATAAACGTGCCGACAGTCCACAAGGATATTTGACGGAAGCATTTGCCTCGGCACCGGATATCCTGATATTTGATATATTGGTATATACCTGCCCTTTCAACGCCTCACTCCACGCCGTAGTGATACGATTATCAACTACATTATAGAAACCTGTCACCGTCAAATTATAACGACCTTTCATATATTCTGCCGAAAGAGAAAAATTATGGCTGGTTTCAGGCTTCAAGTCAGGATTACCATAAATCATAAAAATACTTGCCATATCAAAATTCATATACATTTCTTTCAAAGTAGGAGCTCGGAAACCACCGGCATAGGAACCTCTCAATGAACAGTTTCCTATTTTATACATCAGTCCTAATTTGGGAGAGAAATGATTAATATCGGAATCTGAATAATAATCAAAACGTAATCCTGTGATGACATTGAAATATTTCGTCGGGTTCCAGTCAAACTGTGCAAAGCCGTCCACTGTATACTGATGTTTACTTCCATTATTGGCAAACTGATAGGACATTAAATAATCACGCATATAATCACCACCCACGGTGAGAATATGCTTACCGACAAAAGTATGATTATAAAAAGTATGAACCGAATGTTGTACATTACTATAATCACGTACATCATTAGCATCTTGCGGCAAGTAGTCGCTCTTATCATACTGGTCGAAAGAATAAGCTATTTCCAGATCCTTATCTTTATCCAATACATAATTTCCTTTCACCCCACCACTGAAGTCGCGATAACGGTCTTTACTAGTCTGTGACTTCTCACGTTCACGAAAAAAATATCCGGCACGTGCCGTCAGTTTCAGATGGTCATTAGCAGTATAGACCAAACGTTCTTTGAAATTCCAAGTTTTATCACCATACACCTTTTTAAATGCCCAATCCTCCGTTTCCTCATTTGTTTTTCCATCTGCCAAATCTTTTTCATCTACTTGGGTATGCTGTACATTAGTCACACTATTGAATTTTCCAACATTGAAACCTATTGTTCCTCCATAACGCTGCTCATTATAAGCCCCGTAACGTCCATTGAGATTCACAGTCCAAGGCTCCGCAGGCACTTTACTTATGATGTTTACCACTCCTCCTACCGCATTCGAACCATAGAGTGAAGAAGCCGCACCTTTTACAATTTCAATACGCTCCACATTGCTCATATTCAATCGGTTGTAGTCTATATTATCCAAAGTCTCACCTGCCAGACGCTCACCATCAACCAGAAAAAGTACAGCATTTCCACCAAATCCTTGCATATTGAGAGAAACTTGCTGGTCCATGGAATAAGAGAATTCAATTCCCGGCAGTTCTGCCTGAAGTAAATCTCCAATATGGGTAGCATCTACTTTTTTTATTTCATCGGCAGTAATGACACGAGTTACAATGGGAACATCTTTCAGGAGTTTCGGAGTACGGGTTCCCGTTACAACTACAGTTTCCATATTTACAGCATCTTCTTTCAGTATAAAATCAACTTTACCTGTTTTACTGACAGACACTTTATGAGTCTGCGAGATATACCCCATGTATGAAACCTGTAGAGTATATTCTCTATTATCGGGTAATTTCAACATGTATTTTCCCTGTGTATCCGTAGTGGTTCCCAAAGTTACTTTTTCTTTTACGGAAACTGTTGCTCCCGTCAGAGGTTCTTTATTTTCATCAAATACAGTTCCCGAAATAATTCGTTGTGCTGATACTGATACCGCCATCAGCCAACACAGTATCAAGCACACGTTTCTGAGTAGTCTATGCATATCGTATGTCGGTTTACAATTCAAACGGATAAATATAATCAATAGTCATGAAGCCTTTTACACCACTAGCATTCATATAATTTGTGAGACGAACAGCCGCATAAGTTCCATCTTTCAGCTTTACCATATAAACCTTGTTTGAAAGAGTATAGGTAGGTGGCATATTACTTTTATCAACATTCAACCATTTGGATAGTTCTTCATTATAATAGGATTCCATATAAACAATATTACCATCCATCATACCTGACATATCAATGGCTATCTTAGCGGTAGTCCAAACATCCTCCACATAGGCTCCTTCGGGCATCGCATCCGCATTCCGTAAAGCAGAAAAACCTGTGAAACCGGTTTCCAATACTGCTCCAGCATTGGTTTTAACATCATAACGATGAACAGCAATATCCCATTCCTCCGGTTCTTTCTGTTCAGAATCCGTCACATTTACAGAATCTACTTTTTGTGTATGGAAATCGATAAAAGTCCAACGTCTATAATCAGTAGCATCAATATAAATAGTACCCGAATGGGTAGAAGGGTCTGTTCTTATAAAACCCAATTCATTACTATCCGAAGCAGCAGGACTATCATATATTCCTTCCAAAATACCATCACATGCCGAGAATGGCAAAAGCATCATTCCCAGTATGGTTATAATAGAGAGATATCTTTTCATGCTATTTAGTGCCTACAAAAGTCGCAGTAATAGCCATAGGCATGGCTCCCGGCTTTAGTGTAAAGATCAGATCAGCCTTTTCATCCTTAATCGTTCCTTGTAAACTTCCTGTATATTTTACAGAACCAACAGTTACATCAACAGCACTTTCCGGCAAAATATAAGTGACATTATCGGAGGTATGCACTTTAATTCCAGGTATAGCAATATCCGGCAATGACATCATTCCTTCACCAGCACCGCCAACTAGAAGAACTTGAACAGTTCCCCCTTCTTCCGCAGTAATTTTCACCTGACTGTCTGACGTTCCTTGATCATTTCCTGATACTGAGAGTGATAATGTTCCATTGTAAATACCAGCAACCTCCTGAGCCGGAATCACGGTATCTTCCTTTTTATCATCATTGTCACTACATGCTACTGCACACAATGCAATAGCCATCATCGCTAAAAAGTTTTTCAATTTCATAATACTTTAGTTTTATTGATTAATAGTTATTATTTTATGTTTTCAAATTTGTTGCAAAGTTACCCTTGCCACCAAGAGTACACAATACCTAAAAATTGGGGTTTTATTACTGATAATCATATACATCATAAAATACACGAGTACTTATTTTTAGGTATAAAGCCGAAAATTATCACCATTAATAGGTATTATCAGTATGTATTTCTATAACCAATTTTGTAAAAAAAGCAAGCATGATTAAATTGACACATCATGAAATGCCTGTGAACAAGACACTTCATCATAGAACAATAGAGATTCTGACAGTACTTACCCTACTTATAGGTAGTCCGTCATTCCTTATTTACTTCTATTGTTCCCACGACACAAATAATCCATTATGCCAATGGTTGCTTTGTACTTTGAACCATACTCCCGAAGATGGGGAATACTTATATAATCGATACTTAGTAATCAGTATCACATGAGCGGCCTTATATTCGGATTTTTATTTGTAATTTCCTTATTGTTCATTGCAATAAGAAAAAGATCCTTAGATTTATCTCCATTCCAAATCACTTATTTACATTCACTCATAAAAAAAATCAGTAAACATCTTCCACTTTATAAGCTACCATCCAAAGCATCCGGCCTTAAATACCTTATAATTTCATATGTTGATAAACTCTTTCTTAAACAGAAGATTCAATTTCATATTAGCAATGATTTAGTTGCATATTCCTCCTATAGCTTTAAAACATTTTAAATATCAAGTTATATTTGTCCGGGATAGATGTATCAAAACTTTTTTTATCTTAAAATGTTTATAATGTATGGAAATGCTATTTTTACTAAAGAATTTATACCGTGATCCTCTTGCGCTATCCAGATTCAGCCAATTCAGGTGTCTTCATATAAGTAAAGGAGAGATTATCCAAAACTTGAACGAAACCCATGAATTTCAAGTTTGTTTTGTTCTAAAAGGGTCATTATGCCTATTCAGAGATCATATAGAATCCATGCCTCTGATGGCAATGCAGAATGAATTTTTCTTCATCAGCAGCCTGCACCAATGTAAAATCAAGGCAATGGATGAAGTACAACTTGTCATTCATGCATGTAATATTGTGGCTCCTTATCTACATAGCAGAACAATAGAGTATCTGCAAGATATATCCATCGAAGAAGTAAAACCGGTAGAAGTCCTTCCCATTTATCCGTTAATGCGTTCCTACTTAGATTTGCTGGTCGATTACATGAAAAATGGAACAGAAATTCCCGACTTACATCGAGCCAAAGAATATGAATTGTTCTCATTATTTAAAATTTGCTATAAGAAGAATGAAATTGCCTCCATTTTCCGTGATGCGCTATCTAACGACCTTCAATTCTTCGTATCCGTCATGACACATTACAAAGCTTGCAGAACAGCCAAAGAACTAGCTGTTTTATGTGGATATAATGATACTGTTTTCACACAGTTATTCAAAAAAAACTTCCATGGAGATACACCATATCAATGGTTACAAAAACAAACATCTTATGAAATTGAATTCAAATTAAAAAAAAGTACTTTACCCATCAAACAAATAATGCTGGACTATCATTTCAAGACTTTCTCCCATTTTACAACCTACTGTAAAAGAAATATCGGAGCTACTCCTAACGAAATACGTAAAAAAGGAGAAGAATCAAGAGATACACCTTCTCTTGAAACATATTCAGTTTCTGCAAACGATTAAACAAACATCCCGCATCCTAAAGATTATGAATATAGTTATCTCCATCATACACACTAAAGCTAATAATAAGTTTGTTTCCTGATCTCGGTATATGGATCTATTTTAAGAGTTTCTATACATCTATAATAACAAATATCACAAAACCTAATCATAATCCACCATCAATATATGGAAAACTTATCACATATACCCCTCTGTAAAATCATATAAAGCATCTACCATTTAAAACTATCCCAAAACGAACATTTAGAAAAATAGGAAACCTTTTTATGCAGATATAAAAGAAAGAACTGATTATATGCAAACAAATCTTTTAAATACGCAACTTCTTTTTAGTACCAAATATAGAACTTTGCATCCAAATAAAATGTGAATATTATTATAATGTAAATCGCACACAGCAGAATAACCTAAAATATAAAATTGCATGCCCCCCAACGATACAATATTCAATAAAGCAGAACGGAGTTTATCCAATATGTAACAACAAAGAACAATTCATTTTTAATAATTTACAGTCATGTATACAAAGAAGAAATGCAAAATTTATGTATTATCAGTGCTACTTTGCACATTTTTTTTCTCGTGCAGCAGTATTGATTTTGAATTACCCCAAGGTCCTCAGGGAACCAATGGCAAATCCGCTTATGAGATATGGAAAGAAGAAGTTGAAACCGGTCATATAAACTGGCCTTCCACCCAAGTTGATTTAGCAGACTTTTTAGTTTATATTAAAGGAGAAAAAGGAGACAAAGGAAAAGATGGAATGTCTGCATACGATCAATGGAAAATCCTGATCACCCAAGGTAATGTCACCAACCCTCATGACCCTTCGCTCATTTGGCCTTCTTCAAAAAATACAGAAGCCGATTTTTGGGATTTTCTTAGCGGAAGAGACGGAGAATCACCTCATATTGGCGAAAATGGGAATTGGTATATCGGCAATAAAGATACAAAAATCAAAGCTACCGGCAAAGATGGAAAGGATGGAATTAATGGCAAAGACGGATTTTCCGCCTATGAATTATGGAAACAATCTGTTGCTGGCGGCAATATAAATTGGCCCAAAGACCAAACAACAATGGAACATTTCTTTTTATATTTAAAAGGGAAAGATGGTGAAAATGGTATTACTCCACATGTTGGTGAAAATGGTAATTGGTATATTGGCAATCGTGATACAAATTTTCCGGCTCAAGGTCAAAAAGGAGAAAATGGTAAAGACGGAACATCCCCTTATATTGGTCCTAATGGAAACTGGTGGATCAATACATCCGATACAAAAATAAAAGCTCAAGGAGAAAAAGGAAGCGATGGATTAACCCCTTTCATTAAAGACGGATACTGGTGGATAGGCACATCCAATACAGGGATTGCAGTGCAAGGTCCCAAAGGAGAACAAGGTGATAAAGGAGCGGACGGACTTACCCCGGTGATAAAAAATGGGAACTGGTGGATAGGCACCACCGATACAGGAATAAAAGCTCAAGGAGAGAAAGGAGATGATGGCGTATCTCCCCATATAGGTAATAACGGAAATTGGTGGATAGGTACTACTGATACAAGAATAAAAGCTCAAGGAGAAAAAGGAGTTAACGGAGCATCTGCATACGAATTATGGGTAAATGACGTCAAAAATGATAAAATCAAAGACAAAAATAATTCAGCATGGTCCAAAGATAAAATTACAATGGCAGATTTTTACACTTACTTCAGTGGAACAAATGGCAACAATGGAAAATCCGCTTATGAACTATGGAAAGAGACTGTAGGAACAGGCAATATGAATGATCCTAAAAATCCAGGACAAAAATGGCCTTCTGACAAAGTTTCAGAATATGATTTTTTCAATTATTTAGCTGGTAAAGACGGAATAAACGGAAGCAATGGTTTGTCAGCACATGAACTGTGGAAAAATGACTTAGCTAAATTTTGCGGTACAACAGATGCACTTATTGACCACAAAAATGGTGGAGTATGGGACTGTGAAAAAAATACGTTAAAGGATTTTTATGACTATCTACACGGGAAAGATGGCAAAGACGGAGAAGATGGCAAAGACGGCAAACCCGGAGAACCAGGAAAACCGGGAACAGAAGTTACCATCATTAAGGGTATACCTAATGTTATTGCACAATATTCTCAATCAGAATATGGTGAATATGTACGCACAACTGATGGAGGTGTACTCTATAAAGTATATGATGAAACTGGACAAATCGCACCAAAAGCTCAAGTAAAAGGCATGCCGGGTATCAATGCGGAAAAAACTTACACTACCAATGAAAACGGAGAGTTTATTGTACCTAAAGAAGATTTACCCGAAATACAAGACATAAACTTACGCTGGGGAACGGTAAAAGAAGTAACCCTAGCCGGAAAGTTGCCGCAAGAATCCGCTAAAAACACATATGTTCCTAATAGAGTACGCATGAGAATGATCCTCCGCGATAATTCAAATTCATTATACGATTATCAGTATCTATATTTCTATATACAACGAAAAGTTAATCCGGAAGACCAATGGCAAAATATCCCTTCTTATTTACCTAATAGTGGTTCAAGGAATTTAGACGCATATAGAGTCTCTGACAAAAATAATCCCAACAGTATTTTGTCAGATAAAAAACTATATTCAAGCCAAGGCTCTAGTTCAAATAATGGAGGATATTATTACTATATTTATACCTATCGGTTCATTCAAGAAAATCCCGGAAAATTCAAAAACAATCAATCTGAATATTGGGATGGAAGTGACGTTTATTACACTGTAAAAGCTAGAGAACCTTATTATGGAGAAACTTTCCAATGGAATGGTGTTTGTTTATTAGCTCCTTATCAAATGGGACCTACGCTAAAAACATTAAAATTAAAAATAATATCCAATGGAGAAGCACCCAGTTTCTCATCTGCTGAAGGTGAATTGGATTTTTCAAAAATAGACTTTACAAGAATTTACAAATCATCGACCACACGTGTCGTTAAAGAAAATGGAATGGACTATGTAGAACCGATAGCGTATACTGAAGAAGAAGCCAGCAAACTTAAAATGGCATATATCACATTCAGATATACCTCAACAGCCGGCTCACAAGAAGCATCAAGTTCTAATAACAGATCTTCTGCAGAAGTTCCAACGTTCAAAGTATTCGCACCATTTTTAAATTCATCCATATACATTGACAGTGGCAACAGTTCATATTTCTATAGATATTATCAAGGTTATCTCCGAAAAGGAAAGGATGAAAAAACATTTATTATTGAAAACTATAGCAGCTCTTATGAGTTGCCCGAAGTACAAGTTATCTATGAAGAATAAAAATATGAAGAAAATATATATACATAAAATCCATCTCATACTATGCTTTACCTCAGTATTATGTTTCGGTTTACCTATAAATGCACAACAAAATGCAAAGAATGGAGCAGCCGATAATAATAAAAAAGCATGGGAAATAGGTATAGGCGCAACCGGACTTCAAATGACACGTTTTAATGTCATTAATTTCCATACTAATAATAAAGGCGGTTACACTGTAGGTACTAATAAAAAAGATTTTATTTTTGGAGGAAATCTATATTTTGCTCGTGAACTTAACTCTCATTTTTATCTAGATTTACAAGGAACATTAGACTACAGTTCCGATCCTGTCCGTAACGGTAAAGAATCAAGATGGCTAGGTATGGCAGGAATCGGTTTACAGTGGCGTCTAGGTGAATATCTCCATTCAAATTATATTGATCCTTTCCTACGGATGGGAGCCAACTATATGTACAAGAATTTTAAGATCAACTATAAGGGGATGGAAGAATTCAACAGTGAGGAGATGGGATGGAATCTATCAAATGATTATACTAAAGAAGGGAAAGATAAACAAAATCTTATCCCTATTTCATTGGGAATAGGCGTGAATATGTGGCTTAATGACAACATTGGCATAGGACTCCAAGGAGACTACCTCATCATGCCATACAAACATATAGCCAATTCATGGCAAGGAAGCATTCGATTGATGTGGCGCATTGGTGGTAAATCCCTAAAAGTCAAACCGGAAATTCAATATGTGGAAAAAATCATAGAAAAAGTTATAGAAAAACCTATAATCATGAAACAAATTGTAGAAACTCCAAGCCAGCCCAATGTTTTATGTGATTTATTCAACAATATCTATTTTGAGTTTGATAAAACAGAAATAACTCCTAAAGCAGCTACTATCATTGATGAAATAGCTCAAATTATGCTGACAGACACAAGCAAAAAATATCTCATCACAGGATGTACTGATGCAAAAGGATCATCACAATACAATATGGATCTATCTCAAAAACGTGCAGACGCTGTAGTCAATGCACTTATAAAGAAAGGAGTTCCCAATAAAATGTTAAAAGCAAAAGGAGTGGGCGCAAAAATATCGTATGCATCTCAGAATGCTCCCAACGAAATACGAGAAGGAGATCGTAAAATTATAGTTCAAACCATTACAAATATGGATTATTGGAATTATATACCATAAAAAATTTCCCCTCTATCAAAACGGCATATATTCCTATATCGTGGAATATAGCCGTTTTGCATATTCCAAAGAAAAGTTCGAGCCATGTATACCCTCATGCCCTCACTGCATATATAACATGTTTATTATTAACGGTTTATGTAGTAAGGATAAAAAAATCGCTCTCATTCATGCTCTCATACTCTCACAATGTTTTGAAGTATATTTCCACATAAATTACTTGTTTTCAGCCACATACCATTTTCTTATAGATCGTTTCGACTTGATATAAAGTAGGGTGTTTTAGGCTTTTTCCCCGCAAAAAGTACGCATGAAAGGTCTGTACCTCCACAGAATGACGGTTTACGATGCATTGATAACAATAAAAAAGACCAAGACGTTTTTAAAAAAGTTCCTGTTCTTTTTTAAAAAGGTCGTCGTCTTTTTTGAAAAGTTCTTGATCTTTTTTGAGAGCATGAGGATATCACATATGTAAGCATAAGACCAGGTACACCGAATAGTACACCGAAAGAATGCTT
>OHMS01000437.1_pt1 | contig 18314 bp, 14 predicted proteins | sample 1569351 | NCBI WGS metagenome assembly OHMS01 (sample SAMEA3879571, study PRJEB24766) | human gut metagenome | biome: human-associated habitat; feature: feces | place: USA | collected 1985/1987 | reverse complement strand
TTGGTTAGTGGCTGTACAATACGCGAACGCCCGCCGGATAGCTATAAAGCCTTGGCAGCACAGGTAGCCGCAGTCGGCAACAATTTGAACCAGCTTACCCGGCTGGCTAACAGTACAGGCAAGATTGAAAATGCTCAACTTGCCGAGGCGAGCCGCATCATGCAGCGCATCTGGCAGTTTATGCAGGAGAAAAGTTAATGGCTATTACAAAGATTTTGCCCGTTCGTGGGCAACTAAAAGGCTGCTTAGACTATGCTGCCAATCCGCAAAAGACAGAATATTTCAGTACGGCAGATATGCAGCGGTTAATCGGCTACACACAGAACAAGGATAAAACCGAACACCAGCTTTATGTTTCGGGCTTTAATTGTATGCCGCAAAATGCTTATTGCATTATGCAGGCAACGAAACAACGATGGGGCAAGCCTTTGAACGGTGGCAATGTGGGCTATCACATTATTCAAAGTTTTAAGCCCGGAGAAGCAACGCCGGATCAAGTGCATGAAATTGGCTGCGAATTCGCACGGCGATTCTTAGCAGATCGGTTTGAATGTACCGTCAGCACCCATTTAGACAAAGGCCACTTGCATAACCATATTGTTGTAAACTCGGTTTCGTTTATGGATGGTCGAATGTTTCGTAATGATTTTACTACTTACTACAAGGGTATTCGAGCTATTTCCGACGAACTGTGCCGCGAAAACCGCTTGTCGGTTGTAGAAACAGACGGACACGGGAAATCTTACGGCGAGTGGAAACATGAAAAAGAGGGCACACCTACGCTACGCGGTATGGTAAAAGCCGATGTGGAAATGGCGATGGCTTCCGCAGACAGCTTTGCCGGATTTATTGCAGAGTTGCAGCAAATGGGTTATAAGGTGAAATACGGACCGAAGGTTACACATATGGCTGTGCGCCACAAAGATGCACAGAGAAATATTCGATTGGATAAGATTAGTCCACGCTTCAGCGAGGACGCCTTGCGGAGTTACTTCCAAGAGTTGCGTAAACTTCCGCCCGCAATACAGCAAGAATACAAGCAGCAAACAGCACCTCATCCACCACGCTGGCAGCCGAAAGAGCTGCCTATGCCTGTTCGCCGCCGCGCACGGTGTCGCAGCAAGCTGAGCCATAATTGCCGCAAAATTACCGGCTTTATGGCTTGCTATTATCGCTACTGCGCATTGCTGAGAAAAGCATATAAAGGCAAAGTTGGCAAGCGGTGCTATTACCTGCTGCGCGATGATTTTCTGCGGTACAACCGCTATCGGAAGCAATGCGACTTTCTATGGGAACAGCGAATCACAACGCTTGATAACCTTTTGACTTGTAAAGAAAATCTGCAAGCTGAATATAATGCCCTTACAGCGCAGCGTAAGGTGCTCTACCGTAGTAAGGGCAAAGTCGCCAGTATTAACCGTTCAGAACAAATACAGGCGCTTACAGCCCGTATTAGAGCATTGCGGCGAGATATTGCAACCTGCGTGGATATTGAGATGGATTGCGAAGCAGTGCGGAATAAGGTGCAGCGGGCAGCACCGCTACGGAATGAAAAATGCCAAGAAAATATATATCGCAGCCGCTTCTAAACTTAGTAATCACGCTGCCACCGCATTTGCGTTCACACGCTCTATTGCCTGACGAATCCCCATCCATACAGACAAATCGGTAAAAACTTCCACAATGCTGCCGTGGTCGGTAAACGGAGCCTCCTGCAAGACGGACAAATCTTTCATCATGCCGTTGTGGACAATGTACTCTACGATCTGGTTCACAAAGTAAATCTGTCTGCTGTCAAGGCTGGCATCGTTCAGATACTGCGCAAAAGCCTCTTTTGCGGCGTTCATGTCAAGGCCGACAATCTCCCTCACAAACTCGCCCAAAGGCTTTTGACCGTACTCGGCTTCGTAGTCCTGCTTTGTGCCGACTTCGTTCCACAGAATTTCTTCCAGTGCCTTTACATCATCGCTATTCAGCGGAATGTTGCCTTTCAGTTTGGCAATAACGGCGTTATCCGTATGCTGCCGCACATAAAATTCTGCCTTGGCCTTGTAATTTTTCAAGTCATCGTTTTCCAACTCGGACTCGTTCCAATCTTCGGACAGAATTGCGTCATCGAAATTGGTATCATAGCGAACTTTTACGATAGGAATATACTTGATAAGGTCGCGTAGGTTTTCGCGGATATGCTCAAATTCGTTAATCCCGGCTGTTTCCAAATAATCCGTGTGCAAAATCTTATTGAGAAGATCAGATTGTGCCATGATTTCCGGAATGTTTGCAACAGATGCAACGGCAGCAACCTTTTTCATCAAGTCGCTACGTGCCTTGCCATACTTTTTTCCTGCAAGGTAGGCAAGCTCTATGCCGTACATCAGGGCATCAAAGCGCATCGCCTTGGGGTCATCTTCTTCTGGGGTAATCAGCGGCGCTAACTCCTGCCCCATCAGCAAGGTGTCCTCATAGGTCAGAGCGGCGTAGTTGTCCGCGTTGGCATACAATTCCACATATTTCAAGTGCTGGCGCACAGCAAAGTTGTCTTTATTCAACTCCTGTACTTTGCGCACCATATCATCCACAAGAGCCTTGCGGAACGCAATCAAATCAGTGGTCTGATATGCCAAATCTTGCAACTTAAAAGCAATCTGCGCTTTCAAGTGGAAAATTGCCCCTTGCAGCGCAATCATGTTAGCAGTGGGTTTTCCCTTGCTCATGCGGAAAAACTCAAAGTTCCCGCAGAAGTCAAAGATATAAAATTTGTCTTTATCCTTGCCGTCCAACAGAGCAGGGCAAAGGCGCGTACCGCGACCAATCATCTGCCAGAACTTTGCCTTGCTCATAACTTTTTTGAAAAACACAAGGTTCAGCACTTCTGGCACATCGATACCTGTGTCCAGCATATCTACGGAAATTGCAATCTGGGGCAACTTTTTCGGGTCAGAGAATTCATCAATCGCGCTTTGGGCATAGGTCATATAGTTGTCGATGACCTTGGCAAAGCCGGGCAAATGGGGGTATTCTTTATTGAATACCTCCAATATTTTTTCCGCGTGGTCATGGTTCTTTGCAAAGATTATTGTCTTGCCCAGCTTGTTGCCGTAATCGATTTTGATACCTTTTGTCATCAGGGTATTCAGAACCTTGGAAATTGTATCCTCGTTAAAGACCCATTCGTTCAGTTTCGACGAATCGATTCTTTCAGGCAGCTCTCCGTTTTCGTCCTCAAATGTGCTCTCGTAAATCTGTTTTTCTTCATCCGAAAGTGCATCGTAAACAATGCCTTCCTCAATAAACTTCAACTTTGTTTCAACGGACAAAAAATCTACGAGATATCCGTCCTTAACGGCTTGCGCCAGCTCGTAGCCATAGGTGGGAACACCGTTTTCCAATTCAAAAATTTCATAGGTGTTCTTGTCGATTTCATCCTTGGGCGTTGCGGTCAAGCCGACCAATGGCGCGTCAAAGTAGTTGAAGATGTCCTTGTACTTGTTGTAAACCGAGCGATGTGCCTCATCGCAGATGACCAAGTCAAAGTGTCCGCAGGTAAACAGCTTGCCGTTCTCATCCTGTACGCTGTCAATGACATTGTACATGGTTTGATAGGTGGAAAACACACAATGCGCCGTATAGTTGTCTTTTTCTTCGCAGAGGTTTGTAACGGACAAGTCCGGCAGCAGGTTCACAAAGCTGCGCTTTGCCTGCGTGACAAGGCTGTTGCGGTCCGCCAGAAACAGGATGTTTTTCACCCAGCCGTGTTGCAGCAGCACATTGCACAGGGCAATCACCGTGCGTGTTTTGCCGGAGCCGGTAGCCATGACCAGAAGCGCCTTGCGGCGGTTGCGGGTAAAGGCATCACAGGTCGCTTTGATAGCGCCCTCTTGGTAATAGCGTCCGGCAATACTGCGGTCTACCATCACATTCCGCAGGCTGGTACGCATGGATTGCAGGTTAAACAGCTTTTCCAAATCGCGTTTGGAATAAATGGCAGCGCATTTGCGTTCGGGGTAAATGTTGTCAGTAATGCGTGTTTCAAAGCCGTTGGTCAAAAAGATGACCGGGCGGCGGTGATACTTCTTTTCCAGCAGATCGGCATACAATTTTGCCTGTTGGCGACCTTTTGCCACATCTACACAGGTGCGCTTGGCTTCTACCACAGCCAAAGGACGACCATCGTCGCCGTAAAGCACATAATCGGCATAGCCCACCTCGGATTTGTTGGGCATACCGGGCAGTTCCACCTCATTCTGCCAGTCTTTGCCTTCGGTCCAGCCTGCATCGGTGAGCATGGTATCAATGTACAGCTTGCGGGTCTTATACTCGGACAGATCAAGCGGTTTGGGGACATAGGTCTGCTGCTGCTCGGCACGGCGCGCAGTGAGTTCCTCTTTCAGTGCGGCGTTTTCTGCGATGAGGGCAGCAAGGTCAATGTCCTTTTCTTCGTCAGGCTGCGCTGCGGGGGCTTCGGCGGGCTGCTCCAGCAGGGCGCGGTCAAAGTGTCCGGCAGTATAGTTTTCCCCATAGCAATACGCCACAAAATCAAGGAAAATGTACAGGTTTTCAAGGCATAATCCGGCCTGTTCTTCGGTGACTTTTTTGCCGCTGTGGGCGGCATTGTTCCCCATGCGGCGGATAAAATCCATGCGCCGCCAGATGTCCGTGCCGACAATATCCCGGAAATCCTCGGCGTTCATCAGGCTGACCAGCGTGTCCTGATAGGGCATGACCAACGCCTTATCCACCGAGTACATCCATTTTACGGCAAACTCCATCGCCCTGCGGCAGTTGAGGACACAGGCGGACGGGTCGATAGAAAATATCCTTTCCGCTGCAATTGCTGCATCGGCAAAAGAATCAAATGTCCGTTTCGATTTCAAAAAATCAAAGTTTGTCATAATATCACTCCTTGGAGGATGAGACAATCGAGTTTATCACATCAAATATTTTTTGAAACTCGTCAAACGAAAATCCCTTAAAGGAATCCTTTTCTTCACAGATTGCATTGACAAATGCTGATTTCGAAATGCTGTAATCTCCCGTCCCGTCAGCATTCATCACATAGTTATTGCTTTCATGCTCAATGATTTTAATTGTGTCTGCAACTCTCGCTCCACTTTTATAATATAAGGATGGATTGCTCTTGCATACACCTGTTTTATAGAATTCGTTTCCAATAAAGAGTCTTTTACCTTCAAGTTCGGTTTTTATCTCTTCATCTGTAAAATAGTGTTCAATAGATATTTGGTTGCTTTCCGCGCGAGCGTGTGGCACAGGAATAGAAAAAGCAAAAATGTTTTTTCCTATTTTCACAAATTTCTCATTACGTATGTCTACTCTTGAACCATTTATTTCTGTAAGTAAAGGCGTGTCTCTATCAAACATACCAATAATCACTTGATTGGATTGCACATTATCTCGAAGGCTATGTAAGAATTTCAGAAGTACTGTATTATTACTTGTTCCGTCAGAAATTATAGGCTGAATGTCATATGCTTGGAACTCCGCCAGACCCAGTTTGAAAGCGGCTTGTTTTAGTAATTGAGCATCCGTTTTCCCCTCGGTAAGTATCATTGGCTTTGATAGGGTTTGAATTGTGCTCCGTAGATCGGAAATCTCTTTTTCTTTGGATTCGCTAATGTCCTGCATTGCTTTTAATTTTTCAAGAAAGCCTCTATACAACGCTATATAACCCAGTTCCTCATCGATAGGCGTATTTTCGTCCATCAAAATCGTCTTTCCATCTTTATTTCCAACCAGAACAATTTTCTTGTTATCTCGTTCCTCAAAGAAAGCCGGAGAATGGGTGGTTATGAATACCTGACAATTTTGACAGTAGACCTCGTCAAACTCTTTCGCAACCTGCATACATCTACAATATTCATAGGAGTTTTCAGGCTCTTCAAATCCCCAAATAAAGATATTTTTTGAATGTTTCGCAACATAATTCAAAATTTTGGGGATATAGTGCGCCTTAATACCATCACCACGCTTATCAATGCTGATTAAACCATTGCTCGTTTGCGTATTTACTTGAAGAAGCCCATGTGTGTAATTTAATGTATTGGGCAATTCCACAAAATTCTTTATTCCGGTAGCATCTTCAAAATCTTTTTGCAATTCACCAATAACATTTTGAACCGCATGATTGGCTTCATTAATAGGTGTATCTAATATTTTCTTGTTCTTTGACGAAAATAAGCTTTCTTGCAATAGATTTAGAGTTTCTTTAAAAACCTGTTCGTCTTTTATCGCCGGAACATAAATATAGCGAATTCTGTTCAGAAAAGTGCTAAGAGAGGTATTTGTAGTCTTTTCTGAGAACTTTTTCCCTTGCTTTTTTGAAAACTGTTCCATTCGTGCTAGAACATCCGAAGTCATTTTACATTCCGAGGAATGCATGTCCCATCGTTTGGTAACAGAAAAGCTGGGCGGAAGCGAGTTTTCCATTCTATTCCCGCGCAAAAATCGAATCGATATAGAGATAAACTGTTGACCTCGAATTGTATCCTTCTTCACTTCATCTCTGCGAATATTGGAATAGTCCTCAACAAAATCAAAATTATGAAGATAGTCGGATTGTTGACAAAAAAATAAGTTCAGTGCTTTTAATATGTTTGATTTTCCAACATCATTTCTTCCAGAAAAAATTGTTATATCTTCGCATTGTCCGATGTTTAATGTATAGACTGATCGGAAGTATCGAATGGTAATGCTATCTATTATTTTCATTTTTTCTCCTAAAAATTGTTTTTCCTAGAATATATTTAATTGTTAAGATTCTCAAAGTTTTATGCAACAACTTTTGATTTGTCGACTTGATTAGTGAATGCAGAAAAATCTTTTGCAGATTCAATATCAGGTATAGCTAGCTTCACATTATCAAGCATTCGCCCAGTTATTTGGTTAATCGTAGTTGTGGCACCTGTTGTGATTTGAGACCTAAAAGCTGGCAACTGAAAATATGTCATTAAAAAAGGATAGTATGCACTTCTAATTATCATCATAAAGGCACCAAAACTCATTGGCTCCGAAAGCTCTTTAATTAGCGCGACTTTTCCAACTAATTTTGCGCTACCATTTCTTGAACACATAAGGATATCATTATCTTGTACATACTTTTTTGTGCCAATCTTGCAGTTAACCCTTACGGTATCTGCAAAATCCAATGATGCATTTTGAATATTACTTGAACGTAATACTATCGTTCCCTCATTTGCAACATCATCGGGCTTGTATGTCAAACCATTCCAATACTCAGCAATTTCTGACAGATATTTTTCTTGGTAGCCTTTTGGATTAGTCAGTGGGTCTCCAAACAATTCGACAAATCGAGCTTTGACGAGTTCGTCCAGCTTTTGGAGTTGTTTTTGATGGAACTTGATTACGAAAGCAATTTTATCTAAGACTTTCACTCTGTGGGTTTGTTCGGAAAGCAACGGAATTTGTAATTCAATATCAGCTACTTCTTTTAGATATATACCTTTTTGAGCAACGCCTTTTGCGCGGCTTTCAATATGATTTCGATTTGCTTGTAAGGCGTACATCAGATATCTTGAATCGCAAATTTCCACATTAGGATGTAGTACCGCAACACTTCTTTGTAATGTGAATTGTGGCATATTCTCTCCTACAACTGCTGCTCTGCCAACTGTTCCCACTATTGTTAGTAATACATCACCGCTTTTTATTCTTGTTCGTTTGCTTTCTTGTTCAAAATCAATTTGACTTAGATACCGAGGACTATCAAAAGTGATTTTGTCATCAAAAACATTTTTGGAACTTAACATCAAGTAATCGCTATTTTCTAAGCCCTGCGGTGGGTTGTGACTACCATCGGTAACCCCTGAACAGATATCTTTTATTCTCATCAATTTTTTCCCACAAATCCGAAGTTGTATCAGGCGATAAACTTCTGGTGGGAGGCTTTGACGTTGGTTTGGTTGACCATAGCATACTGCATAGTGGTATCAATTTGCGAATGACCGAGGATTTTTTGTACCTGTTCAATCGGCATACCTTTATCTATGGCGCGGGTTGCCATCGTGCGGCGGAATTTATGCGGGTGGATTTTTACCAAATTGACGCTGCGCCCCAGTTCCCGCAGACGAACCTCCACGCCGCTGATTTTTAGGCGGTCATGCGGTGCGTCCAAAGTAACAAACAGGGCGGGGTTGCGGTCCGTACGGTGCTTTAGATAATTTTGTAGGTGCAATTTTGCCTTTGCATCGAAATATACGCGGCGTTCTTTATCGCCCTTGCCAAATACCACACACTCGCGGGCTTCAAAATTCATATCGTCAATGTTCAGATTTACCAATTCACCAACACGGATGCCTGTGGAATACAGCAGGTCGATCATCGCCAAATCACGCGCACAGGCGCAATGGTCGCGCAGTTGCTCAATGGCTTCGTCCGAAATCGTTTCTTTAACCTGTTGTTTTGTCTTGATTTTGTGGATTCGCCGCATAGGGCTTTTGAGGATATAATCCTCTTCTTCCAGCCATGAGAAAAAGCTGGAAATGTTACGGCGAATATTATCCACAGTCACCTTGCCACAGCCGTTGATTTGCTGATACCCCGAAAGATAACTGCGAATTTCTTCCGTGCATATTTTTCGGATGGGCGTGGTAATACTTTGCAGCATTCGCTCCACCGTAACACGGTAATATTGCAGCGTTCTTTCAGAGCAGCCCTCGATTTTCTTGGCATCCAGAAACATTTGCAGATATTCTGCGTTGGAAATTTCCGCTTTTTGCGGTTCGTTTTCTGCCAGATTTTTCAGCAGCACTTCTTGCAGCTTTTTCATCTGGGCAATGCTCAAATATTCCGCCATTTCGTTGAGAATGATGACGAGTTTTTCTTCCATAATGGTACACTCCTTTTCTGTGTACCATCGTCCTGCTCCGGCATAAGCCCGTATTTACTTATTTTAGCCGAAATATTGCTGCATCAAGCTGTCAAACAAAAGCTGCACTTCGTCCAAGGACTTCTGTACGGCAACTTTTGATTTGTCGACTTGATTTACAAACATAACAAACTGCTCTTGCTTCTCCATCGGAGGAACGAGAACACAAAGTTTTCTAATATCACCCAAAGAAATGAATTTCTGCGTTCCACCTCTTACTTTACTTAAAACGGCATCTTCAAAATAATCTGACATAAGTAAGGCGCGAACATAAGCGTTCAATACTCTCGAAGAATCTTTGAACTTGATAAGCGCAACATTCTTGATTGCAAAGTTTGGTTCAATATCAACGATTACAGGTTTACCAATTGTGCCAATCATAGGCATGATGATATCCCCTGTATCAACCTTGGACCTTTCGTTGATTTTCTTGAAATCAGATTCACATATCAGAGAACAATCAGTCAGGTTGATTTTTCCACTGCTAACATTCTTAGATGTTACTAAAGGATATCCGGTTTCATAGTAACTCGGAGAATCATGTGTACCATCACGAACATCGCAAACTGTGCTAAGTAATGCCTTTTCCCATCCAAATGGATTAAGAACAGTATCTCCAAACAATTCGACAAATCGAGCTTTGATAAGCTCGTCCAGTTTTTGAAGTTGATTTTTGCGCAATCGAATAATTTCCGATACACGTTCTAAAGCATCAACAGCAGCCAACTGTTGACTAATTTCTGGCACATTGATTTCGATGTCGGATACAATCTTTTTAGATATTTCTTTGAAAGTCGCACCACGACCAAGTGAATTGAGATATGCGGTGTTCCCTTTTAGAAACCAATATAAATATCGATTGTTTATCCTGTCCGAACAGATAAGATTTTTGAATCCTTGGTTACAATACATCTCACAACCCGCAATAGCAACTTTTCCAATTGGCGCTCTCGATGAAAGGATAACAGTTCCAGAGGGGAAAGATGAAAGACCTGTTTTCTTGACTCCAAGCTTAGTTAATTTTCGTGCGCTATCAGTGATAATATATGATTCATCATCTATTTCGGCCGGGGTAATCCATTTCAAATTTCCATCCCAGTATTCTGCAATACCCGTCTTGGGAGTGCTACCTGATACGATTTCACATATCTCGCCAAGTTTGTATTTAGCCATTGTTTTTCTCCCACAAATCCGAAGTTGTATCCGCCATCACAGCAGAGTTATTCTTTATCATCTTCATCTTTCACAACGCCCTCAATCATCCCGGCAACAGCCTGCCCCAGCAGCATTGTGCTTGCGTTTTCTGCCGTAACCACCGGGCGACCGGTCTGCGCTTCAATTTCTTTTCGGGCGTTGCCGGCTACCGTGCCGCCCTGCTTTGCCACAGTGCGGTTTTCTTCCAGCCCTTGCGGATTCTGAGCCTTGGTGAGTTCTGTTGTGGTGGCTTCCGCCAACATATTCAGCGCTAGCTCCAACGTACTCATATTGTCGCGCAGGTTTTCCTTTTTCAGCCCTTTCAGGTTCTTGTACTGCCGCGTGTTCAGCCCGGACCACGCCTTTGTGACTTCGTCCGTCAAAATGGCGTACTCCTGCCCCTTTTGCACCCCGTGCGCGCTCCACGCATCGGTCAGCTCCTTGCGGGCGCGGATGGTTTGCAGGCGCTGGTTGATCCACTCCGGCGGGTAGCCTTTCTGTGCATAGGTGTCCAGCGCGCGCTCAATGGTAAGCTCCGGGTCGATAATTTCCTCAATGCGCTCACGCCCAACCATAGCCAGCCACATTTTGAACGGCTCGGCCTTTTTGGACGGGATGGACTGGATGATACGCAAAAGCTGTTCGGTGTTGGCGACATCTGTCTTGTACCGTTTTACATCAGAGGACAACATTTTCAGTTGTACGATTTTTTCGTACAACTCATTTGCCCCCTCAGCTTTCAGCTTACGCTTAAGGTCGCTCCAATAACGCCGTGGATTGGCTGTTCTAGTTAAAACAGAAATAACATCAATAATCGAAAAATACCATTCTTCCTTTTCTGCATCCCATGCAGTACGGATTTTCTGATCTTCAAAAAGCTGGATAGAGCTGTTATCGTTCACTTCTGCCATAGAGGGTTCCTCGCTTTCGTTGTCTAGGTCTATTTTACATGATTTCGGGTGGAAACGCCACCCGGTCTAAGCGTTTGGGATTCAAAAGTCCGAACAATATTTTGTGCAGATTTACCGTTCCTGCATCTGCTCCTTTCCCGGTGCTGTCCGCAGAATGCCGTCCACATTCTGCTTTATGATGCCATACTCCTGCATCTGGCGTTTGGCATCATTGTACTGCCGCTGCATCTGGTCTTTCTGCTCGGCCAGTTGCTTATACTCGTTTTTCAGGGCGTAGAGGTCGGGCAGCTTTTGAAAGCCCTGCTCTTTTAGAGCTTTCGCCGCTGCTTCATAGAGAATCAAGGTTCCTTCATGCTTACGTCGGAACTGCTTTTTGTCAGCAGCCCGCTGATACTCCTGCAACAGTGGGTGCAGTTCCTTACAGGTGGTGACATCCTTTATCAGCACGGCCATTTCTGCAAGCCGGCGCTCTGCTGCTTTCAATGCGGCGGCAGCTTCGGTGCTGGCGGCGGTGATCTCGGCCACCCGGCTTTCCAAATCCGGGTAACTATCAATTTCATGCTCCGTCAGAAAGTTCAGCGTCCGGGCAGCCTGTTTCAGATTGTGGAGTTTTGCCCACTTCTCATACCCTGCGGACTGCTGGGCCTTGATGCTGTTCTCCAAATCAATCCGCAGCGAAATTTTGCGGTTTTCTTTGGGCTTCCGCTCCGCAAACCGCCCTTTGATGCGCTCGGTGATAGCTTCCTCGGTGTAGGTTTCACCCAGCGTTTTGCAGCGGGTGAACCGTTCCTGTCCGGGCGCACGGAACGACACATACTTGCCCCTCTTGACCTCATAGCTTTGCTCCTGCAGGAGCCGCAGAAAATCGTCAAAATCCTTGGCCTGCGGGATGGCTGCATCTATGGCGGCTTTCAGTTTCGCCTTCCAACTCGTACCCTTGCGGTGTGCGTCCCACTCGGCATAGCTCTTGCCCCGGTCTTGACCGGGCATTACCACGGACAGGCCGTGTTCCTTGCACAGCCGGTCGCTGGTGCGCCGGATGTAGGCATAACTCTGTCGGTTGGAAACATACTTTCGTTGGTTCACCATGTCCACGGCACAAAAGATGACGTGGTTATGGACGTGCCCCTTGTCAATGTGCGTGGTCAGCACATAGGGATATTTTCCTTGCAGGACTTCATCTGCAAGCTGCCGACCAATCTCGTGGGCCTGCTCCGGCGTGGTTTCGCCCGGCGCAAAAGACTGTATCAGGTGGTGGGCCAGATTGTTGCCTTTCTGCATGGCCTGTGACAACAGCAGTTCAAATTCGATGTCGGCGGTTTCGTAGGAGCAGGCAAAGGAGGACACCAGCATTTTTTCATCCGTCTTTGCCGGATTCTCGATGTAGTCCAGTGCCTTTTTCAGCGTTGACTTGATAGGATGTATCTTTGTAACTGCCATATCTGCGCCAATGCTCCCTTGATGTCCGCAACGTCTTGTGTGTACAGCGGCCCCATGCTGTTCAGCCGCCGCGCGATCTGATTGACGTTGACACCAATCTTTTGCAGTTCGGCGGTCTGCGCCCGGATGTCGGTGGTGTCGATGTGGACAACATAACCATCTATCAGCATCTTCCGGGCGTAGGCAGAAAAATTCCGTGTGTGCAGCAGAGCCATCTTCTGCCGGATAAGTTCCTGTTCCTCCGGCGTCACGGGAACACGCAGAACAATTTTTCGGGTTCGGTTCGTCATAGTTTCACCTCGTTTCTTGGGGGTCTGGGGTACTCCCCAGCAAGCATTTCTGCCGGGAGTGGCTACACTCCCTATGCTTGCTACGTTACCTTTCCCCACTACTATGACACCACAACACCCCCGTTTTGCCCGCAAAATGCAAAAAAAAAATAAGAGGACGCTTTTGCATCCTCTCAATGACCGTGCATGACAATCAGACACACACGGGCTCTTTTTCCTGTTCATGGATTCGTAAGGCACCGTCAATGGCACCTTCTACGATGGGTAAGTATTCTTCCGGGCAAAGCTGCAGCTTGTGGCTGACCCGCTGACGTTCCGCACTTTCTTCCCGCATGAGTTCCGGGTTGAAGTACCGCTCCACGGGCAGACCACATATTTTTATCAGCTGAATCACCACCGGCAGGCTGGGCAGCGTGCCTTCGTTTTCGATGTTCGCAAGATACCGGCTGTCACAATGTATCATGTCAGCCAGCGCACTGCGGGAAAGCTGTTTTGCCTTTCGTGCTGCCTTGACATCCGCTCCGAACGTTTCAAAGCCGGGACAGTCCTCGATTTTCGCCATTCTGCATCACCCATATACATTTTATAGTTCATGGACGATTGGCGAAATGATGCAAAGCGCATTGTTGCTAAACTTTATTGTTCATAGTTTGAGCATTGTATTGTAAAGTGGGCTATCCTATAATAAGGAAGAAACCCTTTTTTGAAAAATCCGTCCGCTGTAACATTTCGCGGACATTTGCCTGTTATACTATCTGCAAAAAGCAAAGGAAGTGAGGATATGAAGCAGATTTTAATTGTCGAGGACGACAGTTTTTTGAATAAGATGTTAGACTATAACCTGACCGCAGACGGCTACGGCGTGACTTCTGCCCTAAATGCCAGAACCGCAGCCGAAGCCATCCGCCAGCGGGAATTTGATTTAGTGCTGCTGGACATCAACCTGCCGGACGGGAACGGTTTTGAACTGTGCAAGCTGATAAAGCCCCAGCACCCGGACACCATCGTAATATTCCTGACCGCCAACGATCAGGAGAGCGACCAGATACGGGGCTATGAGGTGGGCGCGGTGGACTACATCACAAAGCCCTTTGTGATCGGGGCCTTGCAGCGAAAAATCAAAGCCATGTTCGCCATGCTGGAACACCACAAACCGGCCAAGGACATTTACGACGACGGGCGGCTGTTTCTGGACTTCTCGGAGCAGACGGCTTCCTTAAACGGCAAGCCCCTGACCCTATCCCCGATGGAGTACAAAATGCTGAACCTGTTCCGTAAAAATCCCCGGCAAGTGCTGACCCGTGGGCAGCTTTTGGAAAAGCTGTGGGATATAGACGAGAGGTTTGTGGACGAACACACCCTGACAACCTCCATCAGCCGGATTCGCAGCAAGATTGAATCCGACGGCGGCGCGCCATACATCAAGACCGTTTACGGCATGGGCTATCAATGGACGGGAGGCGAGGCAAAATGAAGTTTCAAAACCTCTCGGTAAAGCGGCTGTTTGGCCGGGTGGCAATGGAGCTTGTCCTCTCCATGTCCGGGATCACCATAGCCCTGTTTCTTGTGACAAAACAGACGGCGGTGCTGCTGACGGGCGGGGCGCTGCTGCTGTGCGCCCTTGTGGGGATTTTTGTACTGACGCAGGCGTTTGGAAAGCGGCTGTCGCAGTTTACCGCTGACCTGTGCCAGACCTTAGACCACATGATCGCCGGGAATGAAGCGCCCCAGCGGCCAGAGGACAGCGAAACCCAGCTTGCCAGAATCGGACACCGGCTGGCAAGGCTTTACCAGATCATGCAGGAGAACCGCCGCCGGGTGGACGAGGAACGGCAGGAGTTACAGACCCTTGTATCGGATATTTCCCATCAGGTGAAAACGCCGGTAAGCAATCTGAAAATGGCGACGGACACCCTGCTGGAAAAGCCTATGGCCGAGGCAGAGCGCACCGACTTTATCCGGGGAATCCGCAGCCAGACGGATAAGCTGGACTTTCTCTTTCAGGCCCTTGTGAAAACCTCCCGGCTGGAAACGGGCGTGATCCAGTTGGATAAGAAACCGGGCCGCCTCTTTGATACCGTGGCACAGGCCATGAGTGGAATTGTGTATGCAGCAGAGAAAAAGGAAATCGTCGTGTCCGTGGACTGCCCGGAGGATTTGACCGTTTTCCATGACAGCAAGTGGACATCCGAAGCCCTCTTTAACCTGCTGGACAATGCGGTGAAGTACACCCCGGCAGGCGGGAAAATCGCTGTGTCGGTGGTGCTGTGGGAAATGTATGTGGAGATCAAAGTGACCGACACCGGCAAGGGCATTTCCGAAAGCAATCAGGCCGCCATCTTCCGGCGCTTCTATCGTGAGGAAGAAGTACACGAACAGCAGGGCGTGGGCATTGGCCTGTATCTGGCCCGCGAGATCGTAACGCGGCAGGGCGGCTATATCAAAGTGGTTTCGGAGCCGGGCAAGGGTTCGGAATTTTCCATTATGTTGCCGACTAAATAAAGCACACTTATAACAGGAGAAAACACCATGAAAAAAATCAATTTTTGCAAAGCAACAACAATCATCTTAATAATCAATGTTATTTTATCTATTGTTTTATTTTTCGTTGTTCCTGATAAAATAGCAATTCAATGGGTAGGTACATCCCCCAGCAATGCAGTAGATTCTTACTATGTATTTTTGGTGCCGGTATTGTCAGTGCTTTTTGCTTTTACGGGAAAACCTATTTTTACAATGTTCCTGTTTAGATTGTGGAATAGAACTAACGAGCATTTAGTGACATACTTAAATTTGTGTCTGCAAGTTGTATTTCTTACTTGTGAAATCTATATCGGATTATATAACCTATGTAATTTTAATGTTGCCATTAGTATAATTCTCATTGTGGAACTTATGATAGATGTGGTGATTGGATTGAAATTATTTCACAATCAATCTATCTAAAAGATTGTGTAGTATGATTCGGCGGACGACCATTTCCGGCTGTCCGCCGTGAATTTTTTTGAAATGTCCGAGCGTTGTAACATTTCACCCCGATTTTCAATGAAATTTTTTGGCCGCTGTAACATTTCGCGGACATTTGGGTTTTACAATACCCTTATCAAATATGGAGGTGATACAACTATGACATGGCCTTTTGAGAATGACACCAGCGCCATTGTAAAGAAATTAGCAAAACGCAATGTATCTTCAAATCGTATTTTTTGCTTTTTTAATGTTTTGACCATTGTGCTGGCAATTAGTTTGATTGTGGGAATCTCCTTATTCCAACAAGGCAGCAAAATTAGTGAACAAAAGATTTTGAATCAAATGCAGCAAGCTACCATCGGGGGGCTTACAGCAGAACAGATAGAAGTTCTGAAAAAAGAACCTGATCTTGAAGATATTGTACCCTATAAGCATAGTGATAGTTTTCTGATGGATGGGATCAAATTTGAAGCGGTTTATATGCCGACTGGTTTTGGAATTATAAAATCCTATGAATTAGTCAGTGGAACCTGTCCAGAACAGTACAATGAAATTGTAATTGATAAAAATGTTCAATTAGAGCTGGGGTATCAGCTAAATATAGGAGATACCATCACATTACCAACGATGGGGAGTAAAACAGAGGATTTCATCATTACTGGTTTTACTGATAATGTGGAAACAGGAACATTTTACTTTTATGTCTCCCCAGCGTATGCAGAACAGGGTGTGTTATTATCGGATATTCCATATAGTGCCTTGATTCGTGTAAATGGTGCCACGGAAATGGGACTTATTGATTTTGAGAATACAGTATATCGTCTGGCTTTATCCCAAGACATAAGCAGGAACCAACTTTATTTTAATAGCAAATTCTGTTCCTCACTTATTAGTGGATCAGGAATGGGAGGTGTTCTTTTAGCTACTCTTTTTATTGCATTTTCAAGCGGAATTGTCATATACAGTGTGTTCTACCTTTCGGTATCAAATCAAGTATCGCAGATTGGACAGCTCAAAACTATTGGCATGACAGAAAAACAAATTAAGCGGATGATTCGTAAAGAAGGGTATCGTTTCTGCCTGTTCGGAATACCTGCCGGTATTACAGTAGGTATCATATTTGCATATTTGTTAGAGCCGAATGGAATAACGATTATCAATGCCATAGCCACAAGTATTTTAGCAATAATATTAGGCATTATCATCGTACAAATTTCCGTATACAAGCCCGCACAAATAGCTTCAAATATTTCCCCTATTGAAGCAACAAAATATGTTGGAAACGATCCAGAACTAAAAGAAAGTAGAGTGCAGAATAGGAAAAATCATATTCGGCTCTCACCGTATTCTTTAGCCGTATTGAGCGAAAAGCAGAATCGAAAAAAACACAATCTGACGATTGCCTCGCTTGCAATCGGCGGGATTTTATTTATGGTTGGAGCCACTTTTATATCATCATGGAATCCAGATTCCTTTGCAAGAATGGGGAATTTGGAAGATGGAGAATATTATATTACGATTAACCACAATACATTAGTCAACCCGAAACCGTATGGTATTTCGGAGTATCAAGTTAATACGCCTTTTTCACAAGAACTCATGGAAGAATTGCAACAAATCCCGGAAGTTAAAGAGATTTATGCTACGGAGAGAACCGCAGCTATTATTGAGTATCACAATGAACAATTAGAAATTCCCATTATTCCGATTACGCCTGATAATCAGGAGGAAATTTTGAAAACGCTTCCTGTTGATTGGACATACGAAACATTGGTGAAACAAGACGCTATGGTTATATTAGGAACAAGCGTACAGAAAGAAGTCTATCATGCTTGCCCGTCAATAGGAGAAAAAGTGACATTACGATGGTTTGATGGGGCTGAACACAGCATAGATATTTTGATTGCCGGTACTTCCGAAAAAAGTATGAATGAGGGCTTTTATCTTCCAAAAGAAACTATAGAAAAGTTGTGGGGCGATATGGATTTAACAGCTTCCTTAACTTTGTCCGTACCTGAATATGAAAAAGTGGGTAAATCAGTAGAAAGCAAATTAAATAATATACTGTCCCGACACCCTGATTTGGTAATGGAAACCTTACAAGAGGTAAAAGCATCTTCGGCAAATACGATTCATAATACCAGCGTACAAGTTTATGGGGTATCTGCCTTTGTCATTATGTTTAGCATTTTTAATCTGACAAACACCTTGATTAGTCGTATCAGTACAAGGAGAAAAGAATTTGGAATATTGGAATCTATCGGTATGACAAAAAAACAGATAAAGAAAATGCTGCTGCATGAAAGTGTCTTACTGATTATTCCATGCTTGATTATTACGGTTGTGGCAGGAACCTTGATGGGTTATTTGTTAGTACGGATATTGTCTGCGAATGGATTAACTTATTTTCAATATACTTTTCCTTTTATTCCATTACTGATTTACGGTGTCTGCTTAATAATAACACCTATTATAATTTCTGCTATCTGTCTAAAAATTCAATGCAGAAATTCATTGGTGGAACGAATCAAAATGGCAGACTAATATTCAAATGTCTGAGCGTTGTAACACTGTACTTCAATTTTTATTATAATGGCCTTAACCATA
>OHMS01000430.1_pt1 | contig 18459 bp, 12 predicted proteins | sample 1569351 | NCBI WGS metagenome assembly OHMS01 (sample SAMEA3879571, study PRJEB24766) | human gut metagenome | biome: human-associated habitat; feature: feces | place: USA | collected 1985/1987 | reverse complement strand
TCACATTGACAATCAATTTGTTATAATTTTAAGCCTATTTCGCGACTGTCCCTAAGTAGCAATCCGTTAATGGAGACAATGAAGGAAAGCCATAAGGCATATACGGTTCACAGCCCATTCTCCTTTTGTAGATGTGTAAAAGTAACAATCCATTAATGGAGACAATGAAGAAAAACAATAAGGTGTATACGGCTACCTGCCATTCTCCATTTGCAGAAGTGTAAAAATAACAATCCATTAATGGAGAATAGGGTATGGAAAGGGCAGATTTCCAGTACATACGTCTCCCTTATTCCTGAATTATGGGCGTAAGTCACATGATTCAGGAGAGACAGCCACCTTTTTATGGGGAGAGCAGCCGGCAAATGCCTGATGGAAATGACCCGAAAATCACAGGAGAATAGCCGTACAATGGGCTGATACACAATTCCTATTGGAGAATGTTGTCCCCATTAGGGGACAGCAAGTTGTGTTTTCGTTTAACGAAAACAGGACGGTTTAACGGAGAATACACCGATAAACCGTTACTTATTTCAAGCTCCAGCGTCGCTTTTTACATATCTAACTATAATTCATTTGAAATCACAAAACAGATTGAACCGAATGTGGTTAGTTTGTCTGTTTATTTCATGTCCGAATCATTAGTATGCTATGTTGCAAAGTTCGTATTCATTATGAAAAAATCCGCTTACGAGAACAAGATATTCAGGTAATTTGCCATCCTTTCCCCAAAGAAGTTTGATGTTAAAAAGTTCAGAAAGCGTTTTGGCTATGTCAAATCCGAAGGCTTCGAGTGACGGACGCACTTTTTCCGGGTGTCGGCATGGTGTGCCGCAGTTACGCGTACACTCGTTATCTGAGCAGTGAAGACATTTACCTATATAGGCAAATGAACGCCCTCCATATTTCCGTTCCATATCCAATAATTCGCTCTCGATTCGTATCCGTTCCGGTAAAATGAGTTTTTGTGTATATTCAATCGGAATATCTTTGTCTTCAGGGATTATCTTCGTTGCCATAAGATGTGCATACTTGTATTGTCGGAGAAACGATTCCGTATCAAAATCAAATGGAGGACACCCCCAACTTTTACCGTAATTGGTACATTGTTTGCAAAGTTCAAGAAAATGTGGTTCGTCACGGAATTCGGCGATATATCCTTCAACAGTGATGTCTGAAGTAAAATTTTCTACAGTGTATATACTCATTGTTTCAAAATCATTGTACCGCATAAGGAGTCGAAACGGATGTTTTCATTTTGGAAAAGTCTGTCAATGTATCCGCTTTTCTGCATTTCAGACGCGGTCAAGCAACTTAAATTCGGGGTATCTAACAATGCTATCGAATCGCACATGGACAACGCGATGTCAAGTTCATGTGTCGAGAACATGATACATTTTTTCTCGTCGTGGACAAGCCTACGAAGCAACGCCACAAGTTCGTAGCGATTAGGCATGTCAAGAAAGGAAGTCGGTTCATCAAGGAGAATGATAGGAGTATCCTGTGCCAATGCACGAGCAATCATCACACGCTGGCATTCGCCATCCGACATTTTATCCATCGTGCGGTTTGCATAAGCCTCCATTCCCACCGAAATGAGCGATTGCATGACTATCTCCTTATCTGTTTCTTGCATCCTACCTATCCAGTTGGTATAAGGAGCACGGCCTATGGCTACGACATCCTTGCACCGCAGGTTGGCGATGCGCGTGCGCTCGGTCGTGACGACAGCCAGCGTTTTTGCCATATCTTCGGTTTTCATGCAGGCGATGTCGTGCCCGTCGAGAATGATTTTTCCGGAATAACACCGGTTCAGACCGGCTATGGCGCGGAGCAACGTCGATTTTCCTGTCCCGTTTCTTCCGATAAGGGCTGTCAGTTGACCTTTTTTTATCGTGGCATTTACCTCGTGGAGCAACGAGTTTTCTTTGTAACCTATGGAAAAATGCTGTAATTCTATCATGCGGTGATGGATTTGTTGCGTAAAACCACCCATACGACGATTGGGATTCCCAATAGAGCTGTAATGGCGTTGATCGGCAAGGTGAATATTTTAGAAATGATGTCGCAAAGAAGCAATATCGATGCTCCCGAAAGAATTGTTCCGGGCAGAAGGACATGATGATCGCTATTTTGGAAAAGCATTCTTGTGACATGAGGCATAGCGAGACCTATGAAACCTATCGGACCGCAAAAAGCGGTTATCGTTCCGGCGAGCAGCGTTGTCGAGAGAAACAACAGGCTGCGTGAACGCCGAATATTCAGTCCCATTGTTACGGCATATTCCTCTCCGAACAGCAGGAGGTTAAGCGGTTTGATGGTCAGTACCGCCAACAGCAGTCCGGCAAACACCGATGGAACAAGAATCAGAAGTTGTCCGGAGGTGACGTCACCCAAAGCCCCCATCGTCCAAATGACAAAGGCTTTCAGCGATTCCTCTTTGCTGAGGTACTGCAATATCTGCACGACAGCACCTACGCCCGATGAGAACATCATGCCCAGAATCAGGATTACCATGATGTCTTTTATTCGCTGTCCGACGGCAGTTATCACGAGCAACACGACAGCCGCACCCACCCACGCTGCTCCGGCAATGCCTATTGATGAACCGATCCCGGCAAGTACCACAAGTACCACAAGTGCCACACCGAGACTTGCACCGGAACTGATGCCAAGGACATAGGGACCGGCAAGAGGATTACGGAAGAGGGTCTGCATCTGAAGACCGCTGACCGATAAGGCAGCCCCGGCCAACAGTGCCACTATAGCTTTTATGAGGCGTATGTTGAGTACGATTTTTTCCGTGGCACGGGAACAATTTCCCCCGGTCAGTGCTGCCCATACATCGCGGATCGGAATGTTGACAGCTCCCACGGCCAAGTCCAGTAAAAAAAGACCGACCGTGAGCGTAATCAATATGGAGAATAATATAGTCGAACGGGAACGCATCTATTTCAGTTGCTTGTAATACACACACTCTTCCTGCACCAGTTCAGGATGGAATATCTTCACGAGGTCGCGGAGCACGATGTCAGGATTCACGACGGCAGACTCGTAATAGTCGTTACCCCCGGCTGTGTTGGTACGGGCGTTGTTGTTATACACCTCTCCATTTTTGAAACATCGGGTATCGGTGAATTTCGGACATGATGCCTTCAAGTCGTCAAGGGAGTTCGCCATTCCCACGTTCAGCCACATGTCCGCATCCGACGCGAGCAGATATGCTTCTTCTAAGTCAATGGGGATAGAAGCGTTTCCCGTGTTCTTCTGGTAGATATAGCGGCCTCCCGCATCAGTAATCAAGCGGGCTACATAACTTTGGGTTGAAGGCATGAACCACGAGTCGCCATAGGGAACATTAAGCATAACCGAAGGAGTGCCGAGGGTACTGTCGGCCACTTTCTTTTTCAAGGCGTTGTATCTGACCGGGATTGCGGCAAAGGCTTTTTCACCCTTCTCACGTTTTCCTGTGACTTCTGAAAGCACTACCATCCATTCGGCCTTGCCGAGAGGCGACTCTTCAAGATAATCGCCGACATACATGAACGGTATGTCGAGTTCTTCGAGTTTGCTTTCCATTGCGCTTGCGCCGTTCACCCCATAGAGCAGAACGAGGTCGGGATCGAGCGAGAGCAGCAACTCGTAGTTGATGTTCCCTTCATAGCCGACATCGCCAATACTGTCGCGGCGGGCTTGGATGTCTGGGTTGGAAATGTAGTCGATTCCCGAAACGCCGGTTATACACCGGACTTCACCGATTGCGTCAAGCATGGCGATATGAGTGGAAGACATCGCCACGATGCGTTTGGCGTCTCCTTTGAGTACCTGTCCTGCAAACCCTTCGGAACCTCTTCACCGTTGCGGACGATAAACAGCCATGTGGTTACACTGTCCGCTCCCTGCCAGGGATTCCTGACGGTTATCAGTACGCTTTCCTTCCCGCCCGCCCCTTTGATGTCGAAGCCGGAGGCATATTCGGGAGCATAAAGCAGCAGGTTGAAATCATTGATTTTTGAGCTTTTGTTGTGGCAGCCTGTAAATGCCAGAGAAAGCAACAAAATCAGGCTTAAATTCTTTAATGCGTTCATATTGATGCAGATTATCGTTTACTATTTTTGTTTTTTCCGAACTTGGGTGTTATGCCGATGAATATCTCGAAATTGATGCCCGGCATGGGACGGGACAATACGGAAAGGTATTCTTCATCGAACAGGTTGTTGATGCTGCCCTTTAGCGACAGATCGGCCCATCGGAAAGAGAGCTGTTTTTCCAGTGTCACGTTATTCATGAAGTAAGGGGGCAGATAGCCCGTCAGGGTATAGTCATTACTCGACATGGTATAACGCTGGCTGTAATAACACCATTTGTAAAGCAGGCTCCATGTCCGCCATGACAGACGTCCGGTCACCGTTGCGGAAAACTCCGGCACGTATGGCAACTGTTTGCCGACGGATTGGTCTGCCGGACTCATCGGTTCGCTCTCGTTGATCGAGGGAGTCCACGAGAAAGTTCCGTTCATATCCAGTTTCCAGTCCTTTCCGAGCATTATATCAAGGTGGGCGTTGGTCTCTGCCCCGTAAGCATGTACCTTTTTGAGGTTTCTGGGGGAGAAGAATCCCTTGGTTGTGGGTAGCCAGATGATCCAGTCGTCGATGTGCGAATCGAACCAGTTGATACCACCGCTCAAAGCATATACATTTTCTTTCCCCACCGAGAACGACAACCCCACGTCGTATGTGAAGCCGTGCTCGCTTTTCAGGTCGGGATTACCGCCCGGCAGAAAATAGAGGTCGTTCAGCGTGGGAAAACGGTAGTTCCGGGAGATGGATGCTTTCGCCACGATATTGCCTTTTTTCGACAGTACCCCGTCGATGAAGAAAGCCGGGATAACCGGGGCCCATTCCGTACCGAACATATCCTCGCGAAGGACAAGCGAGGCGGCAAAACGATCGACAGGCCGCCATTTCGCAGAAACGGAACCGGAAAACTCGACACGTCCCTTGTCATACCCGACAACAGCCTTGTTACCTTCCTGCGAGATGATATTTTTGTCCGCGCTTTCCACCAAATGCTGGTGTACGGAAACACCGGCCGTGAACAGCCATTTCTCTGAAGGAGCATAATCCCCGTCCGCACTTCCGTAGAACGTGTTAATCTTACTGCGTGAGCGGGTCATCGAAGCCATTTCGCCGTTTCCCTTGTCCCGCTTGTAATCATAGGCCATCCATGTGTGTATATAGCCGCCTTTTACACCGACCTTCCATTTCTCCCGCACGCGATCCCACGAGAGGACGCCGCGAAACGTCTGCTCCCTTTGGCGGTTCTCGAAGTCCATGTCGTTCCCGTAATCCGTGCTGAGCATCGCCAGTTCCCGGTTGGAATTGATATACCAGGCGTTTAGCCCGAACTTGTCGCCTTCGCCCGTGTTATAATAAATTTCCTGCAAGACGTGCAGATCCTTATAAGCCCCGCTGCGGTTGCGTTCCGTCGGGTAATAGGAACCGATGATGTTCTTGTCCTCGTCATAGATGTTTTCCTTCTTGTCCCGGTTTCGGTATTTGTAGTCGTTGGGGGAAGAGGAATACACCACACGGGTGGAGGACTGCCAGTGTTTGTCACCGTAGGTCAGGCGGAGAAACTCGTCGAACGTGCTGAACGACCCCACTCCCTGCACGTACTGCAACCCGAACCCTTCATGGTTGGCCGGAGAAGTGGAGAGCCTGACCAGACCACCCAAGCCGCCGCCCGTTTCGTTTACCGATGACGTTCCGTGCAGCAGCGAGGCATCATCGATAAAGTAAGAAGGGATGGTGGAAAAATCCGTCATGCCCAGCATCGGGTTGTTAATGCGCATACCATTCCACGTCACTTGGGTATGCGAGGGAGAGGTACCCCGGAAAGCCACGGTGGATAACGTGGCGCGTCCGTAGTTCTTGACAAAAACGGATGAGTTGAATGTCAGCACATCGGCCATAGACAAGGCGATGTTCTCTTTCATGGCGATGGAATCGAAACGGGTTCGTTGCACGCCTATATCCTTCATAGGTCGTTTGCCCACCACCGTAACCTCCGGAATACGTAGTACCCTTTTGGTAATGCTGACGGAATTTTTCTGCTGGGCGGCAAGCAGAAAGGGCAGGCTTACCCCCACGAACAATAGAATAAGATGTCTTTTCATTTTTGTCCTCCTTCCTCGTTATTTCCAGCAGAAAGCTCCCGGAATGATTCCCACGTAAAATTCATCGATCAGCTTGCCTTGCGGCGAATAGCGATACACGATACCTTGTTGCTGGTAATCAATAGCGTCGGCCACATATACCTCCCCGTTGTTGGGATTGACCGTAAGGCCGTAGTATTTGGTGTCCCGAAACTCCAGAAAAGGCCGGACGGGAACACGGTCGGCTTCCACCGGCATTCGCCAAATATCGTTGTTGATCCAGTAAAGTGTATCCCGTGTACCGTTGAGCTGGACTTCCGAAGGCCAGTCGCCCAGCTTAAACTTGAACTGTTTCTCTACGGTGAAAGTCTCGGCGTCTATACGATAGAGAGACGGTGCCTCGTAACCGTATGGGCTGCCCTCGTAACCGCCATCCGTGATGGTCCACATCTTGTTGTATTTGTCCATGACCAGCGAAGTAGGTTGTATGCCGATGGTCAGTTCGTCCACGACCTTGTCCGTCTCCGTGTCGATTTTCAGGATGCGGTTCTGGTACGACCAGCAGTTCACATAGACGTACTTGCCGTATTGTACCATTTGTTCGGTGGAACCCGATTCCATGTCCATGTCTGGACATTCGATATAGCCGGTAATCTCGTATGTCTTGGGGTTGATGATGAAGATACGGTAGTCCCATATCTGCGTCACATAGGCTTTCTCATCCGACAGAAAATGGATATACCGGGGTGAGGTGAAACCTGTGATACGGCCCACTTCCTTGAAAGTATTGATGTCGATGGCGAAAATCACATGCGAGTTGTTCACCACGATCCAGCCTATACCGTCCCGGATAACCATAGACTGGGCCACATCGCCCAACTTGAACCCGTTGGCACGGTAAAACACTTCATTCTCCACTTCGCACGTGGCGGGATCGTAGTAGGAAAGCGTGGCATTGCTGTACTGGAAATTCCCCTCGTTGGTAATGAAAAGACCAGAGGCCGATACAGAGAAATCTTCCATCTCTCCGTAATCCCATTTCATGCAACTGCCGAAAACTGGCAGGCAGAAAAGAAAAAGGCAAATCCGTTGTATTGTTCTGCTCATTGTCATTCGGATAAAAAAGAGTACCCGAATCATTACGGGTACTCTGGTTAAGGTATAAGGTTTAATCCTGCTGCGTATATTGTTTGTCCTTCATATTTTGGAAGGTTGGGTTATACCCACATTTCGTCACGCTCCAACTTTCCCCCGTAATCATTCCGTTTTCTATGAACTTGCCGAAGAAAGTGTAGTCGGTAAATTTCGTCAAACCGTCAAAAACAACCCCATGCAAGGTCTCCAACTTCTCCATGGAAAGTGTTTCCTGAGAAAGAGAAGTTGCTCTTTTTATCTGTAACGTACCGTCAATTGTCTGCAATTTGTCGCAAGTAATGCCAGTTGCTTGATTAATAAACAACCCTTCACCTCCTACATGAAGCAATTCTGGAAGGTTTAACGATTTACTTTGTAAAGTTATTGCGAACGCCCCCATTCCTTCGCTATGATATACTGGAGAGGTTGAGCAACATACTTTGGACACCAAGGGTAAGTCACAACCGGTAAGATTTCCAGATAAATAGAACTGGCCTCCTACTTCTTTCAAGGATGACATTGTGACTGTCCCCATCATTGGTATTTGGATGTATCCATATCCATCTATGATTTCCAAGTCGGGAAATTTGGCATTGCTTCGCATTTGGCCTGTCACATTTAGATTTCCATATACATGTTGAATTGTCGATATGGTATAATCGATATTGTTGGTGGTTGGCTTACAAGTGAAGTCTTTGATATTCTTGAACGTGATTTCAGGGAACTTATTATTCGTGAGACTGGTGATGACAAAATTTACATTTGACAAATCTTCGGCTGTTTCAATTTTGGAGAGCTGCACCTTGTTTATAATTTCAATCTGGGGCGCTGTTTCTCCGAAGGTTTCAAATCGGGCATTCGGCAACGTCAGTGTCCCGCTCAAATCTTCAAGATAATCTAATGTGATACTTCCAAGTGTGGTGATTTTGCTCCAGTCAGGAAGTTGTTTGAGTGCCGTGAAATTTTTTATCTTTATTTGCCCCTTTACCGTTGTCAGTTTGTCCATTCCACCGAAAGCCTGAAGCACGTCATTTCGTTGGGGAACAAAACTACCGGTAGGAGGAGCTTCCATATTGGCTTCCATAATAATACTTCCGTTTACTGTTTCGATTTCCGGAAGGTTGATGGTTTCCAACATCACGGGGACGGTATGGAAATCAAGGCCACCGGTCTCTTTCAGCTTAAGGAAGCTCATGGAAGTCAGCTTGGCAAGATTGTTTACGGACAAGACCCCTCCGACACTTGTCAGTTCCGGTATTTCCAAAGACGCAATCGAACCGGCTGCTGTGTTCTCTTCATTGAGTCCTTGAAGATTCAGATCCTGACCTACAGTAGTCAGAACCGGAAACTCAAAACTCTGTAACGACGACGCATTGAACATCACGCTTCCTTCAATAGTTGCCAGTTTCTCGAATAGGACATACGTCACTTGGTCGTTATATACCGATATGTCTCCGGAGAGTGTTTCCAATGCTTTCATGGAAATCATGTGAAGTTCCGTAGCTTTCGAGGCGACATCGGCCGAACCTACCTGCAAACCTCCGGCAGAAACGATATTATCCAACCCTGTCAAGTCTGCACCGTTGTAACTGTTACGAATGACAATGTTGCCAGTAACCTCTTTCAAAGATGCCAATGCAGATATGTCAGTGATTTTTTCTGCCTCTTCCGCATCAGAGCCGATAATCAGGTTCCCTTTGACAACGGTTGTTTTGGTTGCGGCAAAAGAAGCTACCTCCTCGGTGGTCTTCAACTCCACATCTCCGTCAGATTCTATTTCGCTTTTCACCACTTTATAGGCATATTCGCGGGCATCTCCGTTATAGGATGTCACCCGGAAGGTTCGTTCGTTATCCCAGTCCGTTACCGTTTCAGGATCAGGTATGATTGTTGCAGAAGTTGTGTACTTGAATTCCACTTCGGCATTGTTCAGCGATACCGTATAGGGAACGGTTATTGTTACTGTATTGTCCGCAATGTCGGCCGTGTACGATTTCCCGTCCACGGTCATTACAACTGACGTGATGAAATTCTCATCTGCATCTTCAGGTATAATTTCATCGTTTTTGTCACACGCTCCCAAAAAGAACAAGGATAGGAGCATGGGAAGAAAATAATTTTTCATACTTGCAATTTTTATTATTTGGTTAAATCCTCAAAAGAAAATACTTCCGTTGAAACTTCGCCCAGCCAGCCGCTTTTGGCCAAGACACCGCATTGTACTTTGATAAAGTCAATATATTGCAGATTGGCTTCCGTTCCATCGGCATGGATGGCATTGGAAATTTTGAAACCGTTCCTTTGTCCGCTTCCATCCACCGTACTGCCGCCTTCTATCTGGTCGTTTCCGAAATTATCCACGTACCCCCAGTCATAACTCTGATTATCCCAATAACCGGTTTGTGAATCTTGGGTGTTGCGGGCGGCCAGACAAGTGCCTGTCAGGGTATAACTGTTTTCCGAAATCCAAGCCGGATAATAATAGTCTTGTGTATGATAAGCGGACAGATAGTCTACCCAGCCGTTTCTACCGTCGGAACTGATCCATTGGACATCCATTTTTTTGCCTTCCGGACGGTAATAGGTCACTTCAAAATTCTGTATTGTTTCTTCCTTGCCTGCTTCAGATCCTTTCAGTTCGTACCACTCGTCATCCGGCAATCCGTTTCCGTTTATATCTTGCATGACCCATACGATACCCGGTTCGGAACTGCCGTCAAAGGCGTTCCCCTGAACACAGAAATCATATTGGTTACCCGAATTGGGAATACTGTGGTCGAAGCCGACGATGATATAACCCCCGAAAGAACCTAAAGAGACGTGCAGTTTGTCTTTCAAACGCTGTGTTGCCCATGCGACAGCCGCTTCAGGGGATGTTTCGTTGCCGGTCATACCACCTATCGTGCTCGTCTCGTTGATAAATTGGCCGGGAGCTGGGGTATATTCATAGACTTTATTCCAGAGCTTGGAACTTCCCGAAGCCCGGAAGCCGTCTTGTTCCTTTTTGTCCACACAAACGACTTTTACGGTGGCAGTGACAGCCGTTTTCCCTTTGTCGATATTCCTGCTTATTTTTTCCGTCGGTGTGTCTTCCGACACAGTACAGGAGACGGTGTATTCTCCGGGTGCGGACGGCGTGAACTTGAACATGCGTTTCACTTCTCCTTCCATGACCTGACCGTCTACACTCCACTCAAAACGGGGATTGTCGAAATACTCCAACAACGGACGCAGGAAAACAGGGCGGTCGGCAAAAGTGTACCTGTCCGTGGATGTTTGCTGGTAAGACGGGGTCGGGAATTTGACAACGTAGGGCATCGTTTCCACGACCTCTACGCTTACGTCTTTCGTTGTTGTCCCATCTATATTGGAAGCGTTGATTGTCACCGTATAAACACCGAGTTCTTTTTCATTGAAAGTATAAGTATTCTCGGTGGAAACGATTTTTCCTTCCCGTACCCATTCGATTTTGAACCCTTCGACATCCGAATGCTGAATATCGGGAGTAAATGTGTAATCGGTATTCCGGACGACTTTTAGCCCCTGCGAAGGTAGTGCCAGTGAGATGACCGGAGGGGTGAGTTCTTTCACTTCTACTTTCAGTTCCTCTTCGGCATAGCCTTCCGCATTGTCTACTCTTAGTTTGACATAAAAATCCCCGCATTCATTCCATGTACGTTGAAGAGACGGACCCGAAGAAACCAGCGTACCGTCTATCGTCCAAGCAAAAAGAGCATCTTCAACATTCTGGTATGTCGGGGCGATAGTCAATTCGTGATCGACCTTGACCGTGTAAATACCGGTCTCGCTGTCAAGTTCTATTATAGGTTGTCCTCCTACTTCTTCGGTAATGACTTCATCCTTGTTGCAGGAGGTGAACAGCATACAGGCAGAAATAATAAAATAGTGAAAACGATGCATGATGTGTGGATTTTAGAAAAATAACAGGGATACCCCCGACAGAAGGGATATCCTTGTATTCTTTTTATTGTATGGTGATATCATCAATACAGATATAAGCCGGAGTATTCAAACCGTATGCTCCCGAATCCGAACCCTCGAAGTTGAATTTCACACTTTGCACCCCTTCGGCATTGATTTCCCAATAATCCCATGTCGTGATAGGATCAACCTGTTGTTGGCCGTTACGATAATCGGCTAAAAGACGTTTGTAAGTGCGGATCAGACCGCCATTCGCATCATAACATTCCAGATTCACTTGGAAATACCCTTTCATCTCTTTCAGAGGAGTCGCTACCCCCGTAGAACCGAACTGATTACCATAAGTAATGACACCATAAGTGTATGAGGTGTTGCAGATCCACAGGCCGACCAATTTCCGGGGAACATTGAAATAAAATTCCGGTTTAGCCATCCATGCCTGATTGTAAGCATCCACATATCCGTAAACGACACCGAAATTGGAACCGCTGTGCCCGGCTTCCTTATTCTGTCCTTCCGCTTCCACCGCAGTGTTATAGACAGAACATTGGTTTAGATAAGAATACCACCAGTCTCCGGTATTTCCCGACTGATTGGAGCGGATGTTCCAGTTGGAAAGTGCGATGCCGCCGCTGGAATACTCTGTGCTTCCACCTACAGTATTAAACATTGAAAGGAAGAGATATTCTTCCGGAGTATTGTCGTAAATGGTGGTTACTTGAGGATACCCTTGGTACGAATAAAGATTTTCTCCGGCCGAGGTAGGTCCTGCTAACATGCCGGAATCGAAATCGTCGAAAGTGATAGTCAAGGTACCGTCCGGATTTGTCACAGCACGGGTTTGCGGAGTTCCGGAATAAACCGGTTCCATCAAAAAGTCATCGTCCGAGCTACAGCCGGAGAACAAGGCGGTTGCGGTAAATAGACAGGCACCTGCCAGAAAGCGTAATTTTCTTTTCAAAGGTCACTCGTTTTAATGTAAAACATATTATTAACAAACACAAAAAATTCCCGTTCGTGCGGACTTACACGAACGGGAATATGTCTGTCTTCAAATATTGAATGGCCGATGAGCTATTCCTTATTTGATTACGACCTGTATATCCCGCAGGTGTAAATCTCATTCCGGTCATGGCAGGTCTTCTGACTCGTCCCGGTCATCGTGCCTTCCCGGTATTACACCAGTGGCAAAAGTTCGATGTCCGTTTTTGTGGACTCACAGCAGCGGGTACTGTCCCGGATTTTCACCGGGTTCCCTTTTCATTCGGAAGGCGTAAACCTCCCGAAACCATTTCCCGACTGCAAAATTATCTATATTACATATCAATTCCAAATAATTCATAATATTTATAATAAAACACACAAAGCATGACAACCGTACTGTTTTAATTAGAGCATTCAAGTTTACGACAAACGAAGACGGTAATTATCATACACAATATCCATAAACCAACAAAACAGCTTGCCATTTTCCATAACAATGCGTTCTGGAATAGATAACTGTTAGCTGCAATTATGCAAGCAAAAAAAGCAGACAGAATAATGACTATTAATATCATGCACCAGAAATTAATCCTATAAATTTATGGAAAACAAGTAAGGGAATGGAAGTTCCGTTGCCGCATGGATGCAGGTGAAGGACCTTCTCTTTTAACGTTGGATACGCCAATGCACGCCAACGGAAGACTCTGATATTATCTGTTTGGAAAGGATATAGGATGTGCGTTACTTTGTCGCATATTCAGAATCTTAAAAAGAATTTTAGTATGGAACTGACAATTATTGAAACAAGCGCGTATTAGGAGTTGAGAAAGCTGGTCAGCACGCTGGTCGTACAGATGGGCGACTTCCAGAAAAAGATTGCCCCGCCTGCGCCGGACAAGTGAATGGATGCGCAGGACGTATGTGATGGACTTATGCCCAAACACTTTCTGAAGAGTTTCCAGCAGCATCCCCTTGAGTATGGCCAGAACGGCAAATGCGTGGCGTCCGATGTGCGGGGTGACCTCGCCCCGGAGTTGCATTTCCTGCCTATGATTCCAAGACTGAGCCGCATGGCATTGTATTCACCTACCGGAAAGACACATTCGGGGAGTCTTTCTTTTCATCCGTACCCCTATATTTTTCAATCAGTTCGATAGCAATGGGCAATAATTTTACGACATACGCCACTCCCGTTTTTATACGGTTGCCCATCAGCCATGTACCGCCGTCGGAGTCGGTATGGATATTATCGTATGTTATGGCTTTCAAGTCCACATAGGAAAGACCGGTGAAGCACATGAACAGGAACATGTCGCGCATGGCACGCTGGCGTTTGTATCTCGGTTCTATATGGATTATCCTTTGCAGTTCCTCTTCGGAAAGGAAAGAACGCCTCTTGTATTCGGGCATACACTCGAATGATGCGAACGGATGAACCCGTATCCAGCCTTTTTCCTGCGCGATATACATCAGCCACTTCAAGGTATTGACACGCCCGAAGACAGTGGAGTTTGCCAAAGCGCATGTACCGAGCATCCAGTTGTAGTAATCCTCGATGAATGATTTCTCAAGTTCTTCGATGACAATATCCTCTGCATTCTTCTTGCTTTTCATGAAAAGCAGGAGACTCTTGTAATCGGCAACCAGACCGCAGTAGGTGCTTTCGGCTTTCTCTATGCCGATTTTCTTTTTATACGGTTCCAGCTGTTCCCTGAAAAGGTTCATAAGGGTGTGGCATTCCTCTGAGAAGCCGACATAGCGGTTATAGACTTTCTTGGCTGTAACAAAACTGTCGTGGTCGCAGATGTACTGGTAGTGCCTGGTGATTTGCGCCTTGATATTGTCAAGCTCCTGATTGAGTGTACGGGCCTCCTCGGACTTGCCTTTGGCCCGGTTGGTTTTGACGTCCCACAAAGCGAGGGACACTTCTTTCTTACAACTGAAACCGGCTTGGGTTCCATTGATGGTGATACGGCCCATAATCGGTGTCTTTCCGTTTTTTACAGACTGTTTATTCTCAAAACACTTAGCTATACATGGTCTGCGATAAGCTAAGAGAGATTCCCCTTACACAAAAGCATGGCATCTCCTTGTCGTATCTCGCCTTTATACTTTTATGTATAGTAGTCTACCGGATCGAATGAACAAGACCTATCCCATACATAAACCAATTTAGACTGCTATGTTATTTTTGAGGAAGAAGATGGAATGAGACCAGATACCCTCTTTAAGGCTGACTGTAAGTCGATTAAATGTAGAAAAAGATTGCTTTTGTCACAAGTAAAGTGTATATTTGCATTGAAAGAATCGTTCTTTGACAGAGGCAAAAGAAAACAGAATATTGTAATTCGCTCGTTTCTAAATCGTTACCTGATATTAGTTAAACAGAAATAACTGTTTAATTTTCAATTAGATAGAGATTGTATGATGTTTCGATTTGTTGCACGGGTTCGACTATACGGCCTTTTTCGGCAAATCCGATCTGGAACGGGCCAAAGCGATCAGCGGAGGAGTCGATTTTCTGCAAGCTCCCGAACGCGAGGAGCCGAAGAAGCTGTTTATCAAGGAGGCGCTGCTGTTGCGGCAGGCGTTGTCGCTCTGTCAGAGTTTGTTGAACTACGAGCAGCGTCTCGAAGCGGCCTATTTCGAAGCTGTGCGCACGCTGTTGACGCGCATCGAAGGCAAGGGCAAAATGTCGCTGCGCGAAATCAACGCACGGATCAACGAGCTGCTCAAACAGAGCATCAAGAGCGACGGTGTAATCAACCTCTTCTCCGACGTCGAGGAGGAGTTTTCGCTGTTCGATCCGAAATTTCTCGAAGAGATCTCCCGGATGAAGGAGAGAAACTTCGCCGTCGAACTGTTGCGCAAGCTGATTGCCGAATAGGTGCGAATTTATCAACGGACCAATACGGTGCGGGCCGAAAAATTCTCCGAGATTCTGTCCCGTGCCATGAGCAATTACCTCAAAGGGTTGCTGACCAACGAGGAGGTAATTCAGGAGTTGCTGAAAATCGCCCACGAGATCGCCCACGGCAAAGAATCCGACAAAGCGCTCGATCTGAACGACGAAGAGCTGGCATTTTACGATGCGCTGACCAAACCCGAGGCCGTACGCGATTTCTATACGAACGAACAGTTGGTTGCCATTACACGGGAACTGACCGATGCGCTGCGCTGCAACAAGACGATCGACTGGAACCTCAAGGAGAGCGCCCGTGCCGGTATGCGTCGGATCGTGAAACGACTGCTCAGGAAGTATGATTATCCGCCCGAGGGACAGGAAGATGCGTTGAGTACGATCATGAAGCAGTGCGACATGTGGAGTGAAAACAGCTGACGGATTGGCCGTCGGAAAAGCGTGATAACTCCGGTCTGCCGGGGAATCGTTATGTCTTGGATATTCCTCCTTCGGCCTTGCGGCTTCGTTCCGTGAATTTTCTGCTCATCGCTGTTTGCGAACCGTATCCTGTCGGTCTCGGATCGCCTTGCGGATTTGTCGCTGCTCGGCACTCACCCCTGCTGCATGGCCTGTTCGAGCGCGCCTACGATCCGCTCCTTTTCGCTGCTGCCGTCCGTGGAGAGACGCAGAAGCGGCAGGCCGATCTTGACGAGAATACCGTTTTTGCGCCGGTCGCGGGCGACCTGCACCTCGTCGAAGCGGTGGTGGAGCACGCCGTCCACCTCGATCCCCAGAATCGGCGTGTTGTCCATCCGGTTGTAGAGCAGAAAGTCGAGATGCGAGCGGCGGCGGACGAAGAGGCGCTCCTCGTCGGACAGCTCGACGTTCCGTCCGACCAGATCGTACAGCCGGTAGTGTCGGTGGACGCCGATGGCGGAAAACCGATCCTCCTCGGCGAGAATTCCTCCGATGAGCCGTTCGGCGATCCGTTCGGCCGGCGATTCGCGTTTCGCATCGGAGGCGAACCGCATGGCGGCGTACTCCGTATGCTGCCGCTCGATCCAGTCGCAGGTGGCGTCGATCTGGCGCTGATTGTAGATCCGGCCGTTATGGGAGTAGGTTTTCGAGGCGGTTGTCGTCAGGACCGTAAAGGGATAGTCGCCCTTCGGTTCGGTCATGATGAGCAGCTCGTTCCGGTAATATTTCCGGTTGCAGAAGTCGATGATGAGCGGATGGCAGCGGTAATGTTCGCGCAGCAGCGTGACGGGCAGCCGTTCCCCGAAGACCCGTTTGAAGGAGGAGAGGATGTTCTGCCGCACGTAATCGTAAGCGTCGGGCACCCGATGTTTGTCGCGCAGCTCCTCGGCCTTCGCCCTGAGCTGCTCCTCCACGATATGCGGCAGCTGCCGGCTGTCGCCGATGATGATGATATTCCGGCAACAGGCGCAGCAGACGGCCGCCGTGAGGATATCGACCTGCGACGACTCGTCGATGATGACATAGTCGAGCAGGTGCCCCGCGCCGATCGAAGCGCACAGCGAATGGGTCGTACTCAGCACGACCGGATAGCGTTCGACGAAGGTGCGGAAATGCGTCCGGTAGTTCTGCATCGTGAACGGGGGCCGCTCCTCTTGCCGCGCTTCGTTCAGGCGTTCGTATTTGCGGTAGAGCATATCGCGGAACAGCGCTTCCGACACCTTCCCGTATGCTTCGATCAGGCTCTTCGCACGCTGCTCGTCGGACGGTGCCCCGAGCCGGGCGATGCGGGCCGAGAGCTCGGCGATATAGGTTTCGTAGAACTTGCGATCGGCATAGGCGGGCAGCAGCTCCGCATCCGCGAACAGCCGCTTCCCGGGCCACGCGCCGCACCGGAACAGCAGTCCGGCCCGCAAAGCGAGCGACGGCCTTCCGCCCTGCCACCTCTCGGTAACGAGATGCCGGAACGACAGCGCACGCCGGCTGTCGATCGGACGGAAGAAACAGCGGTCGACCCGCCGCATCCGCGCTTCGTCCAGCGGTTGTTCCCACAGCAGATGACGGTACTCGCATTGGGCATAGGAGCGTTTCGTCCGCAGGTCGGCCAGCTCCGCGTTGACGCGGAAAAGCTCGTCTATGGCCGCCGACAGCTCGCCCAGCCGCGTTCGCAGGGCCGTGCGTTCCTCCGCCGGCAACCGCCACGTAGGGTCGGGCATGAAATCCTGCTGTTTGTCCGCGAAAAAGGCCTGCCGTCTGGTCCGGTTTCCCAGTTCGGCCATCAACGCCCCGTACTCGTATTTCGACAGTTTGTCGCGCACGTTGTCCACCGCCGCATTGTTGTTGGACACGACACCGACGGTTTTTCCCTGCATCAGCAGATTGGCGACGATGTTCAGAATCGTCTGCGTTTTTCCCGTGCCGGGAGGTCCCTCTACCACGCTCACCCGATTGCCCAGCGCCCGCTGCACGGCGAGTTTCTGGCTGGCGTTGCAGCCGAAGGGATAGACGAGGGCCACGTTGTCGACATCGCACGCCGCCGTCCGCCCGTTCAGATAGGCATACAGCGCCGTACGGGGATCCTGCGGATCGATGCGCTGCATCGTCTCGGCGAGCAGGGCGGCGATCGAACTTTTCTTCTCCCCTTCGGGAACCTCCTCTGCGGCTTCCGTATCGGTCTCCGACTCCAGAGAGGCTTTGGCTGCGAGAACCTCCGCGAAATAGGAAAGTAGCCGCTCTTTGTCTGCGGGGAGCGGCTGCGCATCGACCGCTTCGATCCGCGACTTCTCGATCGCCGGCGAACGCAAGCCCTCTCCGGCGCCCAGCCGGACATATTTCCCGTAGTCGAACAGCGTATCGTACGGCTCCTGCAACGTTCCGTCCTTGTAGATGCGTACCTGCCGGCGTGTGGCGAGCAGGGGATAACAGACTACATGCTCTTTGCGATAGCGGAATACCCGCGCCGCGCCGTAATCGACATACACATACGCTCCGGCCGGTCGCAGCCCGACGATCTCCGACGTCTTGTCGACGTAGGCGTCGCGCCGCTTGTCGTGTACGAAAATCAGTTGGTCGGTCATCGTTCGGGTCGTTTATCGGGAATTAAAAACCGCTTTACCCTCACAAAGATAGTCATTTTGCCGCGATGGGTAAGAAGATGATAATTGGTCCGGTATTATTCGCATTCGCGCGACCATAGCTCGTAAAGTTCGCGGCTGAGCGCGATGACCTGCTCGGAGAGGGCTTTCAGCTCGCGCGTGCGGCGCTCCAGAAGAAGCACTTGTCGCGGAATCGCCGTATGCGAAAAATGCGTGTTGACGGCCCGTACGATCTGGTTATAGTTGTTGCCCACGCGCTGTATCTGCTC
>OHMS01000428.1_pt1 | contig 18481 bp, 17 predicted proteins | sample 1569351 | NCBI WGS metagenome assembly OHMS01 (sample SAMEA3879571, study PRJEB24766) | human gut metagenome | biome: human-associated habitat; feature: feces | place: USA | collected 1985/1987 | reverse complement strand
TTGAAAAACGACGACATTTCTGCCGCCGCTTTCCACCGTTTTATCTCACAGCCTGTGTCAGGTCGCTCCCCAGCGTTGCCCTGTTTGGCTGCAATTTTAGTATTGTCAGAAATTTGGCGATTATTGCGTTTACACGGTTTATTTTTCGGAACCGTTTTTCAAGCCGCTCTACAACATCGTTTTTTTCACAGTTGGTGAATTTACAGAGAATTTTTCGCAGGGCCGATAATGTGGTCGATACACGGGCTGAGGGGGTGCGGGAATTTCAAGCCGAAATCTACGGGCTTGCCGCATATTCCGCAGACCTCCTGCGTGGCGTATATCTTTTTCTTGTTGCTTTCAAACTGCGCCCGCTGCGTGCCGTTATGGTCGGGGCGCAGGTTAGGCTTTGCCATTTTGCTCACCTGCTTTCTGATCTTTAGGCATAAGAAAAGCACCCTGCGCAAAGCAGAGTGCATATTGCCGATATTTAGGTATAAGAAAAGCACCCTGTTTATCACAAGGTGCTCTTGCTGTTTAAGCCTTAGCTTTGCTTTTTAGTATTCTCTGTTTTTCTTTGGCGGCTTTTTCTTCAAGCCGCTTGATCTCGGCTAGTCTTTCTTCTTTGGACATGGCTTTGATCTTTTCAGGAATAACAAACTTATCATTTAATACTGCTTCCATCTCCATATTAAGTCACCTCCGCAAAATCTATCATATGGTTTTCTCTCAATTTATCGAGAGCTTTTAACTGTGCATCATATTCGCTGTTTCCGTCTGAAATATAAGAGCTTACATAAAGTGAATACAAGTCTTCGCTTACTTCCTGTTCAGAAGTATAGACAAAAACCTTTCCATTGTGACAAGCTATCACGCCGCTTTTATAACCATTACGGAAACACGAATTGAAATCGGCTATACTGGGCGGCATACTGCTTGGGTGGCTATGAATAGCTATAAGGCTGTTTTTCGGATACGACGCTACGGCTTTCTTAGTCACTTCAGAATAGACGATCTTCTGCTCAATAGTGCTGTCTACCTCAGAAGCAACCACTTTTCCGCTCACACTGTCTATCCAATACATATCCTCGTACAATGTGCCGCTGCGGTGTTTCAATGACTCCTTAGCTGTGTTATATAAGGCTTTGTTTACAGCAGGTTCATCTGATATTTTATCATATTTTCGGCGATATTCGCCGCTCTCAATATATGTTTTGTTGACAAGTGTATTTTTATTCCTGCCGTATCGCTGGTATTCAAGAGCCACTTCACCACTTCCTGCTTCTATTATACCACTTCCCGCCGAAAAGTCAAGGGTATTCTTATACTTCGCCAGCCCTTCCGCTTCCGCCTGCGCCGCCTGCTCGCGGGTGAGAGTTTTAGGCTCGTACTTTTCCGCGCTTTCGGCGGTCTTTTGGTCGGGCTGTTTCGTGCGGTACTCTTCATAGCTGTGGTCGGTCTTGATGTCCCATGATTTTTTCGTGCCGCGCAGGCTCTGCACCTTGTAACCGTTGGCGTAAACTATCTCGCAGCGGCAGTTGTCGTGCCTGCACCACATATCGGGCGGCTCTTCGCCAAACTCGTAGTGCCCCGCCATAGCCGCGCACCATTTGCAGCAGCCGCCGTCGGCTATGCGGTCGATGAAGCACGGAAAACCCGCGTTGCTGCGAAACTCGGCATTGTCGCGAACGTAATCATCGTGAAAAGCCATCGTCACCGTTTCCGTTGCCGACTGCGCACGGCGGGCGTTTGCTCATACGGCAGCACTACCGATACGGTGGGGGTCTGCCTGCCGATACGCTTCTCAATAGCTGATTACCTCCTTTTTTTAGGCATAAGAAAAGCACCCTGCGCAAAGCAGAGTGCTGAATGTGGATATATGAAAACCGCCCTTCGCGGAGTGCGAGGAGCGGTCAAGGGTTATGCTATTTTTATAGATTTTATTTCTGATTCTGTGAATTCTATCAATTTTTCACTATCGGTCACCTTTAGGGTAATAGAATCTTCTTCATCTTCGTTATCATCTTTATCATGAAAAGAGAAAACATAACCGTTCCATTGTTTGCCGTCTATATCGATCAATAGTACTTTGTTAAACAAATATTTTTGTAAATCAATCATGTTTTTTTCTCCTTTCTCGGTACTAAATGAGTTCCTGATTTAGAATAGTGAATTGTTCCTTTGTCAGTCGAAGTTTCTTCCCTAGTACTCTTATTTATGTCAACTCCTATGATCTCATCGCAGTCAATCAATTCTTTGTTTTTCCATAAACCTTTTCTATCATAAACAAGTGAACCAGTTCCACTTTTTTCATTTATTATTTTCTGCGCTTTGTCTTCTGAAATTGTCAAGTAGCTTCTTCCATCAATATATTCCGGGCAGCCTTTTATGTGTTTAGCTTGCTTTTCGTGATTTATGTCAAGCTTTATATTGCCTTTTCTTATTTCATCTTCTATTATACCACTTTTCCCCGCAATGTCAAGCCTTTGCGGCTTTTTCATGCCCGCGATCAACATGCGCTCCCGCTCTTCGGCTGAAATGGTCGGCTTCTTGAAACCTATCTGCTTCATGCGCTCGCGTTCTTCGGCGGGCAGCTCGCGCGAGGTCTTGCTCCACACGTCCTGCGCCTTCCTGCCGCTTATGTACGTCACGGTGCAGGTGCAGTTGTCGTGGCGGCGGTAAACGTCCTTTGGCACTTCTTCGGGGTAGCGGTATTTGCCCGCGAGAGCCGCGCACCATTTGCAGCACCCGCCGTGGTCGCTGCGGATAATAAAGCATTCCAGCCCCGCTTCACTGCGATATTTCACGTTAGTTTCAACGTAATCATCGTAAAAACTTCGCGTTTTTTGTATTCGTTGCTAAGATGCCTTCGTACGTATAGATTCCTTCAAACTCCCGATCATCACGGCCTTTGATGTAATTTGTGCAATGATCGACCTGTGCTCCATAGCTTGTTGCCATGTCTTAGTGATCGGTTGATACGTGTGCGTATCCTGCTAACAGTAGCTAAAAACATAACTAAAGACCTTTACAGGTGTGCAGTTTTTTTATGCGAAAGCCCTTGATTTTAAAGACTTTTCTGCAATATCTAACGATTAAAGGCTCTGAGCTGACCTAAAATAGGTCTTATCAGAGCCTTTTGCATTTTTTGCACTATACTTTTTAACGAAAGGTCGTTCTAGGGGTGTGCATTTTCAGCAGGGGGGGTGTGCATTTATTCTGGCAGCAGGACGCAGGCACAGAAACCGGGTTCGGGCTGATAGCAATATATGGTGAGGTCTTTCCCAATCTCAGGGCTAAAATCTTTCAGCGTGTGCTTTGTGCCGTTGAGTGCAACATCTGCGTAAGATACCAGCCATTTTCGGTCTCCGTTGCGAAATACTTCATAAAAAGACCGATTCAGCATTTCTTCCACGGGCACACCCTCAACTGCCGCCATCTCCTTGTTGCAGTAGCGGAAAATAAAGTCAACACCGTGACCATCCTCATCGAATACAAGCTCGATAACGCAGTAAGCCAGAGGCATTTCGTCAATAATGCTGCACTTCTCGTAGAAACCCAACGGTGGGTCGAATTCCTCCTTAGGCGACGGAACGTCTAGCCCAAGCTCCTTGCGCAGCCGTTTGTGCTCGCTCAAATACCTGCGGCGTCCCTGAAATGTCTTTCCGTCTGTCATTGTGTAAACACCTGAATCACTGATATTAACGATCCTGCTGCGGCGTACCAATACTCCCTTGGCGATGGATACAAACTCACCCTCTGGCAAAAAGGCAGCTACCTCTTGAACAGGTATCGCAGATACGGCATCCTCTGTGTTTTCACTGTGGATCACGGTTTTGCTGTCCTGACGATAAATATATAGTATCGAATCAGCTTTCAAATTATGGTGCTTAAAATAATGTGCAAGATCATACATCGGCTTTTTTTCCTTTCGATAGTTCTGTTTCATTATTAAGTATAATTATATCATATTTTATCAAAATATTCAAGTCATTAAAGCAAATTCGCACGAATAATTCATGAAAGTTAAATAAAATGCAAAACCAAACGTTAGATAACTTGCTTTTAATCAATGAATTAGCCGTTATGTTTCCAACGAAATAATTTAAACACAAAAATTCCGCTTTTGCTTTTGCATTTTGGCTTGATTTGTGATATACTTAGAAAAATGAATCGCATTTCGATGCATTTAACTTCGTTGGATCGTCACGAGCAGTTCGCTTGTCCGAAAGGGAATAAGAATTATGAAGGAGGAAATAACCTTGAAAAAACTTACCGTAGCAATTTTGACCTCGGCGCTCATTTTGTCATTGAACGTCACAGCACTTGCCGCAACTAACGACGGCACAAATGGCCAGATGTTGATGTCAATGCCAAGTATGTGGACGGCGTAGCAGCCGCAACTACGATCAGCGTAGATGTCACTTGGGAAGCTATGGAGTTCACATATACTGTCAGCGGCACAAAAACTTGGGATGCCACTAAGCACGAATATGTAATTTCAGCTACTGACGCTTGGAGTGGATCTGACAATGAAATTACTGTCACAAACCACTCAAACGCAGCCGTGAATGCCGAGTTCGCCTTTGCTCCTCTTACTGAGTACAGTACAGTAAACGGCACATTTTCTCAGAATGTACTCAACCTGCCATCAGCAGAGGGCAAGGCTCTTGACGCCGCCGAGATCACAGGCAAAACCGCATTAACGCTTTCCGGTACGTTGGAAAAGGACACGACCGCTATGACAAAGGTGGGCACAGTTACAGTGACCATTAAAGAAGCATAAAAGGAGGACGCATATGAAAAAAATACTTACAGGCATTTTTGCACTGACGTTGGTCGCATCTATGAGCTTTCAGACATTTGCAGTAACTAACGACGGTACAGCAGGCACTGAAATTGAAGTAAACGGAACATTTACCGCCGCTGCCGACCCTTCTATCGTCGTTTCTGCTGATGTGACGTGGAATGAACTTTCATTCACATATCAGGACGGTTACAAGCATTGGGACGCAGAAAAGCACATGGATGTTGCCGATGAGGGAGCGTGGGAGACCACAAAAAAGAATATCACCGTTACCAACCATTCAAACACTTCTATCAAGGCAAGCTTTGAGTTTCCAGCCAATGTGGAGGGGCTGAATGGCAGCTTTGACAAGACCGAGTTTGATCTTGCTTCTGCAGAGAATACAACAACTGAAAACGCCCCAACAGGCACAACTTCTTTTGGCATTTCCGGAGGTGCGATCACAAAAGATCAGAAGATCGGAACTATTACAGTAAAGATCACCTCAGATACCTTAGACACCACTATGGTGAAAAATTTGGAGGATCTGCGCAGTGTATTTGAAAATGGCGGCAAGGCAAAGCTAAACAGCGATCTTAACGGAGCATACGAGATGCTGATGCTTTCGTCAGGAAAAGATCTGGAGTTTGATCTGAACAGAAAGACGCTGAGCGTCGAATCTATTTCACTATCCAATGATGGCAACGAAACGCTGACACTGCGCAACGGTACTATCGGTTGTTATGTGCAGATGAATGGAAGTGCTGAACAACATCTGATCGTTGACAATTGTACTCTGAATGAGTTGTGCGACAATAATAATTACTCAGATGTGACCTTGAAAAATTGTGTCATCACGAAAGATTGCTTTACCAGCTATGGCGGCATTTGGAAATTCGAGGGAGTCAATAATATTACCGGAACAATGAAAGTTAAGAAAGATGTCACCATTTCCGGCGACTTTACGTTAGGGACGCTTAAAGTTCCCATGGTTACTACCGGTACGCCGACCTTAAAACTGTCGGGTAATATTCGAATAGGCAAATTCTCCTTTGATAGTGTTTACAGAGAAGAGGCAAAGATCATCTGCGGCGTGGGTACATATAACTTTAAGCCGGATGAATATGAAACAGGCAGATATGGCGGTATTCAACTAGCAGAGGGATGCACTGTCAGCGGACCTGATGAAAACGGCATTTACACCGTTACAGCGGAATAAGGAGGGCAGAAAAATGAAAAAAGTTATAATATCCATACTGTCGCTGGCAACGACAGCCTCTATGGCGGTTCCTGCCTTTGCGGACACCACTGCCGACGTGCAGGGCAAATATAAGGCAGGTGCGGAATCTCATGTAACTATATCCGCCGACATTACTTGGGAAGGTATGACCTTCGATTACACCGAGGGCGAAAAGACTTGGAATCCTGAAACACATCAGTTCGATCAGGCAGACGGCAAATGGACGAGCGACACAAAGGCTATCACAGTTACAAATCACTCTAATGAGGGCATTATGGCGAACTTCGCTTTCACAACCGCTGTGGACGGCCTGAACGGCAGCTTTACAAAAAACGCGCTGGTTCTCGACAGTGCAGAGGGAACGGAACCCTCAAACGCCCCGAAGGGCGAAACGGCTTTCTCCGTCAGCGGGTCTGCCATTGACGCAGACAAAAGCCTCGGTAAGATCACCGTGACGGTGACAAAAGATGCTACACAGTATGTCTCCAACGCGGAGGAATATGTTGCGGCCATAGCAAAGGGAGGTACAGTCAAGCTGACAGATGATATCGAGAATTTAAGTTGGAATTTCAGTTTTGCACCCGATGTTGTGATCGATCTGGACGGTCACGAGCTCAGCGCATATTTCAGCAATTTTAAAAACCTGACGTTGAAAAACGGCACTGTTCGCCTTGATTCGAATCCTATATTTAACAGCGGTTCGCTGACGCTGACCGACTGCACCGTATGTGGCAATACCTATAACAGTAGCGTAATTAGCAATACGGAGGATACCGCACAAGTTACCCTTTTGGGTGAAATCAGATCCGATAAGACTGCTTTTACCTCTTTTGTCAATGGGGGTGATATGACTTGCCTTGCAGGCACATACAACTTTGATGTATCAAGCTATGTTGACACAAACGTATTTGCTGTTACAGAAAATACCAAGGCCGGCACTTGGACGGTCACACCGAAATAATAGGAGAAAAAACTGAGATGAAACGAAAGACGATGAGGCTTTTTTCCATGTTGCTTGTTCTGCTTCTGATGGCGGCAATGACGGTGCAAGCATCCGCTATGCAGATTTTTGTGGAAACAGTCTCCGGCAAGACCTTGACCATTGAGGTGGAGCCGACAGACAGTATTGAGGCCATAAAAGGAAAAATACAGGAAAAAACCGGAATTGCGTCCGAATATCAGCGGCTGTATTTTGCCGGCAAAATGTTGGAGGAAGGCAACACGCTGAGTGACTATAATATTCAGAAGGAAACCAAGCTTCGACTGTCGGTAGGTAAAACAAATGACGGTAGCGGCAGCACGGATATCACCATAACCGGAACTTACCAGGAGGGTACACCTGCGGCAGATGTCATTTCCGTTGACATCGTATGGGATAATATGGACTTCACCTACACCGCGCCGAGCAAGGGCTCATGGAATGCAAGCACGCACGAATATGAAAATGCCACCGAAGGCTGCTGGGCGGCAACCTTCGGCATCGACCCGAAAATCACAGCGACGAATCACTCGAACGTAACTGTCAATGCGAGCTTCGCTTTCGCAACCGCTGTGGATGGCCTGAACGGCAGCTTTACAAAAACCGCGCTGGTTCTCGACAGTGCAGAGGGAACGGAGCTATCAAACGCCCCGACGGGCGAAACGGCTTTCTCCGTCAGCGGCTCTGCCATTGACGCAGACAAAAGCCTCGGTACGATCACCGTGACTGTCAGGAAAGTCGGTCCCGTGACGAGTTCTTCCAAGGAATAACTTACTGAAGCCGCTAAAAAGGGTGGCAGCTATAAGCTGGCAAATGATTTGGATGACATTAACAATATAATTGCTAGTTTAAAAGAAACTTTTGAGATAGATCTTAATAGTAGATCTATCAATCACAGTAAGGATTTCATTTTGCAGAATGGCACACATAAAATTAGCAATTATCGTGGCATCTTCCCCTGGCACTGTTCATGCTCTGAACAATGCCGTATTTTTGAATGGCTGCCCGATAAGCAGCACTGGTATACTGGCTGCCACGATCGGAATGTATAATTGCTCCGCGAATATCAGGATACCGCAGGCTCGCATATGGTCTGCCATGGCAAGACCATTTGGCAGCAGATCATAGCAGTCAAAGATCGCCGAAACATACAGTTTTCCGTCTTTTGCTTTGATCTCGGTGATGTCTGTAACGCATTTTTTCAAAGGCGCATCTGCTGTAAAATCACGTTTCAGAAGATCGTCTGATTTGCGAGGTTCACGGTCAGCTTTGGTGATACCATTTGGCTTTCGCTTCGGTTTATGGATCAGATGTATCTGCTCCATAATTTTGCGAACTGTTCCTTCACTGGGAATGGTGACCTTCCCAAGCTCGCCGATTTCATTTTGATATTGAAGTGCCTGAAACATACGGATTCTGCCGTAATTTGCGTTTTCTTCGTCCGCAGCATGAATCTTCAGCATCGCATCTGCCAGCGGCTGATACTTCCATGGGGCGTCCTTACGGTCAAGATAACTGTAAAATGCCTATCAGCTGACCTCCAGAGCTTTGCAGTAAAAGCGGATTTTTTCGGCGTTTTTGCCGTCATCGGTTCGATATGCAATATATTTCAATCGCTGCTCTTTCCGGACTTCCGACGGCATGCAGCGAAAAAAGCTGCTGCATCCTCCAAAAATTCATTCATTTCACTCAGACGACGATTTTCTTTTTCCAATGCTTTGATCCGCTTCCTCAGCTGCTGGTTTTCTTCGGCGATATTCAGAGATTCTTCCGGGCTGCGTTCGCCGCATCCGATGTCCAGCTCGGCTGTTTTTACTTTTTGTATCCAGCCGTACAGCGTGTTGACAGGAATTTGCAGCTCCTCTGCTGCTGCTTTTGCTGATCCAAGGTTTTTGGCTAACCTGACCGTCTGCACTTTGTATTCCTCGTCGTATTCTCTCTTCTTTGACTTCTTCGTATCCTCCGTTTTTCCTTTTTTTCTATTTTATTCCCTTGTGACTTATGTGTCAAGTTTTATTATACAGGATCATACTCTACCTATGAAAAATACTTGGCTTTTGATTGTGATGCGCCAGATGATATTCTTAAGGTTATTAAAGATGCAAAAGAATCTGATAATAACTATATACTATTGATTTCCAGTCTGTTATTTGAATGTTGGTTAGTAATGCATTTAGAAGAGGTTGAGGCGCGGCCATTAAGGAAACCAGAAATTAGTAGGATGCTTGAAAAGCACCTTGATTTATTAGACTATGAAAAACACAAAGATGATGAAGGCATAATTGCAAAAATAATAAAAGGGGATAGTAACCTTAAAGACGCAATAAATAATGCGAAAAAGCTAAAGCGTAGTTACGAACAAAGTGGAAAGGATATTGAAGAAATAATAAAAGAAAAGCTCCCGTACAGTTTGATGTTCGATTTGGTAGAACAACTTGCCATTGCAGCATCGAAATAACGTCTTGTTAGCTGGAATATTTTATATCTAGGTAAAATATGTATGAATAATCTACTAAATCTCGGTAGGCGGCCCAAATAATAAAATGACCTTCCCCGAACGCCGATGGTTATTTTCCAGAAACAGTGTAAAAGTAACAGGACGTGTCAAGGATATTACATATGAAATGGGATTGACAGCATAAAATGTATTAAGAAATGTTGATCTATGGCATTGATTTTACAGTATTTAGCTGTAAAATCTTTCTAGGCAGATCATTGGTCGGCGGGAAGATCAAGTGATGATCATATCCGTGACAATGGTGAGGATTTAGAGAAACACGGCAGAAGATTTGGGGGTCTTCTGCCGTTTTTTGTGTGACAGATTTTCTTCTGCCCTTGCTTTCCCCGCAGAAAAATGGTATAATAGAAATAACAAATATTTTCAAGGAGGCAGACTGTGTAAACATATACGTTGATCCTGATCATGCGGATTTTCATCGTTGCTTGTAATAAACTGTTTATTCAAAAAGTTTGCTGATCGGCAGTATACGTCCGTTTCGCTTGTGAATAATAGCTATAAGGAGATGGTGTTGTGCTTAGAATATTTTTTGGAAAACACCCTAAAGAAATATACAATACTGAGGTTTATTATGCAAATCAGTATGATAAAATGTGGGTCACGGAACCATTTGCAAAGAAGATCATTAAGGATATTGATGACTCAACTGTAATTGGCCCCGATCTTATAGAAAACGATATTTTTGGCAAATTCAATTCGACGGAATTGTCAGCGGGCGTTAAGACTCTTCTGCTGATATATAATCAGCCTAAAAAGATCTTCAACATTTCAAACTGCGGCGATAACTGTGCAAAGTATCTGCTTGAAATGGCTGAAAACAGGGATATTACAGTATCATTGCATCATTTGATGGACTTTGGAAAGTCTTTTTCTGTGAAAATAATAAATGAAGGAAAAAGAAAAGTGATTACAGACCCAATTGAATATTTGATGCTTGCAGATAGATATTTGAGGGGTGAAGAAAATGAGGGGTAAAATAAAAATACAAATAAAAAACAGGCACATAACGTTTAATTTTACTCTTGAGAGAAATGTAACGATATTGACAGGGGACAGTGGCACTGGAAAAACGAAACTCATCAATATGGTGAGAAACTACTCCGAACTTGGTGAACAAAGCGGTGTAACTTTAAAGTGCAGTAAGCCTTGCCTTGTATTGTCAAATGCTAATTGGGAAACCATTCTTGAAAATACTCACGAGAGCATTGTTTTTGTTGAAGAAAGTACGCAATTTCTATCTTCATATGAGTTTGCAAAAGCGATTCAGGGTTCTGATAATTATTATGTTCTTGTAACAAGAGAGCCGTTGGCACAAATTCCATACAGCATAGATGCTATTAGGAAAATCCATAAAAATGGTGCAAAACCGAAGTTCGATAAGATATATAAGAACATTTCAAAAAAGGATATATCAGCATTTCCGTATGATATTGTGATCGTTGAAGACAGCAGGTCGGGTCTTCAGTTCTTTAAGAAAGCAACTGAAGATTGTGATCTCGAATGCGTCAGCTCTAACGGAAAGAGCGGAATTGTAAAATTACTGGAACAGCATAAAGGTAAGCGTATTCTTGTAATAGCCGACGCTGCGGCGCTTGGTTCAGAAATCAAAGAGCTTATGTATTTAAGGGCTGTATCAAATAATAAGATCGATCTTTTTTTGCCGGAGAGTTTTGAATGGCTTATTCTTCGCTCGGCGATTTTTGACCGTAACGATAATGTTCAAGAGATTTTGGCTGACCCGGCAGAACATATAGATTGTGAAAATTATTTCAGTTGGGAGCGTTTTTTTACTGCATTGCTGGTAGCAGAAACTAATGGCAGAGCAAATCTTGAGTATCACGAGAACAAGAGCCATATCCCTTCCGGATATTTATCCGAACAAAATATTTATTCTATTTTAAATGCAATGAAAAAATAATAATAGACAAGCCATACTCTGTGTTGATTTGATTGCACAGGGTGTGGCTGTTATTTCGATTCAGCTTGCTTTCCCCGCAGAAAAATGGTATAATAGGAATAACAAATATTTTCAAGGAGGCAGGCTGTATGGGCATCTACGTTAATCCTAATAATGTGGATTTTCAGCGTGCAATAAATTCACAGATATATGTTGATAAAAGTGGACTTATAGAACTTACAAACGCAAAACTTTTTACCGAACAGCAATTTATTTGCGTAAGCCGACCACGACGTTTCGGCAAATCAATGACTGCAAATATGCTCACTGCTTATTACAGCCGCGGCTGCGATTCCCGTGAAATGTTTTCTGAGTTAAAGATCGCAAAATCAGCTGGCTTTGAAAAGCACTTGAACAAGTATAATGTTATCCATATAAATATGGTGAATTTTCTCAGCGAATCAAAAGATATGAATGAATTGATTGATTTCGTCAGCGATACAGCAGATAAAGGACAAGAATTATCCTGATTGTTTGAAAAACTACTCGGGCGAGGTTTTGCTTATGCACTGTAAGTCCACTGCTTTTCTGTGCCTGGATCTGGGCTGACCATTCGGTCAGGCGAAATTCGTTCTTTACCGTTGCGATTGTTGTTTTCATTATCTTTATCTCCACATCTAATTTGCTCTAAGCGGCTCTATAGACTTTTTGAGATCGTATAATTTACTCTATGGAGTTGCTTGAAGTTTATTATACTTCTTTAGGCATCGGTGGGGTAGATGCGGAGGGTTTGACGGTTACAGTAAATCAAGGGTTTGTGACGTTTTTTAAAGATACGAAAAGGCAAAGTGGATATTTTCCTACATTTTCGTGTATTCAATGAAACCTTAAAAGCTAGAATATTGAAATCATTTTTTTGTGCGGTTTATTGACATGATGTGTGTGATTTGTTATAATAAAATAAAGTTAGCAAAGTGAAATTATGAGGTCGAAATTGACTAGTATTTTTACTTGCGCCGTATGATGTATTAAAAAATTGTGGAGGGTCTAAAATGAAAAGCCGAGTCTTTGGAACACTTGCCAGTATAATGATGATAATAAGTCTGTTGACCTATTTTCCAGCTGTTGGCGCTAGTGCGGAAGAGACATTAGTGAATGACAGCAAAAGCAGTGTATCTGTGAATAACGATGATTATTCTGTAAGCGGTACTACTTCTTTTGGTAAAATGTTTTCTGATTCCATTGATGAAAAATCGCAGGAACAGGAAGATAACGACGGATACAATGTTTTTGCGGCAGAGTATTCAGAGCAGAATTCATTTTATGTAAGCTTTGAAACTAAAGAAAACTGTACTTTGCTCGTTGGTATCTATGACGAGGCGGGCGAAAAAATGCTCGCGTCAGGCAGACAGGCTGTAACGTTTGACGAAACTGAAAAGATCGTTGAGATAGATACAGGCGTTATTCCTGATTATTACTATTTGAAAGTATTTCTTGTAGATGATAATTCTCTCAGACCTTTGTGCAAAGCGTATCAGTCGCCTAATTATACACGCGAAATGCAGGAGTTTTTCCAAAAGGATACGGATGATTTCGAGGATGATAAGGTTCTGAATTTCGACAGCGATAAGGATAATAATTTCGCGGTCTATTCTGATGATACTATAATCATCGACAGAAAAGACGGCGTTAATGATGTTGTGCTGTCTGATCTGGAAAACGAAAAATACACTATAGAAAATATCGACAGCTCGATATCTTCTTTAAAAGAGGGAGACATTTTTGCTTATCAGTATTCTGATGATGATGCTCTCATCGTAAAGATCAAGAGCATTGACATCGACGGAACTACTGCAAACATCACAGGCGATGATGTTGATATGGAAAATGTCTTTGAATATGTGAAGATTGATGCCGAGCAGGGAGCTGCTGACGCTGAGGTCGATACCAGCGGGTGCGATGATTCTACCGTATATAAGGGCGTTGAGATCGAAGATCAGAATGAATCAACTCCTGATACAGAGAATGGCATTCAGCCACAGTTGTTAGCTGCAGATGCAGACGCAAGTCTGAAGGGTACTTTTGTATATGAATTTTTGGGCGCAAAAAATAATGAAGATGACCCCGATTCACATTTAAAAGGCTCTTTAAAAATGGGCGTAAGCGCAAATATCAAATTGTATATATCGGCAAAGTATCAATACCTTGAACTTAAGCTGAGTGCTGATGTAACAATAAACGTTTCTATTGAAGATAAAGCGTCACTTTCTATACCATTAGGTGAAGCTAGATACATACCAGTTACAGGCGTAACTATAAAATACAAAATGGCATTTGTTGTTGAGGTCAAGGCTTCACTGAAATATGAAGTAAAATATACTCTTGCGTCTGTAGGTTTTTCTGTTTCGAGCGATGTCGGATTTAAAAATCTAACTAAAAAACCTACTACAGAGTATACACCTGAATTGAGCACATCGATATCTGCCTTTATTGGAATGCAATATACCCTAAAAGCTTCTTTTATCAGTGAAAAAATTGTTGATGCCTCACTAACTACACGAATAGGCTTCACAATAAATGCTAGTGCTGTTATTGCAACTACTAATGATTCAGTAATACATGATTGTATTCTTTGCTTTGACGGAGATATGACGCCTGAGATATCTTTCGTTGCTAAATGCAAATTGTTCAACAGTAATAAGCTGTCGTGGGAAGCACAGTTGTTTGATTTGAAGCTAAAAGTATTAAACTTCTATTACTGTAATGACCTTCATAAATTTGGATGGGGCGAATGTCCGCGGAAAAAATATAAAGTAACATATACGGTCTATGATGAAAACAAAGATCCTGTGAAGGATGCAGTAATAGATACAGGTGTGAAAAACATCGAACCGCTTACAACAGATGATTCAGGTACAGCAACAGCATACCTAAAAGCAGGCACCTATAAAGCTACGCTGGAGAATTACAAAGACAGCAAAGAAAAAGAATATGTTATAAATGAAAAGCGCACAAGCGTTAGGTTAAGCACCAAAGGCGCAGATCTGAGCGATACTGTTGATGATTCCAATTATGAAAATGATGAAAAAAATTTTTATATAGATAGACATTCTGATGGCACTTGCATGATCATGAATTATTATGGCAAAAAAACCAAGGTAAAAATACCGAAGGAAGTAGACGGTTATATTGTTACTGATCTGCACTGGTTTTGGGGCAATGACAAAATAACTGATATAATAATTCCTGAAGGAAATTTTGATTTTAACAGTCAAGCTTTTTCAAATTGTCGGTCGTTAAAGAATATTTATGTAGATCCGAATAACAAACGTTATTCATCTGATAATGGAATTATGTTCAGTAAAAATAAGGACAAAATCCTATGTTTCCCAAAAGGCAGATCAGAAACCGAGTATGTTATACCTGATAGTGTTATTGAAATAGGTAATAATGCTTTTGAAGACTGCGGCAATTTATTAAGTATTACGATACCAAACGGTGTTACTACTATAGGAAGTGCAGCATTTGAATGTACTTCAATATCAGCAATTGATATTCCTGAAAGTGTGACAGAAATTGGGGGATCTTCATTTAGACAATGTGTTAAACTTGAAGAAATTGACATTCCTAAAAATGTTGAATATATTGAATCGTATACGTTTTACTATTGTAAGGCACTTCAAAAAGTTACGATTAAAGGTAATATAACAGGCATAGGATATTATGCTTTTTCAATTTGCAGCAGTTTAAAAGAAATAAACATACCAAATAGTCTTAAGGAAATCGGCGATTATGCTTTTGGAGACTGTAGTAATCTCGAAAATATAGAATTACCTGATGGCTTTGAAAAACTTGGAGAGAAGGCATTTGTAGGTTGCGAGAAATTAACTCAAATCAAAGTACCGAGCACTGTAAATGAAATTGGCGAATATGCATTTGCGAGCTGCTCAAATTTAAATAGCATTGATCTTTCTACTGGCATTACAACCATATCAAAAGGTGCTTTTAAAGATTGTAGATCTCTTTCTTCAATCGACATTCCTGACACAGTAAAATATTTAGGCGAAAGTTGTTTTGAAAACTGTACAAGTTTGAGCGCAGTTAGTCTACCAAATCAAATCACTTTAATTTTTGAAAGATTGTTTTATAATTGTTCAAGCTTAGTAAATATTGATCTACCGGATACTGTTCAGGATATAATGAGAGAGGCATTTGCATCATGTACGGCTTTGGTAAGCATTGAGCTTCCAAACAATATTACAGAGCTAGGTAGTATGGCGTTTTCTAATTGTAGTAATCTTGAAAACGTTAATATTCCGAACAAAATTACATATATTAATTATGGTTTGTTTAAGGATTGCAAAAATCTGAATCATATTATAATACCTGAAAATGTTGAGCAAATAGATGATAGAGCATTTTCAGGTTGTGAAAGTTTAGGAGAGTTGACAATACCAAATAGTGTTCATACTTTGGGTAAATATGCGTTTGCATACTGTTCATCTTTTACGGAAATAATTATTCCTGATTCTGTTATAACAATAGGCAATTATGCTTTTGTCGGCTGTTCATCGGCAACTAAAATAACTATTCCTGATTCCGTTACGACAATAGGAGATTCTGCTTTGGAGCGATGCTTATCATTAACAGAAGTAATTGTACCTGATTCAGTATCTAATTTTGGAAAGGCAGTATTCTCTGAATGTACAAATCTGGAACGAGTAAAATTACCAAAGAATATTGATGGCATTCCCTATAGAACCTTTTTTACTTGTGAAAAGCTAACTGATATAACATACCCTAATAGTATTAAATATATTGGCATAGGAGCTTTTGTATGGTGTAAAAGTCTTAAGAATATTGTAATACCAGACGGTGTAACAGAAATAGGTGAAGAAGCATTTGCATGTTGCAATTTTGTTTCAATATCTATACCTGACACAGTCACTTCAATAGGTTCTACTGCATTTAGAAGCTGTGAGTTTTTAGAAAACGTAAAGCTTTCAAATCAATTGCAGGGATTAGAACGCGGTACATTTGAATATTGCTCATCATTGACTAACATAACTGTTCCAAATAGTGTTACTTATATAGGTACTGAGGCGTTTATTGAATGCAAATTATTGAAAGATATTCAACTGTCGAATCAATTGAAAAATATAGGTGATTATTCGTTTAAAAGTTGTGTTTCGTTAACACATATAACCATCCCAAATACTGTTACATATATAGGTACTGAGGCGTTTAACGGCTCTGGTCTGAAAACAGTTACAATGCCTGATGGGGTTTATTATGGATGGAGCGCTTTCCCCAGCGGTGTAGAATTCACCTACACGACCCCTGCAAGCTCAACTGCACAAATGGCTTTTGATAATTCAGAAGTGAACACACTCACTGCTGACAGCGCAAATACAGTAGTTCTTGATGAAACGAGCAATGTTTCTGAGATAAAAACACAGAGCGAAAGCGTTCAGCCTGAAAGCCGGTATGCTTATTTTAAAAATCTTCACCCAAAAGAGATCTATAATTTCTATGTTATAAAATCATTCTCTACCGATGATTTAATGTCAGCAGATAATCTGCTGTACATAAGTCAGGTAGAAACAGACGAAGATGGCAAGCTTTCTATTTTGTATGCTCCTTTAAGCGATTATGATGACGCTCAGGTTTTTGTGATTCCAATGAATCAGACGGATATTTCTGATGCTGAGATCACCATTGATGAAATACAGCTTGACAATGGAAAAACTTCATTAGTTCCGCAGGTCAAGCTCGGCGAAAAAACTCTCACAGAGGGTCTGGACTATGAAGTTTATGGCGAAACCTTAGTAGATGATGTATCTGAATATGCTTTGACAATAAACGGAATAGGTCTCTATTGCGGCACCGTCGAAAAGCAGGGCAAGGGTCACACCTTCAGCGATTGGACGATCACTAAACAGCCTACCTGTACGGAGGAGGGAGAAGAGACAAGAATTTGCAGTGATTGTGGCAATATCGAGACTAAAGTGATTCCTGCAAATGGGCACACAATAGTGATCGACAAGGCTATAGCCGCAACCTGTACATCAACTGGAAAAACCGAAGGCTCACATTGCTCAGTTTGTGGAACAGTTATTGAAGCACAGCAAATCATTCCATTGTCCAGCCACAAATCCAGCAATTGGATAGTAGACAAGCCCGCGGCTATCGGAGTTAAAGGCTCGAAGCGCAAAGAGTGCACGGTTTGCGGCAAGGTGCTTGAAACAGCCGAGATCCCCGCGCTTTCAAAGCAGAACATTTCGAGCGCGACTGTTACGCTTTCAAAATCGACCTATGTTTACGACGGCAAGGCTAAGAAGCCAAGCGTGACTGTTAAACTCGGCGGCAAGACTCTCAAAAATGGTACAGATTATACAGTATCTTACAGCAACAACGTCAAGGCCGGCACTGCGACCGTAAAGATCACGGGCAAGGGCGATTACACCGGTTCGGTCACTAAGAATTTCAACATTAAAAATGATTTCAAGCAGGCGACTATCACCGGCATTTCCAATAAGACCTACAATGGCAAGTCTCAGACTCAGAAGATCACTGTCAAGTTCGGCGGCAAAACGCTGAAGAATGGCACGGATTACACGGTTTCGTACAGCAACAACAAGAAAATCGGCACGGCGAGCATGAAGATCGTCGGCAAGGGCGACTACGCGGGCACGATCGAAAGGTCGTTCAAGATCAATCCCGTAAAGCTGAGTATCAGCAAGCTTAGCGCGAAATCGAAGGCGTTCAAAGCTAGCTGGGCTAAGAACGATCAGGCTACCGGCTATGAGATCAAGTACGGCACGAATTCCAAGTTCAAGAGCGCGAAAAAGGTAGCGATAACTAAAAAGACCACGACTGCTAAAACCATTACTAAGCTCAAGGTGAGCAAGAAATATTATGTTCGCATGAGAATTTATACCACATCGAATGGCAAGAAGTACTATGGCGCTTGGTCGGCGGTCAAGACGGTTACTACTAAGAAGTAAGGTTTAGTTGTAAGTATATTGTCCCCGCCCAACAACCCACCACCCTACCCAGCCAACTCCAAATAGAGTAAACTA
>OHMS01000409.1_pt1 | contig 18916 bp, 12 predicted proteins | sample 1569351 | NCBI WGS metagenome assembly OHMS01 (sample SAMEA3879571, study PRJEB24766) | human gut metagenome | biome: human-associated habitat; feature: feces | place: USA | collected 1985/1987 | reverse complement strand
TAAATAGAATAGAGAGGGTAAATATGAAAGTACTAGTAATAGGTTCTTCACTTATAGATTGTACATTAGAAACGCATACTGATTGTGAAGTAAATCATTTTAATTATGATACTATAAATTATGCTGGAACAGGACTTATAAGTGCTAAACTTTTAAGTGACTGGGGAGTAGACGCTAGCTTGCTAACTAACGCTGGAATAGATGAAGATGGTAAAAACTTGCTAGACTTTCTAAAAGAAAATGACATAGATGTAAAACTAGTAGCTGAAGAAAACAAAACAGAAAAAAGAATAACTATATTAAACAAAGAAAAAAACGAAAAAAAGGTATACTATATAAGTTGTAAAAAAAATTATAAAAATGTAGGTATAAATGGGCCTTATGACATAATACTAATAAATGACTCTAAACTTGCTATAAACTTAATAGATGAATTAAAAGGAATAATAGTATTAAATGCCAAAGAAAATGATGAAGAAACGTTAAAACTAATGGAAAAAGCAAACTACATAATCGCTTCAAAATCATTCGCAGAATCACTAAGTGCTCAAAGAATAGACTACTTTAGACCTGACTCACTAAAAGAAGTATTAAAATCTATTGAAAACAAAACTAATGCAAAAATAATAATCACACTTGGAGAAAAAGGTACACTATATAGAAAAGATGATAAAATAAAGGTAATGGGAGCACTTAAAGTACAATCATTAGATGACTCATATTGTAAATCAATATATAATGCATCCTTCGTATACGCACTCACTGAAAATCTAGAAATAGAAAAAGCTTTAAAAATAGCAACTATCTCATCAGGATTATCACTAAAAAAAGTTGGTGCACTAAACAGTATACCTGATATAAGAGAGGTACACAAAATATATGGAAAAAATAAATGACCCATTCACATACTACTATCCAAGCATAGACCTTCATGGTTTAGATAGAATAAGTGCAGTAATAAAAGTAAAAGAATTTATAAACGACTCCTATAAACTAAAAAACTATAACATAATAGTTGTGCACGGCAAGGGAAAATTCATACTAAAAAAAGAGGTACATAACTATTTAAAAACAGACAAAAGAGTCGAGTCTTACAAAAGCGATAACTTTAACGATGGAATGACAATAATAAAACTAAAGGAGGCCTAAATGAAAAAAGGATTTACCTTAGTAGAAATACTAATAGTTATAGTACTAATAGGTGTAATAATGACTCTAGTAGTACCTAAAATAACATCATCATACAAAAGTGCTAAAAAGAATATGTTTTACGATAATGTAATAAGTATATACTCAAGTGCATCAAGTACATACTTCCTTAATGCAAGTAAAGGTAACTATGAAAAAACATTTACAAATGCTAATAACCCACTAAAAGTAGACATAGATGATGAAATAAAATACAAAATAACTGTTAATTCTGATGGAGAAGTATTAGAAATAAAAGTAACAAATAATGACTTCTATTACACTAAATCCTCTAATAAAATTAAAAAATCAGAAATTAAAAAAAGTGACATAAAAGAAGGAACAATATCTTTATGATGAGTGAATAAAAACTCATTTTTAAATACACTAAATTAGCACTCTATGTTGACGAGTGCTAACAAATATGATATAATATATACTGTGAAAAGGAGTGATAAATTATGTTTAATATAAATAATGAAGAAAATGAAAACGTTCTAGAAAAATATGGACGTAATATAAATGAAGATGTTAAAAATCATAAAATAGATCCTATAATTGGACGTGATGATGAAATACGTAACATCACTAGAATACTATCTAGAAAAACTAAAAATAATCCAGTACTAATAGGAGAACCAGGTGTTGGTAAAACAGCAATAGTAGAAGGATTAGCAGAAAGAATAGTAAATGGAGATGTACCAGAAAGTTTAAAAAACAAAACAATTTGGGAACTTAATATGGCTAGTCTAATCGCAGGAGCTAAATACCGTGGAGAATTTGAAGAAAGACTTAAAAAAGTACTAGATGAAATAAGAAAAAGTGAAGGCAATCTAATAATGTTCATAGATGAAATACATATGATAGTAGGAACAGGTGCAGTAGATGGTGCAATGGATACAGGCAACATACTAAAACCAATGCTAGCGCGTGGAGAAGTTCACGTAATTGGTGCCACAACACTAAACGAATACAGAATGTACATAGAAAAAGATGGAGCACTAGAAAGAAGATTCCAAAAAGTAACAGTATCAGAACCAACTGTAGAAGACACAATAACTATCTTACGTGGTCTAAAAACAAGATTCGAAATATATCACGGAGTAAGTATACAAGACAAAGCACTAATAAGCGCAGCAACATTATCTAACAGATACATAACAGACAGATACTTACCAGACAAAGCAATAGACCTAATAGATGAAGCTTGTGCTACCATAAGAGTACAAATGGACAGTGTACCAACATCACTAGATGAAATCACAAGAAAAATACTAACACTTGAAGTAGAAAAAGAAGCACTAAAAAAAGAAAAAGATGAACTATCCATTAAAAGACTTGAATCACTAGACAGTGAACTATATGAACTAAAAACAAAAGAAAAAGAACTAAGTACAAAATGGAAAGAAGAAAAAAACATCAATGAAGAAATCAAAAAAATAAAACAAGACATATCTAAATATACTTACGAATTTGAAAGTGCCAAAAATAACTATGACCTAGAAAAAGCAGCAAGAATCAAAAACGAAATACTACCAAAACTACACGAAAAACTAGAAGACTTATCAAAACAAAGTAAAAACGGAATACTATCAGACACAGTAACAAGTGATGATATAGCAAAAGTAATAAGCAAATGGACTAACATTCCAATATCAAAAGTAGCAAGTAGTGAAAAAGACAAAATACTAAACTTATACACTAACTTGCAAACTCGTGTAAAAGGCCAAGACAAAGCACTAAAACTAGTAAGTGATGCTATAATCCGTTCAAGAAGTGGAATAAAAGACCCTAATAGACCAATAGGCTCATTTATGTTCCTAGGTCCTACTGGAGTAGGTAAAACAGAAGTAGCAAGAAGCTTAGCATATGAACTATTTGATGATGAAAAACATATGGTAAGGATTGATATGAGTGAATATATGGAAAAATACTCAGTATCAAGACTAATTGGTGCAGCTCCAGGATACGTTGGATACGAAGAAGGAGGACAACTAACTGAAAAAGTAAGAAGAAATCCTTACTCAATTGTACTATTTGACGAAATAGAAAAAGCACACCCAGACGTACTTAACTTACTATTACAAATACTAGATGAAGGAAGACTAACTGACTCAAATGGTAGAACAGTAAACTTCAAAAACACAATAATCATAATGACATCAAACGTTGGAAGTGAACACGTAATAAATGGAGAAGAAGACAAAATAATGGGAGAACTAAATAAATACTTCAGACCAGAATTTCTAAACAGACTAGACGAAATAATAATATTCAACAAACTAACTAAAGAAAACCTAGGAGAAATACTAGACAACATAGTATCTGAAATAGAAAAAAGACTAACAGACATAAACGTAAAACTAGAACTAACAGAAAAAGCAAAAGAATACTTTATAGAAAACGGATATGATGAATTCTATGGAGCAAGGCCACTTAAAAGACTAATAAACTCTAAACTAGAAACATTACTAGCAACTAAACTAATCAACAATGAAATACTGCCAAACTCAAAAATAAAAGTTGATTATAGGGACGGAGAATTAAAAATCGACTAAATTAATATTGACTAACATTTATAGATTGTGATATTATTTTAACAGTAGAAGATATACGAATATGTACATCAGAGTTCGCAAATCTTCAAAAAGGATAAGGACGAGTGATAGATATGAAAAACAATGCATTAGTACAAAATATTGCACTTGGGGGGGGGGCAAAATCTAAATAAAATAAACCCTAGTTGTTTTTCATATGCATTAAAATGATAGGAAAAATTCTATCATTTTTTGTCGTTCAAAAAAGAAAAGAGATTAATATGAAAAAGAAGTTATTTATAGTATTAGGAGCTTTATTTTTAAGTATATCTTTATTATTTTCTTATATAGTTAAAGATAACAAAGAAGAAAATAACAAAGAAATTTCTAAAGTAGAAAAATTGCTTTCTAAACCAGAAGGAATACAAGCTTATACATTAAATGGAGAAAAAACTGATAAAACGTTTGACGAAATGGTTAATTATTATGTAGTTGATACTATTACTTGTCAAAATGGAAGTGTGGCTACTTATAATCAAAGTGATAATACAGTTACTATGACTAATGTACACGTACCAGAGTATTGTGTAATGAATTTTAAGCCAGGAACTTATACGTTAACTATAGATCCTAATGGAGGTTATAGAGCTTCTGACAATGATTCAAGTATTATGAAAGTTAATTACCAGTATGGGCACGTTGAAACAATTACAGAGAGAAAAAAAGATGGATATACATTAATTGGATATGAGATGTTTAATACTGATACTGGAAGCGCTGATGATGTTAAGGGTTCTAAATTTGAGTTTGATTCGAGTACTAATATAGGTACATTTACACAAGGAGCTGCTAATATAACACTTAAGGCTACTTGGGGAACTGATACATATAAGGTTACTTTAGATAATCAAGGAGCAACTACAGCTGGCACAGCAGAAGTATATTACCAATATAATACAACAAATACAATAAATGGAGTAACTTGTTATTATTATACGGATGTTACTTTAAAAAGTTGTGTCACTAACGGAACAACAATCACAGTGCCTACTAAAGCAGGGTATACTTTTGATGGATATTATACAGAAGTCAATGGTGGTGGAACGCAATATGTTAATGCTAGTGGAACGTTTATGAATAATATTTATAAGACTACTGGAAGTAAAACGTTATATGCTAAGTGGACAGCAAATAAATATAAACTTACTTTAACAAAAGGGACAGGAATAGGAACAATATATTATAAGATAAATGGAGCGAGTGCTTATACTTCATCTACAACAACAACTACATTAGATGTTAATTATGATTCAACATACTATTATTACGGGGTGGCATTAACAGGATATACATACACAAAATGTACTGAAAGCAGTCCTTGTTCAGCAAAGATGGGAGCAGAAGCTACATCACAAACATTAACAGGAACAATTAGTAAGTATAAACTCACTTTAACAAAAGGAACAGGAATAGGAACAATATATTATAAGATAAATGGAGCAAGTACTTACACTTCAACTACAGCCACAGCAACATTAAATGTTGACTATGATTCGACGTACTATTATTATGGAGTTGCTTCAACTGGATACACATACACAGCTTGTACGGCAAGCAGTCCTTGCTCGGGTAAGATGGGAAGTTCAGCTGTAAATAAAACTCTGTCAGCAAATATTATTTCATATAAAGTAACATTAACAGTAAGTGGTGGGGCAGGAAGTACTAGTAAAAATATAAATTATAATTCTAGTGGAACATTTACAGGAGTAAAACCAAATTCTGGATATACAGCTACTGGAGCAACATTAACTTGTAATGGTGGAGCTACTATAGGGTTAAGTGGAACAACTGTTACAGTAAGTAAAGTCACTAAAACGCAGACTTGTACTTTATTATTTAAATCTAGTACTAAGTTGTATGATAAGTTGCTTGCAGATAACCCTACTATTACAACTAGACCAAGATTTGATAAGATGCTTACAACTACTAATACTGGTACTTTGTATAAGAGTACAGAAAGTGTAACAGGTGCAGCAGAAAAAACGGTATATTATTTTGCAGGTAATGCTAAAAATAACTGGGTTTATTTTGGAGGATTTTATTGGAGAATAATAAGAACTAATGCTGATGGAAGTATAAGAATGCTTTATTCTGGAACTGGTGTTAATAAACAGGATGGATATATAGGCACTAGTGCTTATAATACTAATAGTAATAGTCCTAAATATATAGGATATATGTATGGAAGTGCTGATACTACACTTGAAGATGCTAGAACTAATACATATAATAGTACAATTAAGACGTATATTGAAAATTGGTATAAGTCTAAATTAACTGATTATACTAAGTATTTAAGTACAGAAGCTGTATATTGTAATGAGAGACAACTTGCTTCTGGATATAATTGGTATTATTATAAATCACCTAGTGATGCAATTCATTTCTTAGCTTATTCTAGATTAGATGGATATTATAATAATGATGTTTATCCAACGTATGATTGTAAAGTATCACAAGATGCTTTTTCAGCAAGTAATTCTAGTGCTAAGACAACTTATCCAATTGGACTTATGACTTATGATGAGGTTACTATGGCTGGTGGACTTTATAGTACAAAATTAACTAGTCCTTATACTTGGTTCTTTAATAATGCAACTGATGGAACAAGCATAACTGGTAATGTTTCATGGTGGTTATTATCTCCAATAATGTGGAATGGTTCTGATTCAAGTATATCTATTTTCTCAGTTACAACTGATTTAACAGGTTATATATTTCGTAGTACTACTTCTTCTTCACGATTAGGAGTAAGACCAGTAGTTAGTTTAAAAGCTTGTACTTTATGGTCATCAGGAAACGGGTCTTCTTCTAGTCCTTATGAAATAAACGGAGGTTGCTAAAGAAAGGCGAAAAGCCTTTCTTTTTGCATTAAAACTTGAAGAAAAAAATAATTTATGTTATATTAAGTATGAGGTGTAAAAATGGAAAAGAAAAAAAGTAAAAATGAATCTGTAGAAATGAATGATATTAAGAAGTTATCTATAATAGTAGGTGTAATAGTGGTGACATTTGGAATAGTTTATGGTTTAACAGTAGGTGCTACTAAACTTGGTTTATTTGAACCACATTATACTAAACCAGAAGCAGCTGATGCAGTAATAAGTTATGAAAAGATAAATGCAGGAACTATCTTAAATAGAAGCGACTCTGAATATTATGTAGTTATTGCTGACTTTAGTGATAATAAAAATGTATATATAGAAAGTTTAGTAAGTTCATATAAACAAAAAGAAACTAAACTTCCAATATACATAGTAGACTTAAGTGATGGACTTAACAGAAGTATAGTAGGAGAAACCGATAATACAGGTGCATCTACTGTAAGTGAAATGAGTGTAAAAAGTGAAACACTATTAAAAGTAAGTAATAAAAAAATAACTAAATACTTAGTTAAATTAGAAGACATAGAAAGTGAATTGAAATAAGTGCTAAGACCTAGCACTTATTTTATTTTGAAATTCTCTAAATATTTATTGTAAGCTTTAATTTCACTAATATTATTAAGAACTTTAAATTTATATTTTTTATTTTTACTTTTCATTACATTCTTTAAAATATAATTAGTAAAGTATGGATTCCTTATAAGAAGTGGCCCAAAAGCATAAGTACCATAAAAGTTCTTATAAGTATATCCTTCAACTGAAGAACCAATTGTACTACCAGTACCTTCTATAACTTTGAAAAGGGGTTTATCAGTATTCAAAATAACTCCACATCTATTTTGAAAACCAACTATCTTTTCTTTAATAAGCTTTGTCTTAAAAACAACTGACCCGACTATTCTAAAGTCTTCGTGTTTAGAAGTATATGGGAAAATATTAAGTGCAGGCACATTTTCCTTATCGATAATTTCTTCTCCAAATAACTCTATACTATTACCAGTACTAATAAAAGTCTTTCCCCCTTCAATAGCGTCCTTTATATCACTTTTATACTTCATCATATCAGAAAGCACAAGTAATTCACTTTTCTCAGTACCAGATCCAATATAGAAAATATCATACTTACTAAAATCTATCTCATCACCAATAGTAAGAGTACTAACCTCAGCCTTAATACCCTGTCTTTCAGCAAAATGCACAAGAGCTCTTATATTAGCATTCTCTCCATATAAATTCATTAAATCATAATATAAATGAGCAATCTTAATCTTTGGCATTAGTAATACCTTCTTTCTTTAAAACATTCTTAAGTTCAATTTCCTTATCAAAACATACACAACTATAAATAGTACCCTTAGTCTTAGACTTCAAATTACTAATTAATTCTTCATCCACACTTTCAATTAAAATAATCTTACTCTTAGGAATACCAGCATATTCCATTCTAACAAGCATATCTAACTTAAACCTACCAACTAAAACAATTTTATCAACTGAACTATTATTTAACTCTTCAAAATCAATATCCCATATCCAACTTAAATCATTCTCAGAATATCTTCTACTAGAATTATCAAAACCCAAAATAACAGTTTTCTTTCCTTTCTCATTAACTATAAAATCTAAACTTTGCTTATAACTTAAATTATTTTCATTCTTACTAGCAAGCATCCACCATCTTCTACCATAAAAATCATAAACATTAAGTCTCTTAGGAATAAAACTCTCATCATTAGTAACCTTAGTAATATCTTCACTCTTAATACCAATTTCACTCAAAAGAGCATAAGCACCAGTAACAAAATAAACAGTATATAGAAAATTAGATGGTAAATGTACTTTAACTTTATTAATATAAGTATATCCTTTAATAACATTAATATTATGCGCTAAATAATCAATATTACCTCTTTCAAAATCACAATTCGGACACTTATAATTTCCTATATGTCCATACTGATAAAATGAATACTTAAGTTTAGAAGAACACTTAGGACAATAAGCGGCATCAATATTATTAAGTTTAGTCTTAGTACTATAATTATTTTTATCTAAACCATAAGTAATAAGTTTACCTTTAAAATTAAGAGTAAGAGCTTTAACTAAAACATCATCTGCATTAATAATAAGGGTAGTCTCATCTTTAATACTTTTCATAATAACACTTTGAATAAACTCAGGATGAGCATTTCTTGGTGGTTGATCTCTAGTAATATTAGTAATCATAAGATGTGTTAAATCAAAATACTTAAGACTATTTTCCATATACCTTTCATCCATCTCCATAAGAAGAACATCACAGTCAAGACGTCCACCCTTAGTATTATTTAATATAAGACTAGTAATACCATTTAAAACATTACTACCATTTTTATTATAAACAACCTTATAATTATTCTCCTTCAAAACTCTTGCAACAAACTCAGTAGTACTTCCTTTACCGCTAGACCCAGTAATGCCAATTACATACCTAGGCATCTTAACCTTAGATAAAACATCAGGATAAATCTTTCTAGCAACTTCTCCTCCAATAACAGATCCTTCTTTACCCAAAAGTCTACTAACTTTAGAAGCAAGTTTGCACATAAATACACTCAAATAAAATCTCACTTTTCATCACCTAATACTATTATAAAACATAACTAAACAATTTTAAACACAAAGGAGTAAATAAATTGTAAAGAAAAAATTATCTAGTTTTGTCGAATCAAATGAAAAATATAATAAAAAATATTAAAATAATATTGGTGATGAAAATGAATATGGTATACCATAATAATATAATGTATATAGACTTAATAGGAGATGTAGATATAAAGGAATTAGAATCTAAACTAAAAAGTTTTAAAGACTGTTATCCTGCTTTAGATATAATTATTAATAAAGAAGAAGCATTTAACTTTACAAACTATAAGTCAAACAAATTCAAAAAAATGTCTAAAAGAATAATTATCAATTGATTTTTATTATCTACTTATGTTATCATTTTAATAGGTGAGAGAAAGATGTTTAATGAAAATGATGTAAAAGCAAAAATGGATAAAGCAATAGAAAACTTGGAATCAAGGTTTACAACAGTAAGAGCAGGAAGAGCAAATCCAAATATTTTAAATGGTATTACTATTGAATATTATGGAACTCCAACACAACTTAATGCCATTAGTACCATTAGTGTACCAGAAGCAAGACAATTAATGATTAAACCATTTGATAAAAGTTTATTAAAAGAAATAGAAAAAGCAATATATGCAGCTGACCTAGGAATGAGTCCTAATAATAATGGAGAAGTAGTATTTCTAACTATACCTGAATTAACAGAAGAAACAAGAAAAAACTATGTTAAACAAGTAAAAGATATGGCAGAAGAAGCAAGAATAGCTTTAAGAAATATAAGACAAGACTTTAATAATATGATTAAAAAAGATGAACTACCTGAAGATGAAGAAAAAAGAAACTTAGAAATAGTTCAAAAATTAATAGATAAATATAATCAAATAGTAGAAGATAAATTTAAAGAAAAAGAAAAAGAATTATTAAGCATATGATTATGCAAATAATAAAGATGCGTTTTCAGTAAATAATACAGAAGCAAAACTAAAAACGAATATAAATTTTGAAGTCGTTTCACCTGAAAACATATCTATGACTCCGATAAGCCGTAACGAAATCTATGTTCATTCTGTAAGAACAATAGAATCTACCTATACAAAAGGCTATTTTTATGTCCGTCCAGTCACAAGTCTCAAATCCATATGAAATCGCCCTAAATGGAGGTTGCTAAAAATATAATAAAATGAAAGTTAGGTTAATCTTGACTTTCATTTTTAATATAATTAAAATGGAATGGTAAGGAGAAATGTATGAAAGAAATATTTAAAACATTATTTAAGTATAAATGGACTATGCTTTTTATAGTAGTGCTTTTATTTTTACAAGCATATTGTAATCTAGCTCTTCCATCTTATACAAGTAATATTGTAAATGTAGGTATTGAAGAAAGTGGTATTACTAGTATAGTACCAGAAAGGATAAGAAAAAGTGAGTTTGATAAGTTACTAACTTACGTAGATGAAAGTAATTTAGATAAAGTTAAATCTAGTTATACTTGTGATAATAAAGTATGTTCTTTAAATTCTAAAGAAGATTTGACTCTTATTCTAAATATTCCAATGAGTAAACTCTCTAGTGCTAGTAGTGATAATGAGAACTTAAACAGAAGTGAAATAATTAGTTATCTTAAAAACGAGTACAAATTATCTGGAGTAGATATTGATAGTAAGAGTATGACTTATATATATAATGTAGGATTTAAAATGGTTGTAACTGCTCTTCTAGCAATGGGTATAACTATATTAAGTGCATATCTATCTAGTAAGATAAGTGCCCGTTTCACAAGAGATTTAAGAAAGAAAGTAGTTAATAAAATACTATCTTTAGAGACAAGTGATATAAATGACTTTAGTAGTGCATCCTTAATAACTAGATGTACTAATGACATAACTCAAATAGGAAATGTTGTCACAATAGTGCTAAGACTTGCTTTATTCGCACCCATTATGGGTATAGGAGCAATAACAAAAGTAATAGATAGTCCAATTAGATGGGTAATAGTTTTAGCAGTTATTCTTGTATTAATTTTACTTATTATAAGTTTTAGTCTAATAGTGCCTAAGTTTAAAAAGTTCCAAGAATTATTAGACAGAATAAATTTAGTAAGCAGGGAAGAACTAACAGGCCTTCTTGTTGTCCGTGCATTTTCAAATAATAAATTTGAAGAAGATAAGTTTGATAAAGCAAATAATGATTTAACTAATAATGGTCTATTCATAGGAAAAGCGTTTTCTCTTATGATGCCAGCTTTAACATTCTTAATGAACAGCACAGCAATCCTAATCATCTTTGTCGGAGCTCCTAAAGTAAATGAATTTTCTATGCAAGTAGGAGACTTAATAGCATTTATAACTTATACTATGCAAATAATAAGTGCATTCTTGATGCTTTCAATGACAGCAATAATTGTACCTAGAAGTATGGTATCAATGAAAAGAATAAGTGAAATCTTTATGACTAAAAACTCTATAACTGAAAGTGATAAAGCTAAAAAAGTAAAAGAAATAAATGAACTTGAATTTAAAGATGTATACTTTAGATATAAAAATAGCGCTGAAGACGTGTTAAGAAACATAAACTTCACAAGTAAAAAAGGAGAAACCATCGCATTCATTGGTTCAACTGGAAGTGGTAAAAGTACAATAATAAACTTACTTCCAAGACTGTTTGATGTAACAAGTGGTAAAATTCTTATAGATGGAGTTAATATTAAAGATATAGATATAAAAAGTTTAAGAAAACTAATTGGTTTTGTTCCTCAAAAAGGCAAACTATTTAAAGGCACAATTAAAGAAAACTTAGAATTTGGACAAGATAAAAAAGATTTTGACCTTATAAAAAAAGCAGTTAAAATAAGTGAAAGTGAAGAATTTATATTAAAAGAAGAAGACGGTTTTGATAGAAAAATTAGTGAAGGTGGGTCAAACGTAAGTGGTGGTCAAAGACAAAGACTCTCTATCGCAAGAGCACTTGCTAAAAATCCTAGTATTTTAATATTTGATGACTCCTTCAGTGCCCTTGATACTAAAACAGACTTAAAAGTAAGACATAACTTAAAGAAAATAGCAAAAGATAAAATAATATTTGTAGTCGCACAAAGAATAAGTACAATTATGGATGCAGATAAAATAATTGTACTAAATAATGGTGAGATAGAAAGTATAGGATCACACGAAGAACTAATGAAAAACTCTAAAATATATAAAGAAATATATAGTAGCCAACTAGGAGGTGACAAAATTGAATAGTAGTGAAAAACCAAAAAGTTTAAAAGTATCTCTTAGAAAACTAATAAAAAGTTTAAGGCCATACAAAAAGCAAATTATAATAATATTTATATTTAGTATACTATCAACTGTCTTCACAATAGTGGGCCCTAAAATGTTAGGTAATGCTACAACAGAAGTATTTAATGGAGTAATATCTAAAATAAATGGTAAAGGTACTATAGATTTTGTTAAACTAAATAAAATACTTTTATTCTTACTAGTGTTATACATAATAAGTTTCATATTCAATTACCTAAGTGGTCTTTTGACTGCCAAAATAAGTTGGAAATACACTGAAGACTTAAGAACAAGAATAAACAGAAAAACAGAAAAATTGCCACTTAAATACTTTGATAAAAAAAGTAACGGAGAAGTATTAAGTTTAATTACTAACGACATCGATAGAATAAGTCAAAACCTCAGTAGTGCACTAAGTGATATAATCACTTGTATAGTAGCAATAATAGGTATACTTGTAATGATGTTTTCAATAAATGTTAGTATGACTTTTCTAATACTTTTAATACTTCCTCTAAGCTTAGTCTTGAGTGCAGTAATTGCAAGTAAAGGCCAAAAATACTTTGTACTCCAGCAAGAAAAATTAGCAAGCACTAACTCTAAAGTAGAAGAAATGCTAAGAAACCACAATATAATAAAAGTATTTAGTGGAGAAAACAAAATGCTCAAATCGTTTGATAAAGAAAATGATAGTCTTTGTGAAAGTACATTCAAAAGTAACTTTATAGGTGGCATTTTGGAGCCTATAATGATGCTAATAGGAAACTTATCATACGTAATCATTGCAATAGTAGGTGGAATATTCGTAATAAAGGGAAGAATAACAGTAGGTAACATTCAGTCATTCATCACATATGCTAAAAACTTCACAAACCCAATTGGTAACCTAGCAAGTATAATGACGGAACTTCAAGGAATGATAGCCGCTAGTGAAAGAGTATTTGAATACTTAGAAGAGGAAGAAGAAAAGAAAGTAATAAATCCAGTAAAATTAGAAAACGTAATAGGTAAAATAATATTTAACCACGTAAGTTTTGGATATGATGATGAAAATGAAATAATAAAAGACTTTGACATAACTGCAGAAGTAGGTAAAAAAATAGCAATAGTGGGTCCTACTGGAAGTGGTAAAACTACAATAGTGAAACTATTAATGAGATTCTATGATGTAACAAGTGGAGAAATACTAATAGATGGAATAAATATTCAAAATGTAGAAAGAGAAGAAATAAGAAAAAATATAGGAATGGTACTTCAAGACACTTGGCTTTATACTGGAACAATTATGGATAACATAAGATATGGAAGACTTGATGCTACTGACGACGAAGTCATCGAAGCAGCCAAAAAAGCAAGAGTACACCACTTTGTACAAACCCTACCAGAAGGGTACAATATGGAAATAAATGAGGAAGTAAGTAACATAAGTGAGGGTCAAAAACAACTTCTAACAATAGCAAGAGTAATACTAAAAGATCCTAAAGTACTAATACTAGATGAAGCAACAAGCAACGTAGACACAAGAACAGAGGAACTAATTGGAAAAGCAATGGATACTTTAATGAAAGGCAGAACATCATTCGTAATCGCACATAGACTGTCTACCATAAAAAATGCTGACCTAATACTAGTATTAAAAGATGGCAAAATAATTGAAAGAGGTACACACGAAGAATTACTAAACAAAAAAGGATTCTATGAGTCACTATATAGTAGCCAATTTAGTGAATAAAAAAGTACACTTGGGTATTTACAAATTAAATAAATTGTTGTATATTATATGTGTTAAAACAAATGAAAGAGACGATATATGTAAAAAATTTCTAGAGAGTTAACGTTTGGTGAAAGTTAATAATAATAGCATGTATAAATCACTCTTGATGTGCTTTAAGGATAAGTTAAAGCCGCTTATAAAAGCGTTAAAATAATAAAGTAAAACCATATTAGTAGGTTGGTACCGTGAGAAAACACACCTACACTTTATGGTTTTTTATTTTAAGAAAGAAGGGAAAAATATGTATAAGGAAATCAAAGAAAATACTAATTGCTTAGAAAGTAACTTAGTAAAAAAGTGGAAAGAAGAAAATCTACTTGAAAAAACTATAAAAAATAGAGAAGGAAAAGAAGACTATGTATTCTATGATGGACCTATCTATGCTAATGCTAAACCGGGACTTCATCACGTATTTGCGAAAACAATAAAAGATGCTTTCTGTAAATATCAAACAATGCAAGGTAAAAGAGTTCTTAGAAAAATAGGACTAGATACTCATGGATTACCAATTGAAGTTAATGTAGAAAAGAAACTTGGTTTTAAAACTAAAGCCGACATTGAAGCATTTGGTATAGAAAACTTCTGTAAAGAATGTAATAGTGAAACAGCTACAAACATAGATGAAGTTAATAAAATGACTGATATGATGGGACAACTAATTGATAGTGATAATCCATACATAACTTGCACTAATGAATTCATTGAAAGTGAATGGTGGTTAATAAAAAATATCTTTGATAAAGGTTTAATATATCACGGTAATAAAGTACTTCCATATTGCTATAGATGTGGTACAGAATTATCTAAAAATGAAGTAAGCTTAGGATATCAAGAAGATACAGTAAACACAGTAATCGTACCATTTAAACTAGTAGATGAAGACGTATATATGCTTGTATGGACAACAACACCTTGGACACTAATAGATAACGTTGTTGCCTGCGTTAACCCTGACTTAACTTACTTAAAAGTTGAAAGTATGGGATACAAATTTATCATATGTGAAAGTTTAGCAAATAAAGTACTAGGAGATGAATACAAAGTACTAGACAGATTCAAAGGTACTGATATGGTTGGACTTAAATATGAACAGCTTCTTCCATTTGCAAAAGTAGAAGGTAAAGCATTTGTTGTAGTAGCAGATAACTATGTAACAGATGCTGACGGAACAGGAATAGTACACATCGCTCCTGCATATGGCGAAGACGACTCACGTGTATGTAAAGAAAACAAAATTGCATTCGTACAAAGTGTAGCAAAAGATGGTACATACACAGTCGGACCTTGGGAAGGAAGAGTAGTAACTGACCCAGAACTAGAACTAGAAATAATAAAATACTTAAAAGAAAACGACAAACTATTCAAAAAAATAAAAATGACTCACGAATATCCTCATTGTTGGAGATGTAAAAGTCCACTTATCTATTACTCAAAACCAGCTTGGTACATTGAGACAACTAAATATAAAGACAAAATACTTGAAGCAAATAAAAGTGTAAACTGGTATCCAGAATTCGTTGGAGAAAAAAGATTCCATAACTGGCTAGAAAATATGATAGACTGGGGAATTTCAAGAAACAGATACTGGGGCTGTCCAATGCCTTTATGGACTTGTGAATGTGGTCACGTAGAATGTATTGGTAGTAGAGAAGAATTACAAAGTAAAATACTTGAAGATATAAATGTATTTGAAATGGAACTTCATAGACCATATATAGACACACTTCACATCACTTGCCCAGAATGTGGTAAAACAATGACAAGAGTAACTGATGTAATGGACGTATGGTTTGACTCAGGAGCTATGCCATATGCACAACTTCATTATCCATTTGAAAACAAAGAACTATTTGAAAGCCAATTCCCAGCAGACTTTATAGCTGAAGGTGTAGACCAAACTCGTGGTTGGTTTAACTCACTAATCTGCATATCTACATTAGTAAGTGGAGTAAGCTCATTCAAGAACGTTGTAGTAAACGATATGATGCTTGATGCAAAAGGTAAAAAAATGAGTAAAAGTACTGGTAACATAATAAATCCAGAAGAAATCATAAAAGAGTATGGTGCTGATGCAGTAAGATTCTATATGCTATATGCAAGTCCTGTATGGACACCACTTAAGTTTGACGTAGAAGGAGTAAAAGAAGTAAACAGTAAATTCTTTAGCACTCTTAAAAATACATACAACTTCTTTAGTATGTATGCTAATGCAGACAAACTAGAAACAAAAGACTTCATAAATAGCACAAGCTATGAACTAATAGATGAATGGATGCTTTCTAAACTAAACAAACTAGTAAAAGAAGTAACAGAAGCATACGATGAATATGACCTAAACAGAGTTGTAAAACCATTGGTAAACTTCGTAAGTGAAGACTTATCTAACTGGTACATAAGAAGAAATAGACGTAGATTCTGGAAAGGTGAACTAGACGAAAGTAAAAAAGCAGTATACAAAGTAACATACGAAGTACTGGTAACAATCTCTAAACTCCTAGCGCCAGTAAGCCCATTCCTAGTTGAAGAAATATATACTAACCTAACTGGAGAAGAAAGTGTACACTTAAGTGACTTCCCTAAATGTGATGAATCACTAATAAATGAAAAAGTAGAAGAAAGAATGGACTTAGTAAGAGACGTAGTAAGCCTAGGAAGAAATGCCAGAGAAGAAGCAAACGTTAAAATAAGACAACCACTTTCAAAAGTATTACTTGATAAAAAATATGAAGAAACAATTGGAGACTTAACTGACTTAATAAAAGAAGAACTAAACGTAAAAGAAGTATCTTATACTAACGAAACAAGTAACTACTTATCATACACAGTAAAACCAAACTTCAAAGAAGTAGGTAAAATGTTTGGAAAGAACATAGGTGAATTTAGTAAAATAGTAAGTGAATACACAAGTGAAGACTTAAATAACATCGAAAGTAAAACAGTAACATTTGATGGAGTAACTTATAACTTAAATAAAGATATGCTTGACATAAGAGTTTCTGCAAAAGAAGGATACGATGTAACAAGTGATGGAACTAACTATGTAATCCTAGACACAACAATAACACCTGAACTTAAAAACGAAGGAATTCTAAGAGACTTAATAAGACAATGCCAAGTACTAAGAAAAAATATTGGTTTAGACATAAGTGACAGAATCAACATCGAATTCATAGCTGACGAAAAACTAATCAGTAATGTAATAAATGCTTATAAAGATATAATAGAAAGTGAACTACTAGCAACTATAAAAGAAAACGTAAATGCTGAAGAAAATTCATACTCAGATGAAGATGGTAATACATTCATAATCAAAATAGAGAAAAGATAATTTCTCTATTTTTTTGTGAAACATTTTTAATGAAAAATACAAATTTTGTTTCACATAAAAATTTGTTTAATATACATCTTTACAAACACATAAATATATCATATAATAACAAACCATCAGGTGGTTATATGAATACAGTTGTAAGAGAAATGGTTAAAACATATAGTATAAAAAAACTAAAATATGACTTTGCTGGATACTTTTTCACAAACACAAAAGAACTAAGTTTCCATCATTTAATCGTGCCTAACAGACTAAATGGAGAATATAAGCCATATAACGGAGCAATTCTAAAGCAAAACACATCACACGACTACATACACCTAATCGAAAAAACAGATGAAGAAATATATAGGCTAATCACTGACGAACTAATAAAAGAAAACATAAATGGAAACATTGATATAGAAAACTTAAAAAGAATAAGATGCTTACTATTATACTTTGAAAAAACATACTCAGGAATAACAGATAAAAATGGTAAATCTCTAATAAAAGAAAAATATATAAGTGAAAGAATAAAACTCTAACTTATATATTTTTATTTTTAATAAACTCTCTATAAAGCTTAACCAAAGCTCTTTTCTCAATTCTACTAACATAACTTCTACTAATTTTTAAATCCTTGGCTATTTCTTTTTGTGTCTCTTCATCTTTATCTAAAAGTCCATACCTTCTAATAATAATCTCTTTCTCTCTCTTAGTAAGAACATTAAAATACTTTTTAAGTAAATTAATATTATCCTTTAAATCAATAACCTCAGCAGAATCAATATACTCATCTTTAAGAACTTCTCCTAAAGTAATCTCATTACCATCTTTATCATAACCAATACTATCATTTAAACTAAGATTATTTAAATTCTTTTTATTTTGTCTAATATACATAAGAATCTCATTTTCCACACACTTAGCGGCATATGTAATTAACTTCACTGGCTTACTAGGATTATAAGTATCAATACCCTTAATAAGTCCAATCGTACCTATACTAATCAAATCATCAGGATTCTCATCAAAAGACTCATACTTCTTAACAATATGCGCAACTAATCTAAGATTATGTTCGATTAAAACATTCCTAGCTTCCTTGTCACCGTTAAGAGCTAAATAAAGGTATCTCTCTTCATCCTCAGCATTAAGTGGCTCAGGAAACACATTAATACTATAACTAGTAGTAAAAAACAAAAATATATTTATGTGGTTTCAACTGCTTTTATTGCTATAATTGCTGTATTTTTTCTTGA
>OHMS01000398.1_pt1 | contig 19329 bp, 13 predicted proteins | sample 1569351 | NCBI WGS metagenome assembly OHMS01 (sample SAMEA3879571, study PRJEB24766) | human gut metagenome | biome: human-associated habitat; feature: feces | place: USA | collected 1985/1987 | reverse complement strand
TTCCGATGGAGTCGGCTTCCAGATACGAACAGGTACTGAAGGATATCCGTCTCACCATCAATGACCTGGTAAACGAGAAGTTCTTCAAGACCTTTACCGATCTGGCTCATGAACAGGATATAGAAGTATCTCACGAGAGTATTGCACCAACCTTCCCTGCCGATGGTCTGCAGCATTATCAGTATGCCGACAATCCAATGGGAGAATACTGGCTCAATTCGCCTACTCACGATAAACCCAACGACATGCTCGATGCCGTGAGCGGTGCACATATTTATAATAAGAACATCGTTCAGGCAGAGGGATTCACTGAGGTTCGTGGTGTATGGAATGAGACACCAGCCATGCTCAAGCCGATGCTTGACCGCAATCTGGCGCTTGGCATGAACAAACTCTTCTTCCATGTAACTGCCCATAATCCTTGGATGGACCGCAAGCCTGGTATGACGCTTGATGGCATCGGTCTCTTCTTCCAGCGCGACAATACCTGGTATCCTGAGGCACGCGGTTTTGTGGATTACATCACCCTGTGTCAGAATTATCTGCAGCAGGGCAGACCGGTGGTAGACATCGCCGTGTTTACAGGCGAAGAGATTCCGAGCCGTTCGCTTACTCCGGATAAACTCGTTCCGATGCTTCCGGGTGTGTTTGGCGCAGAACGGGTGGCTAGTGAACAGAAACGTATGGCTAATGTGGGCATTCCGATGGAAGAATCGCCTGTGGGAGTAACTCATTCGGCGAATATTCTCGATCTGAAAGACTGGTGCAATGCCCTGCATGGCTACAAATATGATTCGATGAACAAGGATGCCTTGCTGAAATGGAATTTCGAATACAGTCCGAAGGGCAAGTTGCCAGGAAACCAGGACTACCGCATCCTGGTGGTTCCGCAGCCGGCAAATACCCTGTCTGCCGAGGTAAAGGCGAAGATAGAGGAGTTGCGCGAGGAAGGCATCATTATCATCGACAAGCCTTATCAGGCAAAGGACTTCTCTCAGTATGGCATCGAACCGGATGTCGTTCTGCCCGAGAATATGGATTATGCTCACCGCTGTGTGTTGGAGGCAACAGGCAGAAAGGACATCTATTTCCTGACTAACCAGGAGGATAAGGAACGCCAGATTACGGCAACCTTCCGTACCAGAACTTCCAAAATCCGCCAGATTGTGAAATTGAGTCTGCCTGCTTATGGTTCCGCTTTCGTTATCCTCTCGAACAAGGAAGACATGCAGGTTATCAGTCAGACAGGTCATAAACTGGTTGAAGAAGAAGGTGCAGGTTTTACAGAAAACTATCCTTCTGTGCTGGCTGTAGCCGATAAGTGGAAGGCTCATTTCGATGATATCCGCAAAGATACCACCGTTACGCTTCCTTTCGACTGGTCGAAGTCGGCAGATGAGAAGATGAAGTACTACAGCGGTCACGTAACCTTTACCTCTTCTTTTGAATGGAGCGATTCTGTTCCGGTTTCAGCAGAAGAGAAAATGGAAGTTCTAGCCGAGAAAACGAAGACGGCTCCTTCTAATGACGGATTCATCAAAATCCAGTTGGGCAAGATTGGTGATGTGGCACGTGTGCTGGTCAACGGCAAGCAATATGGTTATGCCTGGACAGCTCCTTACGAGGTGTATGTTCCGAAGCGCGACCTGAAGAATGGCAGCAACGAAATACAGATTGTTGTAGCCAATACCTGGCACAATGCGCTGCAGGGTGCTGGCGAGGGAAAGGCTCCGTTTAAGGGAATCTGGACCAATGCCAAATATCGCACCAAGAGCAAGGCGCTTCTGCCTGCCGGATTACTCTCCACGATTAACATCGTGTATTAGTTTATAGTTTATAGTTAATAGTTCATAGCAAGACTGCTCATTTAACATTTAACACTTAACATTTAACATTGAATAAAATGAAGAAACTGTTATGTTCAGCTCTGCTGCTTGCCATGACTCTGGCAGCGCAGGCAGAAGTGAAACTGCCAAAGATCTTTGGCGACAATATGGTATTACAACAGCAGACGGAATGCAACCTCTGGGGTACTGCTGATGCCAACAAGGTGGTAAAAGTGCGTGCTTCCTGGAACGGCAAGACCTATAAGAAAATGGGCGATGAAGATAGAAACGCCTCAGGCTGGCGGCCCTTATGAACTGAGTCTGAGCGATGGAAAGGAACTGAAATTTCACAATATCCTGATTGGTGAGGTCTGGATCTGTTCGGGTCAGAGTAACATGGAGATGCCGATGAAGGGATTCAAGGCACAGCCTGTTGCGGGCACTCCTGAAGAACTGATGCTGTGTAAAGACCAGCAGTTGCGCCTTTTTACGGTTCAGCGCAATGCCCAGTTGCATCCTGTTGATACGGTGGCTGGCGACTGGAAGGAAGCTGATGCTGCAAGCGTTCGTGAGTTTAGTGCTGCTGCTTATTATTATGGTAAGACGTTGCGCCAATCGCTGGGTGTACCAGTAGGTCTGATTGTTACTTCCTGGGGCGGTAGTGCCTGTGAGGCATGGATCAACGGCAATCTCATCAAGAGCGATTGGCTCAAGGCATTCCCTAAACTTCCTTGGAATGAGGCTGATGTGAAGAAATATCAGCAGCGCTGTCCTTCGGCTCTCTATAATGGTATGCTCCATCCGCTCATCGGTTACACCATGAAGGGTGTTATCTGGTATCAGGGTGAGGATAACTGCAATCGCTATGCTACTTATGCCGACCAGATGCAGACCCTGGTAAACAGTTGGCGCAAGGAATGGAAGCAGGGGATTTTTCCGTTCTATTATTGTCAGATTGCACCCTACGATTATAGTCTGATAAAATGGAAAAACAACAGTGCCCTGCTTCGTGAAAAGCAGATGGAGGCAGAGAAGCGCATCAGCAACTGCCGTATGGCTGTATTGCTTGATGCCGGTCTGGAGTATGGCATCCATCCACGTAAGAAGAAGGAGGTGGGCGAGCGTCTGGCTCTGCTTTCTCTTGCCAATACTTATGGTCAGAAGGGATTGCCTGATTTCGCTGTCTACAAGAGTGTTGAGTTCAAGGGCGATACCGCTGTAGTCAGCTTCGACCGCAGCAAGGAGTGGGTTTACTTCAACAATGGTCCTAAGAGCGACAACTTCGAGATTGCCGGCGAAGACCAGGTATTCCACAAGGCACAGGCTTGGATTTCACGCAACAAGGTTTATGTAAAGAGTGAGGACGTGAAGAAACCTGTGGCTGTGCGCTATGCGTTCAAAAACTGGGTTGTGGGCGACCTTTTCCACGATGGTCTGCCTGTCAGCTCTTTCCGTACCGACGATTGGGAAGTGAAGTAATAGTTTATAGTTAATAGTTTATAGTTAATAGTTTATAGATGAGATATTACATATTGATGGCTATGATGCTTTTGCTGGGCGCAGGCTCGGCAAAGGCATCGGCTTACGATGATACATCGGTGGCGGGTTTGTTTCCTGTCAGCAACCAGGGACGCGAGGTGTGGAATTTCAATCCCAACTGGCGGTTCCATCTGGGTGATGTGCTGGGCGCAGAACGTGCCGACTATGATGATACAAGCTGGGGGGTAGTTTCTACCCCTCATAGTGTGAAACTGGAACCTGCTGAGGCTTCGGGTTGCCGCAACTATCAGGGTATAGCCTGGTATCGCAAAACCTTTATCGTGCCGGGCAATCGCTCTGAAATCTATTTCGAGGCAATAATGGGCAAGCAGAAGATTTATGTGAACGGCAAACTGGCTAAGGAGCACTTCGGCGGTTACCTGCCTGTTATCGTCAACCTGAAAGAGCAGGGACTGAAGAAGGGCGATAAGTGTGTGGTGGCTGTGATGGCTGACAACTCTAATGACAAGAGTTATCCTCCTGGCAAACCGCAGTATACACTCGACTTTGCTTATCATGGTGGTATCTATCGCGATGTATGGCTTATCAATAAGAAGGAGATTTCTATCACCAACGTGATTGAAGCCGACCGCCGTGATGCCGGCATCTTCGTTCATTTCTCGGATATTTCAGAGAAGCAGGCGAAGGTGTTTGTTGATGTCGACTTGCAGAATGTGGGCGGAAAGGCACGCAAGGTGAAGGTGGAGCAGAGTCTGCTGGATGCTTCGGGCAAGGTGCTCAAGACCATTTCGCAGAATGTGCTCCTGGCAGCTGGCGATGCACATCAGACCGTCAGACAGATGTTCTCTGTCAGGAATCCGCATCTCTGGTCGCCGGAGACACCTTATTTATATAGTGTGGTTACCCGCATCAAGGATGGTAAGCAGGTATTGGACGGCGGAAAGACCAAGTTAGGTATCCGCAGCTTCGAGTTCCGTGGCAAGGAAGGTTTCTGGCTCAACGGCAAGAAATACCGTCAGTTTATCGGTGCCAACCGTCATCAGGATTTTGCTTATGTGGGCAATGCACTTCCCAACAGTCAGCAATGGAGAGATGTGCTCCGTCTGAAGAATGCCGGTTTCAACATCATCCGTACTGCCCACTATCCTCAGGACCCGTCGTTCATGGATGCCTGCGATGAACTCGGAATCTTCATCATCGTGGCTACACCGGGCTGGCAGTATTGGAACAAGGACCCTCAATTTGCCGAGCGTGTGTTCCAGAATACCCGTGAAATCATCCGTCGTGACCGCAACCATCCTTCGGTTCTGATGTGGGAGCCTATCCTGAATGAGACCCGCTATCCTAAGGATTTCGCCCTGAAGTCGCTGCAGTTGACCAAGGATGAGTATCCTTATCCATACCGTCCTGTGGCTGTTGCCGACTGGAATTCGGCAGGTGTCAAGGAAAATTATGATGTGGTTTACGGATGGCCGGATATGGATATGAGCGGCATCAGCCAGTGTGTCTTTACCCGAGAGTTTGGTGAGTATGTGGATGACTGGTATGCGCATAACAACCTGAACCGTGCCAGCCGCAGCTGGGGTGAGAAACCGATGCTGACCCAGGCTTATTCTCTGGCGAAGACAACAGAGGAGATGCACACACCGGGACAGTTTATCGGTGGTTGCCAATGGCATCCTTTCGATCATCAGCGCGGCTATCATCCCGATCCCTTCTATGGTGGTGTGATGGACGTATTCCGTCAACCCAAATATGCTTATTATATGTTCAAAGCCCAGCGCTCGCCCGAAAAGCAAGACCGTCTTTTCGAAACAGGACCGATGGTGTACATCGCCCATGAAATGACTCCCTTCTCACCCAAAGACGTTACTGTGTACTCCAATTGTGACGAGGTGCGGCTTACTTATAATAAAAGTGGCAAGACATGGACTTACACCAAGCCGGCAACAAAAGAAGGAATGCCCTCACCCGTTATTACATTCAAAGATATATACGACTTCATGATAGACAAAAACATGTCTATGAGAAAGAAGAAACAGGACGAGGTGTTCCTACTGGCCGAAGGCATCATAGATGGAAAAGTAGTTGCCACGCACGAAGTACGACCGGCCCGGCGTCCCGAGAAAGTGCTACTTTGGGTTGACAATGAAAACACCGACTTAAAAGCTGATGGCTCCGACTTTGTAACCGTAGTAGCCGCCATAGCCGATAAAAACGGGAACATCAAACGTCTGAACAACTATTATGTGAAATTCCATGTAGAAGGCGAAGGACGTATTTTGGGCGGAGCGAATATACTGGCCAATCCGGCTCCGGTAAAATGGGGAACAGCCCCCGTGCTGATACAATCCACCTTGAAGCCGGGTAAAATCAAAATCACTGCCAGCGTATTGTTCGAAGGCTCGCAAATGCCTGCCAGCGCAGTGTTGGAATTAGAAAGCAAGCCGGCGGCTCATCCTCTCATCTACACCGAAAGTGAAGCTGCGCTGATTTCCATGAACAGCGACTCACCTTTCGGGCAATCAGCCGCCAAATCGGCTTCCGAACTGGAACAGGAACGTTTGCTGAAAGAACGGAATGCACAAAAGCTGAAAGAAGTGGAAAAACAGCAAGCTGATTTCGGTGAAAAGAAGTAAACCTTTCCATCCGGTGTGGGGAAGAGGCAGAAAGAGAAAAGCAATTCAAAGCCTCTTCTACTCCATCCCCATAAGGGATGGAACAAAATGAAAAAACTAAAATACAAATCACCCATGACATATAAGTTAACCGTTACAACCTTGGCACTAACTGCCATAACCTCCACTGTAGCAGCTACTCACACCAAACCAGACACGGAACATCCCCATATCGTATTGATTTTATGCGATGATATGGGATTCTCTGATTTATCCTGCTACGGAGGAGAAATACATACCCCTAATATAGATTATCTGGCCGAACAAGGCATACGTTTCAGCCAATTTAAAAACACAGGACGAAGCTGCCCCAGCCGTGCCGCCTTACTCACCGGACATTATCAGCACGAAGCGGGAATGGGATGGATGACCGCGGTAGACGAACATCGTCCGGGGTATCGGGGACAGATTTCGGATCACCTGCCCACCCTTGCCGAAGTACTGCGCGACCAAGGCTATGCCACTTACATGAGTGGCAAATGGCATGTTACCTTAGATGCGGCCTTTGAAACCCCCAATGGAAGTTATCCAGTTCAACGGGGATTCGACAAATACTACGGCTGCCTGCATGGAGGGGGAAGCTATTACAAACCAGATCCCGTTTATCATAACCTGCAACGGATTACCGAGTTTCCGGATGATTATTACTATACCACTGCTATCACAGACTCTGCCGTTAGTTTTATCAAACAACATCCCACGCAGACTCCCATGTTCATGTACATAGCACATTACGCACCTCACTTGCCCCTACAAGCCCCCCAAGACAAGATAGATGCTTGCCGTGAGCGCTATAAAGCCGGCTACGATGTTCTACGCCAACAACGTTTCGAACGTCAAAAAGCCTTAGGGCTGATAACGCCGGAAATGGTTCTTCCAGTCTTCCAAAAAGAATTTCCGGACGGTAAACGACCCGCCTGGACCGAACTTACTCCACAGCAGCAAGAAAAATGGATAACCGATATGGCTACCTATGCCGCCATGATCGAAATCATGGACAGCGGCATAGGAAAGGTAATACAGACCTTAAAAGACAAAGGAATGTATGAACATACCCTGTTTCTGTTTATGAGCGACAACGGCTCTACCAGTGAAGGGGGATTCATCAAACAGCTGATGGCTGATTTAAGCAATACCCCCTATCGCAGTTACAAACAATGGGTATTCCAAGGAGGAACCAGTTCCCCTCTCATCCTTACAGACGGAAGAAGCAAAAGCCAGACAGAAAAAGGCAGTATCTGTCGGGAACCCAGTCATATCATTGATATTTTTCCCACCTGCCTGGATATTGCTTCCGCACATTACCCCGACACGTTTCACAATCAAAAAGTGAAATTGGCCGGAACCAGTCTCCTGCCGGCTATACGAAAACAGAAAATACAGCCGCGCGATCTTTTCTTTGAACATCAGACCTCATGCGCCATCCTGTCTGACGGTTGGAAACTAGTACGTGCCAACGGCAGACAGCCTTGGGAATTGATTCACCTCACCACCGATCCTTTTGAGACACAAGATCTTTCCGAACAATTTCCTTTAAAAGCAAAAGAATTAGAAAACAAATGGACACGATGGGCAGAGCAACAACACGTTTATCCTTTTGAATACCGTCCATGGACAGAACGAATCAATTATTACCAGTCACTATATCCCGATCAAAAAGGCAAAGAAAACTAAAAAGTTTCCATAAAAATCCCTGTTTAAATTTTCATTCATACAATTCCCTTCATTCAAAACAACAAAAAACTATGATTTTCAATGAGAATTTAAACAGGGAGACAATGCCCCCCCCTGCCATCTCCTCAAATTTCCCCTTATTCCCCTAATTTATCGAAAAAAAATCAGCTTTCGCCGAATAGATTAGAAAAATCGGCCGAGAACATTTACCTTTGCTGTCTAAAATTAAATAATAAATACCATTCAAGTTTTAATCATAAAACAGCAAAACGAAAACGATGATGAAAAAGACAACAACTATTCTCTGTTTGGGCATCGCTCTATGCATGTTGGGGTGTAGCGATGACGACGATCAAGTTACGACAACCTCCACCGTTCCTTTTTCTCTCACAGCATCTCTGTCTCCCCGTTCTTCAGATGCAGAGGATACAGGCATCCTGCAAGGCAACTGGGACGCCAACAGCCAACTGGCCGTAATAAAAACCGGTTCCAGCGGCGTTCCCAAAAGCATTCTCACAAGAAAAACCGACTCTTCTGACACCTTTACGGGCAATCTTTCGACACTGGTAAAGAATGAGAATGAAATTGCCGTATTTTACCCGGCGGCAGCCATCACCGCGAACAGCAGTGACACCCTGACCCAAACCCTCAACCTGAGCGGACAGGACGGAACACTGGCAAGTATAACAAATTATGATTACTTATGGGCACAATGTAAAGCCGGCATGAACGAAACCACAGGCTCTTCCGCCTGCGAAATGACCAGTTTGGTCACTATCGGTAAATTCCAGTTCACCGTCAACGGTGGCAGTCCTTTGAACAACATCACAAGAATTACCATAACCGCCACTGCCGGAACCCTCTACTCCAGTGCCGTTATGAAACTAAAAAACGGAGAGTTCAGCAGTACCCAAACAGGAAATATCACTATTAAAAACAAAGCCGGTATTTCCGGAACCACCTACATCTCCTTCTTCCCTTCCGAAGCACAGTTGCATTTCACTCTTGTTACCACCACCGGTGAAGTGTATGAGGCAGCTACTTCGACAACCATCAAATTGGAGAAAGGCAAAGTATACGAAGCTCCGGCACTCACTTGCACTCTTTTACCTTCTGCCAAGGTAGGCGATTATTACTATAGCGACGCTACTTTCTCCAGCGAGAAGAATGAGAATAAAACCTGCATCGGTATTGTCTATGCCCTGGATGATGCGGACGGCAATCTCTCGCCCACCCTGTCCACTTCTCCATTCGGACGCATCGTGGCATTAGGCGACAACCAGTCCAGTACCAAATGGATCAGCAAAGCAGAAGATATAGAAGGCATCGAAAACTATACCACCGCCGACGGCACATTGACAAGCGGTGTCCTCCCTTATTATAACGGAACCGCCGATTCTTTCTTCTCCGATAAGGACGAGGAACGTATCAAGGGGGCAACCATTCATGTTGAAACCGGACAACCTGCCACCTGGGTGTCAGAAGGAGCCATCAGCGACTTCAATGGAAAGGCTCACACCGCCTACCTCGGTAAAAGTTCTTCCAGCTACCCGGCAGGAGGCTACTGCTACCAATACAGTACCAGCGGCAAATCGGCAGGTGAATGGTATTTACCGTCGGCAGGCGAGTTGACTTTGTTGTGGGAACTTCAAAAAGCCGGAATCATTTGTAAAGACAAACAAGATTGTTTCAATGATTTTGCACGCAAAGCGTACTGGTCTTCTTCCGAACACTCGGCAGAATCCGCCTGGCATCTGAATTTTGTAAGTGGTGCGATAGTTGCTAACAGTAAAGCCAGCAACTACGCCACACGCCCTGTCGCACAATTCTAAAGGTCCGATGGAGGCACAGCAGTTCCCATTGGCTATAAATGGTTGACAAATTGATTGTAAAGCCCGGTCCGTTCACCACCAAACGGACCGGGCTTCTTTTTTTTCATATTTTCCACTCTTCCTTTATCAACCCGGACATTTTCCGATCTTTGCAACACACTAATTCTTATGCCCATGAAAATACGCCCCACCTGTAAATTACAAGCAATCATGAAGAAAACGGAAAGATTGGCAACAAGCATGGGAACCAGCCTGAAGAGATGTAACGTATCATCGCCCGCAAACTGAACATGCCCGTATAGAAAATGTATGGCATGGTTACTTTCTATACGTTCTTTGCCATGATCCCCAAAGGAAAACATCCCATCTCCGTATGCATGGGAACGGTCTGCCGTTTACGCGGCTCCGAAAAACTACCGGAAGAATTTAAACGGATATTGGGAATAGAAGCAGGAGAAACAACTCCCGATGGCAAGTTCTTTCCGGACTGTCTGTGGTGTGTAGGCGCCTATGGATTGCCCCCTGTAATAATGATAGAAAGTCTATGACCGACTGCAACCTGTGGATGTGGAGAAGATTATTGAAGACTTGGAATGAAATGCAATCTTTTTTTCTTATTATTAAAATCTTCCTTTTTAATTATTAAGCGTTTTCTTCCTTTTATGTTCTATCTCCCAAGCTTGCGGAGTTAACTCCATAGCCTTTGGAGTTATCTCCATAAGCTTGGGAGTTAACTCCAAAGGCTATGGAGATAGAACACATCCTTTCAAAAAGGCTTACTCTTACGGTCAAAAAGAATTAGCTATTCCTATACTATCACTAAACCCTACAATAAAGTTAAATGAGGAAAAGCCGCATAAACAACGAATAATGCAAAAGTTTGATAAACCGGTGAAAGAATACCACAAGATATCAGAAGAGTTCCCCGCTTTCCATCTGTTTGGAAAACGGGGAACTCTTCTGCATTAATAAATGCATTCAGTTCAAACAGGTTATAAAAACAAGTATAAACTATTTTATAATAAAACGCAGACAAGTTATTCTTTATCCTTGTCTGCCGGAAGCCTTTCTATCCGAACTCTGCCTGCCTTGCCCTTGTCTGCTTTGAGCCTGTTTCTTCCTGCGCCAATAATCACCATTGCTTTTGCTGCCCCGGTACACCTTATTGGCTTTTGCTTTTTCTTTCAGTTCTTCGGTCTTGCCGGCCTGCGCTTTTTCCCCTTCCACGGTCACCCAAGGATGGTCTTTCACAACAGGAATCTGTAGTCCTATCAGTTTTTGGATATCCTTTAAATAAGGCAATTCTTCCGATTCACAAAAAGAGATGGCTATTCCGTCGTGTCCGGCACGCCCGGTACGACCGATGCGGTGCACATAAGTTTCCGATATATTGGGCAGTTCATAGTTGATAACGTGAGAAAGCTGGTTCACATCAATGCCTCTGGCTGCAATATCTGTGGCTATCAGCACTCTTGTGGTATGATCCTTGAAGTTTGTCAACGCCCTTTGGCGTGCGTTCTGCGATTTGTTTCCATGAATAGCTTCCGCCCCGATCTCACTCTTGTTCAAAATCCTCGCCAATTTATCCGCACCATGCTTGGTACGGGTAAAAATCAACACTGACTCTATCTCAGGATTCTTCAGCAAATGCAGCAACAAGTCCTTCTTTTCCTTCTTCTCTACAAAATAAACACTCTGCCGGATAGTATCAACAGTAGATGAAACTGGAGTCACCTCTATCTTCTCCGGATTAGTCAACATGGAATCTGCCAGCTTCTCTATTTCAGAAGGCATGGTAGCCGAGAAAAACAAAGTCTGTCGCCGGGCAGGAATCAGTTTCAATACTTTCTTGATATCGTGTATGAAGCCCATATCAAGCATACGGTCTGCCTCATCCAATACAAAATACTCCAACCCCTTCAATGAAATACAGCCTTGCGACTGCAAATCAAGCAAACGTCCGGGAGTGGCAATCAATACCTGCACACCTCGTTTCAAAGCATCAACTTGCGCCTTTTGGGGCACTCCACCGAAAATGACGGCATGCTTCACTCCGGTATATCCGGCATATTGGTCAAAGTTCTCGCCTATCTGTATAGCAAGCTCACGCGTCGGGGTGAGTATCAATGCTTTGATACCTTTTTTATGGTCTGATTGATAAAGTCGTTGTATAAGGGGGATAGCAAACGCTGCTGTTTTTCCTGTTCCTGTCTGGGCGCATCCCAGCAAATCTTTACCTTTTAATAATACAGGAATTGCTTGTTCCTGAATGGGGGTCGGCGTTGTATAGCCGGTTTGTTGTAAAGCCTTCAAAATAGGCTCTATAAGATCTAATTCTTTAAATGTCATGTGAAATAATTAAATTGGGCCTCACGGCCTGTATCTATTTTATGGGAACAAAGGTACAGTAATGATTCTGCCCGGAAGTATTTCCGGGCAGACTTTATGGTTATTTAACTAGATAGTTCCTGTTTGATCCATTGAATAGTTCCATCATAAGAAAGAAGATACTTCACACTTACCGCCCATATCATATCGTAATCTACGTAACTCTACTTACAGAACAAATAAACATTTCCACCAAAGTCCGAAACCACCAATGCATTACCCGACAGGGCTACCGACCCGAACATAGGAGCTCCTGTAGCATGTTTCCATACCACCTTGCCATCCTCTTTATTAATTCCGTATACCGTACCGTCCGAAGCGGCTATATAAACAATATCTCCCGCCCATACCGCACTGGTTTCAATCGTAGCGGAAGGCTGACGGCTATAAGGACAGGTATAAACCAAAGCATCCCCCACAGGACAAGTCCATTTTTCTTCCAATGTCTCACTATCCAAGGCTATCAGCCCTTTCTGTGCAGAACCAAAGATAATCTCCTTGTCAGTGAGTAAAGGAGTAGAAGTAACGTCCACATTATAAGGTAATGGTTTACGGACTATCACTTTTCCGGTAGCAGCCTCTAATATAAAGAAAGACTTATCTGAGATCAGATACAACAAGGCACCATGCATGGCAGGAGATGCTCCCCGATTACGCAAACCGTTATCGCTGACCGCCCAAAGTTTCTCACCTGTTTTGGCATCATTGCCGTAAAGGGCATTCCATTGTGCACCGGCAACCAGCAGGTTGTTACCCAAAGTCAGCGTGCTCGTAGTCCCTTCTCCTTGTCCCCAGCCTTCATTTTTCCAAAGTTGTTTGCCCGTTCGGGCTTCAAAAGCACAAAGCCCCTTTCCGGTTCCCGCATAGACCACTCCTTCACCGGCCACCAGTCCGTCAATAAGGGCCGGCAAGCCATTTACGGGCAATTGCTTTTCCCAACACAATTTACCGGTTTCGGTATCAATGGCATACAAAAAGCCTTGGGCATCCTGGGCAAACACGATGTCACTATCAACCGCAATGGAGTTTTTAATAGAATTACGAACAGGACAACTCCAAAGAATTGTACCGTCCTTCCCATTCAAAGCATACACATGGCCTGCACCTTTCAGATCCTCATCCACAGAGGCAACAATTACTTTTCCCTTGTGTATCAGTGGAGAAGTCATATAAAGATTAGCTCCGACATTGTTAGTCCATGCCAGCTGCAAAGGCAAATTCAATGGAGCGGAAACGGGGGCGGAATGTTTCGCATTGCCTGACAGATTATCCCAGTCAGCAGAAAACAAAGGAACGGCCTTTTCAGTCCGGCAGATAAAATTACTTTCTGCTTCAGCTATCTCTCCGTTATTAAAACGGGCTGTTACCCGCAAAGTAAGTTCCTTACCCACATATTTATGAGACAAGGGAAGCTCCCCGTTCCATGACCAGTCAGTACTTTGCAGCAATCGCTTGTTTTTCAGCACAGGTTTCCCGTCGGCCAGACAAGTATAGAGCACTTCTCTCACCGGCGACACGGAAGAATACACATTGACAGCCACCGGAAGGACACCCGAAGCCATTACTCCTGCAGGCGAAGCGATACAGATATTCTTGTCCAAATAGGTATAACGGAGCTCGGAAGTGAAATCTCCTTTACTATCTACGTGCATCACACGAAAAGCAGTAGTGGAATGATCTATGCCTCCTTTATCCAATGAAGAGGTACAAACACTGTAAACATCTCCCTGTTTCTTCATATAGTTAATATGCCAATGACCATATACCCATGCTTTCAAGTTGTACTCATTCAGATTAATGCTTCCGGCATTCTTGCTCTTAAAAATAAAGGTATCTTCGTATGTCAGCAAATCATGATTGAAAACAACAACAGGAGTTCCGGGGCGGATATGAGCCAGGTCGTTCTTCAACCAACGACAGACGTCATCGGAAGTATAGCCTGGAGCATGGTCTCCTCCGGGCATCGGCGTAACAACATAGTGCACATTACCTGCATCAAAAGAATAATATACCGGCCCATAAATGCTTTCAAAAAGTTCTTCGCCATACTTCCCCTTTACCAAATCATGATTTCCGATACAATAAAAGACAGGACAGTCCATATTTTCCGTATTCATCAGTTTGATATGAGCCTTCAAGCCTTTTTCATAGCAGATATCCCCGGTATGAATGATAAAAGCCGCCTGTTCATTCCTGGCATAGTCACGCACATTATTCACCCAGTCTGCATGGTTTTCCGTATTAAATATCTCTGTATCAGCAATATGAATATACCTGTGGGAGCCGTTTTTACGAATCCGTCCACTGTAAGGGATCAAACCGAAATCATAACCGGACTGTTTCTTTTCTATTTTATGATAATGACGGTTAAATGTTTTATACCCCGAAGGAGTGGTAATGAAAATAAAACGTTCACGCTCATGACCGGGTAAAGTAAAACTACCGTCGGCAGCCGTTTCAACCACATTCAAGCCATCGGATACTTTGATGCCCGCCAGCGGTTTTTCACTTTGGTCAAATACGCCATTCTTGTTTTTATCTACATATACATGGCCCGTGTAAGCAGCCATCACCGGCATTGCGGCCAACATCAGGCACGATAATAAAAAGGTCTTTTTCATGAATATCTATTTTTATCAACTCTTATTTTAATCAAGTTCGAATTTCGAAAGGACAAAACCATGATCTGAAGGATAGAAAAAATCTTCTCCTTTAAAAGTAAAAGTTTTACCCAAACTATTGTCATAACACTCAGATGCTATCGCCTGAATGGTTTTTCCCTGATAATAAATAAAATCAATGCGGTCCATACGACACTCGGTTTCCAACGAATCCGCATCTGTCAGCCACGTTACTCCCAGATTGGCCACCGGATTGGGGTTCATCTCACGGAAACTATCTTTAAATCCCGCCTCTTCCATAGCAATGGAAACAGGCCAATCCACCACTGCACCACCATGAAGATACAGGTTACGGGTAGCTTCCGTCCAATCCAGATGAGAATGCACGTTAAAATCACCGCCCATTATAATTGGAATACTGTCGGCCTCTGCCAACAAGGGTTGAAGAACAGACAAAATCTTATGTATTTCCTCATCACGTGTTCCCTCCATCTCCCAAGCCAATATTTCTTCCTTGGATTTATCCGTCGGGACCAAACGCATATCAGGAAGATAATGCAACCAAGTATTAAAAACACGGACAGGTTTCCCATCCACATCTATCATCACTCCGCCAAAATTAAAGGTACTTATGCTGTCGGCAAAAGCATATTTCCGAATAATGGGATAACGGCTATAAATAGAAAGATTATCAGAAATGAGATTGTACGAATATCCCAATGAGTCGGCTACCATCGGGGCAGCTCCATAAGTTTCAATCATCAAGACCACATCAGCCTCACTTTTTTTCAGAATATCAATAGTTCCCTCACACCCTTTTCCGGAATAAGTTTTTGAATGACCGCCATGCCATACATTCCATGAAAGGACAGTCAGCGTCTTTTTCGACTCTTTTGAAGATGTGCAAGCTGCCAATGCACACAAGCAAAGGACTACTACCCCAATAAAATTTCTTGTTATCATCATAGATTAGACTTGTTAATTCCGGACAAAGATAGTGAATTATTCAGGAGACAACACTATAAAATATACCCTAAATAGGGTATTTCCGCCATGAACATCTTCCCCTATCTTTGCATTATAAAATCAGAACCCACTAAATGAAAAGATTATGGCAAGAATAAAAAAAGAATTGACCGAACTCATCGGAGGAACTCCCTTGTTGGAACTGTCACGCCTTAGTAAAAAACACGATGCGAAAGCGCAAATAATTGCCAAACTGGAATACTTCAATCCCGGAGGAAGTGTAAAAGACCGTATAGCCCTGGCAATGATAGAGGATGCAGAAGCCAAAGGAATCTTGAAACCCGGAGCGGTTATCATTGAACCAACCAGCGGCAACACCGGCGTAGGGTTAGCATGGGTTGCCAGCGTGAAAGGTTACAAAGCCATACTGACCATGCCCGAAACCATGAGCGAGGAACGCCAGAACCTGTTAAAAGCCATGGGAGCACAATTGGTACTGACCGAAGGTGCAAAAGGAATGAAAGGAGCCATAGAAAAAGCGGAGGAATTGCGTGACCGGACTCCGGGAGCCGTCATTCTGGGACAATTCGAAAACCCTGCGAATCCCGCCGCCCATGCACGTACCACTGCACAGGAAATATGGAACGACACGGACGGAAAGGTAGACATCTTTGTTGCCGGAGTCGGTACAGGCGGCACTTTAAGCGGAGTAGCGGAAGGATTAAAAAAACAGAATCCCCATATACAGATTGTAGCTGTAGAGCCGGATAACTCCCCCGTCCTTTCGGGAGGAAATCCGGGACTGCACAAGATACAAGGTATCGGAGCCGGATTTATCCCTCATACCTACAATGAAAAATTAGTAGACAAGATAATCCGGGTGAAAGACGATGACGCCATCCGCACAGGACGCGAACTCTCTCTGACGGAAGGGTTATTGGTCGGAATATCTTCGGGAGCAGCTGCCTATGCCGCATTGGAACTGGCCAAACTCCCCGAAAATGAAGGAAAACAAATTGTAGTGATCTTGCCCGATACGGGGGAACGATATTTGTCTACCGTGCTTTATGCTTTTGAAGAATACCCATTATCATAAAATGAGATGAACATAGCTGCATTAATTTCAGGAGGAGTAGACAGCGCGGTTGTCGTACATCTCCTCTGCGAACAAGGATACAAACCGGATCTTTTCTATATTAAAATCGGAATGGACGGTGACGAAGATCTCACCTGCACGGCAGAAGAGGACATTGAACTATGTACCGCCACCGCCCGCAAATACGGTCTGAGCCTGAATATCATTGACCTGCACCGACAGTACTGGGATAATGTAGTGGCATACGCCATCGATAAAGTGAAACGCGGTCTTACTCCCAACCCGGATGTAATGTGCAACAAGCTCATCAAATTCGGATGTTTTGAGCAGGAAGCAGGGCATTTATATGACAAGACAGCTACCGGACATTACGCCAGTATTCTTGAAAAAGACGGGAAAATATGGCTGGGAACCGCACAAGACCCCGTCAAGGACCAAACAGATTTCCTGGCACAAATAGATTATCTGCAAATTTCAAAACTGATGTTCCCTTTGGGAGGTCTGATGAAGAATGAGGTCAGGGATATCGCCCGCATTGCCAAACTGCCCAGTGCACAACGCAAGGACAGTCAAGGTATCTGCTTTCTAGGAAAAATCAACTATAATGAGTTCCTCCGCCGTTTCTTGGGTGAAAAAGAAGGGGATATCATTGAAATGGAAACAGGAAAACGGATTGGCACTCACAAAGGATATTGGTTTCACACCATCGGACAGCGCAAAGGATTGGGATTAGGTGGAGGACCATGGTTTGTTATCCGCAAAGATATAGACGAGAATATCATTTATGTCTCACACGGTTATGATACAGACAAACAATATGGGACAGACTTTGCCTTGCATGATTTTCATTTCATCACAGAGGACTTATGGAAGGGAGCACCTTCCGCAGATGTTTCTTTCAAGATCCGGCATACAGACACTTTCATGAAAGGAATATTGACACGGGAAGATAACTTGTTCCGAATCCACAGCCACGTCCCCTTACAGGGTATAGCCCCCGGACAGTTCGGTGTGCTGTATGACAAGAATGCGGAAATCTGTGTGGGAAGCGGTGAAATCACTTTATCCTAAATATAATATTCCACCACATCCACAATCCCTGCACGAAGGGCATATTTTGTTGCTTCGTGCACATTGTTCACTTCCAGCTTGCGAAAGATATTTTTGCGGTGAGTCATTACCGTATATACACTTAGGAAACGCTCAGCCGCAATCTCTTTCGTAGTCTTGCCCAATGCCATCAGTTTCAGAATTTCACGCTCCGTGACCGTAAGCGGTGAAACTAACTTATCTTTTTTGTCTTCTTTATGCTGCAACAGCCAGACTGCACGCGTACACATGTATTGTAAATGCTGTTTTGCCTTCCGCAGCCCTTCCTCTATCTCTATCATCGGCGCATCTTTCATCACCACGCTGAATGAAGTTCCGCTAAAAACCATACGCCGGATGAAATCCTCACTCAGATTATCGCTGAACAGAACAAAATGTGCCTCCTTAAACCGTTCCTGCAATATAAGCAAATATTCAGCCGAAGTATCAAACAATGTATAGTCCAACACTGCAACGGCATTGGGATTATCGACAAGAAGCCCGGTTAATTCACTCTGACTGCCGGCTTCCTTTATTGCGGCGAACCCTCCTATCCGACCGGCCACCGTTTTCATACCTTCACGGGTAATATCCTGATTATCGATAAGTAGCAATGTTTTCATGCCCATACATTTTAACTAGGGAAACTTACTGAAACAAAAAAGCCTTGCATCATTGTGTGCAAGGCTTCATTCTTCGGTGGGCGTTGACGGATTCGAACCGCCGACCCTCTGCTTGTAAGGCAGATGCTCTGAACCAGCTGAGCTAAACGCCCGTTGCCTCTTGTTTTCAAAAGCGTTGCAAAGGTATGGTTTTTTTTGATAACTGCAAACTTTTCTCCTATTATTTTTTCATTTATTTTTCAATAAAGCAGCTAACAAACTGATTAACAAGAAATAAAAAAAGTAAAGCCCACAACCTTTTCAAGATAAGAATTGCGGGCTTTACTCCATATATATATAAAAGACACTTTTTTATTCTTGTCCGAAACGCTTAGCTTGTTCAGCAATCAGTTCCGCATCATCGAAATAATTTATCTTCATCGCTTTGCGTACATCATCCAATGTTTCTGCCGCAGTTGCACGAGCTGTTTCACATCCTCTACGCAACATCTCATAAATAGCAGGAATATCCTTTTCAAACTCTTTGCGGCGTTCACGAATGGGAGTCAGTTCCTCCTGCATGATAGCTGCCAGGAATTTCTTCACCTTCATATCCCCCAAACCGCCACGCGTATAATGTGCTTTCAATTCATCCAGGTTAGGATAATCAGATAAATAACGTTCAAAATGCTCAGGTTTACAGAAAGCATCCAAATAAGTAAATACCGTGTTTCCTTCCAATTTCCCCGGGTCCTCAATGCGGATGTGATTCGGATCGGTGTACATACTCATGATCTTGGTGCGCACATCATCTGCACTGTCTGACAGGTAGATGCAGTTACCCAGGGATTTGCTCATTTTTGCCTTACCATCGATGCCGGGCAGTCTCTGACATGCTTCGTTCTCAGGTAAAAGTGCCTTAGGCTCTACCAGTACCGGTGCATATACGGTATTGAACTTGTGCACGATCTCTTTACACTGCTCGATCATCGGCATCTGATCCTCTCCAACCGGAACTGTGCAATCAGCTCATTCAAATCCACAGTTTCACCCGTCT
>OHMS01000383.1_pt1 | contig 19587 bp, 10 predicted proteins | sample 1569351 | NCBI WGS metagenome assembly OHMS01 (sample SAMEA3879571, study PRJEB24766) | human gut metagenome | biome: human-associated habitat; feature: feces | place: USA | collected 1985/1987 | reverse complement strand
TCCGCCAGGCCCAGTTCCCGGTATTGTTCCAGCAGAGGACGGGATTCCGGCAGAATGTATTTCAGCGGCAATCCTTCATCCGTCCGGAGCATCAGGGCAATGCGTTCCAGACGGTAGTCTTCCTCGGTGACGGGTTCCTGTTCGGAAAGGGGGAGGCCGTTTTCCAGCGTGCTGCGTATGTAGGCGTCCGTATCCCGCGTGTTGGAGTACCGTATGCCGTTGATGGTGCTGACCGCGCCAGGCCCTATGCCTACATAGTCTTCTCCCTTCCAGTAGGCCATATTGTGGGGGGAGAGGCAGCCCTCCCGGGCGTAGTTGGATGTTTCATAGTGGCGCATGCCTGCCGCCTCCAGCATGTGTTCCGCCAGTTCAAAAAAGGATGCGTCTTCGTCCGGATCCTGCCTTTTCTCCCCCCGCAGCAGGCTCCGGAAGAATTCCGTGTCTTCTTCATAGGTGAGGTTGTAGGCGGAGATATGGTCCGTTCCGGCGCGGACAGCTTCCTTCAGGGTGGCTTCCCATATGGAGAGGGTTTGCCCCGGAATGGCGAACATGAGATCCATGTTGATATGGGCCATTCCCGCATTTTTCAGCATTTCCACGGAGTGCAGAGCCTGGGCCGGGGTATGTTCGCGCCCCAGCAGATGCAGGATGCCGGAATCCAGGGATTGCACACCCAGGGAGACGCGTGTCATGCCCAGGCTGCGCCAGAAGCGCACTTTTTTTTCCGTAAAGGTGGCGGGGTTGGCCTCAAAGGAGAATTCGTCCAGTTTGTCCACGGGCACGAGACGGTCCAGGGTTTCCATGAGACGCCCCAGATGCGTGTCCGAGAGCATGGAGGGCGTTCCCCCGCCAAAGTAAAGCGTGGCCGTTTCCCCTCCGCGGTTCGTGGCCAGAGCGGTTGCGCGGGATTCCGCCTCCCTGCCCAGAGCTCGGATGAATGATTTCATGTCCGTGGAGGCCGGCGTGTGCTTGAAGAAAGCGCAGTACGGGCAAATACGGTGGCAAAAGGGAATGTGGACGTAGAGGTGCACGGAAGCGGGGGATCAGCGTCTCCGGCGGCGTCCGGAGGACCCATTCCCATCGCCTTTCTTGTCCTGGGAAAGCTCCAGAATTCTGTCGGAAGCCTCTTTCATTTCCGACTTGACGCGGGATTTCTCCGAATCGTCAGCCAGAGACATGTAGTTTTTCGTCAGGGCGCTGTAGAATGGGTGGATTTTCGTTTCCTTCTTGTTTTTGGGCTTGTATTTGAACCCGTCCGGACAGGTGTCCAGCATGTTTTTCATCCAGGGGACCAGTTCTTCCTTGGGCAGGGCCTGGCACAGGGCGTCCAGAGAAAAGGACATTTCCTCCTGATCCACATCCTTAGGCTCCTTCAGGGCGTTGTTGTCGTCCCGGTAGAAGTTGAGGGCTTTCTTGAATCCCCTGTCTACGGTTCTTTTGAGCCTGTCTGCGCCTTGGGCCTTGGCATACGCTATCTGATACGCGGCCTGAGGCTCCGGGTAGGAGTTGCGCTTGGATTCAGACTTGAGCCAGGACATGAGTTCGGCCCACTGGAAGGTCTTATAGTCATATTCCTGTTTCAAGGCATTTTCCAGAATTACGGAGCAGAGCACATTGACGTATTCCTTGGCGTGGCTGGCAAGCATTTCCTTGCCGTTCTTGTCGCCACGGCCTACAGAGGGAACGTATTTGCGCGTTTTCCAGAGTTTTCTGATGCCCATGCCGTCCGGCAGGGCCTCCCTTACTTCATCCACCATCTTGGTGGCTCCCATGAGGTCCTGAGGTTCCTGCTTGAAGAGCGTGTACCAGGCTTCCGTATAAAACGGGTTGGCTTTGAGCACGGTCCTCATGGCGGTCTGCGTGAATTCCTTGGGGAGCGTGACGGAAGGGGCGGCCGTCTCTTCCGTGGTGGAGCCGATGGCCGCCAGTTTGTAAATGTTCATGGCGAAGCGGCTGTCGATGAACTTTTCATAGTCGATGTTCATGGACAGGGCCAGTCCGGACTGGTATTCCGCATTGCCGGTGCGCGGTGCGTTGGAATCCCGGAAGTACCAGAATCCCGTGGTGGCTTTCAGGGTGTCCACGCTTTGCCCCACGCTCAGCCAGCAGCCGTTACCGTTGAAATGGGTGGTCATCAGATTGCCGTGGCCGGGCTGCCCGGCGGGGGCGGCGGGAATGCCGCGCGCAATCTGGGAATTGCGGGAGATAAGGGACATGGTGCCGCACACACCGCCTTCATGAAGCTTGCGTTCGTTGGATTCCCTGGACCATTCCGGATCCGGGTCAAAGCTGAACAGGATGGGCGGTTCCTTGTCGTCATCCGCCCGGTAGGGGCCGCGGGTCGGGCCCCGCTGGCCCATGTAGCGTTCCCACACGCTGTCGCACTCACGCAGAGGTCGCGTTTCCGAAAGGGCCATCATGGCCGGCCAGGGCGTTCCTTCCAGGGAAACGCCGGTCCATTCCACACGCTTGCGGTCCACGTCGCGCAAATCACCGCAATGTTCATATTTATCCACAAGGTAGGAAAAGAATTCCACCGGAGTGGGGAAGGGGTCCCTTTTGCGCCTCAGCTGGCCGTGGCGGTACATGTATTCGTGCAGAAAGCCGGCCAGGTTGTCTTCCGTAATGGCGGAGTCCCCGATTTCCGAGACGGTGGGGTATTTCCTGAGCCAGGCCTGCTTTGGGGTGATTTTTTTGCGGTCCAGATAGGCTTCCACCTTTTTGTAGCATTCCTCATCCACGGTGCGGGGAGCGTTCCCATACCAGTTGACGGGCGGTTTTCCGGCGCAATACAGGTCCGCTGGCGGAGGCATGACTCCGGAGGATCTCAGGTCATTCAGCTTGCCCTGGGCATCAATGTAGCGGCCCTGCTGGGTAAGGTCGAAGGCCCCCATGCCGAATTCGCGGCGTCCTACTGCGAACGCCAGAACGAGCTGGTCATATTTTTCCGTCGTTTCCAGCCCCAGTTCATCAATCATGAAAGCCACATTGGTGGCGACGCTGGGGTCCGGCGGGAAAAACATGGCGAAGACCTCACGATTGTTTTTCGTGTTTTTCAGCCATTTTTCAAAATCCGGAGAAAAACTGCCTCCGCGTTTTTTTACGTAATCCCGTACGTAGGCTTCCGCGTAATAGGGATATTTGTTCAGCAGTTTTTCAGAAAATTTCCCCTTGGACGCGATAGCTTCCTCCCGTAAAGCCTTTTCCATGGCAATGACTTCCGGGGAGGGGGAAAGGTCGGGAGCAGGCGGTTCCGGTTCAGGCTCCGGTTCCGGTTCGGGAGCGACCACCACGGGTTCCGGTTTTGGCGCAGCGGGCTTGGATTTGGGCTTGGGCGGAGCCGGTACGGGCACGGTAACGGCTTTAGCGACGGGTTCTTCTTTATCCTTGAGTATCTGGTAGCCCAGAAATCCGAAGAGGGCGAGCATCCCGGTCACAATGACCGTGATGACCGGGAACCCTCCGGAGTGCTTTACCCGCGGCAGCGGCGTTCCGGGGATGGCGGCGCCGACTACGGGTTTCCGCAGTTGCGGTTGCTGCGGTTTTTTGGCGGGATGGAGAGCCTGGGCATGCGCTACAGCCGGCTGGGGCTGCGCCGGAGAAAGCGGGTAAAGGAAGAGCACGGTGCCGAATCCCCTCAGCTTGCTTTCTGCATTTGCTGCGTATTGGGTTTCAAAAGCTTCCCGGGCCTGGGCGAATTGGGATTCATTTTCCGGAAAGACAGCCAGTTCTCCGCTGGCCAGGTCACGCGTAACGAGGCCCCCGGGGCAGAATTCGCGTATCAGGACGGCATGGCCTTCCGGGGAAAGAGCCTGGTACAGATGATAGTCCGGACCGCTTTCTACAAGCGCCGTGATTTTATAGCCGCCTATGTTGAAATGGGGCGGCAGGGCAGGGGGAAGAGGGATTGTCATGACTAATCAAGAGGTCAAAGATCCCGTATATTCAAAAAGGTTCGGAGCCGTTTGTCAATGCCGGAGTGAGGAAGCTGCGCCATGAAACGGGAGCAGTTATCAGCACGGAACGCTTCCGGACGGCGGGAATACGAAACACGCCGGTTTCCGGAAAGTGTGGCATTTCTGCGGCGCGATGCCGCGCAGGAAACGGCTAACGGATGGTGACCTTGGTGCCGATGGGAGTGTGTTCAAAGAATGTCTTGGCCATGTCCTCCGGCAGGCGCACGCAGCCGTGGCTGACCGGATATCCGGTGACAAAACCCACATGCATGCCGTAGCCTCCCGTAATCCGCATCCAGTAGGGCATGGGGGCGGGGTCGAAGTAGGTTCCTGCCGGCGCTCCGCCAGCCCTGGCGTTGTAATCCCCGTTGACGACGGCTCCGGTGGATTTGCTGCGCAGAACGCCGTATGTGCCGGATTTGTAGTTGGCGTCTTTCTGGATGATTTTGTATGTTCCCCTGGGAGTGCCGTAGCCTTCCTTGCCGGAAGACATGGGGGAAACGCCCACGAGCGTGGTTCCCACGTAGTAGAAGACTTTCTGCTGCTTGAGGTCAATGATGATGTGCTTTTCCCCCTGGGTGCCCGCCGGCAGGTCCCAATATCCCTGGCCCAGACGGGCTTCCGGAGGCAGGTCCGTGTTGACGCCGGAGGTAGAGCCCACCCCGGACAGGTAATCGTCCCGCCCGGACACGCCCTGGATTTTTCCGGCGATTTGGTCAAACAGCGGGGGCCTCTCGTACGATGTGCAGGAAACAAGAGCGGAACTGATAGAAACTAGCGTCAATATGCCGGATTTCATGGGAACGGGAAAATGACAGGCAGGTTATGGGGCCTGTCCTCCTTTTTGTCAAGATTTGCATGCTGTTATCCGTTGCTTATTCCAAGGGTATCTGTTATATACGGCGGACCACTTCATTCATCCCTATTTTCATGAGCGAACAATACGATCTTCTTAAAAGCATTCTTCTGGAAAAATCCGTGCGTACGGGAACCTTTACGCTGGCTTCCGGCAAGGTGTCCGACTTGTATGTGGACTGCCGCATGACAGCCCTGGACCCCGTAGGGGCCACCCTGGTGGGCGCTCTGGGCTGGAAGCTGGTGAAGGAGGATATTCTGCCCCGTTTCCCGGAGGTGGCGGCCATCGGCGGCATGACCATGGGGGCGGACCCTATTTCCCTGGCCGTCGGCATGACCAGCGCTCTGGAAGGGGCGGAAAAGAAGCTTCAGGTGTTCACCGTGCGCAAGGAGCCGAAGGACCATGGACGCGGCCGCCGCATTGAAGGCAATTTCCAGGCCGGGGATACCGTGGTCGTGGTGGATGACGTCATCACGACGGGCGGCTCCACATTGAAGGCTATTGACGCCATTGAGGCGGAAGGGGGCAGGGTTGCCGCCGCCCTGGTGCTGCTGGACCGCGAGGAAGGCGGACGCCAGGCGATTGAGGAACGCGGCATTCCCGTTTACCCGCTGTACACCAGGACTTCCCTGTTGGGCCGTTAATCCTTTTCCATTCATGCTCCCGGCCCTGATCGGCATAAGCGGCCATGAAGTGGGCGCGGAGGAAGAGGCTGCTATCCGGCGTTGGCAGCCGGCGGGTTTTATTCTGTTTTCCAGGAATATTGATTCCGTAGAGCAGGTGCGCGGGCTGACGGAGACACTGCGGAAACTTTGCCTCCACCATCCTGTCATTGCCGTGGATCAGGAGGGAGGCCGGGTGGTGCGCACCGCTTCCCTGGGCCTGCATCTGCCCTCCCCGGCTTCGCTGGCCCGGCTTGGTTCGGTTGGCGGCATGGTGGAACTGGCCGCGGTGACGGCCCTGGCTCTCCGCTACCTGGGGGTGAACCTGAATTTTGCCCCGGTGCTGGATATCTGCCATGATCCGTCCGCGGCCAACGCGCTTCCCGGCCGCTGCTGGGGAGACAATGCGCAGGACGTCATTTCACGCGGCGGCGTTTATGCCTCCAACCTGCGCCGGGGCGGCGTGCAGAGTTGCGGCAAACATTTTCCCGGCATGGGCCGTGCCCAGGCGGATCCCCATTTCAGCCTTCCTGTGGTTGACCTGGATGAACGGGAGTTGTTCAAGACGGATTTGCTGCCTTTTCTGGCTCTGTGCCCGGCATTATCCTCCATCATGTCCGCCCATATCATGCTGCCTCACATTGATCCCGATTATCCCGCCACCTTGTCCGAACGGGTGATCCGGGGGTTTCTGCGCGACCGCCTTGGCTTCCGGGGCGTGGTGTTTACGGATGATTTGTGCATGGGGGCGATTGCGGCGCAGTATTCCCCGGATGACGCCGCTTTCCTGTCCTTGCGGGCCGGATGCGATCTGCCCCTGATTTGCCATGACCCTCTTCCCTGGCTGGATGGGCTAGCTTCCCGCCTGGAGGGGTTGAACGCCTATGACCGGGAGGATTCTTTTAAACGGGTGGAAAAGCTGAGCGACTCCCTGTGTTTCCCGTTTCCGGAAAAGGCTTCCCTGTGGGATTCCTGCCTCCGCCGTGCGGAGGCCCTGTGCCGTCTGGAAGAAAAGGGCGGAGGTGGAGAACATCTGCCTTCATCTCCAGTTCTGGAGTATTGATGTGAACGTCAAGGATGATATCATCCCAGAAAGAAAGTCAATCAATGAAAATTTATGACAATATACGGGAGATTGTAAGAGATGATATGCTCACTACCATTTCCAGGGGCAGCAGGGTTTCTGTAGCGGCCGCCTGCTTCTCTATGTATGCCTATAAAGAACTGAAAAAGCAGCTTGATTCTGTTGATGAGTTCCGCTTCATTTTTACCTCTCCGACTTTTACTACAGAGAAGGCTTCCAGGGCAAAGCGTGAATTCTATATCCCAAGGCTCTCCCGTGAGACCAGTTTGTACGGTACGGAATTCGAAATCAAGCTCCGCAACGAAATGACACAGAAAGCCATCGCAAGAGAATGTGCTGATTGGATTCGTAAGAAAGCAACCTTCAAATCCAATATCACAGGCGAAAACATGGGTGGCTTTATGACGATTAACGCTCCTGCGGAGCAGGTTGCCTATATGCCGTTGGGCGGTTTCACTACCGTTGACATTGGCTGTGAGCGTGGTAACAACAGCTACAACATGGTAAACCGCATGGAGGCGCCGTTCTCCACACAGTATATGCAGTTGTTTGAGTCCTTGTGGAACGACAAGTCCAAGATGCAGGATGTTACCGAGGAAATCATCGAAAACATCAGTAGTGCCTATAACGAGAACGCTCCGGAATTCATCTACTTCATGACTCTGTACCATGTATTCAGTGAATTCCTGGATGATATTTCCGAGGATGAACTGCCGAATGAGGCTACCGGATTCAAGGAGAGCAAGATTTGGTCCATGCTGTATGACTTCCAGCGTGATGCCGTTCTCGCCATCATCAACAAACTGGAAAAATACAACGGCTGCATTTTGGCAGACAGCGTTGGTCTTGGCAAAACATTCACAGCGTTGGCTGTTGTGAAATACTATGAAAATAGAAACAGGTCCGTTCTTGTTCTTTGCCCGAAAAAACTGGCCGAGAACTGGAATACATATAAAGATAACTATGTGAATAACCCCATTGCCTCTGACCGCTTGAATTACGATGTTCTGTTCCACACAGACCTTTCTCGTAGTCACGGCACTTCCAACGGTCTTGACCTGGACCGCCTGAATTGGGGTAACTATGACCTGGTTGTTATTGATGAAAGCCACAACTTCCGAAACGGCATCGGCACACACAGCAACACTGTGGAGAACCGCTATGTAAAGTTGATGGACAAGGTTATCCGCTCCGGCGTAAAAACCAAAGTACTGATGCTTTCCGCTACTCCGGTCAACAACCGCTTTGTGGACTTAAAAAATCAGCTTGCCATTGCCTATGAGGGCGACTCCGAGAATATCAATTCCAAGCTGAACACCAGGAAATCTATTGAGGATATTTTCAAGCAGGCGCAAAAGGCGTTCAATGCCTGGGGTAAACTCCCCGCAGAGGAACGCTCCACAGACGCGCTGCTCCGCACCCTTGATTTTGACTTCTTTGAAGTTCTGGACAGCGTTACCATCGCCAGATCCAGAAAGCACATTGAAAAATATTACAACTCCGCAGAAATCGGAAAGTTCCCGGAAAGGCTGCCGCCAGTTTCCAGGCGGCCATGCCTCACCGATTTGAAGCGTGCTATCAACTATGATGAAATTTATGCCCAACTGATGCTGTTGTGTCTGTCTATCTACACTCCATCCCATTACATCTTTCCAAGTAAGATTCAAAAATATGCGGAATTGACTCACAACAAGGAGGAAAACCTCACCCAGGACGGACGTGAACAAGGTATTCGCCGTTTGATGAGCATCAACCTTTTGAAACGGCTGGAAAGTTCCGTTTATTCTTTCCAGTTGACACTTACCCGTATCAAAGGACTCATCGACAGCACCATTGAGGCAATCAACCGCTTTGAGAAATACGGCACCGCTGACATCGCCATGTACGAAGCTCAGGAGTCTGAGTTCGACATGGACGATGGCAACACCGATTACTTCTCCGTGGGCAGGGAGGTAAAAATCGACCTTGCCGATATGGACTACAAAACCTGGCGCACCGAACTTCAGCAGGACGCAGAAGTGTTGGAACTGCTGACCCTTATGGTGGCAGACATTACGCCGGAGCATGACGGCAAGCTGCAGGATCTCCTATCTCTGCTGTCCCACAAAATTGAGAATCCGATTAACCCCGATAATAAGAAGGTGATCATTTTCTCCGCATTCTCCGACACGGCAGAATACCTCTATGAGAATGTCAGCGCCTATGTAAAGAAGAAATACGGACTGGATACTGCCGTTATCACGGGCAGCATTGATGGCAAGACAACCATCAAAGGCTTTAAGGCAACCCTCAACAATGTTCTGACCTGCTTCTCCCCGGTTTCCAAGGGACGGAATGTTCTGATGCCCGGCAGCAAGGCGGAAATCGATATCCTGATTGCTACCGACTGTATCTCCGAAGGTCAGAACCTGCAGGACTGCGATTATCTGATAAACTACGACATTCACTGGAACCCTGTACGCATCATCCAGCGTTTCGGGCGTATCGACCGTATCGGCAGCCGCAACAATTACATTCAGCTTGTAAACTTCTGGCCCGACCTCACGCTTGATGATTACATCAATCTGAGATCGAGAGTCGAAACCCGCATGAAAATTACGGTGATGACCTCCACAGGTGACGATGACCTCATCAACGAGGAGGAAAAGGGCGACCTGGAATACAGAAAACAGCAGCTCAAACGGCTCCAGGAGGAAGTGGTCGATATTGAGGACATGTCCGAGGGCATCTCCATTATGGACTTGGGATTGAATGAATTCCGCCTTGACCTGCTTGAGTATGTGAAGACCCACGGCAATATGGATAACAAGCCTCGTGGTCTTCACGCTGTTGTTCCTGCTGCTGAGGAATTGCCGAAAGGCGTCATCTTCGTACTGAAGAATATCAATAAGAGCGTCAACATCGACAATCAGAACCGCATCCATCCGTTCTACATGGTTTATATCGGTATGGACGGTGAAATCATCGGTGATTATCTGAACCCCAAAAAACTTCTGGACGATGTGCGCCTCCTTTGCCGTGGCAAGAACGAACCCGTCCATGACCTCTGCCGTCAATTCAATGCGGAAACCGATGACGGCAGGAACATGGCAGAACTCTCTGAACTGTTAAGCGAAGCCATCCGCTCCATTATTGACGCCAAGGAAGAAAGCGATATCGACAGCCTGTTCTCCGCAGGCGGTACTTCTGCCCTGATGTCTGCCGTGTCTGGACTGGACGACTTTGAACTGATATGCTTTCTGGCGGTGAAGTAAAGGAGATCAGGCGATGCTCGGATTACCCAAATCAACGGAGTTCAACAAACGAATTCCCAAACAGAAATTCTATGACAACCTTGCCGTGACCCCGGCTTGGAAAAAGGTATTCATAGAACAGGTAAAGGCCATCTGCTGGAGGAACAAGATTGCCGCCGCCACCATGAACTTAGCCCCCGGCGCCGCCGTGACGGAATTGGTGGTCTTTGAGGTCAAGCTGAACAGTCAGACGCTTGACGACAGCTTTTTGCGGCAGATGGACAAAGAAATACCGTACCACATTCTCTTCATGCTGGAATACGAGGGCAAGTACAAAGCCGTTATCGGCTATAAGGAAGAATCCGGCGGCAACACAGCCTTCAAGGTAAATCGCTACTATTCCACTGAATGGATGGACGAGGATGCCCTCCCGTTGAAATTGGAAGGTTTGTCCGTTGACAGTGTGTATGAAAACTTTGTCCGTCAGATTGCCGGAGACGCCCTCGCTGCCGCCGAAGCCGGGGAAAGCCTCAAGGAGTCCATAGCGAGGGATGAAAAACGGCAGGCTCTTCAAATGCAGATTGCGAAATTGCAAAAGAAAATCAAAAGAGAAAAACAGCTCAACAGGCAGATGGAACTGAATGCCCTGCTCAAGAAACTCAGCAAAGAATGGGAGGAAATTCTGTAATGGAAAAAATGAGAATGGAGTCGATTGATATGACGGCTCAGAACATAGAAAAGATTGGGGCGTTGTTCCCGAACTGTATCACCGAGACCGTGGATGAGAACGGCAAGATGAAGAAAGCCATCAACTTTGACCTGCTCCGTCAGATGCTTTCGGGAGATGTGGTAGAGGGCGATGAGGTATACGAGTTTACCTGGGTGGGCAAAAAGGCGGCTATTGTGGAAGCCAACAAGCCTATCCGCAAGACCCTTCGCCCTTGCAAAGAGGACAGCGTGAATTGGGATACTACCGAAAACCTCTATATTGAGGGCGACAACTTGGAAGTTCTGAAACTCTTGCAGGAAAGCTACCTTGGTAAGGTCAAGATGATTTATATCGACCCGCCGTATAACACGGGTTCAGACAGCTTTGTTTATAATGATTCTTTCACTATGGATGAAGATGAATATGAGACGGGAATTGGTATAAGAGACCAAGATAAAAACAAGCTGTTTCACGAGAATAACAGTAGTAATCCGCGATTCCACTCAGACTGGTGCTCTATGATGTACGAAAGATTTTTGCTTGCAAGAAATCTTTTGTCAGTAGATGGCGTATTAGTTGTAAGTATAAGCGATGCGGAGTTCCATAATTTAAAGAGTATGCTTGATGAACTCTTTGGAGCAGATAATTATCTGGGTGATATCGTATGGAATTCCACAAAATCGGTAACTAATACGGCGCTAATCTCTGTGTCCCATACATATAACCTTGTGTACTTTAAAAGGATGCAGTATTTCGTGGAGAATCGTTCTGAATTTAGGCTGCCAGATGATGGCGAGGGATTTGAAAATCCAGATAACGACCCCAGAGGATCTTGGAAAGCTGATCCGTTTCAAGTTGGTGGGTGGAGACCCAATCAACAGTACGAAATCGTTAATCCCAATACAGGGGTTGTCTATAAACCAAATCCTGACTGTAGTTGGAAAAACGATTATGAACACTACTTGGAATTGGTAAAAGATAATAGGATAGTTTTCGGAAAAACAGGAGATGGTGGTCCTCAAAGGAAGAGGTTCAAGTGGGAGGCTGAGGAAAGAGGCAAGGTAGCAAAAACATGGTGGGATGATGTTGAAACCACAACCAATGGCACACAACTTCTGAAGAAGATGTTTGATGGGAAAATCTTGTTTAGTAATCCTAAACCTGTTGGGCTTCTTGTTAAATTGATTCAATTAGCAGGAAGTAAGGACGGAATTGTTATGGACTTCTTCTCCGGCTCTGCCACTACCGCCCATGCGGTGATGCAGCTCAACGCCGAGGACGGCGGACACCGCAAGTTTATCATGGTGCAGTTGCCCGAACCCTGCGACAAAAAGAGCGAGGCTTTCCAAGCGGGTTACAAGAACATCTGCGAAATCGGCAAGGAGCGCATTCGCCGCGCCGGAAAGAAAATCAAGGAGGAAACAGGTGCGGATATTGATTATGGTTTCCGTGTATTCAAGCTGGATGACAGCAACATGAAGGATGTGTACTATTCCCCTGCCGAGTATGACCAGGGGATGCTGTCCGGTCTGGAATCCAACATCAAGGAAGACCGTACTGACCTTGATTTGCTGTTCGGCTGCCTGCTGGAATGGGGGTTGCCGCTTTCAGAAAGAATGACGGTGTTCCAGATAGATGGGGTGGATGTGCATGCCTACGGAATGGACGCTGAAGAATATCGTGGCTGCAAAGACGGTATGTTTTTTTATGAGGATAATATTCAAATGATTGATAATCATTTATATACACCCACACACACGCGCGTCCCGCTGCTTGCCTGCTTCGCGGACAGGGTGCCGGAGTCTGTTATCCGCGGCATAGCCGGGATGAAGCCCCTCTGCGCCGTGTTTCGTGATTCCTGTTTTCAGGACAGCCCCGCCAAAATCAATGTGACGGAGGTGTTCAAGCTCTTGGCTCCGGATACAAGGGTGAAGGTTATCTAAGGAAGGAGGTTTCAAAATGGATAAAAACGAAATCCGGAAAACAGAACATATGTATTCCACGATTCAAATTGGCGAAACAGTGTTTAGCCAATTTGAAAAAAAACTTCTTGAGGAACAATTATCCGAGGAAGACGGAGGCGAGCTATCATGAAACTGCAATTCAAGCACCAGCAGTTTCAGGAAGATGCGGCCAAGGCGGTGGTGGATGTGTTCGCGGGTCAGCCGTATCTGACGCCGACCTATATGATGGACAGGGGGGACGGGGCTTATCAGATGGGACTGGAGGAGGACAGGAATTTCACGGGCTGGAGCAATCAAAAACTGGTGCCGGAGCTGTCCGATGAGGTGATTCTGGGGCATATTCAGACGATTCAGAGTGCGCATCAGATTGCGCCTTCGCTGAAGCTGGAGGGGCGGTTCAATCTGACGATTGAAATGGAAACGGGAGTGGGCAAGACGTATACCTATATCAAAACCATGTATGAACTGAACAGGTGCTACGGCTGGAGCAAGTTCATTGTGGTTGTGCCCAGCGTGGCTATCCGCGAGGGTGTCTATAAATCTTTCCAGATGACCCAGGAGCATTTTGCCGAGGAATACGGCAAGAAAGTACGATTTTTTGTTTATAACTCCGCCCAGCTGACGGAGATTGATCGCTTCGCCTCCGACAGTTCCATCAATGTCATGATTATCAATTCCCAGGCATTCAACGCCAGGGGCAAGGATGTCAGAAGAATTTACATGAAACTGGACGAGTTCCGTTCCCGCCGTCCGATTGATATGATTGCCAAGACCAACCCGATTCTGATTATTGACGAGCCGCAGTCCGTTGAAGGCAAACAGACCAGGGAGCGTTTGAAGGAATTCTGCCCGCTGTTTACCCTCCGCTACTCCGCAACCCACAAATCAGACAGCATCTACAACATGATTTACCGTCTGGACGCGATGGAGGCGTACAATAAGCGACTTGTTAAGAAGATAGCCGTTAAGGGTATTACCGAAACGGGCAGTACTGCTACAGACGGCTATGTTTATCTGGAAAGCATCAACCTTTCCAAGAAGGACCCTACCGCAACCATTCAGTTCGATATGAAGGGCGCAAGCGGTATCCGTAAAGTAAGCCGTACTGTAGCAGAGGGATTTAATCTTTACGATCATTCCGGCCACATGGAGGAATACAAGAACAATTTTGTCGTTAAGCACATTGACGGCAGAGACGACTCCATTGAGTTCCTCAACGGCAATCAAGCTGTACGCAGGTGATGTTATCGGCAAGGTGGATGAAAACCAGCTTCGCCGTATTCAGATTCGTGAAACCATCCTCTCTCACATTCAGCGTGAGCGCCAGTTGTTCTATAAGGGCATCAAGGTGCTGTCCCTGTTCTTCATTGACGAGGTTGCCAAGTACAAGGTGTACGATGCAGCCGGACAGTCTGGTAACGGCATCTACGCAAAAATGTTTGAGGAGGAATACACCGATATTATCGGAAACCTCCAGTCTGTCATCGGCGAGGACGAATACATTAAGTATTTGAATTCCATCAAGCCTTCCGCAACCCACGCAGGTTACTTCTCCGTGGACAAGAAAGGCAAGATGATAGACTGTAAGTTGGCAAAGAAGGAAACCACCTCGGACGATATTGACGCTTACGATTTGATTATGAAAAACAAGGAACTGCTCCTTGACCGCAATCCGAAGCGTTCGCCTGTGCGTTTTATTTTCTCTCACTCCGCTCTGCGTGAAGGTTGGGATAACCCGAATGTATTCCAGATCTGTACGCTGAAACAGTCCGGCTCTGATGTGAGAAAACGCCAGGAAGTTGGTCGTGGTCTGCGTCTGTGCGTAAACCAGGACGGTGAGCGTATGGATTCCGGCGTTCTCGGAAACGATGTTCACAACATCAATGTGTTGACCGTTATCGCCAGCGAAAGCTATGACAGTTTCGCAAAGGGACTTCAGTCCGAACTTGCTGATGCCGTTGCAAACCGTCCAAAGGCAGTTACGCCGGAACTCTTTATGGGCAGGACTATTACCGATGCCCAGGGCAGCACCGATGTTATCACTGAGGATGTTGCCAGAGAAATTTGGCTGGGTATGCGTATGGAAGGCTACATTGACAAGCAAGGCTCGCTGACCGACAAGTATTACGAAGATAAGGCAAATGGCGAAATCAAGCTGACGGATGAGGTTGCAGGTTCTGCCGAAAGCGTTATCGGTATCATCGACTCCATCTATGACGCCAAGGCAATGCAACCCGAAAACGCTCGCAGCAATAATGTGGAACTCACCGTGGACGAGGACAAACTCGCAATGCCGGAGTTCAAGGCATTGTGGAACAGAATCAATGCCAAGAGCGTTTATGTGGTTGATTTCGATACAGATGAACTGGTGCGTAAGTCCATTGATGCGTTGGATAGAAAACTTCGTGTATCTAAGATTTACTTTAAGGTAGAAACGGGCGCTATGGAGCAGATTAAGTCCAAGGCTGAGCTGGAAAGCGGTGCATCCTTTGTGAAAGAGGAATCCGGAACTTACGGTGCAACCATTCACGCAAGCAGTAATGTGAAGTATGACCTGGTCGGCAAATTGGTAGATGAAACTGGACTCACCCGCAAGGCTGTCATTGCCATTCTAAAGGGTATTCAGCCGTCTGTGTTCAATCAGTTCAAGGACAACCCGGAAGAATTCATCATCAAGGCTGCTGCCCTTATCAATGACGAAAAAGCAACCGCCGTCATTGAGCATATTACCTACGATGTTCTGGATGAGCGTTATGGCACAGACATCTTCACCGAGCCTACCATCAAGGGCAAGCTGGGCTTGAACGCAATGAAGGCGAACCGCCACCTGTATGACCATATCGTTTACGACTCTACCAACGAGCGTGACTTTGCAACCGACCTCGACACCAATAAGGATGTCGCAGTATATGTGAAGTTGCCGGATGGATTCTACATTTCCACTCCTGTTGGTAAGTATAATCCGGACTGGGCGATTGCATTCTACGAAGGCACTGTGAAGCACATTTACTTCGTGGCGGAAACCAAAGGCTCTATGTCCTCTATGCAGCTCCGTCTGATTGAGCAGTCCAAGATTCACTGCGCGCGGGAGCATTTCAGGGCTATCAGCAATGGAAATGTGGTCTATGACGTAGTGGACAGTTACAAGAAACTGATGGACATCGTCATTAAGTGACGCTTTTATATATAGAGAAGATTCGAATGATGCGAAATACGCGTGGCATGAGGCGGCTTTGCTTTTCATACTCCGCCCGATGATGAAACTTTACGGAAGCAGCCCGGAAGCAACCGGAGACGGCGCGGAAGATTTATTCCCGCGGCAGGGAGGAACAAAAGGAAAAGGTGTGTGGGCGATCAGATTCTTTTGCGGCGAGCCGCCAGCAAGGCTGCTCCAAACAGGCCCAGAGAAGCCACAGCGGGTTCCGGAACGAGGTGGTTGTAGATGCTTGAGGAATAGACTTTGACATAATCGATGTCGAATGCGGCTCCGGAATTGGCCAGCGTATTCTGGTCGATTCCCTTATTAACTCCTGCATTTTCCACCCAGTTGCCTCCAATCTGCTGGTCGATGATCAGGTAGAATTCGTTTCCGTCCTTGTCAAAGGGCCAGTTTGCGTTATTGGGCTTTTTGAATGAACCGGTTGCTTTTCCATCCACATAAAAGGTGATGCCTTCTTCCGTCCATTCCATCCCGTAGGTATGCCAGTTTGCTTTTTCAGCACCATCGTTCCAACCGGGGGTGACCCCCTGGGATTTATCCTGATTGGGAACGCCGTTTTGCGACCAGTGGATTGTCTGGTAAACACGGCCTTCGTAATTCAGGTGTTCCATGATGTCAATTTCCCCTCCGACAGGCCAGCCGATGCTGTCGGATTTGGGCATCATCCAGATGGCCGGCCAGACGCCCTGCACGCAATCGAATCTGGCGCGGACTTCTACGTAGCCATATTGGAAGGAGAAGGTTTTCAGGGAATATACCCCTCCGCAGGCGTATGTTTTGGCCGGTGCGGTCTGGTTGGTTTGAGTAGTGTAGTCCCCGTATTTTCCCCACAAGGTCATGGCGGAGTTGCCGTCCTTTTCCCGGAATTCCACAAGGCTTTCGTCCCGGGATTGGTACTTGCGCCAGTCCGGGGCGTTATAGCCTACGTAATCAATGCGGCTCCAGTTATGTTCGTTCAGAGATGAGCCGTCAAAGTCGTCTTCAAAAACGAGTTCCCAGTTCCTGTCGGATGCCCAGGGAGTCGCTGCCATGACGGAAGATGCTGAAAGTGAGAGAAAGAGAAGAGGAAAAAGGAGTGCCGTTCTGATGAACATCATGAGAAAATATAGGGCGGGCGCCGCTGAGTGTCAATAGACAAAAAATTGGCAGGCGGCCTCGGCATGGAGAAGGAAATTCCCTCCGTCCCTAAAAGGGATTGCTCTGTTTTCCCGGCAGGGGCGCTGCGATTGGCGCTCCTGCCGGGATTCTCTTATCACAAAGGCTTTTTGTCATTTCCAGCTGCGGGCGGCCGCAGCTTAAGAGCGGAGAGCCATATTTTTGGCGGCGTTCGCTTTGTACACGTGCAGTTCCGCAAGGCGGACTTTTCCGCCCTTCTGGAAGAGTTTGACGCGCAGCCTGTTGGTGGTGACGGGGTCAAATGTTCGCATGCATTTGATGAATCCGTTGCCCGGAAGCTGGAGCATGCGCAGCACTTCCGGTTCATTGGCGTACATGGCTTTCTGCGCATCGCTGACGCCGGCGGTGGAGGCTCCCAGGGAACCCCAGTGGATGGGGATCCACTTGCCTCCCTTGTAGGCCTCAATGATGAGGCGGTTGTGGCCCTTTTCAATCTTGATGTCCACGGCGCGCAGGGCGGCAGGGGATTTCAGGGTGAGTTCCAGCACCAGGGGCTCGTCTTCCGTGGGGGAAGCGTCCAGTTCCTCAACGGTAGTGGCGTCCCGGTCCATCAGTTTGGCCGTGTCCACACGGCCTCCGGTGGAGGCTTTCAGCTTGTAGTCCTCCACTTCCTCCGTGGAACTTCCCAGCAGTTTCAGTTCACGCACGCGGCATTCCAGGCCGTGCCAGTCCGTGGAAACGCGGAACAGGCAGCGGGAACCCTGAGTCAGGCAGGAGTCATTCGGGGAAACCCAGGTTTTTTCCTTCTTTTTATCCGTTTTGTCGTACACCTCTATCTGGTTGCCCTGAGAGGCCGCGGAAATGTAGGTTCCGTCCGGCAGATGGAAGGAGCAGCCCCAGTTGCCGTGATCCCGGATCAGGATGCCCGGCACCCACAGATGGTTGCAGTTGGTGACTGAGAGGGCCTTTTCTGCACATCCCACTTCAAAGCCGCCCACGGCAATGGGGCGGTCGTATTCCACCTCCAGGTCATTGACGCGCCATTTGATTTTGGCGTTCATTTTTTGCACGCCCGGCTGGGTTGGGCCGCTGAGTTCCTTCTTGTAGGAGTAGACGTTCCATTGGCCGCCGAATTTGGAATTGGGCGTCCAGGAAATGGTTTCCATGGGGGAGAAGGTGGTCGTGTCGCTGAATTGCACCGTGCCGGCAAAATCATATTTGTAGGCGGAGTTGGCTTTCCCTTCCAGCTCCTTGTCGCGGTGAAGCCCCAGGGCGCGGCCGCCCAGAGGCTGCTGGACGTCCACGTTCAGAGAATATTCCCCGGGCTGGGGGTTACCGTCGTTGAGCTTGGGTTCAAAGAAAATGCGCACATCCATGCCCAGAATCATTTCCGCGCAGGTAGCCCTGGTGAGCTGGTCCACCCCGGGAATTTCCATGATGGCCTTGGCGATGGGGAGGGCTCGGTTGTTGACGACATTGATAAGCTTAAAGCGGCAGCCCTGTTCCACCGGAATATTTTTCAATTCCCGGATGGCGGATTTCAGGGAGGCGGGGGCCTTGGTTCCAAGCGCAGCGTTTACCATGGACCAGTTGCGCACGTAGGTGTTCAGGAAGCGGGATTCCGTGTCAATGATGGGGGGCACCTTCCGGAACGTTTTGGCCTGGAATTCAGGCTTGCCCGTAATTGCCAGATTCTGGCGTTCCGCGCAGAGGGCCGTGATCCAGATGCTGGTGCGGATGTAGGTGCCGATGACGGAGTCCGCCGTCATTAGTTCCAGGCGGTTGGGGTTCTGCATCATGCCGCCGTCAAAGGGGCGCAGCAGCGTCAGTTTCCACCGGAAAGCCTCCATGTTTTTGTAATATGCTTCCGGATTGGTTCGCCAGTAGGCGGGGAGAGCCCACATGATGGAGAGCGTCTCGGAGGAGTGGCCCTGGTCACAGCCGCCGATGGGGCCTTCCCCATACATGATGCGGCTGTTTTTTGTGTACAGCTCCGGTCCGCCGCAGATGAGGGAGGCGATGTAGTACGGGCCGTGACGGCCGGAGTAGGTTCCCCCGCATTCACGGTCGGGTTCAAAGGTGAAGGTTTCCGTCATGCGGCCATAGGGCCCCATGCCGGTGGGGCAGATGGACTGGGCATGGTCCATCATTTTGTCCAGCACGCCGTCTTCCGTGCGCGCCGGAGTTTTGCTGGCCAGCGCCAGGAACAGGCACATGTGGGAACCTCCGATGCTGACGCCTGTTCCCCGGTAGCCCGGGTGAATGCCGTGGCCGGTGACGAAGTCCCCATAAAGAACTTCGTTTTTCATGCGCTGCACGCTGTTGCGGATGGCCGGAAGCACGGAGTTGTCCCGGTAGCGCAGCCAGTATTCGCACAGGAAGATGCCCGCGGAAGCCTGGGGGACGGCCCACCAGCATTGGGAGCCGGAGAAGGCGATGTACTGAGCCGCTTTTTTAATGGCGGGGTCATACTTAGGGTTGCCCGTGGCCATCAGGGCCAGGCCGGCCCAGCCTGTATCATAATGGTTGCCGCAGTAGCCGCCCGGGCGTTCCCAAGAGCCGTCCTCGCGCTGCTGGGCCGCCAGCCATTCGCTCATCATGTGGACTACCGCCTTGCTCTTGGCGCAATTTTTGGGGAAGCCGAGGGCATAGGAACCAAGCTGGGGGATTTTGAAGGTGACGTTTTTCACATATTTCTTCACTGCGTCCGGCAGGGCGGAGGAGCCGCCCACCTGTACGGTCACGCCCACGGAGGCGGACCACCTGGGGGTTCCCGTTCCTTTAAGG
>OHMS01000372.1_pt1 | contig 19851 bp, 28 predicted proteins | sample 1569351 | NCBI WGS metagenome assembly OHMS01 (sample SAMEA3879571, study PRJEB24766) | human gut metagenome | biome: human-associated habitat; feature: feces | place: USA | collected 1985/1987 | reverse complement strand
TTATTGTTTGGCCGATATGCAGTAAATTCTCTTTGCTGTTCATTTTATCACCATTTATTAATTTTTTATTTTATTATAACATAAAAAAGTAGTTATAACTTCTTTTTTGTGTAATAGGAAAAATAGAAAAAATAAATAACACAAAACAGCACGATACAACATGAAACAGTATATAAAAATACTGTTTCACAAAATATATGTATATTGACAACGAAAAGACAGTTTTGTATAATATAAGCAACGAAGGGAGGTGTAAATATGTTGCGACCAAATACGTTATTTAATGACGACATTGCTGCTGCGATTAAATATCACTGCACAAAAGAAGGTATTAAAATTTCAAAGTATGTAGAAGATACCGTTGTTAGTGATTTGAAGAAAAGGTATCCGTATTTATTTTCTGAAACAAGCAATAAAAAAGAAGCTGTTGAATAATAACTTTGGCCAGTTACAACAGCTTCAAGTCAAGGTTTCCCTTTGTGTTAATTGTAACATGTAGGGGAACTGCTTTCAAGTAAAATTTGGAGGTACTCTATATGAATAATGTGCAAGTTTTTAAAAATGAACAATTTGGAGAAATTAGGACTGTTCAAAATAATAGTGAAATATTTTTTGTGGCAACAGATGTATGTAAGGCTTTAGAAATAAAGAATGTTTCGCAAGCCGTTGCTAAACTAGATGATGATGAACGGTCTATGTTTAACATAGGGCGTCAGGGAAATACCAATGTTGTCAATGAAGCTGGTCTATACAATCTTGTGCTTTCAAGCCGCAAGCAGGAAGCCAAAGCTTTTAAACGCTGGATAACTCACGATGTTATTCCTGCTATCCGCAAACATGGTGGTTATTTAACCAACGATAAAATTGAAGAAGTATTAACTGACCCCGATACTATTATTAAACTGGCAACTACTTTGAAAGAGGAACGCTTAAAAAGAGCTGAAGCAGAACGTCGGCTTGAAGAAGCAAAACCTAAGATGATTTTTGCCGATGCCGTAAGCGCAAGTGACACAACTATTTTAATAGGCGACCTTGCAAAGCTGATAAAGCAAAACGGGCATGAAATTGGGCAGAAACGTTTATTTGAATGGTTGCGTAAAAACGGATATCTTATTAAAAGATATGGTGCAGATTACAATAGCCCTACACAGCGCGCTATGGAGTTAGGGTTGTTTAAGATTAAAGAAACGGCTATAACTCATAGCGATGGGCATGTTACGGTATCTAAAACAGTTAAAGTAACAGGCAAAGGGCAGCAATACTTTATTAACAAATTTGCGGCATTATCGGAAGGCGGTGCTGCATGATGATGACTAAAGAAAAGGTTGCGGAACTGTTAAAAGATGTAGAAATATATGGTGCAGTTGACAGTTGGAAATATGCTATGGAAGATAGAAACGATTGTCAGGACGCAATAAATGCTTTAACCAAAAATAATGCCGCAGTGGCAAATTTAGTATTAAACATTATTGAATATACTGAAAATGCTATAAAAGCAGAGCTTACGTTAAAAGAACATGGTATAAATAACCGTGACGATGTTTATGCTTTGTATTATGCAATTTAATTGAATACTTTTAGTTAAAAAGGACGTTGCAGAAATGCAGCGTCTTTTTTATATACAAAACTAAAGAAAGGAGGCTTTTTATGAATGATTCTTCTGTTGAAATTGTTATACGTGTCCTTAATGAAGCAATGCCGGGAATTAAATCGGCAATTAAGGATTTAGAACGTATCAAGAAAGAAGGTGAAAAATTAAAAGATATGCCGGTAGGTGTTAAGCCTGATAAGAGCTTTAACAGCATCCGTGACCGTCTGCGTGGTATTACTGATAGCGTAAAAAAGAAAATTCCTATCATGTTTACTGCCAGAGGGCTTACAGGTATATCAAAGCAGATAAAAGATGCTTCTGCTTCTATTGGCGGTGCAATAAGTAAAACTGCAAAATGGGGCGCGGCTCTTAGCAGTATTGGCGTTGTTGCTTCTGGTATTGGTTATACTTTAAAAGCAGTAAGTCTTGGCAGTGATTTGCAACAGCAGCAAATTAGTATGCGGCATTTTATTGGTGTAAGCAATAAAGATTTAGGCGATACTGAACTTGATAAAATGACGAGTGACTATATGGAGCAGCTGCAAAAAAATGCTAATTATACACCGTTTGGACAGGGTGAAGTTATGCAAGCCGGTACACGCGCACTTTCCGTTGCCGATGGTGATACCAAAAAGGCAATGGAATTTGTTGAACTGGCAGAAGATATGGCGGCACTTAACCCGGGCAAAACGGTTATGGACGCTATGGAAGCACTGGCCGATGCGAATGTCGGCGAAATGGAACGCCTTAAAGAGTTCGGTTTTAAAATGTCTGCTGATGATTTTAAAAATGCCGGCGGCAATTTATTTGCTATGAAAGATAGCAAAGGGCGAACATTACAAAGTTTTTATAACGGTGGCGCTCAAAAATTATCTACAAGCGGCGCAGGGTTGTTGTCTACTATTACAGGCAATTTAGAAAGCGGATTGCAGGCTGGAGGTTTAAAAATGCTGGAAGCTATGATGCCTACGCTGCAAAATATGATACCGCTATCCGAACAGTTTGCCAGTGTGCTTGAAAATATAGGTAATTATTTAGCAGGTATGATTACAACAGTTGTAAATGGCTTTACACAGGCGGGCGGCGTTATTGATTATTGCCGTGGCATTATTGCGCAGCTTACACCGTTGTTTAACCAGATATCTGCCTGGGCAACAGCAAATATGCCGATGATACAAGCCGGATTTATGACGCTTGTAACTGCGATAGACCCGGTTATAGCAACTGTTATTGCTTTAATACAGACATTTTGGCAGATGTTTGAAACTGCATGGCCGATACTTTCAAGATTAGGCAGTGTGCTTATTGATGTTGTAGTAGTTGCAATTAACATGGTTTGTACAGGTTTACAGTTAGCCGGTAAATTCTTTACTTTGCTGGGTGCAATAGCTATGCCTGTTTTAGCTGCAATATGGATGGTTTTAAAGCCTATTGTTGAAGCATTGAAGTATGTAGGCAGTACCGCAGGAAAATGGCTGCTTGATAAGTTAGGCGTTAAACTCGATACAGGAAATAATCCACCAGAACCTATGAGCAGCGGCAATACTGGCGGCGGACTTAGTGTTCAACAGAACAACGAGGTTATTGTGCGCAGTGCCGAGGAAGCGGCAACCTTTACCGCAGGTGCATTACCAGGTAAATACGCAGCCGCAAGGGGGTAAGCGTATGAGCATTTTAAATATAGGCGGTATTTCATTGATACCGCCTGAAAAAAAGATTGAGTTTGTAACCAGCCGCAAGGTCGCACGTTTTGAAGTGCCGGGGTATAAAACAGAGTACCAGGATATGGGGCAGGGCGAACAGAGTTGTAGCTTTAAAGGCGTTATTAATGAAATAGGTGCGCTGGATAAAGCGCGGGCGCTGGAAGAACTGCAAAACAAAGGCGCGGAAGCACTTTTTATTTTCGGCCCGATTAATACCAAAGTTATAATTGAAAGTTTTAATTATAACTGGCAGCGTGATGACCTTGTGGATTATGAAATGTCGCTGATAAGGGTTGGTGATATAACAACATCGCTTACCTATCAGCTGACAAACCTTGTTAAACAAAGCAATATCATAGCTGAAATGGCAAAAAGCGGAGCAAGCGGAGCTTTGCAGGCTGTAGCTACAGTGTCAAAACCATTTGTGCAAGGCGATTGCCTGCGGTCAATAGCTGTTAATATCAGCGGTAATGCTGATGATTGGCAGTATATAGCTATGATAAACGGGCTTAACAGTGCGATTGTGCCAGATGATGTAAAAACGCTTACATTACCGGCCAATGCGCACGCTATGGAAGATTTGAAATTAATTGCGGAAGAAGATTTGAAGAAGCTACCGCCGCTGGAGGTGTAATATGAAATATCCACGTGCATGGATTGAAGTAACGCCGCGTGATGGTGGGAATGCCGAAGTAATCAGTTGGCAGGACATTATAACGCTTGTCGTTACTGACACGCTATATAATGCCGCTGACAGCTTTGAGTTGACGCTGAAAAATGATAAAGCACTATCGGATTATCTGCGTAAGGAAATGGACGTGCAAATTTACCTCGGCTATGTTGCTAACCCGCAGGCGTGGAGCAAAAACGAACTGTCGCTGGTGTTTCGTGGTAAAGTTGACGGCGTGCGGCCTGCATACAGTGCCAGCGGCCAGTATGTTACGCTTGTTGGGCGTGATTATGCTGCCTTGCTTTTGGATAACGAATTTAATCTTGCTTTTGCGGAACGTACTGCATCGCAGGTAGCTGAACTGCTTGCCGAGAAGTATGGATTGATGCCGGTAGTAACGCCGACTACCACGATTGTGGAACGCGACTTGTACAAAGATAAGAAAGAATGGCAGATACTGCAAACCATGGCAGACCGCGAAGGCTTTGTGTGCTATGTAACGCCGCAGAAAGAGTTATATTTTGGAGAGCGGCAGGCGCAGAAGGACGAAAACGGCGAGGAAGAAGTAACTTCTACTTTTTACTGGAAAAAGGACACGGCAAGCAATATCAAATCTGTAACCTTTGATGATAGTATGCTGGAAATTACCAATAAAGTAATCGTACGGCACTTTATGGGCAAAGGTAAGCAGGCAATATCGGCAACGGCGCAAAACGATGACCTTATTGCAAAATACGGCGAGAAAGCAAAAGTTGTTTATGACAGCAAAGCGAAAACGTATGATTTAGCACTGCGTACGGCACAAAACCTGCTGTCTAAACTTTGTACGGCAGTGGTTACTTTTGAAAGCATGGAAATAGCTGGTAATGCTGCTGTCGGTGCCGAAAAACTAATAGCCATTGAAGGATGCGGACGCTTTGACGGTAAATACTATGTGTCTGAAATTAAACATAATTTTGCCGCGTCAACCGGTTATACATGTACATTATCTGGTACTAATCAACAGCCTGACAGTGCGGCGCAGTACCGAGAAAATCTGTATGAAACGGCGGTGACCTGATATGCAAATGGATGACCAGACTACATTCGCTCAGGTTGGTATTGTTACGGCCATTGATACCGATAACTACCGCGTTAAAGTATGGTTTCCACTTCTGGAAAAAGAAAGTGATTTTATTCGTGTAACAAGCCAGTATGTCGGCGCTGGCTGGGGCATTGTAGCACTGCCGCACGTTGGGCAAGAGGTGCTTGTGGTATTTGCCAATGGTGAATTAAACGAGGGCCACGTAATTGGTTGCAGTTACAGCGAAGGTGCAGATGCGCCGCCACCAAGCGAAGAAGTCGCAATGGTACATGAGAGCGGCTCGCAGTTCCGTTTTCATGCCAATGGTGATATTACATTACAGGCTACAGGTATTTTAACGCTTAAAGGTGCAAAAGTAATGATTAACTAAAGGGGTGATATTATGCCGGGAGCTGTAAGAAAAGGTGATATGTCTGCTGGGCATCCGCATTGTTACCCAGCAACACCTGCTGTCGGGTGCAGTGATAATGTAATAATTAACGGCCGCGGTGCAGTAAGGCTGAATGACGGCTGGCAAACGCACGGAGCCTGTCCTATCCATAGCCCGCACGCTGGAACAAGCAGTAGCGGTAGCGGTACTGTCTTTATTAACGGTTTGCCCGCCTGCCGTATCGGCGATAGCATAAGCTGTGGTGATACAATGGCCGAGGGCAGCAACGATGTCATTATAGGGGACTAAAAATGAATAAGGAATTAGGCGTTGATATCATGATTGCCGATACCGGGTGGCTGGATGGCGCTGGCGAGGTAATCTCGCGCAACGGTGATATGCAGCCTATCAGTGATGCTGATAACGTAAGGCAGGCGCTTATAATGCGTCTTAACTGCCCGAAGGGTACGCTTATAAGGCACCCGGAATATGGCAACGGCGTTTATGATATTCTATCTGAACCAATGTCGGATAGTTTTTTGGAAATGGCACTTGCTAATATTAAAGATTGTATTGTGCAAGAGCCGCGTGCGGAATTGGTAGACGTAACTTATACCGTCAACCATGCCGAACGAACTATAATTTATACCGTTTATTATAAAGTAGTCGATAACCCCGGAACAAATAATCTTGTTTACACTTTGGATGTGGGGGGGTAATGGTTTGATAAAAAGTTTTAAAGATATTCTGCAAACAATGTTTAATGCCGTTGTGGGAAGTACACTAAGCGACTTTAACATCGGCAGTGTGACACGTACAGTGCTGGAAGCAGTGGCAAGCGCCATTGAGGAAGCATATATGTATCTGTACAAATTTGTTTTAAAATTTTTCATATCTACTTCTGAAGGGGAATGGCTTGACAGAAGGCTGGAAGATTTAGGAATGACCCGTAAGCTTGGTAGCATGGCTTTTGGCATTATAACCATCGGGCGCGATGCCGCCAGTCCTATTGGTATATCTATACCAATAGGTACGGTTTTTGAAGCTGAAAATGGAGCGCAATTTGCTACCACAGAGTTGGCAACATTACCGGTTGGCGGAATTAGCGTTAATGTGTCGGCACGTGCGGTGGCAAAAGGAAGTAATGCTAACCTTGCGGCTGGTACGGAGTTAAAGCAAATTGGTGTGGCCATATCAGGTATAGACTGGGCGAAGGTTGTTGAAATGACCGGCGGCATGGACGATGAAACTGATGATGATTATAGAAATCGTGTGCCGGCTTATTTTGAAAGCCTTGGACGTGCAACGGAAGGCGCTATAAAATATGCGGCAATGACGGTATCAGGTGTTACCGGTGTTACGGTTCGTGCCAACTATCCAACAAAAGGCTGGTTTACGGTTTACCTTGATAGCAGTGTTGATGATACGTTGTTGGCGGCTGTAAAAGAAAAAATCGATGAATACCGGGGCTTTTGTATTCAGTACACCATTGAAAGGGCCGTGCGAGTCGGTGTTGATATAAAAATGTCTATTAATGTTTTAAGCGGTAGTGATGAAGTGTTGACCCGTCAGGGCGTTATTGCTGCACTTACGGATTTGGTGTCAAATCTTGAAATGGGTGAGCCGCTGTATACTGCAACAATTATCCAAACGGCCATGAATGTGGCAGGCGTGGAGAACGTAAAACTTACCGAGCCGACAACGGACACCGTACCGGAAGAAAACGAGATTTTGCAGCCGGATAGCGTGGAGGTTACGGTATTATGAAAAGAATACTGCAATATTTAACTTGGCTGGGGGACAGTGCTATTGAAAAAGGCACTGTCCTTTATACTTTAGCCAAAGCTGCGATAACGGCTATTGACGAGTTTAACGGCAATGTAGATGCAATGACGGAACAAATTTATTTAAGAACAGCGACAGGAGAATATCTTGACCGCTGGGGCTGGGATTTGGTACGTTTGAAACGCAAATATATGGAAGATGATGATAGCTTCCGTGGCCGCATAATCGTTGAAATGTTACGTTTATATGGTACACGGCAGGCAATTATTCAGGTATTAACAGATTTAACCGGAGAGAAACCGGTTGAAGTTTTTGAGCCTATCCGAGATACAGCCTATAACAATGCTGGTATATTTTTAATGCCTGCCGGTGATAACTTGGTTTCAGCAGCTTCTGATGGTTCTGGCCGTTATGTTGCGAGATTGGGTAGTAAAAAAGATAGCAGCTTTACCGGATATATTAGAATAAAACATACAGAAACCAGTGCATTGAGTGCTGGTTTATTTTTTTATGATGCTGATTATTTGGATGCTGGAACATTTACTTTACCAGCTACACGAAAGCAGAATTTGTCACGAACTGAAATTATGGATGCAGTACAGATGATAATTGTTGCCGGAACGAAGGTTTATATCGAATTTTTAAGCGAGGAGTGAGAAGCGAATGCATAGAGTAAAGTTTAATGATTATGCCGAGCTTTTGAGTGATGACTTAAATAATAATAACGCTTATTTATACAACGGATTAATAACTACCATTTCGGATTTTATTGCCGCAAATGATTGTGTAAGCGGATTAGAAGTAACTGCGCAGGCAGTGCCGGATATGACAGTATATGTAAAATCCGGAAGAATTTACCAGAATGGATATCAAGGGCTTTTAGAAGCAGATTTAACTACTCCGCTTACTATTGCACCTGCATCTGCTAGCCAGCCGCGCATAGATTTAATTTGTGCAAAATATGAAGAAGTTGAAGATGAACCGGAAATACGCAATGTGCTTACTGATGTTGTTAGTCGCAATGTGTCGCAGGTTGAAGTTAAAACACGCATTGCAAGTTCAATAGCTTTTCAAGTTGTCGGCGGTACAGCTACAGCAGAACCTACCGTACCTACAACACCAGAAGGTTGGGTTGCATTGGCAAAAGTAACGGTACCAGCTAACACGTCCGTTATCCAGCAAAGTAATATCGTTGATATGCGGCCGAAGATTATTAATATTTATCAACATGACCATAGCGGTGGAGCAAACGGTGCAAAACTGGATTATAACAATCTCAATAATTTACCTGATTTAAGCGTTTATATTAAATCAATTAACGGAAAAACACCAGATGGAACCGGTAACGTTGACCTGCAAACAGGTTTAAATCTTTTAAGCCGCAGTAAGGCTTACCAGTACGGCGATATAGCTTACAGCCCTAATTTACCATCATGGGCATACCTTTTCTGCGTACAGGCAGGTACAACGGCAGCAAGCGAACCCAGCTTTTCCGGTGTTAACACAATGGGACAGTACATTACGGACGGCACGGTTAAATGGATTGTTGATGACGTACGTTTTGGCTTGCCGGTTGGCCTAGTGTTTTATGATAAAAAACTCCGCCCGGGCTGCGTGAAAATTAACGGCGCAACAGTACAGCGTAGCGACTACATTCGTATTTTCCATGACGCGGATGAAGACGATGCTTTTTACGATAAAGATGACCGTTATAGCTTTACCGGTACTACTACCGTCAGCGGCACTACTATTACCGGTATCAGTGCAGAAGATATTGAAAAATTACAAACCGCGAAAGAAGTTTGCGGCGATGGCATTTTAATTACCGGCACGGGTATACCGGAAGACTGCATGATTGATGAAATTAGCACCGATAGCGTAACAATTACAGTTGCAGCAACGGCTGCCGGAACAGTAAAAGTAAGTTATGGCAATATACATAACTATCCGTACATGTATGGCATTGGTGATGGAACGAGCACCTTTGTACTGCCTGATTATCGCGGCAGGTTTATCATGGGCGGGGATAACAGCAAAGTTATTGCTGCCAGTCTACCGAACATAACTGGTGGTTATACAGCAGGACGCTCGACGCACAATATATCTGAACAACACGGAGCCTTTATAAATACTCACATGGAAAATGGCAGCTTGCCACAATACACATCTACGAATGGTGGCGTAACTGTTGTAGATTTTGATGCCTCAAATTCTAACGAAATTTACGGTAAAAGTGACAAAGTTTTGCCCGAAAGTTTTGCTTTAATCGCACAAATTAAATACTAATATTTAATCTGTGGCAAGAGCAAGATAGCTGGCGGTTGAACAGTGTCAGATTTTCCGTAAATTACATTGCTTCGTGATGCGTTAAAGCTAATATATGGATTGCTGACATTGCCCGCACCATAACCAGTGCCGCTTGTATTAATCACATAAAATGCGCCGCTCGCTTCCCACTCGTTTGAAGATTTTTTCGCACCATAAAAACTGCCTTCAATTTCTGGCAAACCTGCGGACAAAAGTCCAAGACTATCCCCGCCCATCAGAATTTAATTTGGGGTAATAGCATAAAGGCAGGTGGTTGAACAGTTTTACAATCATCTTGATAAATAGGGCTACTTTTTGAAGCATTGAATTTATAAACGAAATGTACACCAGCCTCGCCAGTTCGCAAATTTCCGCTACCGTAGCTTGTTATTTCAGAATATACTCCGTCTCCTGCAACAAAATTGGTGCCCATATTATTTTGTTCGTATTTACCTGTTAAATTAGGTAATGCGGCGTGCATAATAAGAACATTATCTCCGCCCAAATCGGTTAGTATTTAATCTGCGGTATAAGACAAATAGCGGGAGGTTGAACCGTTGATGAAGCGCCATAAATTGAACTGGAGCGGCTGGCATTAAACTGCAAATTATACTGTGAATAATTGTCACCACCTGCACCGTTTGCCCTGTTTGTATAATAGAAGGCGCCGCTGGCAGAACCTGATGTACTGTTTATGTTTGCACTGCCAATAATATTGGGTAGCCCGGCAGCCATTACTGAAACATTATCACCGCCCAAGCTCAATACTTAATTTGGGCTATCATTTGGAGTGCAGGTGGCTGAACTGTTTCTGATGAACCGTAAATTGAGTTAGATTTTGAAGCGTCAAGATTGAGAGAGTTACATGTAAATTTATAAGTGCTATTGGGATAAATATATCTCTGTTCTGACAATTGTTCTAAAGCAAAGGCTCCGTCTGCGACCGATAATGAGCCAAAACCGCTATTAAATGTTTCTGAACCTGGCGTGAATTTTGCCATAATATTAGGCAGTCCAGCGACGACGACCGCCGTCATATCACCGCCCAATAGGGTAGAAAGGAAAATAAAATGAATAAAATAGTTTATCAATTTGACGAGAAAAAAATCTTTAAAACAAAGTTGTTGCTGGATGACAGCGATTTAAGCCCGTCAGGTAAATGGAATATACCTGCGGACTGCACGGAAATTGCTCCACCGGCAAAAAAAGAAAACTATGTTGCTGTTTGGAACGGCAGTGCTTGGGTAGAAACCGAGGACTACCGCAAAAAAGAATATTGGCTTTCAGGCGATAAGTATGGCACGCCGGGTAGAGAAGTAAAGGAAATAGGACCCTTGCCGGAAGGCGCAACGCTTACGCCGCCGGAGCAAACGCTTGCCGAAGTTAAGGAAGCTAAAATCGCGGAACTGAAAGCAGAACGCGACAAGCGCGAACAGTTGCCGATTGAATATAACGGTGCAAGCTATGATTATGACCTTAAATCTGCCTTTAAATTAGATAAAGCACGCACGCGCATCAGAGTGCGCCAACTTGATAATCAGCCGTGGATAGATGCCGAAAGTGGTATACAGGCTTTGACTGAAACAGATATTGACCAGATTGACGCATTAGCAGCAGACCGCAGCAATAACCTGCATATGCAGTATGCCGCGCTTAAAATTTATGTTGAAGGTCTGACCGATAAAGAAGCCGTAGAAGCTGTCACTTTTGACACCGAAATTGATATAGCTGAAACAATAAATCTGCCTTAAAAGTAGATAAAATTTAAAGACAACGCATTTTAGCGTTGCCTTTTGCGTTATGCCAACAAAACCGCATAAACAGGGCGTTTTCAAAATCATGCGCAGATTTGCCCTGTAAATGGTTTTTATAAGATTTTAAGCATAAAGTTATCTCGCAAACGCTAAAAGCCGCATAAACACTGGCTTTACACAAAATATAATATGCATGGCATATTGCTTACAAAAAGGTTACGCGATTTTACCAGTAATAATGCGGCTTTACTGATTTTTGCTGTTCAGTGTAAATTACAAAATAGTTACAAACCGTTATAAAACATCAACTGCTTTTTTCAGTTGCCTGATATCCTTATGCGTATATACGCCGGTAGTTACATCTTTATCAGCGTGACCTAAAATGCGTTTAACAGCGACCTGATTTGCACCTTTATTATTAAAATTGGTTGCCGTGGTGTGCCTGCATTCATGTGGTGTGTGTTTACAGCTACTGGCAATCATAACCTTTTTAAACCGGCGAGCAAAACGCCCATATGATAAACTGTTTCCTGCTTCATCGGTGATTAGCGTTGCACCGGGGCGTTCCATCCACTTTTCAAAATACGGCAATGTTTTTAGACTTATCGGTATAAGCCTGTTTGTGCCAGCTGTTGTTTTGCTTTGACCGATTGTAAAAACACGGCTTTTAAGTTTAACGTCTGATTTTTTTATTCTTAAAAATTCTGATGGACGCGTACCGGCATAACACATCATCAGCACGGCGGTTGCCCACGGGGCTAACGGGTCTGATGTAGCAGCCAAAGCTTTGACGCGGTTAAGCTGCCTGGTATTAAATGGCTTTTTAATAACTTTAGGTTTATATTTATCAACATCTATAAAGTGTGATATATCGGCAGTTTGAGGTATAAGCTGATATTTAACTGCATAGGCATAAAGATTGTGAAATAACTGGCGCACCTTCTTCTGTTCGGGCTGCCCGACACCACGTTCTGAAAGCGCGTTTATTACACCTTGCAGGTCAGAAACTTTTAAAGTTAAAAATTTACGATTGTGTAAATTAGTGCAGTTATTAAATGCCGTGCGGTAGCTGCGGGCAGTAACGGGCTGTATCTTTTTGCATCGTTCTGCCATTTCCTGCTGGTAGATTTCGGAGAAGGTAATAAGGCTGGGTGCATACACAGACGGGTCCTTATTATATTCGACTAAAAATGTTAATGCTTTTTCATATGTTTCAAAATAACCGAGGTATCTATAATGACCATCAATCTTTTTGCGAACGGCCCACGGTTTCCGCCGCCGTCCGGGTAATTTAACTATACTGCCAAAATTATTTGGTAACTTCATACGTTTTTTCATAATTTCACCTCTATAAGCAATTATAGGGGATTTTTTATTAAGGAGGTGGTTAAATTGGCCGATTTTATACTTGGCTATATAACCGGGATGGTTATTACAGTGTTGACGATTATGTTTTTTATGGGCGCGAATCAGGACCAGAAAAGTTAATGTGGAGGTAATGCCGTGGAAGATACAAACAATGAAGAATTACGCGAGATGCAAAAGGACATTAAAAATATGATGTCGCAAATCAGCGTAATACAAGCCATGCTGTCCAATGGTATTTTAAAAACGCAGGAAAAGCAAGACCGGCGCCTTGATAAGCACAGCGACCGTTTAGACGCACTGGAAAAAACACAGCATCAGGCCCTTACGCTTAAAAGCTTGCTGGTTTGGATGACCGCTACAATTTTAACAGCTATCGGTATAGTGGTTGCTGTGGCGCAGATTATTTTGAAATAAAGGGGAATAGTAATGCTTAACAAAATTAAAGACTTGCTGGCCAGCAGCTTAAAAAAGATACCGGCCAGCATCGGCACAAAAGCCATCGTATATTATGCGGTGGTGCTGGCCGCCGAGATTATCCTGTTTAACATTGCTTTTTGCGCGAACTGGTGGAATACCGGTAAAGCCGATGTAAATACGCTGATACAGTTTCTCACAGTGCTGGTCGGCGCGCAATTTACATCGGCTATTTTAATGATTGGCAAAGGCTTTGTCGACAGCGATAATGACGGCGTTCCGGATGTGTTGGAAGATGATAAAACCGAAATTGGATTTAAAACGGAAGGCGGTGAAACAAAATGAACTTTAAAAGAATTACCCCAAAAGATTACGGCCTGCATTTTACCAATTTAACACCACGTGATGATACCAGCCGCATCGTTATACATCATACCGGCAACCCGACAGACGATGACCTGTCGGCAGAACAGCTGCACAGAAGCCACCAAAATTTGGGCTGGGCAGGTGTAGGTTATCATTTTATCGTCCGCAAGGATGGCAGTATCGAACTTGGCCGCCCGGTAGAATGTGTGGGCGCGCACGCGGAAGGTTTTAATTACTGTTCCATCGGTATCCATGTTTGTGGAAACTTTGACATGGCAGAACCGACAGAAGCGCAGATTAACGCATTGCCGATGTTGATTGCAGACATCTGCGAAGCTTATGGACTTATCGCTAGCGACAGTGTAGTCATGGGCCACCGTGACCTGATGGCAACGGATTGTCCCGGCAATAATCTTTACAAGCAGCTTGACACAATCCGTGGAAATGCCGAGTGGTATAGAAACCATTAAAAATCGTTTGAAAGGGGGTGAAAACTATGCAGACTTTAAAAACTATTGTTGCCGATAAGTATTTTTGGCTGGGCGTGCTGTTAGGCTTTGCTTTGGGTGTATTACATCATTATTATTCCTTATGATTTTTAAAAACCGCTTGCACAGATGGCGCGTGCGCTGATTTTTAACAGTGCCGCTTATACTTTTATGCAAAAGCTGTAAAAACGGCGCACAAGCCAAATGCGGCGGTGTATGGAGGAACGCATGAAAAATGAGCAAGAAAAATCTAACAATCGCCTTTATATTGGTATTCTTATCGTTGCTTTGGCTTTTTGTGCCGCATACTTCCTGCGAAGCTGCGGAAACATATACGATAACGGCGCAGGAATTGACAACGTTAGAGGTGGAATTAAACAGAGCGTCCAAAGCAATCGCGAACTCCAAGACGGAATCGGCAATGCTACAGAAACAGTTGACAGACTTGCAGACGTCCTTGACCGAAGCGAAACAACAGTCGATGCAGCTAAAGGAACAGCTGAAAGCCTTGACTGTAACCTCGAAACTGCAGCAGACGCAATTACAAAATGCCAACGAATCGTTGACAGAATTAAGCAACGAAATGAAGAAAGAACGCCGGAACCTTGAGCGGCAAAGGAATATTGCATATATTTTTGCAGCATGTATGTTATATGTTGCTGTTAAATAATGTAGCGCAGGATTTTAACCTGCGCTTATTTTTTTTTGCCATTTTTTCGTTTTGTTAAAACGTATTGACGAAACAATAACGGGATTATATAATAAAAATAAATAAAGCGGGGTAAAAGCCCCGCTTTATTGTTGATGGTATAATGTGAATGGGAAGGATGGTTGAATGGAATTAAAAATTGTTATTGATGGTCAAGAACAAGTTTATAAAGGAAAATCCAAAAAAAGTTGTATTTTAAAATGCTTGGAGAAAAACGCTAACTTGTCGGAACGTTTTTTTGCTAATAAGGCATTATTACCTGCACTTGAAATGGACAGAGATTTTAATAAACACGAAGTTGAAACCGCATTTAACGAAAGCGCAGCGGCAGAGGGCTTGCAATTCGAGTGGGTAATACCCAACGGCGGCGATAGAAAAAATGCAGGAAGAAAATCACAGGGCTATAAAATGGTATCAATCAGAATGTCCGAAGATGAAAAAATAAAAGTAAAAGAATTTTTAAAAGCGCTACGCAGTCAAAAACATCTGGTTCCTTAAAAAATAGGAAGTCGAAAAGACTTCCTATTTTAGAGGTATTAAATTAACGAATAGCATCTGGCAGGTATGCTATTTGTTAAAATTATTATAGCACAAGTGAGTTCAATTTGAGTTCAAAAAATCAACGTCTTCAAAATTTGAGCTTTTTATAATACGCTTCTCTAGTTCCTCAACAGCATTATCATCTTTTTGAGGAAGCATGTGTGTATAAATGGCTAATGTGGTTTTAGGGTTTGAATGTCCTAACTGTTTTGAAACAACGGCAATATCATTGGTGCAATCGCGTAAAATATTGGCATAACTGTGGCGCAGTATATGCGGGCTTATTCTTGGTAGACCAACCTTCTGTATGGTAGACATCATTTTATTGTATATTGTGGCATAGGCATAGTTAATAATGCGGTCATCTTCATCTATATCATATATTCTGCTAATATAGTCTGTGATTTGATTGTAAAGAAAATGAGGAATTTTAATACCACGTTCAGAAGGTTTGTTTTTTGGCGGACCAATATGGTTTATTATTTCACCTTTATATTTCATTCGTCTAAAATTATGCTCTACTGAAATATTATAAGGTAAAAAGCTGGATGGTGTTAAAGCTAGTGCTTCGCCAATGCGCATACCGCTATAAAACATTAAGTTAAATATAATTCTGTACTGTTCATTATTTAATGCATTATAAAAAGCGTTGTATTGTTCAAGCGTCCAGTATTTAGCGCGGTCATCAGAAGAATAATATTTCGCTTTTTCGGCTTTTTCAACAGGATTATTTTTAAAATTATAGTTAGTCATAGCAAATTCAAATATTTGCTTTAATACAGTACGTCTACTGTTTACAGTAGCAGATGCTAAAGTGGCAGTATTTTTTCTTTTATTTGTTTTTGTTTTAAGTTTAACTACCCAATCATTTACATCTTTTGTAGTTATTTTATTTGCGATAACCCCAGTAAAGTATGGACGAATGTAATATTTAATAGCGTCAAGTTTAAAAACAACGGTAGATTTTCGATAAGTGCCAAGTGTTTCAAGATTATATAAATGATTTTCGTATTGAATAAATAATTCGTCCATAGTTATATCAGGGCAAATATTGTTCTCATTTTTAAAAGCTTGCTCCCATTGTTCTGCATCACGTTTTAGCTTAAAACCACGCTTTACCTTGTGCCGATTTTTTCCGGTCCAGTCTTTGTACCAAAATTGGCAATACCAAGTATTAGTTTTCTCATCTTTGTATGCTGTCATTACAATCACCTCACGAAGTTGATTTTTTGCGCGAAAGTATAAAATAATTGATTTGCTATAATATCAAGTGTTTGTAAAATAGTTCGCTTTATAAAACGTATGTTTGTATAACAATTTTAAAATAATACCGTCTAATCAGTATGGCGTAGATTAGACGGTTTAAAAATTATAACCGTTTCATTACTTCTTAACAGAAGTAACATCAGGAACTTTTGTTAAAAGTTCTAATTTGCTGCCATCAGCAAATTCAATACTGGTTATTTCAATGGTTAAATTAGTAGTGCTAAAATTGCAGCTTATAACAGCTTTATCAGCATCTTTGAATGGGTTAAGGTCTATTCTTTTATAATCTGTTCCAGATTGACCTTTTGGAATTGAAAGGGTAGAAGATACGTTGTAAGTCCCGAGCGTAGGGCCATCTTTACTTTCATCAATTTTAATTTTATAATTAAAAGATTTTATATCTTTGTCACTATTATTGCTAAATGTAGCACTAGAAGTCAGCCAATGACTTGTAAAGAATGGATTGCCATCATTTCTTAAATTCATTTGGCCGCCAGTTATTTGCAACGATTTATTAAGTTCTTCTGAAATAGGTTTGTTTAATTCGGCTAATTTCTCTTTTTCAGCTTTGTCAACTTCGATTAAAAAGTCTGTTAAATTTGCTACTTCTATTAATTTCCATGTGCCATCATCAAGTTCGTTCATGGTAACATTCAGCTTAAAGTCTTTGTCTAATTTTGCATTATGCAAAGTAATGGCGACTGTAGCTGCTTTACCTTCTTGATTTATTGTTGAAACATCTTTAACAACATTATCTTTAGCGTTAGCCTTTTCTTGCATACTTTTTGCAAGTTGGTCTTGTTTACCAGAAGTAGTAGAAGGCTGTACTTGTGATGATTGTTCAGTAATAGCGTTTAAAGTTTCAGTTTTTAATTTGTTTACAACAGCCGGCTTTAGCATTTCAAGTAAACCAGCGGCAAGTGGAACATTAGTAATTTTTTCACCAGTTATGGTTTCTTGTGCTTTAATATAATCATCGAAGGCTTTGGTATAGAGCCTGTCCATATCAACTCGCTGTTGAAAGCCTACAGTATCATGATTTTGCCATGCTTCTCTGATTAAATTAATAGAATAAACTGGCGTTTTAGTCCAATATAGAAAATAAAACGCTACTGCACAAATAATAATTAAAACCCCAGCAATGCCAAACTTTTTTTGTTTGTCATTCATCGTAAACACTCTCCTTAAATATATGTTATAATTATAGGTATAGCATAACCTATAATTTATTTATAGAAGTCTTTTTAATTCGGTTATAAAGCTATTAGAATTCCAGTTTACATAATGAATATTTTGTTTGTTTCTACAGTTGTTTAATGCAGATGGCCATGTTACATTACCAAAAGGTTTTATAGCTAAAATAGGCTTGTTATAGGCATCTGCACTTTGTATTTCAAATTCTAGCCATTTACTATAAGAAACATAACCACCGGCTATTACTACAACAACAGAAGCACGATAAATTTGTTGCAGTAATTCTCGCTTTAAATCATTTTCTCTCATTGGTGGAAATGATTTATTTTCTGGTATACTGTAATCAGAAACTGTAATATTAGAACTGTCAATCCACTTTTTGACAGTTTCATAGTGGCTCGAATAACTCCAAGAATGGCTAATAAAAATATGGTAATTTTTATCAAGTCTAAACATTTAAAGACCTTCTTTCTAAAAAATTTTAAGGAGTTGATTTTATGAAATTTAGGAAAAAACCAGTTGTAATTGAAGCTTTTTGTTATTGTAAAGATAATTTGACAGAATGGTTTATAAAAGCTAAAGAAAATGGGATAGTACGTGAATATAACGGATATGCTGAAATTGAAACGTTAGAAGGCACGCATAGAGCTAATCCAGGGGACTATATTATTCAGGGAATAAAAGGAGAGCTCTATCCTTGTAAGCCTGATATTTTCGAAAAGACTTATGAGTTAGTAGTTGACTGATTTGTTGGGCAAGATGGTGTAGTAGCATGTAATTGCGCCCAATCTATATTTTCACTGGATATAATGCTTTCGCAGCGCTCAACCAAATCATTGAATGGATTGCAGGCAGTTAAATATCCACCAGAGTGCGTTAAGTATAAATATTTTTCATGCTTTAACAGTTCGCAGGTTTGGCGATACAATATCCAGTTTTCGTGATATTTTTCAAGACTTTGCTTAAATTGAAGATAGCTTAAAAATGCGCTTATAATAGTAATTAAACATCCAATTGTAAATTCAAAATTAGTATATGGAATTGATATAACAGTTGCAGCATGTGTACCACAAACTGTAAAAAGCAAAAATATAGAAATTTCAAGCTTTTTTAAACATTTATACTTTTTTTGAGCAGTTTGGCTTTTGCTACTGTACCAGCGTATTTGATTTTCTAATCTTTGGTTAAGATATTCTTCTTCGGACATATTGATATTAACAGGAGTTGGGGTAGAGGTGTTTTCTTTTTGAAATAATAATTTTAAACATTCAAACATCCGCTACATCTCCTGACTGTTTATAATTTCGTTCAGCATTTTATGAACCAATAACGGCTCCGGCCGTTTTTGGTTTAAAACTTGTTGCAGCATATCTGCATTTATATCATGCCGGTAAGATAATAAATGCGCCGCAAATTCGTTAGCTTCGGCTTCACGGCGGCTACTGCGATAATAGGGGGTATTAGCTTTTAAAGTGTAACCGTAACCACTATGCAGGCGAACATGGCCAAGTTCATGCGATAATGCAACGATTTTTTCAGTTTCTGATAAGCTGTCATTTAAAAATATCATTTTTCGGCGTAAGGGACGTATTATAAAACCTCGCACGTCACGCGGTAGCTTAAACTCATAAACATCAATATTTAAAAGTGTGGCAAGCTCGTATGGGTTTGAAGTATCGTATTTCCGCACGAGGTTTCGTACCCTTAATTTAATATTAAGCATTTCAGCATAGCGCAAGCCTATTCTTTTTTAGGTTTGCGCTTATTTTTTTCTTTAGCTTGCCAAAATGCGTATTTTAAGGCATCGCGCAGCATTTCGCGGCCTTCGTCATCTAACTGGTGCAGTTCGCCGTCAAACATTACTTCCGACTGCTCTAAAAATTTATCAAGGTCGCGCTGGTCGCGGGCAGATACCTTTTCGGGTTCGTTTTTAACAGGTATTTCTCGACCAAGAAGTTCATCTATTGTTACGCCGAAAAAGTCTGCCAGTTTTTGTAATGCTTCTGTACGAGGAACAGCACCCAATCGTTCCCATTGAGAAGCAGTTTGGCGTTGATAGCCGAGTTGAGAAGCTAATTCTTCTTGGCTTATTCCCTTGGCTAATCGTAACGCCTTTATTTTATTTGCAAAATACATGTTTTTTTTGATTTCTTCCATGGTAGGTACATCCTTAAGTTGTTTTATAAGAATATTATAGTAAACTTTTAGTTTACAAACAACGCAATTATAAATTTACAAAAAG
>OHMS01000328.1_pt1 | contig 21906 bp, 10 predicted proteins | sample 1569351 | NCBI WGS metagenome assembly OHMS01 (sample SAMEA3879571, study PRJEB24766) | human gut metagenome | biome: human-associated habitat; feature: feces | place: USA | collected 1985/1987 | reverse complement strand
TACCATTAAGAATAGATTCCATTTCTCCATCAAAATCTACCTTTTCATCAATAGCTTCATCAGACTTAAAACGAAGCATACCTAGACGACTATCACCAGCATAAATAGAATTAAAGAAAGAAACTTTATTAAGAATCATTTCTTTAACCATAGCATAAAAGTTTTTATCTTCTCTACTAGCATTAGCGAAAACATCATCTATTTTTTCAAAATTACCATCACTAGTAAAGCCAAGAATTTGATTAACTAAACTAAGTATTTCTTTATTAGTAAACTTCTGACCTTTATTTTCAAAGTACTTTTTAGCTACTTGAACTGCACCAAAAGATACAACTCTATTAGCATAAAAATTAGCATTGTTATTATCTTTATTAAATTTACCTTTAACTACATCATTAGCAAAGAAAGTAAGTATGTTATTACCTACAACTCTATTTGCCATAACTTTAGCTGTAGTACTAGTATAACCAAATCTAGTAACAACATCATTAAACTTAGATTTAGTAGTTTGAGCACCAACACTAAAATGTCTTGAATTATAAAATTCAAGAGCTTCTTGAGCAGCATCATTACCTAAACGGTAATCATCAAAATCTTTAGTAAATCCAGTCTTGGATTCAGGGTTATAAACTAATGTAGTTATAGCATTAAATTTAACTACATCATTACCACAAAGTTCTTTGAGACGGGTTCCAGTCTCAGTACCTAAAAAATCTTTAGGTGTAATAGAACAATTAGCCATAATTATATTATTTAATTAAACAATAAAGTTCTAGAGGATTTTAAATTCTCCTCTAGAACCATAAAATTTATTCTGTGAATAATCTATCGACAAGATATAGAAAACTCGCCACGCTCAACCATATCGAACATACGAGATTGTTCGTCCATTGGAAGTGCTCTGACTGCTGAGTATAACGAATAAAAACTACCTAAAGTTTTATCATCAACACTACTACCCATATTAAGTAAATCATCAAGTTCATCTTCGTTAACTGCATCATTACCTTCTGTAATATTTGTAATATTATCATCAGCAGAAACTTCTTCAGGAACTTCTTCAGGTTTAGTTTCATCTTCTTTAAATTCAAGAATACCTTCAACAGGAGCTTTAGTTTCTTCTTTGACCTCAGTCTTAGGAGCAACTTTATTTTCTTTGAATTTATTAGCAAGAATATTAAACTCTTTAGCTCTAAGAGATTCATCCCTAATTTCAATACCAAACAGTCTACTTATGAACTCCATAATCTTTTGCCAAAGACTACTAGTTTTACCTTTATGTTCACCTTCAACTCTAACAGAATTAAGATAATCCATAAGACCTTTAGAAGTAAGAGATTCTACAATGAACTCTTCAAGTTGAGTATCTGGTCTTGTACTAAACTTTTCAAACTGATATTCTTTAATATGAGTAAGATAACCACGAAGAGCATCTATATTAGTAGCTTTATTATCAAAGCGAGCATTAATCTCATCGAAAGTACTATCGTTAAGATTAGCTAAATCAGTATCAATAGCTTTAACAAAGTCATCATATATGGTTCTAAGCTTTTCTCTAAACTGCTTAGGATTTCTACTATTATTGATTTGACTATGTAGTTTTTCATGGATAAGAACACGAACTGCATCATCGCCAGCAGTATTAGCATCAACAGTTCTACTTAACCAATCATTACCTACAACTATTTCTTCATTTTCTGAATCATAGTAAGCTAAAGCATTTTTGTTTGCTTCATCGCTTTCTCTAAACTTTTGTATCTTATCGTCATCAAAGATAAAGTTTTCAGGAAATATAGCATCAGTTACTCTATTATATTTTTTAAGTTTAACTATTTTACTAAGAGAATCTTTAGATTTCTCACTAAGAAGATACTCAGCAATACTTTCACCTTTATTAGCAATACTATCATTATTAATAATACTATTTATAGCATTACGTACGATAGTTTGTGGAGTATCAGTAGGAGTGTATTCTACTACATCTTCTACGGGGTGGCTTTCAGAAGTATTAAATATATCAATTTGAAGAGTTTGATTACTACCTATTTTATCAACACCAACAGCTCGATAGTTAGAACTATTTTCTTGTTCCAAATCAACACGAACTAAATCATTGTCAATAAGGAATTGACTATAAGTACTATTATTAATATCAAAAGTATTCTTTCCGTTATATGCTGGAATATTAATATGAAAGCCTGTTTTATCTCTACTAATAAATTTATTTTTAGTAGGAAGATTAGTATTGTTATCTCCATTAAGAAGACTAGAACTTATATTAATTTTAGCACTAGCTTTAATATCTTCTATTAAATCAGATACATCATCAAACTTATAAAGCTTTCCATCTTTACGTTTAATTACATTTGGTGCAGCATTAGGGTCTTTAGCACTACGGGCAAAGAATGTATATTCGTTACCATTAGCTTTAAGAACTAAATTACCATTATTCTGAACAACAATAGAATTTCCTAAAGATAAGATAGCATTACGTCTAAAATTAAATATATCATTAATAAACTCTTTAACTTCATTCCAATCATCAAGAGACTTAACGTTAGCAAGTCTTTCTTCTAATTGAGCAGTAACAGAATCTACTAAAGAATTAAGTATTCTATTTTCAGGAGCATTAACTTTCTCTCCATTGCGATAATAAGTATCTCCTATATAAACTCTAGGAAATGCTGCAACATAATCTATAGTACCATTAGTATTAGGAAGAGCTAAGAATGTTTGTCCACTAGCACTATTATAACCTGTATACTTTTGAGTACCTAGTCCTGAAACAGCTACATAACCGTTAGAAGTAGCACCTATATAAGCTTCACTACTATTACTAAGAACTTCTTTTATTGGACGAGCTACATCTTTAGAAGGTCTAGTTTTTCCATCAGGAGTAAGTTCTTTATTATGAGCACGAATTACTTCACCTTTAGAAAGAACATTAACTCTAGGAGTATAAATTCCATTTGCTACATTTGTAGCAATATTAATTTCTTCTCTAAGTTTATCATAATATGTATCAATACTGTCAATAAGAATATCATTATATTCTCCAACAGCTACATTATTTGTAGGTTTTACTTGATAACAATATCTCCAAAGTTTAGCAAGACCGTTAAGAAGTTTCTCATAATTAGGATTTTCAGCATCTCTAACATAATGATTATTAACTGCACGTTGTATTCCTTTATGAGAAGCAAAAGCAGCAACTAATTGTTTATATTCATCTTTAGATAACTTATCAAAAGCTGCTTTATAAACAATATCATCAAGAGTGGAATAATCTATCCCATCAATAGTATCTCTACTGAGAATATCTTTAATAAATTCTTTAACTGGACCATCAGGAGTATTATTATCTCCAGCAATAGTGTGCATCCAATCATCAGCAGGTCTAACATAAAGACCAGTACCTTTATCAATACTAGCTAAAGCTTGCCAACCTATAGTAACACCATTATGTTTGTAAAGAAGAATAGTAGTATTAGTTTTATTCTTTTTACTAATTTCAGTTTCGAGAGCATCATTAGAATTAACTAATTTAAGTTCTTTCTGAGCAGCTTTAATACCATCTTCATCAGTTACTTCAGATAAGTCAAGTTTAACTGTAGTAATAAGACTTTGAGCACCAAGTTCTACACTACGAACATAACTACTCTTATGTACATTACGTAAGAAATCGGCTTTATCTATTTCTTCAACATCAGTTAAAACAAATTTATCTTTAGCAGCTTCACTAGTAAGATAATCTTTAAGAGAATTATAAAATATTTCAGGAGCACCAGTATATTTAGATTCTTGCTCTATATATCTAAGTATATCTTCAAGTCTACCATAGTATTTTCCATTACGCTGAACCATCTTTGTATTCTTAGCGTAAGTATTAAGAAAATCATCAGCAGCTTTAATAAATTCTCCAGTAAGATTATCAAGCTTCTGAGTTTCTACAGAAACAGTTTGAAGATACAAATCTGCAACAGAAGAACCAAACATAACTTTAGCCTCATTAGCATAATCATCTACATATTTATTAACTTCATCGCTATCAAATCCTTGAGAAATAAGAGAATCTTTTTGTTGTTTAATTACTTCATCTACATCAACATTATCATCCATTAAAGCACCCATGATATTACGACTAAGTTCCATATTTAAAGCTGTACTTTCGTCCATATCAAGATTAGCAATAGTTTTCTTAGTCTCAGTAGCAGGAGTACTTGCTTCTTCTTTTTCATTACCTTCCTCAGCACTAGCAGCAGGAGGAGGAGTTGTTTCCTCAAGCCTCCCCGTAGAAGATGTGGTAGTTGTATTACTTTCCTCTTCTTCTTGACTTTCTTCTTCTTGTTTAGCTTGTTCATCTAGAGCTTTTTCATAAGCTGCTACATCAGCTTCTGTACCTAATAAACCTTTTTCAAAACCAATAACATTACCATCATTATCAATAGTAATATAAGGATTATGAACAAGTTCAATATCATCTTCATTAGCAAGCTCTGCATTCTCAAAAAGTTTATCATCATGCCAAGCGTGTCTACCATCATTAGACATAACTTCATACTGATTATTTTCTCCAGGTATAAGAGTAAAACGACCATTATCTTCACTAGTTATTCCAGTAACATCACCATCATCATTAAACGACAAGTTTTGTGATTTGCTTGCATCAAATTTTGGTTTAGCCTTTTCCTTTTGAGAATTGCCCTGTTGCGTATTTCCTTGCGCCTGAGAGCTTTCTGGTTGTGGTGCTGATTGATTATTCGTTGGAGCAGGTTGAAACGATTGTGACGCATTATTTTGTGTGCCTGACTGTGCCGACCCACCTTGAGGAGCAGGAGTTGGACTAGCAGCTGGAGCAGGACTAGGAGTAGGAGTTGGAGTATTACCATTTGTAGTAGTACTATTTGTAGTACTTTCAGGTTCTTCTTCTCCATCATTAGCCTTATTTCTAGCAGCTTTAATCTTAGTTCTAAGAATTAAACTATCTTGAATTGTATTAGCTAATCTATAGTTAAGACCGCTACTAAGATGAAGAGCATCAAGACTTTCTTTAAAAGCTTCTCTTTCTTTATTAGTCATAAAAGAAGTAGCATCATCAAAGTTATTTTGCTCATCATTAAAGTAAGCGTTTACAGCAGCACGAATGTTACCATTTTCCTCATCTTTATATTTATCAGCTAAATCATCAATATACTTATAACTAGTGTCAATAACTTTCTTACGAGCTTCATTCATAGTGTTTTGTTTATAACTAAGTTCAGCAGCAAGGTCTGTTTCATTATTGACAACTTGAGCTTGGTCATATCTACGAGAAAGTTCAAGTTCAGCTTGTTTGAGAATAAGGTCAGAAAGTTTAATACCAGTACTATTCTTTTCTTTATCGGCTTCTTTAACAAGATTATTAATTCTAGTTATATTATTATTAGCAGTTTGAATTTGATTAAGTACGTTACTAGAACTATCAAACTCAGCAAGTCTTTTAGAAAGACCATTTTCTTTAGCAAATCTTTCAAAGTTACGAACAATAGTTTCATCTGTAAGTTGAACCCCTTTTTCATCAACACCACTAAATAAATCATCATAATCTTTAGCTAAAGGGTCTTGACTATTACGTCCAAGATTACCTTGCTCGTCTCTTTCACTAGCAAGCATAACAGCAGTTGTAAGACGAAGTTCATCATTAGAAAGCATATCACTATACTCATTGATAGTACGATTAATATTATCAATAGCTACTTTATCACTAATAGTCTTACGATTTTTAGCTATAAGTTCTTTCTTTCTAGCATACAAATCGCTAATCATATTAGTTATAAAGGCATGACGAACAGCACCTTTTACTTGTTCACCAGTATAATTTTGACCAATAACTTTTCTAATGTTTTCTTCATTAAGAACTGTGTTTATAAGATTATCTGCAACTTGTTCTTTATTTTTAGTATTTGCTATCTTTTGATTATAAACAACATTAGCACTAGCTATTTCTTGAAGATATTCAATAGGAACACGGTCTGGTTCTTTTTTATTATGATTTCTATTTTGAACGATACCTATAAGACCTGAAAGTTCTTTAGTATATGTGTCCATAACAGCATCAACTTTAGCAACATTATTAGCTTGAATTTGTTTAGATTCAGCTTCATTTACTACACCTTTTTCTACCATAGCTTTACGAATTTCTTCACTTTGTAAGAATGATTTCAAGTAATCAAGATTACCGTGATGACCAGCACGTAAAGCTAATCTAGTAATAAAGTCATTTTCAGCAGCTTCTTTAGCAGCTTGACTTTCTTCAGGACTAGTAAAACTTTTATCGTTATCAAAAGGATTCTTTCCATCATTGATTTTATTCATCCTTTCGATATAAAGATTAGTATCTTTTCCCCAGTGAGCAATATCAGCTTTACGAGATTTAGTTTCACCAAGTTCACTAATACTAAAAGGTGAAGACTTACCTTGTTCACCAGTAGTTTTATCTTCTTTTTTATTAGCTCTATCTTCAAATGTTTGTCTAATACGTCCAAAACCACTACCTAAATGATGAAATACAACACCACCTAATACACCCCAAAAAGCAGAGTCAGCAAGTCCTCCACTTTTGAGATACTTTTGAAGACGATTATCAAAAGGAGAATGGTCAGCATCTTGTTCGCTAAGAAGAAGTTTACCAACATTCATACCATCCATTTGAGATATATAGTTAACACTTTCTTCAATACCTTCGCTAAGTTCTCCAGCTATTACAAGTTTCTCAGCTTTAGCATGGTCTTTAATCCACCAACCAGCTTTCTTCATCTTACCTATATTAGCATAGTATTTTTCAAACTCTTCAGCAGTTTTACCAACTTTAAGTTTTTCTAATCTTGCAGCTCTACTTACAGCGGCACTACCAGCATCAGAATTTCTAATACCTTTCCACATGTTACGAAGACCGTACATTTGAATAACATCAAATACTATATTACTATAGTTCATAAGGAAATCCGTATCAGCAGACTTCTTAGCAATACGTCTTGCAACAGCTTCTTTATCATTAGTATCAGTATCTTGAAGTAGTTCAGGATTCTTATTAACAAAAGCTTGATATTGTTGAGCATTCATTCTATTAAGCTTATCATAAGCTTCATTGTACATATCTTTATATACACCTTGAGCTTCTTGATAATTCTCCATAGTACGTTGTAAAAGAGCATTTCCTCCAATACTAGCAAATCTACTAGCAGCACTTTCTACATCAGAACCAACAACAATACCATTACTACCAATAATTTTATTAATACCTTTTTGTAAAGCATTAAGTTCTTTATTAGAAGCTATAGCTCTATCTATACCAGCAATACCTTTAATGCCGTTTCTAGTCATACTAGCTAACTTAGAAGTCTTTGCAAGTTTACCAAGATAACCAATACCTTTAACAATACCAGTACTAGGAAGAAGCAAAGTTAAACTAGACATTACACTAGGAATATTACTAGTCCACCATCCCCAATTTGTAAGACCTCCATTATAAATATCATTACGCTCTGGGTCACTATATATTGGAGCAACTTCATTTCTGAAATAATCTTGCCATTCTTGAAGCTTATTACTAATAGGATTTTGATAATCCCCATCAGATTGAAATATACCATTAGTAATAGCATCAAACAAATCAGGTACAGCTTTAATTGTACCAAGAATTGTTTCACTAACAAGAGCTTGACCTAAAGAATTAAATGTTTTAGTAAAGTTTGATTGATTTTCAGCACGCTCTTTATCCAAATTAGTAATAAGATTAGGAGTAACACCATAACGTTGATAACTATGAGTATCACCCATTACCCAAGCATTGTCTGCATTCTTTGCAAATTCATTAGCTGCACCAGATGTAATATCTTGGCTTACATCTAAAGTATGAAAGAAGGGTTGTTGAGCACGACCCTTCTTTGTTTTAGGATTATAATTAGGATTACTAATTATAATTCCACTATTATTAAAAACGTTTTCTGTATTCATAATTAATCAATGTTATAAGCGTCATTATCATACATTCCTATATTACTAAGAATATAATTAGAATAAATAGCTCTTTGATTATTAATAAGATTAATATTATCTGTATCTACAAAACTATCCATAGCTTTAGCTAATTTAGTCTTATATTCTTCAGATGAAAAATCTCCATTTATAACATTATTAGCAATAGGAGCAAAACTTTGCCAAGCTTGTGGATAAAGTTCACTCATAGCACTAGTAACATAAGTGTCTACTTGTCTATTTAAATCTTGTTGAAATTGAGCATTTAAAGAACCATCTTTATTTTTAAGACCTTTACGAAGATTACCATCTTCATCATAAAATTGTTTATTAGCTAAATCGATACCATCTTCAACTATAAGCATTTTATTAACTTTACGAAGTGCATCTTCTCTAGTTAAAGGTTGTACTCTACCGCTATCATATTCCATTTGATAAACTGCCTTTCCAGTAGAAGGGTCATTATAAACATTCAGTCTACCATCTTGAGGAATATCAACAGTATAATTATACATTTCCATACTAGCAAGTTCTTTCATAGCTCTAGTCTGAGAATTTTGAGAGAATAGTTTCTCAGCTTCACCATTCATAAAATCAGGAATAAATATTTGACGACTATTCTGTTTAATATCTTCAATTCTATTGCCTGTTTCTGTATTCTCATCTACTTTAGTTGGAATAGTAATAACATAACCAGTTTGATTACCTTGCATACCAAGAGAAACTTGAGTTTCTGGGTCAAACTTTCCACTAGCAATAGCAGCACGTAATAAATCTTGAATATTAGCTTTTTCGTTACTAGTATCTACTGAATGCCGAACAGTAGTATGGTCATCAGGATTTTCTTCATCAGTAACATACATTTCATATTGAGTAAAATCAGCATTCATAAGACCATTAAGAATGGCATTACCATTCTCTTTTACTAAAGCATTAGCTAATTCAGTATTAAGTCTACCAGTATTAAGAGCATCACTAATTTGTTTTCTACGAGCACTATTAAAAGGAAGAATCATAGAACTAACAGTAGATACTCCACTTCCATCACCACTCATACCTTTTACGGGGCGGATAGTTTGATTAGCGCTTTCTATAGCTTTAGCTGGAGCTTCAAAATTATTAATCATTGAAACACTAGGATTAAAATAATATCCATCTGATTCTTCTATAGGACTTGAAGAAGCTCCAACTCTTGTAGCAACATCAATACCTTGATGTTTAAGTTCACCTCTTTCCATAGCAGAAGCTGGACGATAACTTTCATTATTTTTTATAATATTACCTTTAGCATCAATTCCAGCTATTTGAAATCTATATAAACCTTTATAATTCTTAATATTACGAATACCATCATATATTTTATTAAATAAAGAACTACGTTTGCTAATATCAAGAATGTATTGACCATTTTGAACTTTAATCTTAGCACCAGCTTTTATTAAAGCTTCTTTAGTAAGATGAGTGCGTTTTAACATATCATTAAAAGCATCATCATTATATTCTACATCTTTAGCTAACCAATCAATACCAAATAAAGTTCTTTTTTCAGTCTTACCACCAAATTTAATAGATATTCCTTCAGCATCAGTATTTTTTGTACTACCTAAATTTCTCAAAGCATCAGAATAAGCTTTACTAAATCCGTTAGTACTTTTACGTCTATTACCTTCAGAATCTATACCATTATTAAGACCTGGAAGAACATTATTATTATTTACAGCATTAAGAAAACTATATGCAGCTTTTTGAGTATCATCAGCATGAGACATCATACCTTGTATTCTACGACCATCAGTTCTAAGACTTTTAATAGTTTGATTAACCATTTGTTGTTTAACTGGGTCACTAAAGTGAGCACGAGATAAATAATTAGCTGCACCAACAAAATCTCCATCACTTATAAACTTATCGTATATTTTTTTACTAAGCATAGTTTACTAATTTAAAATACCATTTTCAGAAAGACTTTTACTAGTTTGTTGGAAATAAGAACCATCACGTTGAACATTCCAATTTACTTCACCAGGATTACTATAATAAGTTCCTCCTAATGTAGGAAGTGGAGCAGTTATATTACTAGTATTCGTACCAGAACTAAGAGCATATTTAGTACCATAAGTTAAACCTCTAGTTTCAGAACTACCTGAAGTATGACTAACGCTAGTATTATCATAAGCCATATTCTTAGTAATAACACCTATTTTACTAAGCATATATTCTTTAACTTTAAGAGGTTGACCATTAGCATCATAAATATCATTACTAAAAGAATCAATACTATTTTGAAGAGTTTTACGTTTTTCAGGGTCAGTAGTAGTACTAAGTTCATCTTTAAGCTGATTGACTTTCCATTGTACATCATCAAATTGTTGAATAAGAGCATTCATATTATCTGGGTCAAGAGCAAAAAGTTTATTATAAACTTCATCAATCTTTTGTTTAGTTAAAGTTTCTCTTTGGAAACTAGAACCACTAGAAGTACTATAACCAGTTTTTACAGAACGAAGACCTTCAGGAGTACTAGTACCACCATTACCTATACCTTGTTCATCAGAAACACTACGTTGAGAAGTACTGCTAGTAGCACGTTTTACAGGAGCAGCAAGTTGACCAGCAAGTGTAACAAGTCTAGACATATCAACTTTCTTAACTGGGTCCCATCCAGCTTTCCAATCTGTACCTCCAACTATATTACCGTTTTCATCACGAATATCTTCATAAGCATATTTATTTTGAGCAAGCCAACGTTCTTTAGTAAGACCACTAATAACTCCACTATTAGCAAGAGACTCAACTTCACCTTTCTTCTTTTCATAAGTTTCATTAGCTCGAATACGACCAATAACTTCAGGAGAAGAAGTAGAACTTCCAGCAAGTTCAGTAGCAACATCTAATGCTCTACTATAATCACCATATTGAGCTGCATCATCAATCTTTTGTTCAATACGTTTAGCATAATCGTATTTCCATTTATCCTCAGCAGCATTAAGTTTTAATTGACCAATAGCATTTGTAATAGCAGACTTTTGTTGAATTGCTTTATCAGAACGCTCATCAATTTTATTTAATGCTTGACTAAGAGCTTCAATATTTGCACGAACTGGTATACGTTGAGGAACATATCCACCAATACTAATGCCACTTTGATTGTTTTTATAAGCCATAATATTATTATTTGATTACTGATTACAAAAATAATAAAACTTCTGATAGTAATAACACTATCAGAAGTATTTATATAATATTAATTTATACCGTATTTTTGTCTTTGAGCAGAAGACAATCTAGACAAATAGAAACGTTTAGTTCTATCATCTTTAGCAGTTCCATAAAGACTAGCTACAAGGTCAGGAGATAAATCATAACCCATTTCAATAAGTCTAGTAGGAGTAGCATCTTTACTAGAAGCAACCATTGCACGTCTAGCTTGGTCATCTTCGTAAGCAGTTCTACCAGCAGTCCAGAAATTAGTCCAAGCTTGAGATAATCCACTAAGACCAACATTAAGAGCATCACCTTTAGCTTGAATAGCTTCATTCTTAATTCTAGCAATCTCGCTTTGACGAGCAAGTTCATTCTGTACATTTTGTGCTGCAACAGTTTGTTGATTCTTAGCATCTTCTGTAAGCATCTTGTTCTCTTCATTCTCTTTAGTAGCCCAAAGTTTACTAAGATTAGAAAGAGCATCAAGATTAATAGCACCACTTCTATTAAGAGCAGCTACAGAACTTGAAGTATTATTGAATGTTTGTCCAGTAAGTTTATCTCTATAACGTTTAACCTCTTCTATTTCAGGATTGACATTATAAGTTGTAGGTAATTTACTAGCTTGAATAATAGGAGCTCTATCAGGAAGAGTATACTTACCAGCAGTATTATAATTTACAAGACCTGTACTTAATGCAGCAAGAGTATCAATACCTAATCCTAAATAATCTCCACTACTAAATATAGTACGACTACGATTATGTCTTTGTGGAATATAAGGAACCTCTTCTTTAGGAACTTTAATAAGATTCATTGCATCATTATTTGGTTTCATAAAAGTAGGCTTAATTCTCTTAGCTGTAACTGTTACTTCACCATTTCCTAAAACATTACCACCATTATAATCAAAATTATAATCTGGAGCATCATAAATAGAAGTATAACGTTTATTGAAAGGAACATACATACCACCTAAAGCTTTAGGACGAAGACTAGGATATTTATTATATACTTTACTTCTAACATCATTTCTTCCATGAAGACCAGCAAGTCTTAAAGCATCAACAGCATCAGCTTTAGTTGGAATAGGATAACTTCTACCACCACCTGCAAAATCTTTAGATGATACAGAAGGATAAGGATGTTTAGAAGAACCTCTATCTTTAGAAGTTAAACCGCCATAACGTTTTCTTAATTCATCTGCACTATAAGGCATACTTCCTCTTCTACCAGTTTTAATTCTACCATGAATATCCATATATTTTACAACTTCGTTTTGATATGCTTCTTCTTTAGCTTCACTTTCTTTTACATCTTTCATAAAAGTGGTAGCATCTGCAACATTACCAATTAAATTAAGTATTTTTGCTATTCTTCCTATAGCAGGAATTGCACTTAATGCTCCAAGATATTCTTGAGTTGTAGGAATTTCTCCTCTTCTCTTTTTATTAATTAATTTTTTAACATCGCCATAAGAAGTTATACCTGTAACATCTATCATTTTAGCTAATGGATGAGGACAGCCACCAAATAAACCTGTAGGGTCATAATGATTGTATGGCACTTCACCACCAATTCTTTGTTGACTACCATCATCTTTAAGACCATTTCTTTTCTTAAATGCTTGTTGAGCATTAAATACTTTATCTTTATTATAACCTCTAAGAATAGCTTGAGCAGGACTCATACCATTACCAAGAATAGGTTGAGCACTAAAGATTCTTAGAGCACCATTCTTCTTCTGAGCAACTTCACCACCTTCAGCTTCAATTTCATTTCCACCAACATTGATACCAATACCGGTTTGACCAGTCTCATTCACATCTTCATGAGAGCCGCCCCGTAGAAGGTATGTGTTGTTGGATATCTTAGTAGCATTTCCACCATCAGTAATATAAATACCTTTAGCTCCTAATGTCTTACCAAGTCTAGCAGCAGTTCTAAATTGTCTAAGATAATCTTCTTGATAATCTCGACTATTATTAAGAACAGAAGTCATATTAGCAGCTTCTTGAGTAGTATCTTGCCAATCTCTAATACTTTGTTGTCTACGCATTTCTCTCTTCTGAGCCCTATTACCAAATAAAGAACCTGCTATACTAGTAGCAGCACCAATAGCTGCACCAATCCAACATTTCTTTCTACCACCTAATCTCATAGTAGGAGTTTTAGTTGGGTCACTAGGAATAGTAGTATTATTATTAACAATACCATTAGTAACAGTCTTATTATTGTCTATAGATTCATCTGCTATAGAACCTGCCGCATTAAGAGCAGGAGCTATAACAGAAGTAAAAAGACTACCGAAGTCAGCTTTAGGTCTACCACCACAACGAAGACTTCTTCTTTTAATTTTTCCAGTCATAATTTAATACTTTGAATAATTAATATTTAAATCCTCAAATCTAAAAGGAACATTATCTATATTTCTAAAGATAAATCTAATAACGAAATAACGACCATAAACTAGATTACGTTCATCACTTGGATTATTAAGCATAGTTTGAATCTTAGTTTCTTGTGTAGGAGTAAGATTATTAATATCCAAGTTATAACGTTTACATATCTCTTCTTTAGTAAGTTTATTACTAATATAATTCCTTATATAATTAAAGTTCCAAATACCTTTATCATAATAAGGAACTTTGTAATCTGGAGTTCTATCTCTAGTTACAGTATCATCATTAATCATTTTATGTCCTGAAATATCTAAGTCACCTGTATCATTGCTATCAGTATAAATACGAAGTTTATCACCACTATAATGTTCTATATCACCATAAGTTCCATTGTCCATAAGTGGTTCAGCCATTCTAGTAACTTGATTACTAAAGTAAGCATACTCTTTATTAAGTATATAACTAATAGAATTAATACATTTAGGAATATTGTAATTTTCATTTACAATAACATCAAATATAGCAGGATTAACAGTTCTAGTTTCTTCAGTACCATCTTCATGTTGTATAGTAAGATTTGTACTCATAGCTGGAAAACCATAAGCATGGTCATCAAGTCCAGCGTAATCTCCAGTTTTACCATAGAATCCTAAAGGAGTATTTTTATGGAAACAATAAAGGAAAGAACTAGTTGTTACAGCATAATAAAAATAACAATGATTTTTAGTATTTACACCTAAGCTAAATTTATAGTCATGAAGACTAATAAACTTCTTACTAATCATATTAAATGATAAAGTAATATAAGCAGGTTGATTATGTTCTCTATCTCCGACATCTTTACTATAGTAAGCAAGACACATAATTACACGAGCATTAGCAAAATCTGTAACCATGTGAGCATCGGCTATTTGAACATTGTTCATCCAATTAAGAATATCACTAGTTAAATCAGTAAGATGATTATTATCGAAATTATATATTCGTTTATTATCTGCATCTACAAACCAATAACCATTACTATTAACAGTCCAGGCTTGAGGATGTTGAAGTCCACCATAACCATGATTACTAGTAAATAGTTCAATAGGTTCTACTTCAAACAAATCTGGCATTTCTAATTGCGCTGTGTTGCCCGATGTCTTGAGGAGGTTATCTCTATTAAGGTAAAATAAAGAATGCTCCGTGTGGACGAAAAATGCAGTGCCTACGCCAATGATATTTGTAATGTTGCCTTTGTTCTTGGAAAGCACTTTATAGTTGTTTGCTCTAAAGTGTCTCCATGAATTAGCAAGACTTTCATCACCAATTACATCACTACGACGAATAGTAGCACGTTTATAAGAATCATAATTAAGATTATCTTTATAATTAGTATAAAGTTTATAATTACTTTCTATATACGTATCTTTTAATTCTATAAGGTCTGTAGCATTCAACGGCTTAACAATAATATTAGCACTGCGTTGATGAGTACCAGTACCACCTTCTTCACTACCTAAAACACCTACTAAATACTCAGGTTCTTTCTTTATTGAAATAGCATTTGTATTAACTCTGCTAAACTTACTATAATTGACAATTCTAGCATAAGCTTTAGTAAATGACGTCCAATCTTTAGCAATAGCATTTTTTTCAGATATATCATATACTTTACCAGTATCAGATATATATACCTTACGGTCATATACTAAAGTTTTATCGTTAACATAAAAAGCAGGATAATTAAAATCGTAATCATTAACATAATTATTAGGGAACTTAGTATCGTCTTTAACATCAGCATAACTATAAGTTTCAATGTCTGAATGTTTAAAACATATAGGACCAAAACTAATAAGTTGTTTATCTTTCTTACAATATATGTTACGATTGAATATCATAACATTTCCTACTTCTCCTATTTCAGGAGTTACTTTACCTTTACCGTTTTTAAGAGAAAGAACTATACCACCATCAGAACCGGCAGTATTTACAGTGTTAGTTAATTCGTCATCATCTACTGCATTACTAACTACAATACCAGCATTATTTATATAAGCAGGATTTGTAGTAGGAAGTTTAAAGCCTTCATCTGTTATTTTGTATTCAGGAATATAGATAGAACCATTATAGTTAATCTTACCTGTTTCTACTTCACTAGCTTTAAACAATGCACCATTGTTTGTTTTCTTAATACAATAAGCTTGATAACTATTTGTAGTTTCTGGCTTTTCATAACTAAAGAAGAAACCTACATAACCATCAGGTATTTTTATATTAGTAAAACCAACTTTAATTCTATAAAGTACATTATCGTTAGTATTATTAAAATTATGAGTAGAACCAGTTTTAAATAAAAGGTCTCCATTGTAATTTTTATAATAACCAAAACTAGTACCTCTTAGAGTATTTGAATCACTAGGTGAAACAGCAGTACTAACAACTTCGTAAGCATACTTATCTTTAAGAGCATCAATAGAAAGCAAACTAGTAAAATCTCTATCATTACCAGAAGAACTACTACTAGTTCTTTCTCTTAGTGAAGTTAATTTACTTAATTGAACATCTACACTATCGCTACCTGTCATTACTACAGAATTAATAATAGCATCAGGACGAACATCATTCTTTAATTGATAACCGTTAGTATAACTACCGTCTTTACGAACATAATGAATGAAGAAGTTATATACACTATTAGGCATTAAAGTTCTAATAGCATTATCTACCATAATAGTATTTGAATAAGTTCTAGTATTTGTACTTTTACTCATTCTAAATCTATTAGGACGATATGAACATACAGCAGCATAACCATGAGAAAGAGCACCTGCAACACCTCCTGTAAGTTTAAGACCAGTATGTTTATGACTTGTTCCACCACCTAGACCTAAATAAGCATATAGTCTATTAGAATAACCTTTAACTGGAACAGTAATAATATCAAACGTTGGATTGTCTCCACCATAAATACCAAAAGCTACATTGGTACATGGAAATATATGTTTACCACCATAACCACCAAAAGCACAGTTATCAAAATCAGCAATATTCTCACTTCCAGTTGTTACCCAACATACATATCTTTTAAGTTCATTATAGTCTCTAGCATTAATTACAGTATGATAAGTTGTACGTTGACCATTAACATTTACAATAACATCTTTAGAAGGTTTTTTAATCTCAACAATGGCAGCACTTATACCACCAGTTGACCAACTAAATGTATAAGTCTCATAATTTACAGTATTAATATTAAGTGAAACTAAATTAGAACAAGGTTCATAAATCATGTTTGCTCTAATACCTTCAGCATATTTTGTAAGGTCTACATTATAATCACTCTCATCATAGTTTGCAATATAAAGACGATTCTCATAATTACAAAGAGAAGCAACATTGAATAAATTAAAACTATTAGCAGTTAATTCATCTATTGTTGTTTCTTCAAAATTACCAGCATCAAAAATGAAGTCACGAACATCAGTATTAAACTTACGCCAAATACGAGCTAGAGCAGTTTCTTCATGTTTAAGTATATAACCTATTTGATAAGCTTTATAATTATAAGTATCATCAAACCTTATACGAAACTTAAAATTATAGTTACAATCTTTATTATTATTATTGTATGCAGCTACACAACGAGTTAAAGCTAAATTAGAATCACTAGTAACATTATATATGTGATTAATTACAGTTTTATTCTCTATATTAAGAGCATGATAAGAACCACCTAAAGGCATCCAATTAGTATAATAATCTTTATCTATTTCATAACGAATAAATAATTGATATATACCATTAGGCATACTATTACCAGGAACTCTTTCTTCAAGACTTACATTAGCTATTGGAATATTAGCACAAACTGAATATACTTCAGGATTATCACTAGCATTAGCTCTATCTAGATTTATAGTCTTTAAAGGAATATATTCTTTAGTTATTTTTTGAGCATTTACTTTATTGTCATTATCGTCTTCGTCACCAGGATTAATAACATCGTCATCTCTACCAGCAACTTCTTCAACTTTAACAATATCATATTCACCAATAGCTATAATAAGTTCACCATTTACATTATAAGTATAAGTACCTACAATTTTACCACCGCTATAAGTCCAAGCATTACCTACTTCATTTAAGTCTAGAAGACCAGTAACTTCATTTTCTACACAACGGTAAATATGAGAACTATGTTCACCGGTATCAGCTTCAAGGTAACTAAGTATTACAATCTCTTTCATACAAGGAATTATACCTACTATTTTACCTTCAACTGGAGTACTAAAAGCATAAGTTAATCCTTCTTCATTCGTAATATACGAATTATCAGGACTAACTTTAATGTTCTTAGCAAACACCAAACTTCCATTAGGAATAACATTTGGAGTTTTATTCAAATTAAGTTCTTTTACTATATTCATAATTATTATCTTCTTGGGTCAAATGTTGAGTTGTAGAAGAAGTTTCTCCAGCCATCAGCATTATATAAATCATTACGAACAGAAGCAATAGCTTTACTCTTTAATTCTTTCCATTGAATATAAGGATTAGTAACAGGACTATTACTCTTTAAATCATATACTGGATGATGACTACCACGACTAAGATATTTATATAGAATATAAAAACTTATAGCTTCTAATAGAATACCATTATCATAAACCATTGGAACTTCACAATCATAATAATCATCATAATAAGTCATAGGTTCAAAACTTTGAACATTTATCCAATCAGTATCAAAGTTAAGTTCGATATGACCATTATTAGTTATTACAAAATTACGACTATCATCAGCTCTTCTAATAGTTGCAACCTTCATAAAATTACGACCAGTTTTATTGGTATCATCTATAACAGCAATTTCAGGACTAGGTTCTACATTAGTTTTAGAACCAAATCCTGAATTACAACAACTATTATTAGATTCAAGTTGTTTTATTTCACAACCATAATCATCAAATACTTTAATATCAGTAGCGTTTAACTGACAAGGAAATATACCTATACGATTAACTATTTGAAGTCTTCTAGTTTTCTTAGCCATAGGAAGACATTTCATTTGACTAAGTGCATCAATTATCCAAGCAGCAGCACGAGGAATCCAATCACTTTCACTAAGATTAAAGTCGTTATCAACTTTACCAATGATGCGCTTCAAATCCACATTTCGTTTGATTTTCATTTCTAACAAATTTAGTATACATTAATTTATCTACTTGTAAACACAGAGTTAGTTTAATTTTTAGAGATACAGGTAAATGACATATCTTTTCTTTATCACCACCAGTAAGTTTAATTAAACCTTCATTAGTATATTGTCTGACTTTTACAGAACGATAATCAATCATGCTTAGTTTATAACCATAAGCTCTATGAAGAGTACAATTACAAAGAGCAAGTTCATACCAACTTTCATCAGCTTTATAAATCCTAGGGTCAACTGCATCGTATTCTAAACCATTAGCTTTAGCAAATTCAGCTTCTTCTCTATTCCAAATTCTAATACCTTTAGCTTCAAGTTCTTTCTTATATTTATTAGTTGCAACAAAGTCACAAATCTTACAACCAGTATTAAGAACTCTATTAATGCAAACATAACCTAGTTTACCTTCAAGACGATAACCATGACCTTTAAGAATAAGGACATCATGTACTTTATTATAAAATATACCAATTATATTTCTATATTCAGCATAGTTTAGAGCAATACATTTCTCATAAAGTTTAATCTTTTGTTCTAACTCGCTCATCTTTCGTAAATCAACAGCATAAGCAACAAGTCTAAAACATAGATGTTTATGTTCAAGGTCATTACGTTTATCTTCATACATTCCTTTTGCAGCATTTTCAAGACGACCATTTATATACTTGTTCTGTTGAAACTCTGGATAGTCAATTACAGGAAGAGCAAAACTATCAACATAAGGAACAATCTTAGAACGTTTTTCAACTATATTACCAGCTAGTTCATCATAAGAAAGTCTAGCTCTTTCAAGTTCTAGAGTAAAAGCATCTTTCATATCTTGATGATACTTACTCATATTTATTGGATTAAGTCTTACAGCAGTCATACACTAATTATATTTTATAGTATTAGGAACTTCATCTGTTTCTTGATGTTGATTTAATAGTTCCCTTTTATATATTATTTCTTTTATTTGACCAATCATATCTTCACTAAGTAACCATTCGTTGTCATCATAAAGATGATTCTCAACAGTAAGGTCTCCATTAATATCTAGAATTTGATTAGGATGTTCAAAAGCTGATTCTATAATAATAGCATCTACTGGAACAATTTTATCTTTACTAGCTGGAAATAAATAAAGATATTCATTAATATAGTCATAACTAATAGCACCACAAAGTCCAGGAACACTTCCTTTAAATCTAGCAGTAGTTTCTTTAATATAAGGAAACTCTCTATTAGTTTTATATCCTACAGAACTAACTCTATCAAAAGGAAGATTATTAGTAAGTCTAATAGGTCTTGGAACTTTATCTAGAGTTCTTTTAATTTTATCAAGTGGAACTCCTTCATAATCTTTAGGTAGTTCTACATCACCATCATTAACTGTAATAAGTGAAACTTTAAAACGTTGAGTATGAATTTTATCAACGTAAGCATGATTTTCATAACTTCTACGTATAAGTTCATTACGAGTATGAATTATAGCATTACGAACTCTTTCACGTAGAGTATGATTATTAGGCTGACCTACACCATGTAAAATTTCACTAGTAAGCTGAGCAATAGAAGCCATATCAGTAGTAGTTAAATTATTAATATGAAAGCCGCCCCGTAAAAGGTATGATTAGTAGAAGTTCTACCAACTATATCTTCTACGGGGCGGGTTTAATGTTTTACTTATCTTCTTTATCATCTGCTTTAGGAGCATCTTCAAATAAGAAATCAATAAGTTCAATAACACCAATATTAAAATCAGTACCAATAAGAGCTTTAATTAAATCATCCTCATTAATAGTAGTATGTTCTACTTCTACTTCTTTATTATCAAGGTCTTTAATAAAAGCATTAAGTTTATTTTGAGCATTAGAATAATACTCAGTTACTTTAGCACGATTTTCATTATCAGTGCGAGTAAAAGTATATTTACCAGCAGCTTCATCAGTTTCTTTCTTTTGAAGTTCATTAAGAAGCTTAGACATCTCTTCATCATTATCACCTTTAAGAGACTCTTTAGAATCTTTAATAGCTTCTTCATAAGAAATTGCAATAGGCTTTAATACTTTTACATTCTTCCAAATAGCAATAGCTACTTCAGCAGGAAGTTCTTTAGTCTTAATTTGCTTGAGTACATTATATGCACTAACAGCATTACTTTGTTTTACTTTAATCATAATAACTTTATTATTTTGATGTTTAATTTGTAGTGCAAATATATTAATAATATATTATTATATAACTACGTTATATATATAATAATATATTTTAATATATTTGCAAAGTAATCACTTAAATTTCACTAGTATTTGCAGTACTTACAAGAGAAGGATTTTTCTCTAGTTCTTTAATGAAATCATTAACAGCAGTACTAATAGAAGGAACATTACCATTCTCAATATTATTATAATTAATATTAAGATTATTACTTCCGTAATAACTAAAACTAGCTAGTTGATTACCAGTACTATTGTTTACACTACCACTATCTACACCTTCGATAGTGTCATTGTTACGAACTCGAACATTAGCGTTAATACTAAGTTCATTTACAGTAGCTTCTACATTAGAAGTCATACTTACAATTTTTGTTACTGTAATTTCCATAATTGCATTATTAAATAGTTATACTTATTTGATAAATAGATTTAATATCATTTCTAGTACATTTGTTATATTAAGAATATCTGCATTTTAACGCATAATGTAACTACCTCCTGGAGGAACTTGTTTCCATCCACCATCTATATTAATTTCAAAAGATAATTGACACCTTTGTCCATAATACCCTCCTTCATAAACATTATCAAATCTTATATATACTTCAATATAATCTGTTCTATCACCTTTAGGAATAGTTACAGAACCTGTACCTTGACCAGAACTATTAGATACGTGACCTCTTCCGTATGTTATCTTATCATTACCATAAGCAGCAACACTTCTAAATATACCATCAGTAATTGTAAATGTAGCATCAGGAAGTTTATATATTCTAGCTTTACAACTACAACTACCACCAAATAATTCTCTCAATGATGAGAAATCAACAAAACCACTAGAACCACTTTTAATACTTTCCATATTAATTTGTCTAGGATAATA
>OHMS01000327.1_pt1 | contig 21953 bp, 19 predicted proteins | sample 1569351 | NCBI WGS metagenome assembly OHMS01 (sample SAMEA3879571, study PRJEB24766) | human gut metagenome | biome: human-associated habitat; feature: feces | place: USA | collected 1985/1987 | reverse complement strand
ATTAAAGTTTTCCGGCTCTTTTTTGTTATGTTGAAAAAAATAAAAATTTTTTTTAAATATTAAAACCAAATCTCTTTTTGCATCGTCTATAATATAGAAAGAGGGGAAAAAGTAACTATAAGAAGGCACTGAAATAAGTATCGACAGTGAGTACACAAGAATATGATGAAAAAATCATATAAATAAAAACAAAGGAGAGAAAAATTATGTTAAGAGAAAAAGTTGCAAAACTGACAAAGCTTCTGTTTGCAGGAGCAACAATGGCACTGTGTGTAGCAGCAGTCAATCCGGCAGTGCAGGTTCAGGCGGGAATGCTGGAAGAGAGTGAACCGAATAACAGACCTGGAACTGCAAATAGAATTTCTTTAAATACCTGGGTAACGGGAGAAATGACATATTCTGATGAAGACTGGTTTCAGTTTACAATTCCAGCAGGAAGAGGTTATACATGGTTTCAGATAAAACCAACGATGAATAATGTTTATGATGATTCAAACTGGTCTATTACCTTAAAAGATTCGGATAATCATACATTATTAGATGGTGTGTCTGGTCATTCATTCAATACATTAAAATATGGATGGAAACCAGGAAAGTATTATGTACAGATACGACATAGTTATACTAGCGAAAAAGATGATTACATGTTTATAACTCGCTATACAAAATCCAGTGACTGGGAGGCAGAGAACTATTGGGGAAATAAAAAATATGGCGATCCCAATTATATATATGTAAATAAACAATACACAGGAAATATATATTGCAACAATGATACTGACTACTATCGCGTGAAATTAAACGGAACAAATAAAGTTTCATTGAAATTTGATATAGATGACAGTGTTTCTCATCCGGGAAGCTGGAGAATAGCGTTTGCTGAGTGTAAAAGCAGAAAACCATTAGGTGAGTATACGGTTAATTCAAATGATACAGTGACAATTCCCAAATGTACGGGAGATCTGATGATAGAAATTAAAAATGATGGTTATAATTCTGCAACAGGTCAGATCTACCACATTAAGGCATCCGTAAAAACAAACACAATTGTAAAACCAACCGCAACAACAATCTCCTCAATCAAAGCCGGCAAGCGCCAGGCAACAGTTTACTGGAGAAAAGCCAACAATGCAACCGGTTACTATGTATACCGAAGTACAAATTCAAAGAGTGGATACAAAAAAATCGCAACAGTAACAGGAAAGACATACTACACAGACAAGAAATCCCTGACCAGCAAAAAAACATACTATTATAAAGTAGTTTCTATCCGTAAATCCGGTTCCAAGGTTTTGACAGCGAAATCTTCAGCTTGCAAGAGTGTAAAGATTAAATAAAATCGGATAGTGCTGTATAATGCCGGAACTTTTGTAACTGGGTTCCGGCATTATTAGTCAAGCGGATATTTGCAACTCTCGCAGGGGACTTCTTTAATTCGGTTAAACATTAAAATTATCAGAGAAGGAGATTATGAAAATGAATGAAATTAGTAATATTTCTTCTGAAAAGAAGAAACTATCTGTTACAGTGAAAAATATAATACGAACACTGACATTTTGTTGCGTAATATTATTTTTTTGTCCGATGTTTATGGTTTCCTGTTCAGATTCAGACTGGGGTGTAGATACAGATCTGATAAAGGTATCAGCAGTAACAGCAATAAAAGGTATCTCAAGTTATGGTGAGACACTTGTATCTCCACAGCCTGTTATTGCATTATGTCTGTTGCTGCCTGTAGCTGTATTAGTGTTTCTTTTTATAAAGAAGTTTACAGATAAACAGACGTCAGCAGCTGTTTGTGGAATGACAGTGCTGGATCTTATTATATGGATCATTTTCAGAACATCTGCAAAGAAGTTTGCGGAGGATGCTCAGTGTCAGTTTAAAACAACAGGATGGTATGTCATCAATATAATAGCATTGCTTTTGATTCTTATATTTACAGTGTTAATACTGATAAATCGTTTACAGATGCAGACAGATTTAATGGATGTTTTTTCAAAAAAGGATATACATAATGCTATGGGGCAAATGTCAGATACAGTAGGGCATTTTTCCAATACAATGTCACAAATGGCGGGAAACGTAGCAGGTAATATTCGAAAAAGAACAATGAAAGAGGATATAATAGGTTATTGTGCAAAGTGCGGAAAACCGATTACATATGGACATAAATTCTGCATTTCATGCGGAACGCCTGTTCCGGAAAGTATGATTGCGGAAGCGGAAGCAGCGAGAAAAGCGGCAGAAGAAGCAAGAAGAGCAGAAGAAGCAAAGCGCGAGGCGGAAGCAGCAAGAAAAGCAGAAGAAGCAAAGCGCAAAGAGGAAGCAAGAAGGGAAGAAGCGAAACGTATAGCGGAAGAACAGAGAAAATCCGCGGAATCGGTAGCAAAAACAGAAGAAATTGCAGAAAAGCAGACGAAAATGCAGGAAAAAACAGATGATACACCAGAATCTGCAGAACAGTACATGGAAACAGAGGATAAGGTTGTAAAATGCCCTCAGTGTGGTGCAGAAATAGAAGCAAATGCGAAATTCTGTAAATTTTGCGGGTTCAAACAGTGGTAATTTCGGGTAAGGCAGAAATTATCATAGTGTGCGAAGAAAAATAGAATACAGATGAATGATAGCCCTGTGTATATGTTCAAAACATATCCAGGGCTATTGTGGATTTTTCAACCGAATCAAGTAAGTCCCCTGCCTCTATTGCGGAAAGCAATAAGCTGTGAGTGGGGACTTGATCGTGAATATTCGCCTGATTTTTAAGGCGTTAAAGTTACTGATTTTCCATAAAAATATAAAACCGGCAGTAACTCTGAATCGTCTATAAAGTAGAAAGGGGAGAAAAAGATATGACAGAACATGACATTGGAAAAATGATTACCTGTACGATTGACAGTATGCCGGTTCCCTGGGAAAAACTGTGGACTGTGTTTCGAAAAATCCTTCAGTTGACACAGCGGGAAAATGAGAATAACATCATACAAAAAGAAGAAAATAGTGAAGTGGAAACAACGGGGGAAGAAGAATGAGATGCAGTAAATGTGGAAGTGAAATACCAGATCATGCAAATTTTTGCAGGAACTGTGGAAGTCCTACCAGAAACAATATGACATGGCTGGTTCAGCGGGCGAGGGCAAATGATCAGCAAGCGCTTGCGGAAATATATGAGATCAGCAGTCCGGCAGTGTATAAAGCCATAAGAGTACTTATTAAAGATGAAGATACGGTTTATGATATTTTGCAGGATACCTATGTAAAAGCATTCACCAGACTTGATCAGTTGCAGGATGCAGAGAAACTGATCCCGTGGCTGAAAATGATCGCGAATAACCGTGCCAAAGACTGGCTGAAAAAATCAAAACCCGTATTTTTTACAGATATTTCCGGTACAGAAGAAGAGGACAATGTGTCTTTCGAGGAATCAATAGAAGATGTCCGTTCTGATATGAATCCGGAAATGTCTATGGATGAAAAAGAAGTTCGTCGTCTGGTAATGGAAATCCTGGATCAGCTTCCGGAAGATCAGCGAATCGTGATCGGTATGTTTTACTATGAAGAGATGCCGGTAAAGGATATTGCGGCGGCACTGGAAGTCAGTGAAAATACGGTTAAAAGCAGATTGTCTTATGGTCGAAAAAATAAAAGAACAGGTCCTGGATCTGGAAAAGCATGGAACCAAACTTTACAATGTCGCGCCGTTTGTATTCTTCCTGTATCTGCTTCGCAGAGTGGATTCTGTGTCCGCAGAGCCGCTTGATCCAGATGCGTTGCAGGGAATCCTGAATTCCTGTTCTGGAGGAATATCCGGGAAACAACTTACATGGGGAAAACCCGATTCAGACAGTAATTTACAAAATGGCCAAAATGTTCAGGGAGGAACCGGTGCAGAAGGCAGTGCGGGTAACTCCTGGAATCGCACAGATGCATACGGAGATAATGGAAACAGCTGGAGTGATACAGGTATTTCAGAAAACAGAAGGAATCCGCAGAGCAGTACAGATGGATATGGAGATAACAGAAATAACTGGGGTAATACAGGTGCATCAGGAAATGAGAGAAAAAGATGGAATGGAGCCAACACAGCCGGCAATGACAGAAAAGCAGCCGGGGCTGCTGCAAAGGCTGGGACTGCTAAAACTGCAGGTGGTGCGGCAGCCAAATTTGCGGGAATTAAAATTGCGGCACTGATTCTGGCAGGATCTCTGGGTGCCGGAGGTATTACATATGGTATTGTGAGAAATGCGGATACCTTGCCGTTTGTCCATGAGCAGAAAGTTAAAGATACTTCTGATTCTGCAAAAGGAAAAACGTCTTCCGGTTCAGAGAAGAAATCGGGTACAAAAACGACAACAGGAACTGAAAAAACGACTGACACAAAGAACTCAGCAGATTCAAATACTGCATCCAACGCAGATAAAACTTCAAATACAAAGAAGTCTGCGGATTCAAACGGAACACAGCAGAATGCCCAGAATCCACAGACAGAATCCGCAGTCACACCAGAACCAACGGCCATACCGGAACCAACGGCCACACCAGTGCCGGCAGAAAATCCAAGTAATTATCAGGATATGCCGGAATATGCCAAATATGCATCTTTTATCCAGAATCTCTGTGCAAATACAGCTGGAACTACAGAGATAGCATTGTACGATATTGATGGGGATGGAATCCGGGAACTGATATTTTCTCATGGAACCTGTGAGGCAGACTGGATCAATGATGTTTACACTTTGGAAAATGATACAAATGTAATTTCTATTGGAAGTATCGGAAGCCATGTAGGACTTTATACGGCACCGGACGGAAATGGAATTTATTCTCAGTTTGGACATATGGGATACGAGAAAATAGATCGTTTTACCAAAAACGGAAATGCACTTAATGAGGAAAACATTGCGACCACAGATGTTGGCTCAGGAGAATACACAACCTTTGACAGAGAAATCAAATTAATTCCTGTTTCGGAACTTGGTGGTGGTCAGCAGGATCAGAATGGAGATTCGCAGGAAGTGGAAGGATTGGATTTGATTGCGGGAACGTGGTATACCTGGGGAGGAGATCCTTATCATTTTAAAGCGGTGATTTCAGGAAATACAATAAAAAAATATGGTCCTGGTGCAACAGAGCCGTCTTTGGAAGAAACGATCAGTGAAGTGATAAAAACCGATTACGGCTACTATTATTTGGTGCACTATGGATTTGGTGATGCGGGATATCGATATGAAGTAAATGATCCGGAAAATTTGTTATCAGTCGGTGCTGATCCATATAGTACAGAGGGATTTAGTGGTACTGATAGTTTTTGCAGAAATAAAGATTTTAACTGAAATAAGTAAGCCTTGCGAGGGTGCAAAAAGCAATAGGCAGCAGTTTAAAAAGCACATACAGGGATTCGCTCTCCTGATATGTGCTTTTTTTCAAAAAATTTCTTTTTTCTTAAAACCTGTACATCATGGTGATCGTCTATAAAGTGAAGGAGGTAAAAAAGGTAAAATCCAGGAAGATACTTAAAAACGATGAGAGAAAAAGGAGCATTTTTATGAATAAGAAATGGAAAAGAACAACAGTACTTGGCGGGTTAGCAGTGATGGTGATGGTCATTTTGAGGAGAAGAAAAAAACAATTGAAATTGAGCGAAAACAATATTAAAATTGTACGTGAAAAGAAGAAAAAACGACAATAAAACAGAAAAATGAGGCATATTCGACAATATAAACGACATAATTGTAGAAACCCCAATTATGAAAAAAGTAAATTCGTAAGATATTTATAATATCATATAAGACTTGCTTCATTTAACCAAATCAAGAAAGTCCCCTGCGGGGTTGTGAGAAGCAACAAGCAGAGGCTGGGATTTGTTGAACAGAGTTTTTTATATAAAAATGAACGGAAGAACAACGGGAGGAGAAATATGAGGTGCGTGAAATGTGGACAGGAACTTCCCGATGATGCAAATTTTTGCAGAAGATGTGGAAGTCCTACCATAAGAAATATGTCTTACCTGGTTCAGAAGGCGAGGGAGAATGACCAGGAAGCGCTTACAGAAATATATAAGATCAGCAGTCCGGCAGTTTATAAAACGATACGGGTTTTAATCAAAGATGAAGATACAGTTTATGATATCCTGCAGGATACATATGTAAAGGCATTTACCAGGTTGAATCAGCTTCAGAATCCGGATAAACTGATTCCCTGGCTGAAAATGATTGCCAACAATCTTGCAAAAGATTGGCTGAAGAAATCAAAACCGGTGTTTTTTACAGATATATACGGTGGAGAAGAGCTAGAAGATATCCCTTTTGAGGAGTCCATAGAGGATGTCAGGTCAGAGCTGAATCCTGAGATGGCTATGGATCAGCAGGAAGCGAAGCGTCTTGTAATGGAGATTCTGGACCATCTGCCAGAAGATCAGCGAGTGGTTATCGGTATGTTTTACTACGAAGAGATGTCTGTAAAAGATATTGCGCAAACTCTCGGAGTCAGTGAAAATACTGTAAAAAGCCGGCTGTCCTATGGACGAAAAAAAATAAAAGAGCAGGTCATGGATCTGGAAAAACGTGGAACGAAGCTTTACAGTGTTGCACCGTTTGTATTCTTCCTGTATCTGCTTGGAAAAGCCGACAAAGTATCTGCAGAACCAATGGTGCAGAAAGCTCTGCCGGATATTATGCAATCTTATTTCCGGGAGGCATCCGGGCGTACTGCATTCCAGGCAGGGGTTGCAGGAAATAGTTGGGGAAATAATAGCAGAAATCCAAATAACAGGTTATCAGGAGGTGCTGAAAGTTCAGGACAGACCGGACGTAGTTCAACAGGTCCAACGGGATATGATGGATCAACAGGGAGACCACCGGGGATAGGAAGTCCTGGTCCGGGTGCTGCAGGGTCAAATACAAACGGATGGGCATCAAATGCGGCACATACAGCAGCCTCGACCTCATCAAAGGCGGCAGGAACCATAACAGGAACTGCTGCGAAACATGCAGGGCTGAAAATTGCGGCAGTGATCCTGGCAGGCTCTCTGGGGGCAGGCGGCATCACCTATGGAGTTGTAAGAAATATAGATAAACTGCCATTTGTTCATCAACAGGAACCGCAGGAAAAAGAAACAGCAGAGACGCAGAAAGAAGAACAGGCAGAACCTGAAGAAACTCCGAAAGCAACCCAGGCAGCAGAAGCCGACGATAAGGCAGAGGAGAAGTCTTCGGAAAAAGAGGAGAAAAAGCTTTCAGAGGAAGAACTCTACCGGACATTTTATGACGGATATGTGAAGGAAGAAAACCTTCAGGTGCTCCAAGATGGTTATGTAGCGGATTATGATTTCAATACAGGTTATGCAAATGATCTGCTGTTAAGCGCTACGATGGAAGACTTTGGAGGAGGTGGAAATAAAGAACTGCTTCTGATCCGGACCAAGGCGAAGGAAAAAGATGAGAACAGCAGTAATTATACAGATGTAGAACGACCGTTATATATGGAACTTTATGGGATTGATGATCAAAAAGTAGTATTACGGAAGGAACTGGAAATCCCGAATACAGATCTGAATACCTATGAAGATAGCATTGAAGAGAAACTTGAACTGCGAAAAAAAGAAGGTTCCTATTATTTATACAGATCCGGACGATGGTCACCGGCTCATGGGGCAAGTGATTATCTGGACACTTTTATAAAAATGTCAGAGACCGACATGGTACAGGAGTGTAACCTCAGATGGTGTTTTGGAGCTACTTATGGAACATGCCAGATTAATGGACGGGATTTTTATACCGGTAATAAAGATTCGGATATGCAGCAGATTGAGAATCAGCTTGAAGTTTATGGGATGAATGGCGGGCAGGAATTAACAGGCCCATATTTGCTGGATTTTAACAGAGGAGCAGATCTGGATGCACAGACATACAGCCAGCGAGACAATGTAATATTACAGAACTGTTTCGCCACACAGCCTGCAGTTGTCTCACCGACATTTACTCCAATACCAACGATTGAAATACCGCAGGAAGAGACTGGGGTTACGGAATATTATTCAACAAATCTGAGTCGTGAAACAGGAGGCCCAGATGGCAATAGTGGTTATTATGTACCAGGAACAACACAGGTAGAATATAATGCGGACAATGATACGCTTACATTTTATGCGTCATTTGTGAAGTCAAATGAAATCCCAATAGATTTTACGCAGGAGAATTTTGTTGAGTACGGGCAGAAAACGTTTCAATTAACAGCGGATACAAAGTATTATGGAAATGAGCAGGATGATTATTTCCCATGGACAAAAGAATCTGCCATACAAACGTGTGTATCTGTAGGTTACCTTGGAGTAGTTCTTAAAGTAACAGACGGAAAAGTTGAAACAATAACTTTTTATTCATAAAAACAAAAATTTTTTTCATCCCCCTAAAACCTTCCCCTTCCCTGAATCGTCTAATAATCAGAAAGGGGAAAAACAGGCGGGAATTGCAGCATACAGGGAAAGCTGCCAGAAGAGGATATGATAAAAAAATCATATACATTAAAAAAGAGAAAAGGAGAGAGAAACTATGGTATGTAAACATTGTGGAACTCAGAACCCGGACAGTTCTACATTCTGCCAGGGATGTGGAGCGAAACTTGGAGGCTCCGGTACAGCCGGAAGCAATGGCGCCGGAGGAAATAATTCTTACGGCGGAAACACAGCAGGCTTTAATGGAAGCACCGGAGGTTATGCAGGAAATAACGGAGGATTCCAGGGAGGCAATTACAATCAGAACAGTAATTTCAACAGATCACAGTTACCGAACACCGCTTCTATCCCGGAAGAATATCAGCCAATTTCCATGTGGGGATATTTTGGATATGAACTTCTGTTTTCTATCCCGCTGGTAGGATTTATCCTTCTTCTGGTATTTTCGTTTGGCGGAACAAAGAATAAGAACCTGAAGAATTTTGCCCGTTCTTATTTCTGCTTTATGATTGTGATCATTGTTCTTTCCATTATTTTCCTGGGAAGTACGATAGGCGCTGCATTGAGTTATATGTAATTAATATGAAATAATATAAAATCTGGTGTAATGTCGGTGGTTAACTGGAGGTGGGCGAATTCTCCTGCCTGCAAACCCCCGGCATATGTCAGATATAATTTCCGTAGACAGAATAAAGGACACATACATATGAACGGTGAATTAAAAGATTTTGTCCTGAGAAAACAGGATGAACATACAAAAAACCTGGCATTATTTAAAACATTTGAAAGAATACGGTATTTTGGAAAAAACGTATTCATCATAGGTGGCATAGACGATCCGGATGACAGTGACTTAAGCGGACCAATTGAAAAGGTCATACATGTGGCTATCCTGCTGGCCTGTCTGTTACTGATCGGTGGAAAGTATTGGATCATAAAGGCACTTATCGTATATGCATTGATTCATTATATTTTGCAGAAACTGGGAAAATATTTCATTGATACTTATAAAGAAAAGCTGGATGAAATTGCAAAAGAATGTCAGGAAAGACTGAACAGTTTCTGTCAGGAACAATATCAGAAATATGAAATTGTATGGGGCAATGAATATGGTGAAATTTTATTTGATGGTCTGATGATAAAAAACGGATGTTTTGAAGCAGACCTGGGAGTGGAATGTGGCCCAATTGATATTTATTGCTTAAGTGATACAGTTGCCGGTGAGCGATATAAAGCAGAAAAAGCACAGAAATATCCAAATGGAAATAATGTGTACATTGATATGAAAAAGAATATTGCATCAACAGAGTTTAATAAAAAAATGGGTGTTCTTACATTACCGGAAAAAGAACATGAATGCATGAAATTTTTATCGACATCCTGTCAGCTTGCTATCGTGCAGGCAGCAGGAAATAATATAGTGAGAGAAATCCATATCTGGCAGGGAAAACTTCATATAACGATGATGCAGGCTTTTGGGCGTGCGGATGCAAATATTGCAGTATATGCAGAAAATGCGATTGTAAATGCATTTGGAGCAGTTGAGTATTCCTGCAGCCAGATACAGCATCAGGAAGAACTGGTACGCTCCTGTTATCAAAGCTTAACTGAATAAACTGCGGAGCAGTTATTTGGCCATGCAGTGAATGCATATGATTTTATCTGCCTGATACAGGAAGTAAATACATGAATACAAAGCGGAATAAGAATAATATCTGCTTTATAAATAAAAGAAAAGGGAGGATCTATGATGTATTTTTTAATTATTGTCGCTGCGATCGCAGTATACGTTATCATGACAAGAAACAAATTTAATGAGCTTCAGCAGATGATCAAAAACGGAGTATCTGATATTGGAGTACAGAGTGAAGCATTGGACAGAACTCTGGATAAACTGATCGATATTGCCAGAAACGGTTATCAGAAAGAAATCGAAGGTATTGCACAGCTGACAGCAAAAGACAAACTTGACAGACTGTTATTCCTCGGACAGAAATATCCGGATCTGAAAAGTATTGGAGAATATTCCGCGATTGCCAGAAAGTCGGAAATGCTGGATAAGAACCTCACCGCAGCCCGTCAGCTGGTAAACGGAAATATCCGTGAATATAATACAGCGATCAATAACTTCCCTGGAACCATCGTTGCATCTATGTTTGGTTTCAAAGAAGAAGCGTTCATTGATGCGGAAAATTACGAAAAGAATAAATCACTTGAAAGAAGAAACCTGGATCTTACAAAATAATTTTGATCGAATCAATCAGTCAGACAGCGAATATGGATGCGTTTATATGTCTGACTGGCACAGGAGAGAAATATGAATTGCAAAAAGTGTGGTGCAGAAAATGTTGATGGCGCAAAATTTTGCTGCAAATGTGGAAGTCCGTTAGACACCCCTGAAAAGAACACAAAGATAAATTTTTCAGATATAAATGTAGAAAAAATATTATCCAATGATAAGATACCGAAACAGGTAAAGGACATTATAAATAAAATCATGCAGCTTCCCAGAAAGGTTCTGATCGGAGCAGTAGCAGGAATTGTTGTTCTGATCGTACTGATCGGAGCTGTTCGCAGTCACGGCAGGACAATAGATCTGAATAAATATCTGACCATTAATACCAGCGGTTATAATGGATATGGATCAGTCACGGCAGAGGTTGACTGGGATTCTTTTGAGGAAAAGTATGACTCTAAAATTTCATACAAAAAGAAAAACCTCCTGAATAAGCTGGAAAGGTTCTTATGGGATGACCGTTCTCCAATGAATTTTCTGGAAGGAAACGTAAGTGTAAGTATCGAGAATGATGGAACTTATTTTTCCAACGGAGATAAGGTGGCATATACATGGAATGTCAGTGATGATCTTCAGGGAGCTCTGAATTATAAGCTCAAATATAAAGATGGTACCATAAAGGTTTCCGGACTTGAAGATGCGAAAAAAGTTGATGTTTTTGACGATGTATCTGTGGATTTTGAAGGACAGGAACCGGAAGGCACGGCTACCATGACTTATCAGGGAAATGAACTGGATGATTCTTATTTTCAGTATGAGCCTTCAGAGGGCCTCAGTAATGGAGATAAAGTTACCGTAACACTGAGCGAGGAAGGAGTTGCAAGTCTGACCCGGGATTATGGTGAAGTGCCGGAAGAGACAGAGAAAGAATATACAGTTTCCGGTCTTGTATGTCCACTTAAGAGCCTGAATCAGATTGACGATGATTCCATGAAAACTTTAAAGAAGCAGGCAGAAGATGTTTACGCTTCTTATATGGGACAAAACTGGGATGAGACATCTACTCTGGAATCTCTTACATATCTTGGAGATTATCTGCTGACAGACAAAAATGACAGTGATGGAAATATCTTGTATCTGGTATATAAGGCAGAGATAAGAAGCCAGTATTCTGACGAAGAAGATGGTGATACAGATACTACTGATGATATTTACTGGTACATCAGCTACAGCAATGTGATGCTAAGTGACGAGGGCTTACAGCTGGATCTTGTGGATTACAGAACGCCAGGCGAAACTACGGAAGTAGAAGGCAAGGGATATAACTGGAGTTATTATGGATATGATTCTCTGGATTCTCTCTATAAAGATGTAGTCACATCAAATATGGATGTATATAATCATGAAGATAACGTAGAAGACAAATAACAGACAAAAATCAGGGGATTGCTTAAATGCAATCCCCTGAAATCGTATATATTAAAAATTATTTCGCTTCTGTCTCAGCGCCTTCAGCATCCTCGTCTTCTTCAGGAGCAGCTTCGTACTCACCGATGTGAACAACAACCGCATCCTCAGGTGTGATGAAATGAACCTGTTTGCCTTCCGGAATCGGGAGATCTTTTACATGGATGTCACGGACATCAGCAGGATAGCCATTGAAGTCGATGACGATGGTATCCAGCAGGTTGGCTGGATCTGCTTTATAGTGGATTTCCTCCATCTCCTGTTCAACAATACCCTGAACCAGTTCTGTATGCTCCAGTTTGACAGCTACGGTTGTGGATACTTTTTCACCGGCAACCAGTGCCTGGAAGTCCAGAGCCATCAGCTGTTTCTCAATTGGATTATAATCGATATTCTTTACCAGGGCATCTACTTTTTCGCCTTCGATGTCCAGATAAATCTGAGTTCCTTCTTTATTTGCTTTAATGAATTTCGCAGCCTCGGCAGCGTCAAACTGAAGTGCTACCGGCTCTTTCATTTCTTTTCCACTAAGAATTCCTGTGACGTAACCCTCACGTCTTAATTTTTTAGCCTTTACATTTGGGTTTCTCTTCTCTGCTTTCAATGTGATCATGTCAAATTCCTCCTCCTGATGCATGGATTCCGGTAATGTTGCTGTTCGCGCTGTTCGCAGTAACACGAATTCTGCATTTCTTTTTTGACTGTGATTATTATAGCACTTCTCGACCTAAGTGGCTAACAAAAAGTTAGAAAATTTAAGAGAAATATTTTGTATTGTTTGACTTATACACGAAACTTCAATAGTAAAATTAGACAAAAACATAGCTGAGATTTGAGATTTTACAGAAAAAATTAAAACAACATGAAAAATTGCACAAATCAAGCGGCGATGAAAGCCCCAAAATTGCTATTTATTTTGTATAGAAATGAGTGATGAATACAAAATCTGATTTATTTTCTGACCCAGGAATGGAAAAATGAGGCGAGAGTCCATGTTTCGGACATGATTGGCGAGAATTGTTCTAATTAATGCAATAGACCAGTACAGATCAGGAACAGGATTCTGAAGAATACGGTCGAAATTTTACCCAGGAGAAAGAATTTAACGGAATTGCATATAATTCCCGAAATAATTTAACACACAATTCACAAACCCTTAGCGCAGCTACGATATCTGAACATCCGGAAAACTTCTATACTAAGAACCATGCGAGCGAGGAGAGAAGAGAAAGGAGATAAGTGATGTCAGAAATTGCACTTAGAAATGTATGTAAGCAATTTGATTCGGAGCATTACGGTGTGAAGGATTTTAATCTTGATATACATGACAAGGAATTTGTGATCTTCGTAGGTCCGTCCGGATGCGGAAAATCCACAACTTTGCGGATTATTGCAGGCCTGGAGGAAATCACAGACGGTGAACTGTGGATTGACGGAGAACTTTCCAATTATCTGGAACCAAAGGAAAGAGAGATGTCAATGGTTTTTCAGAATTATGCTTTATATCCAAACATGACTGTTTATGGAAATATGGCATACGCCCTGAAGATCCGCAAAATGCCAAAAGATGAGATCGATAAAAAAGTCCACGAGGTGGCAAAGATCCTGGAGATCGAGCAGCTTCTTGACCGGAAACCGGCAGCTCTTTCCGGTGGTCAGAAACAGAGAGTTGCCATCGGAAGTGCCATTATCCGGAAGCCGAAAGCTTTCCTGATGGATGAGCCTCTTTCCAACCTGGATGCGAAACTCCGTGCACAGATGCGTGTGGAGCTTGTGAAATTACATAAACAGCTGGATACCACCATTATTTACGTAACACACGACCAGACAGAGGCCATGACTCTTGGGACTAAGATCGTGGTCATGAAAGACGGCCTGATCCAGCAGGTGGGTGCACCACAGAGTATTTATGACAATCCGGTAAATCTTTTTGTAGCAGGCTTCCTTGGTTCCCCGTCCATGAACTTTTTCCAGTGTACAGTGAAAGCAGAAGAAAACAACCGTACAGCCCTTCTTCTGGATGATGCAAAAACTGTGAAAAAAGTTTATCTGGATGGCACCAGAGGAAAACAGATCGCAGACAGATATAACGGCAGACACGTGATCCTGGGAATCCGTCCGGAAGATATCTACGAAATTGAAGAGGCGAAAAAACTCGGAATTGAAAATGACAGCGTAGATGTGGACGAACCTGTAGTAAACCGGGAAATGCTTGGAGCGGAAGTGATCCTCTATTTTGATGAGCAGGGCAAAACCCTGGCAGTCCGCCTGAATCCGGAGAACCAGACCAAGGTCGGCGAAAAAGTTTCCTTATATTTTGACATGGATAAAGCCCATGTGTTTGATCCGGAAACCGAAGAGAATCTTTTTTACAGGGAGGAAAAATAATCATGGGAAACAACAGCAAAAGTAAGATCACACCGTACTTATACCTGGTACCCTGTATGCTGATCTTCGGAATTTTCCTGTTTTATCCGTTTGTAAAAACAATCTATTTAAGTCTTTACAAAACAAACAAAATGGGACAGGCAAAACTGTACGTTGGCCTGGACAACTATAAGGAACTGCTTCAGTCCGCATCCTTTATCAACAGTCTGAAAGTGACACTGATCTTTGTTCTGATCGTGGTGATCGGCGGCATGCTTCTTGGCCTGATCGCTGCAGTACTCTGTAACAAAGCATTTCCGGGAATCCGGGTGTTCAGTACTTCCTATGCGCTTCCAATGGCCATCGCATCCAGCTCTGCGGCAATGATCTTCCAGATCATGCTTCATCCGGCAGTTGGTATTGTAAACAAGCTTCTGGGACTTGATATCAACTGGCTGAACGATCCAAACACCGCACTTTACTGTGTCGCGATCCTTACCGCCTGGTTAAATAGCGGAATCAATTTCCTGTATTTTTCCGCAGGTCTTGGAAACATTGACGAGACCATTTATGAGAGAGCTTCTGTAGATGGAGCCAGCAGTGTGCAGCAGTTTTTCAGCCTGACACTTCCAGGGCTTTCTCCGATCATGTTTTATACACTGGTAGTAAATATTATTCAGGCCTTCCAGTCTTTTGGACAGATCAAGATCCTCACAGAAGGCGGACCTAATGAATCCACCAATGTTATTGTCTATTCCATTTACAGGGACGCATTTTTCAACTACCGGTTCGGAAGTGCGGCAGCCCAGTCTGTAATCCTGTTTATAATCATTATGATCATCACACTGATCATGTTCCGTATTGAAAAGAAGGGAGTAAATTACTGATGAGTCAGATGGAAAATGTGGCAGTTCCCGCTGTGGGAAATCTGTCAAAAGAAGAACTTCTGAAGCTGAAAGAAGCCATGAATGCAAAAGCACTCACAAAGAGAAGAGCAAGAACCGCCCTTCGTGTGGCTGCCAATGTGGTGTTCGCGATTCTGATCCTGCTTCCTTTGCTTTATGCGATCAGTATTGCGCTGATGCCTTCCAATGAACTGTTTACAACAGAGTTGAATCTCTTTCCCAAAAATCCGACCTTTTCCAACTTTATCAATGCATTCCGTACCGTTCCGCTTCTCCGTTTCATTTTGAATTCCTTTATCATGGCGGGATGCATTACCATCGGACAGATCATTACCTGTTCTCTTGCTGCTTTTGCGTTTTCTTTCCTGGAATTCAAAGGAAAAGGTATTCTCTTCATGGTTGTGATGGCGACCATGATGGTTCCAGGAGAGGCAACGATCATTTCCAACTATCTGACCGTATCAAGCTGGGGCATGCTGGATACTTACCAGGTGCTGATCGTGCCTTATCTTACATCTGCAATGGGAATTTTCCTGTTCCGTCAGTTTTACATGACTTTCCCGATCTCACTGTATGAATCGGCAAAACTTGACGGCTGCAGCAATCTGAAGTTTATCGTAAAGATTCTGCTTCCGCTGACAAAATCCGCCATCGGAGCCATGGCAGTGTACACCTTCATCAATGCATGGAACATGTACATGTGGCCACTTCTTGTGACAGGTTCCAACAATATGCGAACCGTTCAGATCGGCATCAGCATGCTGGACAGCGTAGATTCCCAGTCCATCACCCTGATGATCGCAGGTGTTGTCATGATCATCATCCCGTCCATTTCCATCTTTATCATTGGACAGAAACAGCTGATCCGTGGAATGTTCTCCGGAGCAGTCAAAGGCTGATACCGGAGAGAACAATAAACCCGGAGCACTTTTTCCACAGGGGAAAAGATATTGCAGTGCTGCAAGGCCTGCAGTTCATCTTATATAGAAAGAAGAAAGAAAAAGAGAAAATTTTTCAAGAGGAGAAAAAAGTTATGAAGAAAAAAATCATCGCAGCATTTCTTACCGCAGCAATGACGATCGGGTCACTTTCCGGAGTGACTGTATTCGCCGCAGATGCCGGCACAGATGAAAACGTGGAGATGGCAGATGCTTCCGATGTAGACGGAACAACCATTACTTTCTGGCATTCCATGGGTGGTGTCAATGGCGAGGCGATTGATACACTGGTAAAAAAATTCAACGATGAGAACAAATATGGAATTACGGTAGATGCTCAGTATCAGGGCGAGTATGATGATTCCCTGAACAAACTGAAAAGTGCACAGATCGGAAACATGGGTGCGGATCTTGTACAGGTATATGAGATCGGAACAAGATTTATGATCGATTCCGGATGGATCGTTCCCATGCAGCAGATGGTAGACGCAGACAATTATGATGTATCTGAGATTGAGCCGAACCTGGCTGCTTACTACACTATCGACAATGAGCTTTATTCCATGCCGTTCAACTCATCCACACCGATCATGTATTACAATAAGGATATGTTTGACAAAGCAGGTATCACAGAAGTTCCGGACAGCCTGGAAGGAATCGGCGAGATCGGACAGGATCTTCTGGACAAAGGCGGCGCAGGTGAAGTAATGTCTCTTGGAATCTACGGATGGTTCTTCGAGCAGTTCATCGGAAAACAGGGCCTTGAATATGCAAACAACGGAAACGGAAGAAAAGACGCAGCTACTGCTGTAGCATTCGATGAGAACGGTGCTGCAAAGAACATCCTTACCGCATGGAAAGACCTTAACGACAAAGGTTTCGCACCGATCGTTGGAAAAGGCGGCGATGCAGGACTTGCAGATTTCTCCGCAGGAAAAGCAGCTATCACACTTGGTTCCACAGCTTCCCTGAAACAGATCCTTCAGGATGTAAACGGAAAATTTGAGGTTGGTACCGCATATTTCCCGAAGATCAAATCCAGCGACGAGGGTGGTGTTTCCATCGGTGGTGCATCTCTCTGGGCATTGAACAACAACGATCCGAAAAAACTTCGTGCAACATGGGAATTTGTAAAATTCCTTATTTCTCCGGAATCTCAGGCTTACTGGAACGCACAGACCGGATACTTCCCTGTAACTGTAAAAGCTCAGGACGAACAGGTATTCAAGGACAATGTTGAGAAATATCCACAGTTCCAGACAGCGATTGACCAGCTTCATGATTCTTCCGCAGACTATGTAGGTGCTCTGTTAAGCGTATTCCCGGAGGCGAGAGCTACTGTGGAATCCGAGATCGAGAGCATGCTCAACGGAAAAGAAGATGTGGATACAGCTGTGAAGAACATGGCAGATTCCATCAACAAATCCATCGAAGAGTATAATCTGGTGAATGAATAATCGCAAAAAGCGCGGAAATTGAAAAAGAAAAATAAATATTAACAGTCAAAAATCCCTGGAAAAATTCCGGGGATTTTTGCCATATTTACAGAGAAAAACGGTGCGAACGGAAAATATCAGAATAAAAATCAGAGGAATCTCTGGACGTAAGAGTATATATTGGCTATAATGGTATGGTTAATAACAACTCCTAAGGAAGGGAGAAAAAATCTGTGAACAGAAGTAAAAGAGAAGATTATAAAAGATTTGTGGTGTTTTGTCTGGCGAGTCTGATCATTATTGCGCAGACAGCAATCTTTGCTTATGTGTGGTATGATTTTTACAGCAGCCTGATCCTGAAACCATTCTGGAGAAAAGGTAACTGGGTGCTGATCCTGATCTATGCACTGATCTATCTGATGTTTGCCAAGCTTTACGGAGGATTGAAGGTAGGCTATCTGAAAAGGATCGACGTGTTTTATTCGCTGACTTTGGCAAGTATCTGTACCAATGTTGTAACGTATTTTCAGATCACTCTGATCAACCGCTGGTTCCTTGCAGCCGGTCCTATCATAGAAATGACGCTGGTCCAGATTGTATTAACCATCCTCTGGATCTGGGGAAGCCGCTTTATTTATTCCAGACTGTACGGAGCCAGAAGACTTCTGGTTATCTACGGTGACCGTGATCCCGGAGATGTCATCCACAAGATGAACACCCGAAAGGATAAATACGATATCAGCGGCAAGGTACACATCCGCGAAGGAGAAGAGAAGATCCACGCCATGATGGAAGATTATGAAGGCGTGATCATCTGGGATCTTCCGTCCCAGATCCGAAACAAGTATCTGAAATACTGTTTCTCTCATTCCATCCGCTGTTACATGAGCCCGAAGATTTCTGATATCATTCTGTTGGGAACGGACCGGATCCACCTGTTTGATACCCCGCTTCTGATGTGCAGAAACCAGGGACTTTCCATGGAGCAGCGCGCAGCGAAGAGACTTCTGGATATTGTTGTTTCCGGCCTTGGAATTATTGTATCTTCCCCGATCATGCTGATCATTGCCATTGCGGTGAAAGCCTATGATGGCGGCCCGGTATTTTATCTTCAGGATCGTCTCACTTATAGGGGAAAAGAGTTCCGTATCCGGAAATTCCGAAGCATGTGTGTGGATTCCGAGAAGAACGGAGCACGTCTTGCATCCAAACATGACTCCCGTATCACACCGGTGGGACATGTTCTCCGTAACCTGCATCTGGATGAACTTCCGCAGCTGTTTAATGTATTTGCGGGAGATATGTCTCTGGTAGGCCCACGCCCGGAACGAGATATGATCATGCAGGAATACGAGCAGGAGATCCCGGAATTCCATTACCGTCTTAAGGTAAAAGCAGGACTGACCGGTTATGCACAGGTCTATGGCAAATATAACACCACACCGTACGACAAGCTGAAACTGGACCTGTTCTATATTGAGAATTATTCATTCCTTCTGGACATCAAGCTTCTGTTTATGACTGTGAAGATCTTTTTCCAGAAAGAAGTATCCGAAGGTGTGGATGACGATCAGAAGAATGCCCTGAAAGATTCACAGGATAAATAGGAAATAATACGAAATCAAAAAGTGCGTGTCAGGCTGGTTCTGGCGCGCATTTTGTAAATAAAGAAAAGGGAGGTCGTTTTTATGGAAAAACCACTGGTTTCTGTGATCATGCCGGTTTATAACGGTGAGAAATATATTGGAAAAGCAATCGAGTCCGTGCTGGCACAGAACGTTCCAACAGAACTTCTTGTCATTGATGACTGCTCCACAGACAAAACAGAACTTACCGTAATGAAATATATGGACAGCGGAAATATCCGTTATATCCGAAATAAAGAAAATATGGGAGCCGCCCGTTCCAGAAACCGGGGAGTAAAAGCTTCAAAAGGAAAATACATTGCCTTTCTGGATGCGGATGACTGGTGGGAAAAGGGCAAGCTGGAAGCACAGGTAAAGACGATGGAGCTTACCGGATGTGATATCTGTTCTACCGGGAGAGAGCTGATGCAGCCGAATGGACACACCACAGGGAAATATATCCCGGTAAAAGAACGTATTACCTATCATGATCTTCTGAAACATAACAGCATTAACTGCTCGTCTGTGCTTCTTAAGAGAGAAGATGCCCTTGCGTTTCCGATGACTCACGATGACAGTCACGAAGACTATATTACCTGGCTGAAGATCCTTCGGAGAGGCGGTTTTGCAGTGGGGATCAATAAACCGTATCTGAAGTACCGGCTCAGCGAAGGGGGAAAATCCAGAAACAAACTGAAATCTGCCGCAATGACTTATCAGGTGTATCGTTATGTCGGATATGGACGTCTGAAAAGCCTGCTCTTTTTTATTTCCTATGCAGTTCACGGAGTATGGAAATACCGTTAAAAACAGGGATTACAGGGAAAAAAATATCGTCCTGTATAGTTTTGGAAATGGAGAATAATTGTGGCAAATATTAATTTTTTATTTCCAAATTCATAAAGGTATGTTATTATTTATTCATACTTTCATCAAAATTAAGTAAGAATCTCTGACCTGATGAAGGAACAGAGGAAATTATCAGTAAGAATATTACAAGGTGGAAACAAATGAAACAGAGAATGGAAAGTCAGGGGGTACCATATTCCTACCTGGTTGATAACATTAAAGTATTATTGATTTTTCTTGTTGTATTTAACCATCTGATCGCTTTTCAGCTGGTTAAAGTGGACGTTGTAGTGCGTTATGTATGGTATGCCATTACTATTTTTCATATGCCTGCATTTGTATTTATGTCCGGATATCTGTCCAAGAAGCCGCAGGATGTGCTGAGGAATGTGAAGAATCTTCTGATTCCTTATATTCTTGGATACAGCCTGAACTGGTATGCATATATCTGGCTCGGCAAGAGTATGGATTATGAGCTGCTTCGCCCGTCTGGCACGGTTATGTGGTATGTGCTGGCATTATTTGCATACAGACTGACTATTGAAGCACTGGGTAAGGTGCGTTTTATTGTGCCGATAAGTATTATTTTTGCGTTATGGGCAGGAACAAGACCGGAATTTACAACATATCTTTCTACTTCAAGGATTGTTGTATTTTTTCCTTTTTTTGTGGCAGGCTATCTGTGGAAGAGTGATTATACCAAGATTGTCCGTAAGTTCAAGGGAAAATGGGTTCTGGTGCCGATTTCGGGACTGCTTCTGTACGGAATCCCGAATTTTATGATCGCCAATGAAATGCCGGTTGATATCCTCAGAGGTAATCACTCTTATCAGGTATCGGGAATGGATGATGTCACTGGAATGCTGATCCGTCTTCTGATGTATCTGGTATCTTTTGTGCTGGTCCTTACTTTTCTGGCACTGATGCCGGACAGGAAGCTGCCGATCACCTTCGTGGGAAGAAATACCATGGGTATTTACTTCTTCCATTATCCGATCATGATCGTGTTAAATGGTCTGCTTCTTCTCAGCATCCCGCAGACATTGAATGTATGGGCACTGTTCGGAATTTCCTGGCTGTTTGTGCTGATTCTCGGAAGTGCGCCGGTTTCCTTCATTTACAATGGCATCCTGAAGCTTCTGACTTTTATCCTGTTTAAGAAAGAAAAACAGGTCCAGGATGAAGGACTGGAGGAAGAATACGACGAAGAAGACGACTATGAGATCATGCGTAAGAGAAAGAAAGCGATCGAAGAGCTGGCTGCAACACTGGAGGAAGAGACAGAGGATGCCGGAGATCCTCAGGAGTTTCAGGAGCTTCAGGATGCACTGGAAGAAGAGAATGACAGTGCGGAAGAGTTTTTTGATGAAGAAGATTTTTATGTGGAAGAGGACATGCTGACGGGAAAGAAAGATCAGAAAGAGCAGGACGTATAATGAAAAGAGTCATTACTTATGGTACTTTTGATCTGTTCCATCAGGGACATTATAATATTCTGAAGAGGGCAAGAGAGCTGGGAGATTATCTGATCGTGGGAGTCACCAGCGAGAGTTATGATATTGAACGCGGTAAGCTGAATGTTCAGGACAGCCTCCTGAAAAGGATTGAGAATGTCCGGAAAACAGGTTTTGCAGATGAGATCATTGTAGAGGAATATCAGGGACAGAAACTCAGCGAT
>OHMS01000274.1_pt1 | contig 25700 bp, 18 predicted proteins | sample 1569351 | NCBI WGS metagenome assembly OHMS01 (sample SAMEA3879571, study PRJEB24766) | human gut metagenome | biome: human-associated habitat; feature: feces | place: USA | collected 1985/1987 | reverse complement strand
ATTTTTTCATTATTTAATACATAGCTATCTTTTGTTTCAACTTCTTTTATGTAATAATCTCCTATTACTAAATCTTTTGATAAAGCTTCTCCATTTTCATCTGTTTCAAGTTTTTCAATACATTCATCTTCCTCATTTAGTATTTTAAACTTTACACCTGCTAGTCTTACCGAATTATCATCTTTGTCTTGTTTTATTATTTTTATTTTTCCTTTTTTCTTCTCATTTTCTATTTTCAGTTCTGCTGTTTCATTCCAATTAACAGTAACTGATTTGTCAACTCCTATACTATATTCTTGTTTTGTTTTTGTTTCTCTAACTATATAATTTCCCGTATTAACAGTTGTCGAAGCTTTTCCATTTGCATCTGTTACAACATGATCAATTATCTTTCCACTTGCATCAATAATATCAAATTCCACTCCCTCTAATTTTGTATTGTTGTCGTCTTGATCAACTTTTTCTATAGAAATAGTTCCTTTCTGACGATGGTTTGATACAGAAAACATATATACTTCATTATATCCTAAATTAATTTCGTATTTTTTCTCGTCTAATACATATCCTTCATTAGTTTCTATTTCTTCAACGATAACTTTTCCACTTGGCATATGGTCACAATGTACGTAACCATTTTGATTTGTTGTACATATTCTCTTTCTTCCATCTTCATATGTAATTTGAAACTTTACACCACTCATAGGTTCACCAGTATCGCTACTTACTTTCAATATTTGAATTTCGGATTGTTTCTCTGGTATCTTCAAAAGAATCTTACTTTTACCTTCTTCTATTCTATTAGAAAATATTACATAGTTTTGTTTTCCTTCAATTTTGCTTGCAACATAATATAGTACATCCAATTCTGATTTTATTGTATAATCCACTCTTGCTTCTGCACCTTCAACAATACTTTTCTTGGGTATCATTACTTTAAATGTCTCGCCTGGCAAGAATTCTGTTTTTGGATTACCATTTATATCTGCTGTAAATATATCATCATTAGCATAATCAATTTCATCTATTATAATTTTCGACTTTACATTTGCTTCTGTTACCTTATATTTTGCAGAATAATAGTTGTTCTCTTTATCTATAATAAAATTGTCTTCCTGAATTACCTCTGGATGTATTATTTCTTCCCTTTGTTCATTTGCAGCAATATTTACTAACTTATACTTAGAGTCTACTATAGTTAATAATTTATCTATAGATGGATATATCATTTTATCACTCTCCCTTATGTTATTAATATACTATTTATAATTTAATTATACAAGTTTTTCATATTTTTTTGACAAAAATTTTACATTAAGAAACTAACTTTCTAAGTCCCCTAAGAATCTCAACCATTGCCCAGGTATCCTGCTTACAGTATTCAACAAGTGCAGTTTGTTTTCTATATCTTTCTTCATCAGTCATATTATTATAATTAGCATACTCAACAAGTGCTTGAACACCATTTTGAACCTCCAAATCCTTATAACTTAAATTAGTAAAAAGAGGCAATGTCTTTTTAATAGAAAACGATCCACTCTGCAAAGAATTATAATAATTCATAGTCTCTAAATCTTTACCTTCAAACCCCATAGACTTATATAATTCCTTATTATTATCAATAATTTCAAGTAAATCTCTCCCAGCTTCTCTAATAGCAAGCAATTCTTTCTTATACTCTGGAAACATATTAGCAAGTTCCTTAAGTCTACCCTTTTCAAAAGTAACATTCTGAGCAAGCATACTTCCTCCAGTTTCAAGTATTGGTATCTTAGTAACCAAATCTCTTACCATATCTGATCTTTCATCATCAAGTGTCTTAGCAAGAAATACATAATTATCTTTCTCTTTATCACAAACTCCAGGTTCCCTTTCAATATGAAGTGAAAACTCAAAAGGACTCTGATAATAAGGATGCTCTCCTTTAAACCTTGGAATTGGACAAGGAAGTGTCTCAAAATCCAAGTGATATATTGGATACTCCAAACTAGAAAGACCCGCTTTAATCTTTTCTTTATTCACATAAACATAATTATTATCATAACAGTCTCTTTGTAGAATATGATTTTGACTAGAAAGCCACTCTACTGGCACATCATCAAGCTTTAAATATCCCTCATTAATCAAATCATACTTATCATACTTAGTACCATTTAAATCCTTAAAACTAACAAATCTTTTATAATTATAACTTGCATTCTTCTCTGGCACTTTCTTAAAACAAATAGGTTTAAACTTACACTCAGTATTCTTCTTAAGTGCACACGCCCTGCTAAGCTTACAAGGTTCACTTGACCCTTCAAAAATATACTTCTCCAGATTTTGTCTATAAGTATCTATAGTATATTGATACATCAAGGTTAAATCACTAACATCATAAAAATCAATAATAGTATTACCAAACATATCTGGTCTAAACTCTCTCTTCCCATTAACAGTATACCCATCATACTCATACTCATTATTAAGAACAGCCAAATAATAATTAACTTTCTTATTTATATTATTCTCTTTCATATAACCTTCAATAAAATATCTTTGAACAGCAATATCAAAAATATACTTACCTTCATCACTAAACCTATCCAAAAGCTTACTAACCTTTTGACCATAATTCTTAGATAGACCACTATCTTCTGCCAAATAATAAAACTCTCCCTTTTTTACAAACAAAGGAAACTTATCTTTCTCAATACTATAATCTAAAATCTTATATTTTCTACTAGTAGTAGCCTTAACCTCAATTATATTAATTTCACCATTAGACTCATTATAAATATCAACGAAACACAAATACTTAATGCCATTCAAACTAAAATCAAAACTCTCTTGTCTATAAGTATCAGCAGAATACACACTTTCCCCTTTAAATATTCTCTCTACTTCTTTACCAGCAGTTAATTCTACTTCCTTATAATAAGGCATCATAGCATTAAGTTGAATATCTATTTTCTCAAGCTTATCTACATCCCCATCTTCAGTCTCTTCAAACATAGAATTAACTAGTTCCTTAAACTCAGTCTTCTCCTCTTCCTTTAAGTATTCTTCCATAGTCATATCACTAGTTAACTTATCCTTATGAATCTCTTCTAAACTAGCATACCTCTTACACCTAGTATAATTTATAAAATCAGTCTTTGTAATTGCCATATCTTACTCCTCCTAATAATTATATCACACTTTTCTAATTATTGTATTTATCTCATCTATAAAAACACTTTCATTTCCTTCTTCTATAACAAGAAAACACTTAATTTTACATCTAGTCAAAGCTACATAAAATAATCTTCTTTCTTCTGCATATGGATAATCATCACTATAATCAAGTAAACTCTTAGTAAACTCATCATCTATAATTTTACTTGGAAACCCCATTTCACTATCCTTATTGTTAATAACAAACGTATAATCAGCCTGCAATCCCTTAGATTTATGTACAGTTAGAAATTCAATATTTAAATCAATTCTCTTATCATAAATAATACTTACACTTTTATTATAACTATCATACAAAACTGACAAATCATAATATCCCCTTAAAATATCTATATCTTTATTATATCTACCAAGCATATAAACTGTACTAAAATTAGGTAAACTATTAAGAGTGTTTATTACTTCATTATAACTTATTACCTGAATAGGATTTTCTGTGCTTTCAAATCCCTTAATATTCTTTCTAATCTGATTACTATTTTTCATCACAAAATTACCACTTATCTTTGCAAGTTTATCAGAAAATCTATAAGTATTTTCAATCCTACTAACATTAGTCTTACCCCAATATTTATCAAAATGAGTAATCAAACTAATATCACTTCCGCTAAACCTATATATACTTTGAAAGTCATCTCCTACACAAAAAAGATTATAATTCTTCTGCTTCCTAAGAGCCTTAAGTAAATTAAATCTGGCCTTAGAAATATCTTGGTACTCATCAACAATCACATAATCATAATTATGTACAAATAAATTTTTCTTAACCAAACGGGTTGCTTCATTTATCATATCATTAAAATCTACTACATTATTTTCTTTCAAAAACCTTTCATACTCCAAATAAAGAGGTCTAACTAAATAAGATGGAATCCCCTCATATAAATCATCTATATTATATTGATTACTCTTAATTAAATTTATAATAGTTTCAAAATAACTACTCACTTTAAAAAGTAAATTCTCATCCCTATTTAACATTTTCCAAATATCATTATAATTTACCCCCTTATAACTGATGCCAATCCTTTTTAATTCACTGTCTAATTTATAAATAACATCATCACTTTCACATATATAAATAATTTTTCCTATTCTCTTACGTTTCTTTTTAGAAAACCTAATATATCTATCATACTCATAAAGATAAAACTCACTACTAATATTATCATAATTATAAACAATACCATTAAAATATAAAAAATTACACATATCCTTCTCTTCTTTAAAATTCACTTTCTCCCCTTTTAAAGAAAATAAATTATCACTATTAGAATAAGCAAAATTAACAAGTTTAGAAAGATACTCATAATCATTAACTAATTTATTTAATGTACTAACTATAAATCCAGTAAGTCCTTCTGAATATATATTAATATTCTCTTTAACACTTTTCACTATAAGAAGACCTAATTTATGAAAAGTATAAGTGTCTACCCTTTTACCAATCTCTTTTTCAATTCTCTCCTTCATTTCGCTTGCAGACTTATTAGTAAAAGAAAGAACCAAAATATTAGAAGAATCTACTCCATTATTAACTAAATATTTAATTTTACCAACTATAGTTGTGGTATTACCCGTCCCAGCTCCAGCAATAACTAAATTATTTTCGTTTTCATTAATAATAGCTTTTATCTGGGCGTTATCAAGGATTCTTCCCTCGACTTCACCACAAAGCAAATTAAATTTACTAACCTGTTCACTTTCAAACTGTAAAAACTTCATATTCAAAAATCCCTTTCCACAGTTTGCACATCTTCCTAACTAAATATTATCCTAAAGTTATTTATAAGTCAAGAAAAAAAGCACCTAAGTGCTTACATAGTCGTAAATGACCTAACAATAGAAAGTATTAGAACAATCATAACACCAACACCAGTAGTACTTAGCATTACCATTGTTTTCTTTTCCATTTTTTCAAGTCTCTCTTTATATTTAGTTTCTCTACTCTTAGCTTGTAAATTAGAAATAGTTCTAGAAAAAACTATAAGTTGTTCTTGCTTTCTCTCTTGATCTCCAAGCCCTAATCTATAAAGAAGTCTCATCATTCTCATAGAATCTCTAACAGGATAATTAATAGCAAATTCCATATAAGGATCTATACTAGAATCACCTGCATTAATCTTACTTGTTAACTCTCTCAAGCCTTCCCTAAAAATTTGAGGTGCTGTATCTATACTCTTGCTCAAAGCAACAGGTACAGTATAATGTTGTATAAGTATCTCTAAGCTCTTCAAATAATATGGTAAAAGTAAGTCTATCTCATGTAAATGTTTTTTATAATAATTCTTTAAATTACTATAACCACTCTTAAAAACAAAGAACCCTACTCCAAAACATATAATTAAATTAACAAGAGATAACTTCTTAGCCATCATAAGCATTAAGAAAAATACTACTACTAAAATAAGAAGTGAATCTTTAACTCTCTTTTCAAATAACTTATTTGCATCAAGTCCATCACCATACTTAGCCTTAACAAGAAAATCATAATCATCTTCCTTAAGTAAATTAAATACTTTATTATTATCCTTAACAAACTGATTAACATCTATTAACTTATTAGAACTAAATATAATTATTAAAAGGACTGCAATAATTAAAATCTCCCACATCATTCTACACCCACATCCTCGTTATAATATTTTTCTCCACTAAGAAGGAAGTAAGTATTTATAATTATGATTAAATGTAATAAAATTCTTACATACCATAAACTAATTAATCCCATATAACTAGTTGAACCTAAAAGTATTTGTACTAAAGCAACTAAGAAATACAAAACTACACCAAACATTAAAAATCTTTTATGGAAATTTTGTCTATCCATTCTATCTCTATATACATTCTCAACAAGCATATCTATGTCTTGCATCATACTCTCAAGTGCTTCACCAGAATCTTTAGAACCTTCATTAGTTATCTGTAAAAACAATTGATGCATATTTCTAATAACATAATAGTCATATTTACTATTCATATAATCAATCGCACTATCTATAGTTGAACTATTATATGCAATACTAATCATTTGCTTAACATCACTTAAAACTGGATCTTCCAAAACTCCACTATCTCTAACACCCTCTAAGCTTTTAACAAATGACTGAGTAGTATTAAACTCCATAATAACGTTAGTAGCATATACTTGAATTTGTTCAAATATAAACTCACTATATACTCTCTTACATCTTAAATAAGCTAAGTAAGGTATAAACATAACAGCTATAACAGCATAAATAATTGAAACTATAATATTATAAAAATATAAATACGATATTATAGCAGCACCACCAGCAAGTAAGACTACTTGAATTGTATACTGTTTAACTGTGTACTCTTGTCCAAGTTCTTTAGTTTTCTCCCTAACTATCTTAAATGAATAAGGAGCATATTTATTATAAACATCTGCTACACTTCTAGAGACATATTTATAAAACTTTTCACCAGTACTTCTTCTATACAAAACAACAAAAAGTGCAAGTAATAAAACAATTAAAATCTCTAAGTACATAATAGCCTCCTATTAAAATATTTCTATATCTTCTTTTTTTGCCTCTAATAATTCTTCACTTGCTTTCACAAATGTCTCTCTTGGTAAATAAATACCTTGTGCATCTAAGTAATCTAATAGTTTACTACTTGGATTATGATAAACTTCAGTACCATCCATATTCTTCTTATATAGAATATTACACTTAGCTTCATTATCATCACTTACATAAAACTCACACACTTCAACAATCTCTCTTTGGAATCTTCCATACTTCTTACTCATATATCCTTTAACGTGTACACCTAAATGTATATATCTATGTATAGTTTTTAAGAATTGATCCACATCCAAATTAGTTTCAAGAAGACTATACAAACGCATTGGAATACCACTTGCTTTATCTGAGTGTATAGTTGACAAAATATTATGTCCACTACTAATCGAGTTTCTAACAGCAGTAACCGCCTCAGCACTTCTTACCTCCGACAAAAGTATCCATCTAGGATTCTGTCTCATACAAGTAACAAGCACATCACTATAACTGGCAATATTATTAGTCTTCATAGCAACAATATCTCTATGAGGAAATATTCTATCTAAGTGAAGTTCTAGTGTATCCTCTATAGTAATTATCTTTTCATTCTCTTTAGTATGACTTGCCAAATACTTTACAAGTTCAGTTTTACCACTACCAGTTTCACCACTAACTATAATATTGCAGTGACCCTCTACACATTTAAACAGAAAATCATGCATAGGCAAACTTACATAATTTTCACGCAATAACTTTTCTTTATTTAATCTTATTTTAGCTGGTGTTTTACGAATAACACAAGCTATACCATTTGTAGCAATAGAATCGTGAACGAAGTTTAAACGAAGTTCAGCACTTTCAGCATCCAAAAATGGACTAGCCATATTAAATGTCTTCCCCATAACATTTGAACACTGAAATGCTATTTTCTCCATTAAATCATTATTAACTTCAGGTCTCTCTACTTTAACTACACCTTTGCTTAAACTCTTAAGCCAAATTTGTCCACCGTTAGAATATGAAATATCAGTGATATCATCATCTTCTAAGAAATCTTTAAGTGGTCCAAAATCAATTTGATCAAATATAGTACTATTCATATCCTAACTCCTCTTATTCTTTATTATTAGTTAATTTTCTATCTTACCAACTTCATTATTTGACTGTTCAGGTAAAATTACTGTCTGACTTAAAATATAATCTTGAATATATTCACTACTTACTTTAGTAGCCTCAGGATTCTCTGTATAAGCCTTATTTCTTGGTACAGGTATAATTTCACCACTTAAATAACTTGCTTTTCTTAATAATAAATGTAAGTTTTCAGGAACAGCAAATATAAGTGAATTTGGTTGTTTAAGTTCTGCACTATTTTCAAAAACGTGATTACCATCAGCATCTTTTACTGCAAGTACTTCTATACTAGAAATTAACTTTCCTAAAAGTAATTTACCAGTATCATCAAAAGTTGAATAATACAAATCAATATAATTACCAGGGAATATAGAATTACCATAAGTAGTATCAGTATCAACTTTTAAACTAACAACTGTATATCCATCAGGAATATTTTCCCAAGCTGAATCAGGCATCTCTTTCCAAGTAACTAAAGTACTTCTAAAAAATGGACTACCAGCAGGAATCATAGTATTATAATTAGCATACATTCCTACAATCTCACTTTGAACTCTCACTAAATTATCTGATGACATACCTCCAGGTATCTCTTTCCATTCAACCATATCTTCTGTAATCAACGTTCTAGGTTGAATATCAACTTTAGCAACAGGCACCCTTACTGGATTAGTTTGTTGTTTAATTCTATAAGTATATCCAAAATATATAACTAAAACAGCTATAATCACACACAAAATAGTAACAGTATTTTTATTACCAAAAAATTTTTTTAATGTTAAACCAATATTTTTCATTCTTCCTCCTCTATTCTATATACCATTATACAAAAAAACACTTATAAAATCAATTATAAGTGTTATAAATTTATCATTTTTTTCTTAGTCCAATAAAACAATTTTGACTAGAATTTATGTTTTCAACTAATACTTTATTACCGTTAATACTTATTTTTGCATCCCCAGTACAATAAAGTTCTGACGGGTTAGTCAAAGTATAGCCATCATTTGCTGTTAAAATAAAAATATAGCTACCATTTGCAGGGACAGAAATATTACCACTCGGCTTTACAGTACCATTAGCATTACTTAAAGAAACAGTATAAGGTAGCTTATTCAAAGTAAGTGTGCAAGACGTTTTTCCCTTTACAGAACCAACAGTAATAGTACCTTTTTTAGAATTACTAATATTTATATCAATTCTTGTTGTAACATCAGACCTATCACACTTAACAGTCGCACCTTCCAAAGTATAACCACTTTTAGCAGTCACATCAAATGAAATCGCTCCATTATAACTAGCGTTCTTTCTACCACCAGTAACACTAGCTGCATTAGAAGTTAATGTTACTGAATACTTACTACTTCCACCACCATACTTAGTCTCAAGAATACCACTCATAACAGTCAAAATATCAAAATTAACAGTAGAATCAGTAGTAACACTATAATCCTTAGTAGAAGTAGAAACCTTAACAGTAGCTTTAGGTGGATCTTCATAAATATCATAAAACTCTAAAGTATAATTCTTACTATTCTTAACACTATCAGCAAATCTTCTAGTAAAATTTTCTACAAATTTACTTTCAATAATCCTAATATCGCCAGTATCCATATAAACTCCATAATCTATACTATCCACCATAGCCGCTTCCATGACTTCTTTAGTAAGGTAAAAATCTTCCTCATCAGTAGTTGTAACATCTTGAATAAGCATCATAATAACTATTACAAATAGTCCTAAAACAATAAACAAATACGCCCAAAAAGATTCCTTCACTTATTTTCACCTCACTTATTTATATAATAGAATAAACTATCACTCTTTATAGAACTATCTTTTGAATAAAGATTTCTATAATTACTACTACCCATAATATTCTTAAGATCTTTATCTAAGAAACTACTATAACATATCAAATTATTATCACACTTATAAATAGAATTATCTAAGTATGTTGTCTTATCATTATAACTACGTATTTTTTTCATAATAGTCGGAGTAAGTTTTACTACATACTGTGGTTTCTTATCAATTATAAGATTATCTCCACTAGATTGAATTTCTTTAACAACCTGAACAGCTTTAGCTGTAGTCCAGTTTTCTCCAATATTTCTTGTATTAACATTTATAGTTCCACCAACGGTAGGACTATATGAAGAATGCGGAAATACATCATTCAAACTAATAGGTCTATAATAAACTCCCATTCCAACTTGACCATCTACATTCTTACTACAATCAGTTCCATCTAAACACTTACAAGTATGATCATCATAATTATCATCACAATCATATATAGTAAGTTCATTTACAACATCATACGAACAAGTATAATTTCCATTAGCCATTTTTCTTGTACTCTTTGGATCGCCCAAATCACTATAAGTTACCTTAATACCATAATTACCTGATCTTCTCACATAACTTACTGGATATAAATGTTTATCATTATCTTTATCATTATCTTTAAGTAAAAGCCAAAATCCAGTGTTAGACTTTTTAGTACTTACTAATCCAGTAAATGCTTGAACATAAAATTTATTAGATTGGTAATGTTGAGTTTCACGTTCCACTTCTATATTAGCAAGTCTATTTTGTGGAATATTAACTCCTGTGTTACTGCAAATTGCAGAAGTTTCACTACCACTACAATCCCAATAAGTTAAAGTAACATTATTACTAGAACCTGAAAGATTACTTAAATTTCCATTACAATCCTTACCACAGAAACTACTCCAAGCAGAACTATTAGCATAAGTCCTTTTAACAACTTCATTACTTGTAGAGTCATTTTTGATATTAATATCATAACCTTGATCATATTCAAAATTCTCTGCATAATCAATATTTATAGTATTCTTAGGATTATAATCCATAACTTTATTATAAGCATCAGACCTCTCTACAAAATTACAACTATTAATTTGATTTATTAATTTTTGTCTATTTCCCAATGCTTGTTCATAACTACTCTTATGAGAAGAATAATTACTTGGTATATTGTCATTACCACCATTTGAAGTACTATCATTGCATCCGCTACAAGAACAACTACAAGTTATACTACAATCACTCTTTGAATCCCCTGACACATTTATAGTTACAGGACTGCCATCATCATTTGTTTTATTATAATACGCTTTGTACCAAGTATAGTAAGTACAAGATTTTGTTCTTTCTGCGCAACCATTACCTGAAATACAATGTGTACAGTCCACAGTTATTGTTTTATTCTGACGTTTTGCAGGATCAAAAACTTCTTTAGTATCATAAGCATGTTTAGTAGTACAACAACTATCTGATGAACAAGCACTACAAGTTTTACTCTCAGTAATAGGACCCGTTAAATGATTATTTTGAGCTTCATATTTTTTATAATCATTCCAAGTCGATAAAACTTTTTCATTTGCTTCTTTATAGGCTTTTTCCCATTTATCATAATCGATTATTGATGAACACTGCCTAGTAGACAATATAACTGTACTTAAATATTGTTTATTAGTTTTATAACTCTCTACATTATGATTAAAATATCTTCCCGCGATTGCTGTTTCTTTATCCATAAAAGTAAATTTTAAACTCTCTCTACAATAAACAGTACAATAATCATTACCATAATCCTTTTTATAAGAATTTTTAACACTAGATATACTATTCATAATAGTACACATAGTAGGATCGCTTATAGTACCACTTGTTCCATCATCTTCACAGTCCTTAGGCATATTATATTCTATCTTAGTATTAGGACAAGTAGTAGCACATTCCTTAGCATAGGTCTCTTCATCAACTTCTCTACCATCTTTGCCATAATATTTTCCATTTTCATACCTACAAACATTTGGAGTTGGATTATCAGGACAAATACTTACATCAACATATGTTTCGCCACTTGTATCATACACTACCATTTGTTGATTACCAACGTTTTGAGATGCAGTATATAAATAAACACTCGAAATAGCCTTAGAGTCTATTTTGTCATAAAAAATTCTTATTTTATTTTTACAATTAGTAACTTGACTAGAATCAAGATTAAACGTTACAGTCATACAAGTTTTACTGCTAGAATTACTACACTCAGCCGCACTATAATTAACGTTATATCCATTATAAGTAACATTGCTTATTGTTGATATTCCATCAAAATTTGTTTCGATATTTAAAGTCACTTGACTACCATCATAACTTTTTGACACAACTTTAGCACTTGGAGCCCATATTTCAAAACCATTCATAACAGATTTAAATATTTCTACTCCTTCTCGGAAAGAGCCATTAGTATTATCTCTGTCATATAATATTCCAGTTTTTGTTGCTACACTTTCAATATCATCGACAGTACCATCCATTATTTTCTTAGCAGTTTTAGCATATATATCGGCAGCATATGTAGATTTTTCAGAACTATCCCACCAACCTCCACCTTGATTATAAGCACCAGCAATAAGCCTTAATGCTGTTAATTTAGCGAGATAATCAGAGTTTGAATAATTAGCAAAAACAGAAGCTAAAGCACAATAATAACTATTATTACTCGTCTTACAATCAGAAACATTATATTCCTCAGATTTTACATAAGTTTGCTCAGAAAAAGCACGTCCAGGGTTAACACAAAAAGCATCACTACCATTATCGGTTTTATAAGCGTTTTGAATCAAGTTTTTTTCTTCTACTTTTCTACTACCACTTTGAGTGCACAATAATCTTGTATAATTAGACTGCAAATTAGAGTTTGAAGCTTTTGTACTAGACCAATATCCACAAGCCTCAAGTCCAATCTTTTGCTTATTATCACATCCTGTACTACGTGGTGGTTTATAATAATTCCAATATTGTCTTGTGGAACCATCACAAAAATAACCACTTGGAGTTTTTGTGCCACTTATAACCCAAGTACTTTTATCCCATATATATTTTGAATATAAAGAATTTACACTACCATTACTTTTTATAACATAATTATCCTCAAGAGCAAATAAATTTACTGGAACTAAACATATAAATAAAAAGCATATTAAACTAAATAATCTTTTAAACATATTGTTTTTTCCTCCTTTTTAATAAAATAATTCTGACAATATATATAATAGAAATCAAAATAACTGGAATTAAAACAAAAGGCAAATATTTAAGTACATAATCCCAAAAAGTTAAATTAGAATTATCAATTTTCGCGATTTCTTCAGTTACTTGTTTATTAAACTCATCTAATGTCATTTCACCAACGTTGTAAAAAGGATGACAAAGTTTTACATCTTCATAGTGACCAACACACAAATCACTTGTAACATAATGATTATACTTTGGAGTGGTTACTTTTATAGTCCTTAAAACTGTATTCTTACAAGAAGCATCATTTGTATAAACTCTTATTTCATAATTGATTTTTCTAGCTACTGTCTTACTATCTATAAACACAAGTCCCTCGTTAGAATCACTATAAGTATAAGTATCTTCATCTGAGTTATAACTATTTCTAACCTTAAGATACATATCCTCTGATATCTTATCTATCATTATTCTATTTACAGTTTGATCTGTATTATAAATGTTAAATACTGAATACTCTATTTTATTAGCCACATCTTCATAATCTGTACAATCAGCATTAACTACATTTACACTTACAAAACTTAAAAATATAAAAAATAATATTTTTTTCATATACGCCTCCACTACTTTACACCAATAATTATAGCAAAAAAAAACACGTTTGTATACTACAAACCGTGTTTAACTTTCCTATAAATTGCACTGTAAACTTTATATGTAATTAATGAAGAAACTATAACTAATGAAATTTCTATAACATAATATTTATAAACAAAATCAAGTGCTTTTTCCCAAAAAGTTTTTTCTGGAGTTATTATATTATCATCGTTATCATCTGGAACATCTATATTAGACTTATTAGCATTACTTATAATACTATTAAAAGTATCTTCATCAACCTTATAATTTAAAAACTCTCTATTACAAACATTAAGGCTTTCATATCCAATACAACTATTAGACCCATAAAAAGGATTAACATATGGAACCCTAACAGTAATAATCCTAAGCTCTAAACCACCACAATAACTTTGAAGTGTTCCTGAAATTTTAACCTTTAACTCAGTACCTTCAGCTAAATTGTTGATAACTGACTTATTATCCACTTTATCAATTAGATCTAAATCCAAATAAGCCTCTAACTCATCAGTTAAATTAATAATACTCACATCAAATGTACCATTACCCTTATAATCATAAGTAGTATCAACATACATAGCTAATGTATTTAAATCCTTCTTTCTAGTATAATCACACTCTTGAGTTTCAGCATTAAGTGTTGTAGTAAGAAAAAATACACTAAACAAAACTAATAATCTCTTCATATAGACCACCTTTATTCTAAAAAAATTATATCAAATTTAATTTATTAAGTAAATAGAAGTGCTAAAAAAGCACTCCTATAATGATTCAATTTCCTCTATATCATCACTTACATCAAACGAAGTAAGTAATTTAATCTTAGTCATCTTAAAGTTATTAACAAGATATCCAAAGTCATCAGAAATTTCTTCTCTATCCTCACTAGTAACTCTAGAAATTCTAAACAATGACTGATCAGTAACTCCACTACCTATCCAAATACCACGTCCTAAATCAGTACCAGACTTAAACCATTCATCTAAAGAATAAGATTTCATACTACTTGGATTTTCTACAAACACAAATATAATTGAAGTAAACTTATTATTCTTACTAAGCATAGATGTAAATTCTTTTTTAGTTTCATCACTCAACTTACTAATAAATGAATAGAAACCATAAATAATAACAAAATTCTTCTTATAACCTTTAAGTAAATCTTCATTAAAATTGTTTTTTTCACCTATTTCATAAATTTTACCAACGTGTTCACTTAACTTAGTAACAATTTCACTAAACTTATTATTAAATACTCTTCCTTTAAACTCACCATCATTAAATTCTTTCTCAGTAGTATTTATAATAGTCAAATTAAACTGTTTAGTATAAATCACTTCTTTACCAAGTGCATTTATAAACTTATATGCACTCTCTACATCATTAGAAGAAATTAAGTTAATAGGATTCTTTGAATAATTATACTTAAGAACCTCTAATGTATTTTTACTTATACCCACTACCATATTAGGCCCATTAAACTCTTCTGTTCTAATACTCTCAAAATCAACAACAGCAGGTAAAACAGGTATCCTCTTTGCTTTATAATTAGGATACTTACTTACTAATTCATTCATATATTTAATAATATACTCAGTAAAGTTTTCATCTGTAACCTTAGCAGTTTGAAATTCATAAATATTATCTCTCTTAAATAGTCCTCTACCCTTAATCTTAGCAGGTACTTTTCCTCTAGTAGACCCAAGTATATTAGCATAATCAGAAGGATTATTTTGTTGAAGAGCATATATAAGAGCAAAATTATTTTTAGTTTTCATTCTAACACTACTATCATTACTAGCAGTAATCACAAAATAAATACCATACTTATAAGCCTCTCTAGAAAGTTGACTAAGTACATCAATTTTATCTTCAAAATTCTCATTAAATGATTCATAGTTATTAATAATAACAACTATATTAGGCATCTTTTTATTATTAGACTCTATATATTTTTGATAAGAACCACCATACTCAGAAAACAAATTTTTTCTGCTTACAAGTTCATTATTAAGCATCTTAAACAAATTATTAACTTTATCTGTATCACTTACAAATGCAACATCGCCAACATAAGGTGACTTATTAAATATCTTAAGTGATTCAGAACCAAAATCAAGTACATAGAAATTAACTTCTTCTGGAGTATAAGTACACATAGATGAATAAAGTAAACTTGATATAAAGTCTTCCTTACCAGAACCAGTTATACCATAAACAATAGCATTACCAATCTTAGAAAAAGGTATTGTAAGCTTAAATTGATTTTGATTTTCAGGATCATCATATTCACCAATAATAGGATCTAAATAAAAATCTTTCTTTTCATAATTATATTTAACTTTCAAATTATCAATAAATATATTTGCAGGTATCTTATCAAGCCAAAGTTTTCTTACTTTTACATTTTCATTCTTAGCAACATCACATAAATAAGTAACTATATTAGGAAGTTCTTCTCCCAATGATTCAGCAGTTTGAACCACTTCAGCTTCTTTAGTTGTAGTAACAAAACCAATATTATTTATTTCATTTACAGTAGTATCAACATCTTTTTTAAATGTATTACTTGGAATATATTGACCTCCAGACCAAGAAGATTGACCTAAAGTAAATACTTCATTAGTACCAACTTGTAAATAAAATCTACCTCTCTTTTTCAAATATGCTGCATCAGGTCTCTTAAGCATTTCATTACTATCAGAAGTATCTTGAACCATCAAACAAACTCTGAATCTTGTATTTGACCAAATTTGTGAATCAACTACTCCACCTGGCTTTTGTGTAGCAAGAATACTATGTATACCTAAAGAACGTCCTACACGCGCTACACTAATCAAACTATCCATAAAATCAGGCTGTTGCTCTTTTAACTCAGCAAACTCATCACTAATAATAAACAAATGACTAACAGGCTCCATATCTTTAAGTCTACCCTCACGCCATAATCTTTGATACTTATATATATCCATAGTACTCTCATTAGCAACTCTCTTAGCTTCATTAAACAGTTTTTGTCTTCTCTTAACTTCACTCTCAATAGATGCTAAACTTCTATTAAGCTCATTACCATCTAAGTTAGTAATAACCCCAACTAAATGAGGTAAATAATATCTATCATTAGCAAATGAACCAGTAAGTGATCCACCTTTATAGTCTATCAAAATAAATTGTACTTCATAAGGATGATAATTAATAGCCAAAGAAAGAATATAAGAAATGATAAATTCAGACTTACCACTACCAGTAGTACCAGCAACAAGCCCGTGTGGACCGTGATACTTCTCGTGTAAATCTAGAGTAATAACTTCTCCACTCTTACCAATACCAACAGGAGCTTGAAGTGACAAAATCGGATTACTTCTCTTCCATCTCTCCTTTGAATTTAACTGCTCTACCTTACCAACTTGATACATCTCTAAAAAATGATAAACATCAGGTAAATTATTCTGAGCTTCACTCTTAATATCAATGGGAATATTAGATAACTCCTTCGCACAATTATAAATCTCATCTGTACTAGAAAAATCTATAGTAAACTTTTGATTAGAATTATTAATAACACTACTAAAAATATTACACTCATTTCTACTTACATTAATAAAATTCTTACACTCATTTGGAAGAGCAGAAAGTTTATCAGCTAAAATTATAATACTAAAACCATAATTTTCATTACTAGACATAACATTCTTAATAAAATCATAAGAATCAATTGACTTAATCGCATCAGTAATAATCACATAATGTGGAGTAAACTTACCAGTTCCATCTCCCTTAACTTTTCTTCTTTCATTAAATATCTTCTCTAAATTATAAACAATTTCTCTATAATCATCATTAGAAGAACCAAAAAATCTAAAACTCTTATCATTACTCCAACTATGTGGAAGAGGTTTCATATATTCCCAATCTTTTTCATTATCAATAGAAGTAAAAGTTACAGTTTTAACTTCATCATAACTATAATTAGCCATAATCTGTAAAAGCAATCTATCTGCAAACTCTTTAGTAATAGTCGCATCTCCCACTATACCAGTTGTAACATTATTATAAAATGAAAAATTAATAGGAACATCTTTAAGTATTCTCTCTGTCTTACCTAAACTATGCGCTATATCTAAAAGATTATCTTCACTTAATGTAAAATGTTCTTCTGGATACTTAATCTCTATCTGCATAGGTAAATCCCCACGCCCAATTGGTAAATTTAAAAAATCTTCATCATTTAGTCTCTTTTGCCAAAGTTTAACATTATGCCCTCTTATAACATTTTGACAATCAGTAACAGAAAAATTATTACTTAAAAGTGTAGTTCTCTGTTTATCTAATTCTCTATTTATCTCTTCTTCTTTTTTATCTATATAATTTTTATATAATTTTTGTCTCTTTTTTTCATACATCTTATCAGCATATTTTTGATAAGCTCTAGTCAAAAGAGGCCACAATAATGCACTAGCAAGCATCGCCCCACACATAACAAGTGAAGTAACTGAACTAGAAGCACTCTTCTCACCTTTAGATATAGATGATAAATTACTCATAAGCATAACAACAGAAGTCATAGCCATTGTAATCATCGGCCCAATAGTAAGTGCAACCGGTGTCTTATCCTCTTCCTTTTTAGAAGGAGGTGTATCAATATTCAAAACAAACTTATTAACAACTTCATAAAAATGAGGTGTCCTATAAAAATAATTCTCTTCATTATATTGATTATCTAAAGTAAGCTCAGTATGATCATCAACAAAATCACTCTTAACAGGTACTACATTTACAAAAGAAGCACTAAACTGAACTAAATTATTCGGATTATTAACAAGTAAATAATCAAGTCCATCTTTTCTCATCAAAATTATCTTAAGACCAAAAGTAAAAATAACATCTCCATACTCAAGTCTCTTACTAGTTAAAACTCTCTTTTGATTAACATAAACAGAAGCTTTCTCATTAACATCAAGATAAAAATACTTATCTTTCTTCTTAATAGTAAAAGCATTCTCTGAAAAACCATTTAATGTAAAAACGACATCAGCGTCACTACTACTTCCTACTTTAACTTCTTGATCACTCTTAATGCCAAGTTCCTTATAAGTAGTATCGTAAACAGGACTCGCATATAAATAATACTTCTCATTCTTATAATTATTTTGTATCAACTTAAAATTATAATTACTCACATCTGAATAAGGTACCATTACATTATTAGAATCCACCACAAAAGCATCCTGATTACTAACAAGTCTCCATTTACCTTCATACTCTTCTACAGAAAGCAAGTTGAGCTTTTTACCATTTTCAAAATCAGTAATCCAATAACTACCTGATACTTTTTCAGGTAATATAAATACACTAAGTTTATTTTTCTTAATTAAAGTTAACTGCATACTATCACTCCCTAATAAAGTATCAATTTACTTCCATTCTTAATAGAATTAAAAGCATACTGTCTTTCATCCAACTTCTCTCCAGTAAGTTTATCATACAAAAATTTACACCCATCATTAACAAAAGCACCTTCAGTACTTTCTTCAACAATACTTATAATTAAATTCTTAATAACACCTACTCTTTTTACAAGGGGAATGTAAATATCAAATTCTTTTTCAATAAGTGGAACGTAAACCAAAACTAAAATCTTATCTTTCATTTGTCACCTCAAAACAATAAACTTAAGCACTACAAAAACTACTAATGCAGTGGCAAGTATACCTATGCTAGTAAAAATAATAATTTTCTTATTATCACCACTTTTACTATTACTTTCCTCTTTTTTAACAGAATCAACGTGTTTATAAACATCATTACTAATATTATTTAAACTTAACTTACTTCCACAATTAATACAAATTTGATCACCCGGATTGGTTTCAAAACCACATTTATCACACTTCACTTACTATCACCCTTTTACTATAACAATAATAACATAAAAAGATGTTAGTGACAAGAAAAAAGACTCCTAAGAGTCAAAATAAATTATTACATAAACATTAAAAACATAATAATTGTCACTACTATAATGGAAATTGTTGTCCAAATTATTTTATTACTTCTATACTTTTTAATTTTATTATCAAACACAAAATTCTCTTTTTTAGAAATATTATTCATAAATTCATAATCCATTTTACTTTTAACATCATTTGATAAAGTTAAAAGTGATTTAGATGTACCCTACTTCTAGCAACAACAGAAAGTGTCTTTTCATTTTCCTTAAGAACTATTTCTTTTCTAAGACCAATTTCATACATACAATATTTTTTATCCTTTAAATCTATTTCTTATCTATAATCAAAAATAGAATCACCATATTTTATAGTTGTCGCAATTTCTTCTTTCCCTTTATACTTAAGTGGAATATATCCTTTTGTCTTTTTTTATCTTTACCCTAGAAACAAGATTCACTTCCATATTTTCTACCGCCAAATGGTATATTAATCACATTTGATGACTTTAAATCAAAATCATACTCACGTATTACTTTATCATTTTTATCAGATAAAGTAACCATTTGTTTAACTGTCTGCCAGCTAGAATTTTTATACTTAATATTAACTTTACAAATCATAAATTTCCCTCCTACTCTAAAAATATTATGCCACATAGCACTTGAAAAATACACGTATTATATGTTATACTTTACACATAATAGTGAGGTAACAATATGATAGAGAATAAAGATAAATATTTGCCAATTGGCTCAGTTGTGATATTAAAAGGAGCCAAAAGAAAATTAATGATCACAGGTTATATACAAATTGATTTAAAAAAACTAGACAAAGTATATGATTATAGTGGTTGTTTATTTCCTGAAGGTATAATAAATACAGATAAAAGTCTACTTTTTAATCACGATCAAATAGAAAAAATTTTTTTCGTTGGTTATATGAATGAAGAAGAAAAAGAATTTGAACAAAAGCTTAAAGAAACTGTAACTGAAGAAAATATAAAAAGAATGATAGAAAATGTTAAAAAACAAGTATCAGGTGAATCACTATGAGTGAAGTAAAAGAATACTTACCCATTGGTTCAGTTGTATTACTTAAAGATGCGCAAAAAAAAGTTATGATAACTGGTTATACTCCAATAGATATGGAAACTAAAAACAAAATATATGAATATCTAGGATGTGTATTTCCTGAAGGAATAATTAAAAGTGACGAAAATATTTTATTTGATACAAAAGATATAGATAAAATATTTTTTAAAGGTTTTGTAAATGAGGAACAAGAGAACTTTATAACAGAAGTAAAAGAAATACTTGAAAATGAAGAAAAGAAAAAACAGATATTAAACGAAATTAAATAAATTTAGAAGGGAGTAACAATGAGAATAGTACTTAATACAGATACATTAAAAAAAGATGTTGAAGAATTAAAAAAAATAAAAACGTGCTATTCTACAGGAGGTAGTTCCTTTTTAAGTAGTTCAAATAATCCAATACTTTTGGCTAATTATATAAAAAATATAAGACAAATATATAACGATATAACTTGGAACATTAATGAACTTACAGAATATCTAAGTGATTACATTTCTGATATGGAAGCCTTAGATAACAAAATGAATGGTTCAAGCGGAAGTATAAAAGCATCTAACGGTAATTCTCTAGCTAATGCTTATAAAAACATAATTGAACAATTACAAATAGAAGATACAGAAATACTAGGTATTAACAAATACACACCAGGTGAAAACGATTTACAAATAGTAGACCCAGAATATGTTGATGTTAATTTGCCAGCCACACTTGCCATATGTGGTTTGTCGTTTTTAGAAGGACTTGCTAATGTCGGCGAAAATATAATGGATGGAGGAGCTATGCTAATCGCAGGTGGTGCTAGTCTTCTTGGTTATGATGATGTTGCTAATGACATTGGTGAATTTGTAAAAAGAGACATATCAAAAGAATTATACTATAATGTTGTAAGTGAAACTGGTCTTGATGAATATGCAGATCCAGACAGCACAGCTGCACAAATATTCTCAACTGCAGGTAACATAGTTGGTATGGTAGGAATAAGCATTGCAACCGGTGGATTAGTATCCTCAACTTTTGGCGCAGGCACTACAGCTGCTAAAGTTGCTGGTGGAATTGCAAACGGACTAATTGGTGCAAGTGTTGACGCAGGTAGTGAAGCCGAAGCCGCACTTCAAAGAGGCGCAACTATAGAAGAAGCAGAACTAGTTGGTCTAGAAGCAGCAGGCTACGGTTTTGCTAAAGGTGCTGTGACAGGTAGACTTGACCAAGCAGCAAGAAGTGGTGTCGGTTTAGGAAAAATAACTAAATATGCTTTTGCATCATTTGCTGTAGGTGCTTCAGAACCTTTAGTAAACGAAATGGCTCATACTGTAATATATGATCACGACGACTCAAAATCACTTGTAGAAAACTTTACTGAAAATGCTAAAGAATACAACTTACCTTTCCAAATGTTAATGGCTGGAGGAATGGCTTCACTTGGCACTATTGGAAATGGCATAAGTGCTAATCGCTCTATTAAAAGCACTTTAAAAACAATGGATGTAGAAAAAGTAGATACTAAAAATCTAAAACAATTAGATAAAATAGAAATAAAACAAAAAAGTACTGAATTAAATAAACTAATTGCTCAAAACCCTGACCTATCTAAAAAATTAAATCTAAGCAAAATAGATGAGTCATTAACAAAAGCTGATTTAGAAAAAATCTTAAAAATGAGAACATTAAAATGGGAAATTGAAAACAAAGCAGTACCAACTAACAAATTTACAATCGAACACTTTTCATATTATGATAAAGTTGCTGAAGCAAAAACTAAACTAGAAAAAATAAGTCCAAAATTAACCCAATTTTATGAAGACGGCAAAATAAGTGGTAGAACACTAGAATTCTTCTTAGGATTTGAAGAACATAACTTCTTACACGTTTCACGTGTTGCAGAAGAATCTGTAGATGTTATGAAAGAAATTAGAAAATTAAATCTTGAAGAACTGGGAGACATAGATGACAGAACTTTATACTTAGCAGGACTTGCTCACGACCTAGGTATGAGAGAAGGACTATATAGTTTTGACAAAGAAACTGACGTAATGTCAAAAATTATTGATGACTACGGTACTGAAGTTAGAGGTGGACACCCATCAGGCTCTGCTATCACAGTAGTACAAAATAGAGATATCTTCGGTGATGACACAGAAAAAATTGCAGTACTCACTTTACTCCACAGTAAATCAACCAGTCAAGTATCTGATCTTATGGACGACGAGCAACTAAGTGATGCATTAAGAAAATTATATTTAAACCAAGTATATGATGGAGAAAAACTATATGACTTTGACATAAGCAAATTCGTAGAAGTAGATGAAAACGGTAAACCAATCACATATATGGGAAAAAGAACTGTTGACAAAGGTAAAAAAACAGAACACATAATCGATATGGAAAAATACATCTTAAAAGAAGATGCAGCAAAAGAATTAAAAGCCGGTGCAATCGCACTTAGAATTGGTGATGCACACGCTAATAAAACAGGATTTAACCACGGTGGTGGAAAAATAACAATTAATGAATTTGCTAGCAAAAAGGTCGCACAAGAATTCTTAGACAAAGACGAGTTTATGTTTTATCCTAAAATAAATGATATAAGTGACCTAGAAGCATTAGAAGGAAAAATAAACATCGAATACATTGACGAAACAATACATCTTGGTGAAACGTCTTCCACTAGATTCTCAATGAAAATTATAATGGGTGAAAGAAATGAGAGAACCCTTAAATCTATTGTAGATGGTGATACACTAGTACACAGAATGCAAGTTTTATCTGAAGACGCGCCAGCTAGTACGTGGTTATATGGAATTGAAGAAAAATTTGGTGAATATAAAACATTTAAGAATGTAAAACAAAGAGTAGAAATAGAAGTACCTGAAAACGTAGCCAAAATGTATGAAATAGCAGCAGAAGGATATATGGATAAAAATCCATGGTTAGATATCGTAATTAAACGCGCAAAATCGACAGAAAACATTAATAAAACAGTAGATATAAATAACAAATTTATGTCTACATTTAATGATCCATATGCAACAATAACAATTACTGAAAAACTAACACCACCTCCACAAAATATTGTAGAAAATAATGTAATTACTATGGTAACCGATCCAATAAAGAAACAAACAATAAAAGATATAGTAGTATCATTTATAAATGGAAAAGTATTTGCACTTCATAAAAATAAACTTTTAAAAAAATTTGATAAAGTTATGCCAGTAACTAAAGCAAACAAAGAAACTCAAAGAATGATAAGAGATAGCTTTGATAAAGAAATTTCAAAAGGAAACAGTGATGCCTACGCTATATTATCATCATTTATCAAACTTAAAAAGAATGATCCGTATATCGATATAGTAGTTGATCCAAATTGTGATAGGTCATGCTTTAGGTCACAAGATAATAAAGTACATTTAGAACTAGCGGATGCACACAATAAAGGAGTGTTATTTCACGAAATGGGACATATGATATGGATGAATAAGTTGAATTATTTACCAGATTATTATGATGAGATTGTAAAAAAAGCAAAAGACTTAGCATCAAATGGTGAATACTTAAATTCAAATATAAAACTATTTAGAAATATAGAAAACACAGCAATTAATCAAGCTTATAAAAACTTTGAAACTAGACTGAAAAACTTTGAAAATATATCAGTTGAAGAATATATAAATCAAATCGCAAATTATTATGATAATGTTTTAAGTAATTTATCTCAAGCAGATTACGGAGAATTTAGAACTAAGTTAAAACAAGAAGGACTAAATGACAGAACGATAGATGAAATTATGTATGGTAGAATAACTTCAAAAGACTTGGCAATCTCGGATTTCAATGAACTTGTCAGAAAAGAAGGGGTTGAAATAGAAGAGACTGAATACTTTAACTACACTCAACTTTCTGATATGATTGACGCAGTATTTGAAGGTGAAAAACAAGATACACGCGAAATAAGATGGGGACACGGCTCAAAATATTATAAAAGCGACCCCTATAAACCATTTAACGAAATGATGGCACAATACACAGCAATTAAAGCTACTGGAGACGAAAATATGATTAATAAAATCAGAAACACATTTGGAGAAGACTTTTATAATATGCTAAACACAACATTTTATCAAATGACAAATTATTAAAACAATTAAGAAAAGAGGTAATAAAATATGGATGATAGAACTTTATATTTAATATTAGAAATAAATTACTTTAAAATGTTCGGTAGACAAATAACTTTAAATCCAAAAGAAAATAGTGATTTGCTACCTAAAGAATGGGATCTCATTTCTAACTATGAACTAAAAAGTAAAATATTAAGTGAAGCAATAAAGAATATAGAGGAAGAAAGGCTTCCTAGAATAAGCTTATCAATAGAAGAAAAGACTAACAAAATTAATGACTTTTATGATGTTGAATGGCAACAAAATGTTGGTGAACAGAAGTATGATATACAATCATTAAAGAAAACTGCAGAGAGAATAGCAGAGTCGTATTCTAATATCATAAAAGGAATAATAAAAAGAAAAGACCAATTGTATGCAGAACTTATAGACAAGAGGAGTGATTTTAATACGAAATACCAATATGCATATAACATTCAAGATGCAAGCAACGAAGAATTTTCTAAGCACTTAAAAAAATTAGAAGAAGTGGTATTACCAGAATATACAGAAAAAATAAAAGATTCAAGACAGAAAGCATATGAACAATTTAGAATAGAGTTTTTAGACAAGCTAAAATCTAACATTGATGAGGTAAAGAAACAAATAAAAGAATTAAACAGTGCACTGGGATAACACAGATTTGGAACAGACTCATATAGCTTCAAAGTATCTCCAAAGCAAGAGTATAAAAGATTTTATGATATGCTTCAAGACGATTTATTACTAGGAGACTGGGCTATAGGACAAGAACAGTTTAACCAGAAATATTCTCAAGAGATAAAAGAATTATTTGAGAAAATAACTACAACAGATGTAAATAATAATTCGATTTCGAGTGAAGAGTATGAGAAGAACATAAAAGAATATACCGATTATAGAACATATTTGAACTTTGATTTAATAGTAAAAGATAAACTTGGA
>OHMS01000270.1_pt1 | contig 25991 bp, 59 predicted proteins | sample 1569351 | NCBI WGS metagenome assembly OHMS01 (sample SAMEA3879571, study PRJEB24766) | human gut metagenome | biome: human-associated habitat; feature: feces | place: USA | collected 1985/1987 | reverse complement strand
TTTAAGATATTTTGATAAAGACAAATATTTTATCAAAGTTCTTAATAATAATCTGATAAATGAATACGATATACCGTTAGATGTAATCGTAGATTCTATATATAAAGATTGGTTGGTAAGTAAACGAATAGTTAGGTTATGAGGAGAGAGGGTATAACGATGCGACGCAATGTATTAAATAAACTGTTAATGATGCTAAACAAATATAATATTCAGTATATAGTTGAAAAACGCGATGATTATTATATGTTAGTTAGATATCGCTCTACTGATTTTTGTCCGATATATTATAGCAAAGAAAATATATACGAGAAAAGTTACCCAGGCCCGACTACAAAAGAAGGTAGTGCCGATATTTACGTTAGTATAAACGATAACACTATCAGCATTAATACTTATTATACCAATCTTAGATACTGGAAGAATAATGGAATAATTGAAGTAGTAGATAATGATTTATTATTCGAAAACAATTTACCATTAGATATGATCGTAAATTATATACGCCAAGATTGGTTAATAGGTAAATTATTAAGCAGATTAAGAGTGGAGTGTGTATGAAAATATGCAGCGCAATTCATTAGTTAGATTATTAATGTTAATTAATAAGATGCAGAAACATGGCGTTAACTTTGAATATTGTTCTACTGATACTTTACCATCAAGTTTTAGAGCTTATTATGATTTAAAAGATTATACCAATTTTATTCAGTACATATCTCCCGATGCTACATATACAAAATATGTTAGCGGTTATTATGGTATATTTTCTGGCGCTACATGTGTTATGGCCTATAACATTAATAATGGAATAATTCAGTTAAATAGATGTTTAACTGATTTAAGATATTTTGATAAAGATAGTCAGGATATTAAAAAAGTTGTTTTTAAACAAGAACTTATGGGCGATAAAATAATTAGTTGTCACGGTATTAAAATCGAGACGGTTTTAAGTTATATATATCAGGATTATTTACTTGGTATGAAGTTAAACGATGCATCATTATTTGCTAGAAAAGCTTATAAGCAAATAAGCTATAAATTAAGCAGAAGACTTTAAATGAAATAATGAAAACGAAAGAGTGGTGTTATAATGTTTAAATTTAACGCTAAAAACGTATTTATGATTATTTGTATTATCGGTATTTTATATTGTATCGGTGCAGTGTTTGGAGGTATCGCTGGCAGCAACGATATAAGTTCTAGTGGTAACTTATTAGCCAGAAAAATAGGTTTAGGAGGTCACGTTACTTTACCGTATAATCAGAAACTGATTACAGTTACATATAAAGAAAATAGTATGTGGCTGTTATACAGGCCTATGAGAAAAGGAGAAGAAGCCGAGACTTATACTTTTCAGGAAGATAGTATGTTAGGCTTACTTGAAGGTACAGTTACTATCGAAGAAAGGAAAGAATAGTATGCCTAAATATAAACAAAGTCGTTTATTATTTATGGGCTATAACGAAGGAAATCTGGATTCTCGCGGCCAGATATATTCTTCTACGATTTATTATAATAAGTTACCATGTACGTTTATTTCTGAAATTTATATACATAAGTATCATAGAAATAATGTACCGACAAATAGAATAGACATTGTTAGTCCTAGTATTGTAAAAGATAAATTAATCAATAATATTTATCGAGTACTTATTCTTCATCCTCAAGACAAATTAGGAATGAAAACATTAACGTTAAATATTGATTATACTTCTAAGCTTCATTCTCGTACACTTGTATTATATGTTAAAAAAGAGGATAAACATAAAATTAAGGATTTAGAATCTATTTTAAGAAATAGTTACTTTAATCGTTCTATCGTTAATATAGTTATACAAATAAAGGAAGACGAATCCGGGCGAGTTTAAGTGAATGAAAGGAAGTGTTAAGTATGAAAATCTATACTAGTTATTTTGCTAAAACTTATCAGTTTCCTGACGATAAATATACTTGTATAGCTATTAGCGTTGGAGTTCCTAAAGCTATTAATATTAAAAGCTATAAAAAGTTAGCACCTTTATGGGATATCGCTCAGGAATATAAAAATAATGGCGGCGATATTGAAAGATATAAAAGCCGCTATTATAACGAAGTCTTAAACCAGTTAGATGCCGATGATGTAGTTAAAGAATTAGCATCTATAAGTCAAGATAAAGATGTAGTTCTTATATGCTATGAAGGTATTAAAAATAACGATTTTTGCCACCGGCATTTAGTTAGCCAGTGGTTAAGAGAAAATGGTTATGATGCTCCTGGAGAATTAATTCTTAACTATTATAAGAATAATAAAAAGATTCTTAATCCCGTTAAAGAAATAACACGGATAGAATTTTAATTAAGGAGTTGTAGAGTTATGTTAATCGCTGTTAAAGTCAGCCCTTATAATGAAGCTGCCGATATTAGAGATTATGATTTCGCCGGCCTTGAAGATAAATCATGGATTTTGGAAAAAAGATTAATACAAGGCGCTAAAGAAGGCGAAAGAGATTATTATCTTTTCGATATTATCGATAGTTATTTAAGTAAATTTTTAGAAGCCGTTAAAGAAGATAGTTATAAGTACAAAATAATTTTATGTTATTACAGAAAATACGATTTAGAAGTATATTTATCTAATAGCAGCGGCGATTGTAGAGATTAGGTGATAACTATGTATTTACTTTTAAAGAAATATTCATATGATTATTTTGAAGGACATGAACGTTATATACTTGGTTTATGTGATTCAGAAGAAGAATTTTATGATGTCGTTAAAAGAGATATCGAGGATTTTAATCATCGATATAACTATGAAATGAGTTTCGATAAATTAGAAATTCAAACATTAGCCAGTAGTTACGGCGAAATATTCTATGCTATTCAAAAACCAACAGTTAAATATTTTATCGAAGAATATGAAGAAAAATTTGAATTAGATTACGTAGAATATTTTGCTATTCCATTAGAAGAGAATAAAAGAATTAACATGCGTATGGCGTTCTCGAACTATCGAAATAATACCGTTTGTTATTTCTAATTCGAAGATAAGCGATTCCGGGCTGGTTTAAATGAAAGGAGAAGTGGCCATCATGCTTACTGTATTTAAATTCTTAAAAGCTCTGTTTATAGCTGCTGCTGCTAGCTTGATGTTCGTTATCTTAGCCAGTGTCGGCGCTATCGGTTTTGGTTTATTTGTAATCATCAGTTTGTGTACTTTTATTTACAAACTTAGTAAATGCGTAAATTCGCTCACCCGACGTTAAATCGTTTGGTTAATCTGTTTTCGGAGTCTCCATTAAACGGGCGGGTCTAGATGAAGAGAAATCTAGGCTATAGCTCAGTTCGGAGACTCTTCGTGTTTATTTTCGTTTCCCATCCGCCACCGGGCGGGAGAAAGTGAGAGAAATCTATCTAACTCTCACGTATATACATTTTATATTTTTTATTTAACAAAGGAGAGATTTATTATGACTATGACTACCAACAACAACACTCAGAAAGCACCGATTCAGAACATTTACATTCTCGCTCGTAATGGCAATGTAGCGTTTGGCTCTTACCAGTATGACGAAAACCACAAGTTCCTGCACAAAGCTAAACATTTTGCTTGCAAAAATGCAGCAACTGGCGGCTACATGGCTCTTGCTAAACTCGTAAATGAACTTACTGAAGCAGGTAAACGCGCTAGCATCTACGCTTTTAATGATGCGGCCGCATTTGGCAAACGTTTCCAGAAAATCATTCGTACTGTTGAAGACGAGGAAGAACAGAAAGCTATGCTTCAGGCTCTGGTAACTGAATATAAAGCCAGTGATAAATATTCTGACGAAGAAACTAAAGAATATCAGGACGCTCGTCAGGCTTTCCACGATGCTCTGCTTAAAGCTAACGAAAAAGGTCTTGCTCCGATTGTTTACTTCTTGTCTGAACGCAACAAAAAGACTTTGACCGTTCCCCAGGGCGTACAGCTTAAAGAAGGTCAGCTGCTGAGCTTCTACAATGGCCGTACCTATAACGGTATCGTCGTTAACGGCTATGCAACTCTTCGTTCTCGTGGCATTCCTGCTATTAAAGAAGTTGATAAAGCTTCTGGTCGTGTATTCTGGAAAATTTATGCTCCGGAAAATAACGACGTAAAGAAACTTGTTAGCAGCTTGTATGCAGCTTGCCCGATGCCTGAACGTGAAGAAGTCGAAATTGTTATGGAAGAAGTAGCTGCTGCATAAGTAGACAGTTAATTATAGCCTCGGAGAAAATAACTTCTCCGGGGCTTTCGTTATAAATACGGGAGGTATAATCATGTTAATTGAAAAAGGTTACGCTAAAGTTAAATATGTTAAAAGAAATACGATAAATGATATGACCGTAGTTAAAAATGGTGTTAAGTTAATTATTCCAGCTAAAGCTATTAAACCGACTGGGTTTATTAAGTGTTCGGTTTTAAAGCGCATCAGTAATCTTACCGTAGAAAATCTGGAATATCTTAACCGTAAATATGGCGTAACCGCTGAATTAATTCATGGTTATGCTGCTTAAGGAGAAAAGTAAATATGAAAAGAAGAGCTCAATACAGTGACAATAATATTTTTAATATCGTAAAAGATTTAAAACTTCCTAATCCGAATACTTATTCTGGAGCAATTTATATCCTTGCCAGGATGCTTGGTCTTAAGTTTACCAGCGTTTATGATTCTTGTCCCCAGGAAGAAGCAGATATTTTGTGCATGGGTATTATTCTTCAAAATAATTCTCGTTATCGGTTAAATAAAGAACATGAACTTGTTGTTAATTTCTTTAATCGTTATACAGAAGAAGATGTTAGAAATAATTTCTATATCTCTAAAACCAGGCCGCGTTGGTCTATTAAACAAAGAAAGGTTAAACAGGTAGAACTTGTTTCTGAAGCTCCAGTAGAAATTAAACCGATTGAACAACCGGTTCCGTTCCTTCGTAGGATAGAAAACAGTCGCCGCCGTTTTATGATATCTGCTTCCAAGCCGGCAATTTCGATTAATAATAATAAAGATGAGCTTATTAATATGGATAAGCTTAAACAGTTAATCGAAGAAATTGTAGAACAGAAAATTTCTGGTACTAAAGAAAATACTACAGCACAATTCGTTGTTCCCGTAAATAAAAATAATCAAAAGAAGAGGTATCGTGAAAGTCCCTTTATAAATGTTTTTACAGCTAAAAATGTTAAAGATATTTTTAAAGGAAGATTTATTATACCGAAAGCTGAATTTACTAAAGCACTTCATTCTTTAGTTTATGGTCCTGTTAATACTTCACAAGATATATATAATAGTTATTTTGTAAATGGAATTAATAGACATTTTAAAGACGATGAGAATATTATGAAATATTATCATCAGATTTATGGGAATAAAGGTCTTCGCCAAGTTAATTATTATGATTTGGTTAGGTTAGCCGTCGCTTGTCAGAATCATATTGAAAATAAGCGTACTTATCGTATCGCTGCTTAATCAACCTTTATTAAGCCCGGTTTTATAATCGGGCTTTTTTTATCGGTTCAGATGTGATAAAATATGTTTGAAATCAAACATCTAACAATATCGTACAAGAAAGAAGGTGAAATATAGAAATGTTAACCAGCTATAAAGAACCAAGATTTATTATTAAAGGACCGATAAAGAATAAAAATAATGGGCCGCAAAGTTTTGTAATCGAACAGATTTACTTAGTAACAGAAATCTTATTTTATATAATGAGCGCAGCTTATGTGAATAATGAAGAAGATTTTGATACAATAACTGAGCGATTACAAAATAAATTAAAGAATAATCAGTTATATTCAATTCGTTTTTTTAATTTAATAAATTCACGGCTCGGGAATGATTATAAATGTGAATATATGGACGAAAATTTCCACGTTATAGTTCAAATAGTCGACGAGGAAGTATTAGTTACTTTCGGGCCCGAAACTCCCGAATTTATTACTAGTTCGAGAACTTTTATATTTCATAAAAATTATTTTTTCGTTGACGGAGAAAAACAATAAAAGTATTTATGTAGTTTAAATAAGAAAATTAACAGATGAGCGCATCTGGTTAATCATTTATCTACTATAATATTTTAATTTACGCCGAAAAAATGCTATATTCACAATGAGATGATAAAAATATGTTAAAATACGTATATAATTGGGTATCTAAACAGAATAACATGGGCCAGGCTATGTTTTTCTATTTAACTGTTTATTCTATATTAAGTTATAAAATACGTATATTTGAAAACATAGAAAATGATCCACGATTAACTCTTTTATTTATTGTAGTATCTATAATATGTTTTTTAAATATAGAATTTTATGATAATATAGTTACTTGTTTAACTTATACTATAGGGTTAACGATAGCTAGATTATTAGGTGAAATTTGGGGTCAATTATTTGTTATAACTATTAGAACTACAATAGTTAGTATCGTACTGATATGTTTATTAAATTATGATTTAAGTCCGATAACAAAAGGTATAGCTACTAATGAAAATTATTATAGATTTATTCTAATAGTATGTTATCTGAGTATAGTATTTTTTAATAAACAAATTATAACTCATGGTATAGATAATGATTATGATTCCGACAGTTTTAGCCGTTTAATCTATGATTATGAACGATTTTTAGATGAAGAAAAAATGGTTAATTATGTAAACGAAGAAGACAAAAAGAAATCATCTTTAAAATCTAGCAGAATACGCGCTATTGTTATGGGAAATATAAAATGTATAGCAACTCCGGCCGTAGAAGAAGGCAATGTCTTTGATCAATTTACGACATTTAGAGAAGCACCAGATTCTATGGCTTTATTTGGATTATATGCTGGTAGTATTCCATATATAGCAGCTATTGGCCCTATTCCTAGTAAATATCCAGAACAAAATGATTTAGTATTTGAAGCTGATATAGATTGTGTTGAAAATGAAGAATCAGGATATATATATCAGCTAGCTAAAACTGAACATAATAAGAAATTATTCTATTATATTTATTTTGATCGATCAAATATATATAAAGAATTTAAATTGTTAAATATTTATTGCTGGAATATTTATATTGACCGGCTAAGTATTGTTAATATTATAAAAAACAGAAAAGAGGATGATAATTATGAAGAAGAAACAAGAGGAGAAAAAAAGTATTATTGCCGTTGAAGGCAGTGAACATGAATTAGGATGGATCTTATTAATGGCTTTTAGATATGGTGTTAGCCGCCATTTTACCCAGGCCTTACTCGATGTTCAGAAAACTATCGTTAATAACTTCGATTTATTATGTGATGATTTTATTCGTCAGATGATTAATGATATCGATACAGAAAGACGGAGTTATGAACTTAAAAAAGAAAGGGGCGATAAGATTCCTTTCGATCTTAACGTAGATTATTTAGATTCTTTTTATAACGAATTGGTAAAAGAATATGAAGCTAGAAAATCTACCAGTAAAAAGGCGGTATAAATCATTCAAGCGCGGCGACATCGTATTGTTTCTTAGTCCTTATCCATTAGATAAAAATTTATACGTAGGGATTGTTCAAACAGATTCAGATAAATTTGGTATAGTTAATATTAATATAGGTATGACTATACAATATTCTGACTATACCAATTCTAATTCTGTCGGTAAAAATAGATTATTATTAGTCAATAAGAATAGAATAGTTTATCGAATAATGACGAATAAAACTCTTGAGTGCTATAAGAAAAAATATTATCATTGGAATTATTTTGAAACATGTGATGCGTTTGAATATGGAATTAATTTCTGCAAATGTAGCAAACTGGTTTATCGGATTATTCAATTAATAAGGAAACGTAAGTGGGGACAAATATATGGCTACTGATGTTGAATTTGATATTGAATTAACAGCTAAAAACGTAGCTCTGTTATATTCATTAGAAGTTGGCGATATGATTCTGGTAAAAATAGCTAAATATAAATATTTATTAGCCGTTGTTACCAGAGTTCCTGACTTACATAAGAAATATACAGAAGATGTTATATTCAGATATGAAGAATTGGTAACCATTGATACTAGTGATGATGTTAAAATTTTAGTAAATGGCTGCGTATTTAATATCATAGAAAAATATAACGTAAATAATTTTGGCGGTTTTAATGATACTGATCAAATTAAAATTTTTTGTCGAATGAAAAATTTACCATTTAAATTATTTAAATTGAATAGTGGTGCTCCAATGTTATATGGAATTTATGCACTACTTAAGATTAATAATCAGTATCATATTTGCTATATTAGAGATATAGTAAATGACTTAAATTGCGGTAAGTACGATAAAGAAGGTAAATCAGAATTAAGAGAATATTATTTTATTGATTATCCCAAAAAAATCGTTGGAATCCTTACGATAACTGATATTATAAGCTTCGTTAAGGTTTTATTATAAACAAACGTATGTTTGAAAGATATTGACAAAAGCGAACAGCGGCGGTAAAATAAACACATGAAAACGAGTTCTAAAAGGAGCACTTGTTGTCCAATGTCGTACATCAAACAAGTATTATGCAATCGTTGTTAGATATAACAACGAAATACTCTTTACTTTTATTAAACTGTGTGTTAAAATTTTGTTGACAAGTACATAAGGAAGAAGCTTCGGAATCCGATTATAACTAATTATAAGAAAAGGATACCCGAAGAGAAAGTGAATTCAAAGAAACAAATTTATTCGCTGTCAGACTTCGTCAAAGAAGTAACCAGAAGACTTAGTTATCTTTATGAAGTAGATGCTACTTGTAAAGTCGGTAAAAACAAAGTTAGCTTCGTAGTTGAAGGAAACGAAGTATTAATTGAAAAAAACAGGGATAAAGATACTAATCAGAAAAAAGTTATTATTACTTATACTGAAATGTTCCCTTATGCCTTTTATACCGACGATGAAGATTTTAATACGTACAGCGAAAAAGAAGTAATCGGTGTCGTTAATGGTATAGATATGTTCTATACTGAAAAATTAGGCTTAGATCCGGTTAAACAATGTATCTGTTCCAGATATGAAGCGTTAAAATGGGCTTTACTGCCATGTTTTATAACTGATTTTACGAATAAAAATCAGGTTAAGATGGCCCAGGAAGAAATTCTTGGATTATTATCTTATGAAGCTTTGCATCAGAAAGATACTAATTGTAAAAATCTGTTATTCTATTTTACTGCTCAAGATGTTGATACGGACTTGGAAAATAAAGTATTTTTATTTAGTGCCGGCATCGATAAACTTACGTTATATCTGTTAGATTATACTGACGGAGTATTAGAAGATAACGTAGAAAAAATTAAGAGCATAGAATTTGAATACGGAAAATATCCCGGAAAATCTATGTTAACAGCTGTTAAGAAACATTTAAAGAATCATTATAACTTTAGAATGTGCAGCGTTAAATTTAACGAACCTGAAAAATCAGAAGACGAGGTAGTTAATGATTGATACTCTTATTCTTATAGGATTATTGCCATTAAACATAATTATTATGGGCTTACTCATAGTTAGTGTTGATAAAATTGGCAATTATCTTATAAAAAAACAAGAATTGAAAGGTGCCGATATGATGTCTATAAGTAATATGAAAGACGCTGTTGGCACAGTTGAAAACACATTAATAGTTTTGAGTTTTTTAGGTTTATGTCTTACTGTTTTTGCTTTGTTATGTAAATTCTGTATCTTTGTATTCTCGTTTATTTAATTCGCACACTATAAAGAAAGAGTTAGAGGAGGGATTGGTGCGATGTTGAATTTATACGATAACGGTAAAATTTCGAATTATGATAAAGAAAATTTAACGTCTGAAGAAGCTGCTGCTGTTGCTGCTGCTAATTTTGCTCAAAAGACGACTCCGGAAATTATTCCTAACGTTATTTTTAGACATAACTATGTTTATGATGGATCTACTGATAAATTTGAAAAAGTTGGTATTGATAAATTAACGTTAGTTAATCATGAAAGCAAATATAGTTATTTATGGCCATTGTTTATTAAAAATGATTTAATAGAAGATGGCGATCACGAAACTATCGTTAAATATCGTTATCAAAAAATGCTTACAGAAAATAATGAGAAGATTATCCCTCTCGACTCTGTTATTGAATATGTAGTTGCGGAATTAATTGACAGAGATTCTGTAGTTTATTATGAAGATTACGCAACTCCGTTATTGCCTCTTATCTATGATGTAGAAAGAGACCTTTATGTTTACTATTCTACTGATGAATATTCAAGAATAGAAAATAAGCTTAATACTGAAGCTTATTGTAAGCTTGATATTTATACTGATTTAGATACAGTTAAAGACTGTTATGATTTTAGATATCCAGAAAAGAGTGATGATTAATAATGACAGATACGAATAACAATAAAATTCAACAAGAACCAGAAAAAAATCAGGAAAAAGATAAAAAGAAAGAGCGTAAAGAGCGAGTATTAAAACCTCTCGCAACGCTTGGTGATTATCTTAAGGCTCATCCGGATTTTTATAAGAAATTCGGTAAAGTTCGTTCAGAAACAAAGAAAAAATTTTATAATAATAAAAACCATACTAAGAAAAAAGAAACCAGTAAATAATTAACTAATATACAATTAAATATGGAAAAAGAAATAGAAACAAATACGAAGTTCTTTAAATATAATGAACTTCTTCAGTCTATGAATAATCAACTTAATATTGAAATAGGCGCGATGAAAGATACTGAAGAACTTAATAATACGATTAGGGAAATTATTAAGAAAAAAAGTAACAATAAGCGCGTTCCTATTTCTGAATATTGGAAATTAGCTAAGTATGATTGTCCTAATTTTGGTTTATTAGAAGTATTTAATAATGAATCAAGTTATGATCTAGAAGATTATCGGATGCCATTTAATCCATTAGAAGATGCTAGCTACGATAATTGTTGTAATGTCGCTAACTGCGGAGAATGTTGGCGTAACTATATTAATAGTTTTGCTGATGCAGTAAATAATTCCGCAGTTACAGTTAAAAATTTAGGAGAATAATATACTTATGGCTATTATTAAGATGATTGAAGATGAAGAAGATAGAAGCGAAGCTTTATTAAAAAGCTCAGTTAATCATCTGTTAAAAGATAGTATTGCTTATACAGATGATTTAAAAGATTTAGTAGCGACAGCTCCAGCTATTTTAGAAGGTTTTGCTAATTTCAGAAGTATTTTAAGAGCTATTAAACGCGGCTCTAGCTTCGATGCTGCTGTAAAAAAATATGCTACAGTCAGCTGTCCGCCAATGGTATCTAGTGATACAGATTGTGACGAGATTACTTGTGAGCTTTGCTGGAAGAAATTCTGCCGTTATTATACGGAAAAGATCATAGATAAAGAAGAAAAAGGAATTAGCGCCGTGGATATTTAATATCCGTGGCGCTATCGTTATATATAGCAATGAACAAAAAAGACGAGATGTTCGAAAGTAAAGCTCCTATTTGTCCATATTGTGGAACTAAAACTTATTTAACCAGTTTTAGATATATGCGAGTTAAGAATAGGACTAAAAATGCTAATAAAGCTCGCAACAGGCTTATTTATATGTGTCCTAATTGCCATAAATATGTTAATGTCCATAAAGGAACGAATATACCGATGGGATATCCTGGTGATAAAGAATTAAGGCTCTGGCGTAGATATACACATATGGTATTTGATGATTTATGGCATAAATCTGGCAATAGAAAGAAAGCTTATACCTGGTTGTCCAGAGTATTAGGATTAGAAGCCGATGAATGTCATATAGGTATGTTTAATAGCGAGCAATGTAAATTAGCTATTGAAGTATGTATTAAAGAATTAGCCAGAGTACCTAGTAAATAAAAGATGGCTACCGGGCGGGCTCTATTGAGCCCTCGACCGGCCTATCTTCGAAGGTTAGCGTGTCTGCCTAAATATACAATGTCAGGAGTTTTATTTATTATGAGTAAGAAGTTATACGTCGTTAGTCAATATGAAGACTGGTGGTTTGTAATAGCTTCAAATAAAAAACAAGCCAGAGAAATAGTCTACGGTCGTAAGTTAGACGAAGAAAAATATCTAGCTCGTTGGGAATATGAAAACGAAGAATCTAGAGAACGCGCTTTAAAATGTGGATATACATTAGAAGAATTAGAAGAACAGTTCTATAGAGCTGGATCGTATAATGAGCGCGACTCTAAGAATTATTCTGTTTATGAACTTAAAGAAGTTGACGGCTACGAAGTATTTATACGTCCGAAGAAAAAGGAGAAGAAGCGATGAGTTGGTATAATTTTGGTTCCGTCAAATTTAAAAAAGAAAAAGATGGAAGACTATTTTATAATCCTTCATATTGCGCAAATAAAAATATATGCGAATCCATAATAGAAGTTCATGGTATTGCATTATGGGAAACTCATTTAATTGTTGGTTTTGATTTAAAGATAAAACCAGAAGAAATTTCGAAGTATTTCGATAAAGATTTAAGTATCGATTTTACTATAGAGTTTGCCACTTTTAATGGCAAACTTCAATCTGCTGATAATAAGTTAGTTTTATTTATTCAAGATACAGATAAAGAGAATAAAAAATTATTATCTGAACTTTATAATCATGTATTAGATAATTTAATGTTATATTAAGATTACGAAGTATATTTTTAATTAAATAAGAAGGTGTAGAAAGAAAAATGAGATATTACGGCGAAGATTTAAGCATCAGTATTGAAAATAAGGGAATTACAAAATCTAAATTTGCTGAATTATGTGGCCTTAGTCCAGCTACAATAACCAGATATTGTAACGGTTCTACTAATCCTCGTAACTCTACGATGAAAATTTTTAGAGATACATTAACTAAACTGCCTAATAAACAAGAGCAGTTAGAATTATTTAAAGAAGAACCGGTACAAGAAGAAATTAAAGAAAGTAGTTTTGTAGAAATGAGCAAATTTGGTTTCGAAGATCTTATTAACTATATTAAACAGAATTTTAAAGAAGAAGATGTACCTGGTTTATTATATATAATTAGCGGTACAAAAATGTTATCTGTTAAAGAATTTAAAGACAATAAAAAACAAGAAGTAGTTAAAGAAAATCCGAAAATGACTTTTGCTATGAAGCTTCAGTATTATATAGATAAATCTGGTTATACACTTAAACAAACGTGTTATCTTGCCGATATTGATATTTCTACACTTAGAAGATTCTTAAAAGGAAAAAGAATTCCGGCATATAAAACTTTAGTTAAATTAGCTAAAGCTTTTAACGTATCAGTAGAAGAATTTTTAGATGGGGTTGAAGAAATATGTCTAAAGAAGTATGGAGAGATAAAAAAATAACTTCTAAACAGGCAATAATGATTTTAAAAATGGAAAAATTAGGATGTTCCGAATTTATTGGTAAAACCAGAGGCGATGCCTGTGATTATATTAAAGCACACATGGATGAATATAAATTTAATACTCATGATGGTCCTATAGAAATAGACAGATGGCAAGCTGATGGTGGCTATTTCTAGTTGTTAAAGAAAGTTGGTGCGAATATGGATAGTCAGTTAACGTATTATACTATGAAATTTGATATGATAAATGATACTTATATTTATCGTACTGGTACTCATGGTTTTTTAACGACATCAGGAGAAGATACAGATGGATTAATTCTTCATAATTTAACGGTTACTAAAGAAAAAATTAGTGGATATTTTGAATGTAATCAAAAGTTCCAGGAAAAAGTTAATATATGCTTAATAACTCGTGATGGAAGAATTAAGTATCATATGGGCCTAGAAAAAATAAACAGCGCGTTTTCTTTTGCTATCGATGATGAATATAGTGATTTTTATATCGATATTTTAAAAGCTAAAGATAATGAAGTAGCGTTTAAAATTGATTTTGATTTCTATATTCCGGAGTATGATTATGGACGATAAAAAAATAAGAAACTTAATGTCTTTATGGTTAGCGTTAAATTTATTCGGTTGTTTATTCGTAGTTATCCCGGCATTTGTTCCTATATTAGTAATGCTACATTTACACGATATAGGATATATTAATAATTTTAGTATCGTTATAATCTTCGGAATATTAAACGCATTAATAGCTCCTAAAATTATGGAATTTTTCGGAAATATCTACGATAAAATATATTGCAAAATATTAGATAAAGCTAAAGAAAGTTAGTGAGATTTGTATGGGATTAGATATGTATCTTTATAAAGTACCTAAAAAATATTATAAAGATCAGTTTACAGAAACATTTACAGATACTTGTAAATGGCAGGAATTAGAAAAATATGAAATAGGTTACTGGCGTAAGTATTGGGATTTACATAGATATTTCTGTAAGCTTTGTATGGAGAAAAAGCAAACAGTTAATACAAATATTTATGAAGATTTTCAGGAATTTGAAATAACCGCAGAAGATTTAGATAATCTTAAAGAGTTGTTCAAAGAAAATGATTTAGACCCTTATTTCGAAGATTTTGATTATAAGAAATACAATCTTAAGGTTATTAAAAAAGCTAAGAAAGCGATTAAAGATGGTTATCACATATTTTATGATGCCAGTTGGTAAGGAGAGATTATGAGTAAAATTTTATATATTATCAGAGGAATTCCTGGTAGTGGTAAAAGTACGTTAGCTAAAAGATTGCCGGGAACTAAAATTAGTGCCGATGATTATTTTATGGATAACGGTGAATATAAATTTGATGCTTCTAAACTTAAAGAAGCTCATAAATATTGCCAGGATACTTGCAGGGCTTTAATGAAACGTGGCGGCGCAAGTATCGTTATCCATAATACGTTCACAAGAAAATGGGAATATAACTGTTATTTAGAAATGGCTAAAGAATTTGGTTATGAACCTATAGAAATTATCGTTAAAAGTAATTTTAGAAGTATTCATGAAGTACCAGAAGAAAAAGTTACTGAAATGAAGAAGAGGTTCGAATATGATTAATGAAGATAGAGCTAGAAATATTTATAGACTCGTTAGCCGACAATTAAAAGATGCTTCTGATCAGGAATATAATGAAACATTCGATATTTTAGATGAAATGTTAGAGTTATATTCTCTTAAACATAATAAAAACAGAAAAAAATTATTTGCTATTTTAGTTCAAAATGAAGAATATGATATGACAGATTCTATTCATTTTGTATTAGCTTATGATAAAAAACTTGCTATTGCAGAATTCTGTATAAATTCTTCGATTAATCAATATCATATAAGCGAAGATCAAGATGTTATTGATGTAGAAGAAATGATTAAACATCAGATTCTTATATTAAAAGAGGATAACTAATGAAAACTAAAAATTTTATTGTAACTGAGACAAGAGAATATATGGTTAGCGTTGAATGCGACGATGATGTATATACTCCTCAGTTATATGGTTTTTTAAATGATTATTTTAACGATGGCAGTGTTAAAGTATCATTAGTCGGCCACGATATTTCTAATGGAGTATCCAGAAGTATCAGGGTCTGTGAAAATAAATTCGATAATCCGGATTTAATTTTAGAGTATGAAGAAGAAAAGGAGATGAAACAAGCCGTATGAATTATAAATTAATATTTGAAAGAACGGAAACATTAATCGTTCAGGTTAATAACGTAGAAACCGAAGAACAAGCCAGCAATCTTGCGCTTAAATATATTAGTAACAATGAAAATGAATTATATGTTTCTGATTGGGATATGAAAGCTTGTAAAGAAGGCGATTGTATCGATGATGGTTATGAAATAAGTAGTTATGAAAATATTTTTGAAGACGTAATCATTGATGGCAGTGGAAAGGTTATCGAGAAACGATGAAAACATGGCAATGGATTTTAATAATTTTATTTTTATTATTATTTACATGGTTATGGGATGCATTTTTTATCGGAGATCTTTTTAACTATATAGAAGAAGAAATATTAAACTTCTTAAATTTAGGCTAAGAAAGAGTGATATAAAATAAATGAAATGTAAAGTTGAAATTATTAAAACTTCTTCTATGACTTTAGAAATAGAAGGTACAACAGTTAATGAAGCCGTTAAATTAGCTTTAAGTTATGGTAAAGCTTTTCCTGAAAAATTTTCTAATAGCGAAGAATTAGATTACGAAGTTTTTATACCAAATGGTAGTTATTCTGAATCTACATATGGATCATATGAAGCTATCAAACCTATGATTAATATTAAAATTTTAGATGAAAATTTAAAGGAAGGAGAATAAATGAGCAGATTTAAATATTATGACGATTTTGAATATCGTTTAAACGTTAAAAAAAATACGCTTAATTATGATACTAAAACGTATAAATTAAGCGATTTTCTCGATATTTTTAAGGAACATAAAAAAGATTTTAATCTTAAAGTTCCTTTCAGGCATCAAAGTAATGTTAACAGTATTTTAAATTTAATACTGTTAAAACAAGGCATTCCGTTTACTTTTATTGTAAAAGACGATTATTCTTTTATGATTGGTTATTATGAACTTAAAACTTTATATCGTTGGATGAGAAAGGGCTATATTCTTAAATATAACGATATGAATTATAAGTATGATAATCTTAGTAGTTTTATGAAAGAAAGATTGGAGAACGTTGATGTTAGAGTAAGAATTTATGATAAAAATACTAATATTAACGATCTTATCAGAATTTATTTAGGTTCTAATATTGAAATTGTTAAGGATCCAGAAGAAGATGAAGAATAATAGACGTAGATGGTGGATTATAACTGATACTCATTTTGGCCATGACAGGATTATTCAATTAAGCCACCGTCCAGAAAATTATAATGAATTAATTTTTAAGAGTTGGCAAAATAATGTTGAGCCAGATGATTGGGTTATTCATCTTGGCGATGTAACGTGGCCCAAGTATTACGATAAAATTAAAGAGCTTCCTGGCCATAAAATTTTGTGCCGTGGTAATCATGATCAGAAAAGTTATACATGGTTTCAGGAACATGGTTTTGACTTAGTATGCGAAGAATTTACAATGAAGTATGATGGTTTAAATATTGTATTTAGCCATCAACCTCTTATCTTTCACGATAAAGATATTAATATTCATGGGCATTTACATAATATGGTTCATAGAAACTATAGTGATTTTATTAATCCAGATGGTGGAGAAGTTAGCCCATTATTCTGTATTTCATTAGAAATGCTTGGTTATCAAGTATTCTCGTTAGATTATATTCTTAAATTAGCTAAAAAAGAATTAGTTAATAATAATACTATGGATCTTAACCTGGAAGCAGGTGAAGATAACTAATGGACAAGAAAGACAAAAAGGAATATGCGGCCAAATTTCAAAACCTTTGTTTATTTTTCGCTATCGTAATTATTCCATTTTTAGTTTATTACTATGAATGGAATTTAGGTATTCCTCAGCTTTTATTATTCGGTGTTGGTATGTTTTTCTTAGGAAATAATGCAGCTACAGCTAATATCGAAGAATTAGAAGAAAAAGTTAAACGGTTAGAAGGTCCTGGCACTGAATTTGCTATTGGTGAGAATGTTATTGTTAACGGTTTTATTGATAAAAACGATAATCCTGGAGTTATTATTGACGATACTGATAAAGACGAAAGTAAGTCTAAAGAATATATTTTAATTTATTTTGCTAAATGTTTAATTATTGGTAAAAATGATGATAACTATTTAATCAGATTAAATAAACCTATCGAACTTACTAATAATTATATTGACACTTATAAAGTAAGCAGGACTTCTAACGTATTATTTAAAACCGATAATAACTTATTTGTAAGTGATGACGAGGAGGATAATGAATAATGGAGCCATTTAAAATATCAATGTCTAGTTTAAGGAATATTTTAATTAACGATAATGGTATCGAAGAAGGACGTTATCAAGTTTGTTGGGATTCTTGTTGTATAGGTATATTAAACATTAATTCAACAACTTGTACATTTAAAATTTCCGATAAAGTTGTTAGCGACTCTTATGTTTCTTATATTAATGGTTATGTTGTTGAAGGAATCATTAACGGTACGTTTAATTTAAAGAAAGCTGTGCAAACTTATTATTATATTAATTTTAATAAAAATAATGAGTTTGAAATTAAAACTGCTGAGCTTGGTAAAGATCCGGATTTTGATGCGAAAAATAAGAACATAAAAAATATGTTCATGACTGATAAATATGATTTAAATGATTTAAAAATCAAGTTTAATCAGGCAATTAATAATCAATTAGTGAATTTATTGTCTACGGCTGCTATTTAATTATGATGCGAAAGAATAAGCCTTTGTATGTCTCTAACTAAATATAGATAGAAGATATTACAAAGGCTTTTATTATTATATGGAGAGTTAAATATGTTTATTCCAGATCCGTTAAATGAAAATATAATACCTATTTTTATAGATCAGGAACAATACTGCGCTTTAAAAGGCGAAGGTTATAAGCCAGAAGATATGCTTGCACTATCTAAAAATTCTATATGTGAACACTGGTCTAATATTTTTGATCCTTTAATATCTGTTGGAGCAACTGCTGATGGAGAAAGCATTAATGAAGTCTTTTTCCCTGAACATTATTATGGTTATTCAGATAAAATACAAAAATTTTATTATGAAGTCGATACTAATGCTGAGAACGAAGTATATATTCTTAAAGATAAGACGTATAAAAACTGTCAGAGCTTGTTTAATATAATCAAAAATATTAAAGCATCAAATAGTGACTATGTAGAGATATTTAAAAAGATATTATTTTGTACTAATATGTATCTGCCTGAAATCTATGATAATTATGATATAGCAGAACCGCGATCAATACAGTTAGATAAATTGTTAACCGATTTATTTAAGTTAGAATATTATATATTCGTTAATGATCCTGGTAGTGAAGATATTTATTTACAAAACAATTTAAATATGGCTTGTTATAATCATCGTCTTATTTTATTAGGTTATATAGGCGTTAATAGTTATGGAAATATGGAGTTGTTAGATTTATTATGATTGTTAAATTTGTACCTAAAGAATACTCCAATGGAGATATTGGTTATATCGGTTATAAAGAAAATAAAAAATTTCAATGTATTAATCAATACGAATCTGATAATGATGTTGAAATTACTGATATCTATTTAGAAAAAAATACAATGTGCCGGACTTTTGTTTTTGATTTAATCTTAAAAAAAGAAGCAGAAGCACGTTTATTGGAAGAAAATAATTGTCCAACCATTTGGATTAATATCGTTAAAGTTAATGATAAAAAAAGACGTATTATGCTTCCATTAGATTATCAGGATGATTTTTTTGCTATCTATTTAGATTATAACGATAACGATGATATAGATATATTAATGTTTGATATTTATAATGCTTGTTTGCAAAAAAAAGAAATAGAATTAGAAATTACGTTTAATATTTAACAGGAGGTTAATTATGAATGTATTACAATTACTTAAACAGTTAGATAAATATCCTTCGTATTATAAAATGGCTTATTTAGATTTAGACACTGATGATCCTAATGGCGAATTACTTTATATCCAGGATTTTGGCGTTGTTCATGATAGTGATGATGAAATAACTTTATTGTTCGATTATTGTAATGGTTACGATGATTATGAAGATGCTATGAGTGTTGTAGATTTAATTAATTCTTTAACTGATTATATCGAAGAAGTTAAAGAATATGTAGATCCTAAAAATATTATTATTAAAGCTGATTATAATAAAGATTTATGGGGATCTGGATTACTTAACGATATAGCTACAGTAAGTTTGCTTAGTGATAATGAAATCGAGGAATAATCATGATTAAAAATTATATGAACGGTGTAGCCAAATTGTTAGGCGTAGAGCTTAATGAGGAATTTAAAATTGGAACTTTTTTAAATTCTTATAAACTTACCGAACAAGGATTGTTCTTTAAAAATGGTAGAAAATGGGAATATGCTGACGCTACATTAAGCGATTTATTAACCGGTAAAATTGAGATTGTAAAATCTCAATGGAAACCAAGAATTAATGAGGTTTATTATTGTCCGTCAAATAACTTTTTATTCTCAGTTGAAAACGAATGGTTTAATACTGTAGAAGATAAAGCGCTTTTTAAATGTGGCTTAGTTTTCAAACAGAAAAAAGAATGTGAAAAAGCCTTACCAGAATTAAGAAAAATATTTTATTTATCAGAATAAAAAATATTTTGGAGGAATAGTATATGAGTAAAAATATTATGAAAGAAGTTACTAATTTGCTTGGTCTTGAACTTGGAGAAGAATTCGAAATACTTAATTCCGGATATGTTTATAAAATAGATAAAAAACAAGGAATAATGTATAGACATTCAAATGACAAAGATTGGCATATTAGTAATGTTATTCGTTTTGAAGATTTTTTAATGGGAGAAAAAGAAATTATTAAGCTTCCATGGGTACCGAAAAGAAATGAAGCTTATTATAGGCCTTCACGTAAATTCTTTGGAGTTACTTCAGAAGTATGGACCGATAATCCATATGACTATGCTTTTAAAGAAGCCGGTATGATATATCGTACAGAAAAAGAATGTGAAGCAGCTTTACCAGGATTAAGAAAGAAATATTTAGGAGCTGATTATTTGTGAGTAAAAATTACATGGAAGAAATAGCTAAATTATTTAATATAGAATTAGAAGAAAAATTCATGATAAAAGATGATGACTATCATATTTATAAATTAACAAAAAATGGTCTTCAATATGAACTTTATAATGGTAAATATCGTCTTAATACAGATATGCTCTTAAAATTATTAAGAGGCAATGTTGAAATGGTTAAACTTCCATGGAAACCGAGAAAAGGAGAAAAATATTATACTCCATCGCCTGATTTTGACCATGCTCTTTGTGATTATTGGGATGGTTTTCCGTCAGACTTTGCTTTAAAAGAAGCAGGTATGGCGTTTAAGACTAAAAAAGAATGTGAAATAGCTATTCCAGAATTACGTAAAAAATATTTAGGAATTGAGAGTTAATTATGAATCTTTATTTTGTGAATTATAAAAAAGACTATCATATTATAACTATAGCGAAAAATGGTGAAGAAGCTAAAAATAAATTATACCGTAAACGTTTAGCTTCTTTAATCAAATTAGTTCGAAGTTATTATTTTAAATATAAAGAAGAACCATATCATCGGGGCTATGTTTTTCCTGTACAATTTTCTCAACTATATGATAAACGTACTCGTTTAAATTCAGAAGTATGTTTCGCTCGTTGGGAAGCTAAATTAGAAAAAGAAAAATATTCTATTAAACGTATTCATCAAATAGATGATTATAAAATTAAGTTAGAAAAAGTTAGAAAGTGAGGATTAATAAATTATGTTTAAATTAATTGTAGCTGGTTGTAGAGATATTGAAGATTATGAATTTGTAAAAGAACGTATTCATAATTATTTAGATCTTCATCCCGAAGTTAATGTTACGGAGATTGTTTCCGGTACAGCCAGAGGCGTAGATACTTGTGGCGAAAAATATGCGGCCGAAAATAATCTTAAAGTAACTAAATTTTCGGCTAACTGGAAGAAATATAATAAAGCGGCCGGTCCTATGAGAAATAGAGAAATGGCTCAGTATGCTGATGGCTGTATCTGTATCTGGGATGGATATAGTAGAGGTACGGCTAATATGATTCAAGCTGCTAGACAAGAAGGATTGTTGTTAGACGTATTTATTTATCCAAAACAAAAAGAAGAAGATCATGTATAAGAACGAAATAGTAGCTAAAAAAGAATCTATTAAACAGTTTAAAATGGCTATTTATAGATTAGAAAAGGCTAAAGATATTCTTTATACTTACGGTATTGTAGATGAGTTTAATAAAATAGATAATTCTATAATACAAATTAAAAATATTATAAATATTTTGGAGGAAAAACATGAATAGACCTTGTATTTATTTGTTTAAATTTAAATCTAAAAATAAACATCAGAGCGATCCTTATCAATTATTCGTAATTGATGGAGAGAATTCTGACGTTTCTAAATATAAATTCCCATTTGATGATGATTATGAAATTGAAGTTAAAAAGATGGAAGACATCGATGGCTTTAAGTTAATGCCTACTTTTTATTTTAGAGAGAAGGAAGAAATTGATCCTTTTTTAAAAGAACATGTTGGAAAAGTTAAAAAAGAATATACTAAGGAGCAGCAGGTGGCTCGGGCGCGTTCTCTTGAGCAGCTTAACGCTGCTATCCGTAGGTTAGAAAAAGCCCGCGACATTCTCTGCGATTATAATGTCGAACAAGGTATTAATGAACTTACTTATTCTATTGTTCAAGCACAAATAGGTGTTGATATTTTAAAACATAAAGTTAATTGGATTTATCCTGGAGAAAAGAAATCTAAAGAAAATAAGGAGGAATAATTAATGGGTCTGGATCAGTATGCTTATAGAGTTCCGAAAATGTATAAAATCGATGCTTTTCATTTTTCTAAAGAAGTACCTGAAGATGAATTCTTTTATCTTCGTAAAAATTATCTTGTTGATGATTTTATGCAAAATTTATACGTAGCAAAAGGCGGTAAAGAAGAATTTAATTGTAAATACGTAGAAGTAACCAGAGAAGATTTAGATGCTTTTTTAAAATTATTGGAAGATAGAGTTTCTGTTATTGAACAAGAAAGACAAAGAATTAAAGATATGACATCTATATATAAAAAGATTGGTTGTAAGGTTCAACTTACTGATACTTCTTATGATGATTATAAAGAAGCTTTAGATTTTATAGAAATTTGTTATAGTGTATTAAATGATGATGATCTAATTTATTATTCAAATTGGTGGTGAAATATAGATGATTAAATATGTTAACGGCGATATTTTTAATAGTAAAGCCGATGTTATTGTTAATCCGGTTAATTTAGTTGGAGTAATGGGTGCCGGCTTAGCTAAACAATTTAAAGAAAGATATTCTAAAACGTTTAGTATATATAAAAAGGCCTGTAATAAACGACTTTTCGTTAAAGGAACTTTAATGCTTATTCAGGAAGAAGATCATAGAATATTACTGTTTCCAACGAAAAATCATTGGAAAGATAAATCTGAATTAGATTTTATTTCCAAAGGATTATTAAAGTTCGTTATGACTTATCAGGAACGTGGCATTAAATCTGTCGCATTTCCAAGGTTAGGCTGTGGTTTAGGTGGTTTAAAATGGGAAGACGTTAAACCTATTATGGAATTATATCTCGAAAATCTTCCTATCGATATTTATATTTATAGTGATGAAGATGCGAGTAGTAAAATAGCAGCATGAGCGCAAGAAAACAACTTTATAAAATAAGTATAGTATATGCCTGGCTGGAGAAAAAAGAATTCTATATTTATGGTGATGATCCGTTAGAAATCAGAATTAAAACTGCGTGTGATTTAGCTGATAAAGGAATTCCTTATTTACAGTTAGATGTTGAAGAAGTTAAATATAAAAGAGGTGCATAATGAAAAAGAAATATAAGATTCAGGTTACTTATACTTTTGAAGGTGAATTTGATTTTGACGCTAAAAGATCTATAGAAGTTTTTGATAATAGTATAACTGATTTTAGATATTTGGACGATGTTAAAACGTTAGAAGAAGTAGCAGATAATTTGGCCGAAGATTATGATATGTTTGATTTAAGTGAACCAAGAGATTGGGATACTTTTAAAGAAGTATATGGAATCAATGACTTTTATCTTAACGTTAATTTTGAGGAGATCAAATAATTATGAAAACAACGATTAGAGATATTCAAAGATGGTCTGAAGAATATGAAAATTACGGAGATATCGATGTTATTGTAAAATCTGATAGCGGCCGTAAATATGAAATTAAAAATTTCTATTATGATTCTAAACTTAAGAAATTAGTTATTGGTCTTGAATTAAATAAAAGAAAATGAAACAGAATTTTATTTTAGATCCGGTTAAATATGTGTTAAATAATCATAAGAAAATGGATTTTCCATTAGGAAATTATTTAGAGCAAATTAATCCTATACAAAGCGATTATATTCAACATAATTGTAATTGTGAATGGTTCTGCTTCGATTATAATTATGCGTTATATTCTAAGTGGTTAAAGAAAAGAAACATAACTGGATTAATTTATGATCTAGGCTGCGCTAACGGATTTCAAAGTGAATTATTTGATATGCCATATCGTGGTATTGAAATAGAATTAAAACCAGATCAGATGTGGCATAACGATAATGCTGAATATATTAATCAAGATATAGAATATTATATTCTGCATCCATTTACCCATAATGATGAAAAAACACATAGAAGATATGATAATTTAATAATTATGTCTTCTATGTGTATCGGATATTTCGATAAAGATGATTTAGGGCCGGCATACTGTTTAATGTTTGAATATGCTGATTATGTATTTTTAACAGCTCATTATGACGAAAATATTAAACGTATTATTCGTTATATGACTAAGACTATGAAGTTTAAATATCAAATGTTAGAAAAACCTGAAATAGAAGAATTAACTGGAGAATATGGAACAGGCTCCTGGGTGTTTTATAAGGAGAAAAATAATGATAATAATTAAAACCGATAATTTTATAAGGTCTGCCATTAATTTATTTAAAAGTCGTTATCGGATTAAAGATAAAGAGTTATTTAGGTTTATAGTTCCTAAAGGACCCAATGATTACGATAGAATAAAAAAATATAAAGCTTATTTTGAAGATATTGATTTGTATATTAAGGAAGATTATGGCAATTATAGCAATAATTTAAATACAGAATATCTTAGAGCTGGAGATAGTACTTTATTAAGATTATTGTCTGGAGAATTTAAAGTACTTTTTCATGATTTTATTCCAGAAGAAAAAGAAGTTTATTCTCGTATAGATCGTATAATTTTAGATGTTGATGGTAAGACTGTAAAATATTATAATATCTCTCGTTTAAGTTTCGCATCTGATAATATAGATTGTATACTAGATATTATTTCAGGTAACTGCTTTGCTCAGGACGACTTTATAACTTTAGGAGTAGTTCAAGAGTTTTATGATAAATATCGAAAGCTGGTGAATAAAAATGAGCAAGAATAAATATGTAGTATTTAGTGCTATGGATTATACTATTCCTTCTAATTTTAACTGCGATTTTATCGGTATTTTTGATAATAATGAATATAAATTTATTAAAGAACAAATTTTAAATTATCTTCATGAAGATATTTATAGCGGTTATGAATGCGCTGATGTAACCGTAAGTTTCATTGGTAACGCTAAATTATATAGCTTTGTAAATAAAGAAGGCGATACAAGAGAATTTATTTGTATTGAAGCTAAAGATGGCTATAATGGCGAGTATATTGAGGTATAACGTTATGAAGTTATTTAGAATTGATACTGTATTTCCCGTGTTTAAAGGTATGTATAATACCGGTATCGTAATAGCTGAAAGCAGGGAAGCAGCTGAAGAACAACATATGATTGATTATCCTGACGATGTAATCGAGGATATCACAGAAATTGATTGTATCGATGGATATGATATCGTAGTACTAGAACATGGTATAATAAATCAGATTGAAAATGATCGCTATAATAAAAAACAGTCATATGGTTTTGATTATGAAAGAGTATCTGGAGAAGATTATTACGATTATGGCTGGGACGATGCTGTTAGCACTATGGAAGATTTATTAAAAGTAGATTTTAGTAAAGAGGAGTGATCTTGTATGCATGTATCTATTCCTGTATTAGTATTAAATAAAGATTATCGCGATAATTTTATAGATAAAGTCATGGATGATGTTATATTTGAAAATATACAAGAATTAGCTACTAAAGAATTAGACGGTGATTATGGCGATTTTTATCTTATTGGAAATGATAGAATTGCCGAAGATATTAATAGAATAGAAATTAATAAAAGCTGGCTTACTTTTACTGACAAAGATAAATACAAAGTAAAAGTTAACGGCGCTATTTATAAAGAACTTATTAAAAATCTTAATGAGAATAAGAAAAATACTTCTATTTA
>OHMS01000263.1_pt1 | contig 26805 bp, 17 predicted proteins | sample 1569351 | NCBI WGS metagenome assembly OHMS01 (sample SAMEA3879571, study PRJEB24766) | human gut metagenome | biome: human-associated habitat; feature: feces | place: USA | collected 1985/1987 | reverse complement strand
TTTAAAATTTCAAAATTAAAACACTATATGCTGTTTTTTTATCATGTAATATTAATGCTATATTTTATGAAAAATGGGTAATGATAGTTCCTTGTTAACTAGTTTGTTTATTTTTATAATATACCTAACCTTTGATAAAGACATCAAAGTAACTAACGTTAGTTTTCCAGCAATTGCTAAACTTAGAAGATTCCAAGAGGAGAAAGTAAAAATGTTTAAATTCATTTTAAGTCTAGCTAAAACAAGACAACATCCTAAAAACATAGTTTTCGCAGATACTGTTGAGGTAACGAGTGCGGACGAGTTAAAAGCCTCGTGTCTTTTTGACCATGTTGGGGCAGTACTCAGAGACGGGTACAGAAGCAACAAAGACTTTGTGACCTCTAACGTAGTCATTATGGACTGCGATAACGAGGATGATAACCCTGAAACATGGGTAACACCTGAAAAGGTGGCAGAGGACTTGCCGGGGGTAGAGTTCGCAGTTGTGCCAAGCAGGCACAATATGCTGCCCAAAGGTGACAAGGAACCTCGACCCAAGTTCCATGTCTACTTCCCGATAAGGGATTGTGCAGACATAGAGGCTTATGTGGGATTAAAAGCTGAACTCCTTCGCAGGTGTCCATACTTCGACAGCAATGCTAGAGATGCCGCAAGGATGATTTTTGGCGTAGAAAACCCAGAAGTAACAGTTTACAACGAGGGTGAAGGCTCTATCACTGTTGATGACTATATTAACAGTAATCCGTTTGAGCCTGCTTATGATAGTACAGCAGAGCCTGTGACTACTTCTTTACCCGTTTTTGGGGATTCGTTTGTTATCCCTGAGGGGCGAAGGAACACGACGGTTTTCAGAAAAGCCATTAGGCTTTTTATCCGTTATGGTATTAGTGGGGTAGCGATTGGCAAGATTTTTAGTTTTGCTGAACATTGTGAACCGCCGCTTGAAGAAAGCGAATTGGTAGCAATTATACAAAGCGCAAAATGTTATGCCAAAGACTTTATAGAAAGTGATGATTATATCCCACCAGAAGTGTATAATCGCTTAAAGGGAGAATATGAGCCAGATGATTACACTGATGTTGGTGAAGCCATGGTATTTGTAAAAGTTTTTGGCGACGTAGTCAAATTTTCCCCAGAAACCCGTTGCCTAGTATATAACGGTGTTTACTGGGAAGAATCTGATGAAAAAGCAAGACTTTTTGTCCAGCGACTTACTGAACTGCAAATGCAGGACGCTGATTCTCTGCTGAAATTTTGGAAAGCAGAAATAGAAGAAGCAGGTGCAGGGGCTGTTTTAGATGAAAAGCGCACTGCTAAACAAATTGCTCCAGTATTAAACGCTAAGCAGAAATTTATATATGGGCAGTATGAAAAGGCTGTACAATATAAGGCTTTCGTGTTTAAAAGACGGGGGACATGGGCGATAAACGCTGTGTTAAAAGAGGCTGAGCCACATTTAGCAATTGATGTAAGTACGCTTGACTCAGAAACTTACTTGCTGAATACTCCTGCTGGCACTTATGACCTTTGTGAAGGTGCAGATGTGGTTTGTCCACATAAGGCTGAAGACTATATAACAAAAGTTACGGCAGTATCGCCATCTAATAAAGGGATGGAACTGTGGGAAGCTATGTTAGACGTAGTTTTTTGCGGAGACCAGGATTTAAAAAGCTATGTGCAACAACTATCAGGTTTAGCTGCTATTGGCGGTGTTTTTGAAGAAAGTTTAATAATTGCTTACGGCGAAGGCCGTAATGGCAAAAGTACTCTTTTTAATGTCATCGCAAAAGTTCTAGGCTCTTACTCTGGCAGCCTTTCTGCGGACGTTTTAACTAACTCGTGCCGCAGAAATATTAAACCTGAGTTGGCAGAATTGCGAGGCAAGCGCCTTGTTATAGCGTCCGAACTGGAAGAGGGCAACGGCTTGAACACGGCTGTTTTGAAGCAGCTTTGTTCAACTGACCCTATTTATGCCGAGCCTAAATATCGTAGGCCATTTAGTTTCATACCTACTCATTTAGCTGTGCTGTGTACTAACCATTTACCAAGTATTGGTACGATGGATACTGGTACTTGGCGCAGGATAAAGGTTGTCCCGTTTAATGCGGTTATTCAAGGTGATTCTGAAGTGAAGAATTACACTGAATACTTGTTTAAAAATGCAGGAGGGGCAATTTTAAAGTGGATTATGGATGGTTCTAAAATGGTCATAGAAAATGGCTATAAAATAGAGGCGCCTGACGCGGTACAAAGTGCTATAGAGGAGTACCGGGCTACCAACAATGATTTTCAAGAGTTTTTAGATTCTTGCTGTAATGTTGGTGACGGATATTCAATTTCATCGGGGGGCCTGTATACTGCTTACCGCTCTTATGCTATGGAGCAAGGCTCGTTTCCTAAAAATAAACAGGACTTTTATTCTAATTTGGAGAGAGCCGGTTTTAGTAAACACCGAACCAGTCGCGGCGTGGTAGTTATGGGACTGACTTTAAAAAGTGAGCCTGCACCATATTATCCACCAAGACCAGAAATACCTGAGGGAGTGGAGGTGACGCAAGCATGAAAAAGCGCAGAGTTTTGAAGCTTGATACACCAGCGCCGCTTTGGACTATTCCGTTAGGCGTAGTTTACTCGACCTTTGGGGTTTCAGAGCCTACTGTACGCAAGTACATGAGGGAGCTTGAAATTCCAGCTTATAGAAACTGGCTGTTGCCGTGGAAAAATATGCGCACAAAAGCGGTTGATTCACGTGACTTGTGGAAGTTTCATGACGCGAGGTTCTTCCCTCGTTACATAGAACGGCTACGGGAACGTTATCCTGGCGAAGCAGACAGTTTTACTCAGGATAAACTATATCCGGCAAATGAAGCTGAATTACGAGACCAGTACGACTGGATGTATACTGCTTCAAAGTTTTTTGAGACGGTAAAGGGAAAATGTGATATTAACCAAGAAGAATTACCGGACCTTCTATTTTGTGGAGCAATCCCCTATTATGAGGAACCTAATGGCGCTATATTAATAGAAGACTTTTGGGTTAATCACATATTAAAACCAGGTCATCCGACGGGAGACTACATAGGATACGAAGGACCGCTGGATTTAAATAAAGAAATTACGTTGGTATAAGTATAGTGTAATCCGCTTTACTCTTCAGCATACGATATTGATAAAAGTAATGATTATCAATGAATTTTAAAAGGCAGACTTTTGCGAGTCTGTCTTTTATTTTGCCTAAATAGTTTAAAACGGATTGTAGTTGCTGAACAAACCAGCTTTTTGCTCAAGTTAAAAACAAAGTGTCTTTGTACAAGGAAAGGAGGAGTACTTATTTGCGCGCTATAATAATCAATGTTGACGCGGTAGTGGCGGAACGGCAGACGCGCTAGCCTCAGGAGCTAGTGGGGGCAACCCCGTGGAGGTTCAAATCCTCTCTACCGCACCATTTAATTTAATAGCAATACCCCAATGCGGTTGTGGCGGAACGGCAGACGCACCATCTTGAGGGGGTGGCGGGGAGACCCGTGTGGGTTCAAATCCCACCAACCGCACCAAAAATGCAATGAAGCAGCTTGTAAAACAGGCTGCTTTTTTTATGCCCGAATGAATTAAACAAGGGGCGTTTGCTTAAAAACGCCGGTATTTGTGCAGGTTATTTTTCTTTTAACTTGTGGACAAAGCATGCCTGCAATGGTATAGTATATTAGGTATTGCGCAGGGGCAGTAAAAAAAGCTGTCTGCTCTCAAAAAGATATTTTTGGAAGGTGGTACAATCAATGGAAAAATCTGTTAAGCAAAACACATCCACTCCTGTGGACGCGGATTATTCGCTGGAGGCCGTGCCCGATTCAGCACGCAAAGGCTTTTGGCAGATGTTCTTCGTTATGCTTGGGTTTACGTTTTTTTCTGCCAGTATGAGCGTAGGCGCCAAATTGGGTAATGGGCTCGATTTATCAGGCTTTGTATGGGCCTGCCTGATTGGCGGCATTATTCTGTCGGCTTACTGCGGTGTACTGGCTTTTATTGGGTCTAAAACCGGTTTGAATATGGATTTGCTCTGCCGCCGTACTTTTGGCAGCAAGGGCTCTTATCTTTCGTCTGCTATTTTGGGCTTTACGCAAATCGGCTGGTTCGGCGTAGGCGTGGCAATGTTTTCCATTCCCGCGGCGGAACTTATGGGCATGAACGAATGGACTCTGACCATTATTGCCGGTCTTTTAATGACGGCAACCGCAGCCACCGGCATGAAGGCTTTGGAAATTGTCAGCTATATTTCCGTTCCGCTCATCATTATTCTGGGCGTTTATTCCATGGTTACTGCTGCCGCAGAAGGCGGCGGGCTGGCTTACATTTTTGCGCAGTCTGCCGGGCAGATTACCCTGTTTACCGGCATCGGCTATGTTATTGGCTCTTTTATTTCCGGTGGTACCGCAACGCCTAACTTTATCCGTTTTGCCAAAAACAGCAGCATTGCCGTGTGGACTACGGTTATTGCCTTCTTTTTAGGCAATACGCTTATGTTCTGCTTTGGCGCGGTTGGCGGCGCTTACACCGGCAAGGATGATATTTTCTATGTTATGATTGCGCAGGGCCTTGCCATTCCGGCTTTGATTGTACTTGGCGCCAATATCTGGACTACCAATAATAATGCTCTTTACACCGGCGGCCTTGCCATTTCCAATATTTCCAAAGTACGCATGAAATGGACTACCTGGATTTCCGGCATTATCGGCACGGCGCTTGCAATTTGGCTTTATTACAATTTTGTAAGCTGGCTCAGCATTCTTAACTGCGCCTTGCCGCCGATTGGCATTATCGTTATTTTAGATTATTTCTTTAACCATAAAAAATTCGGCAGCGATTTTAACGAATATACCATCAACTGGTTTAACATTGCCGGTATTATAGTGGGCGCTGCCTGTGCAAACCTGCTGCAGTGGGGCATTGCCGCCATTAATGCTATGGTGGTTGCTGCTGCATTCTTCTTTATCGGCGAAATGCTTGGCAAAAATAAATAATAACTGTAAAGAAAGGATGAATTGTTATGCTGCTGCAAAAACTGTATCTGGCAAATGCCACGGAAACGGTAGATATCCGCGTTACGGACTGTAAATTTGCCGCTATTGCTCCTCAGTTGGAAGCGCTGCCCGGTGAAGAAGTAGTTGATTGCTGCGCCGGTAAAATGGTGCTGCCGCCTTTTGTGGAATCGCACGTACATCTTGATACCTGCCTTACGGCAGGCCGCCCGCACTGGAATTTATCCGGCACACTGTTTGAAGGTATTCAGCGCTGGGAAGAATATAAGCCTTTCCTTACCAAACAGGAAGTAAAAGACCGTGTAAACAAGGCGCTCCGCCTGCAGGCAGGCAACGGCATTCAATATGTGCGCACCCATGTAGATATTAACGACCCGGAACTGACCGCCCTGCGCGCGATTTTGGAACTGCGTGAGGAAGTTAAGGATTATATTGATATTCAAATCGTTGCTTTCCCTCAATACGGAATTTTAAGTTACCCCAACGGCAAAGGCCTGCTTGAAGAAGCACTGAAAATGGGTGCCGATGCTGCCGGTGCCATTCCGCATTTTGAATTTACCCGTGAATATTCTGTTGAATCGCTTAACATCTGCTTTGAACTGGTGCAGAAATACGGCAAACTGATTGACGTACACTGCGATGAGATTGATGACGAGGCCTCCCGCGGGCTGGAAACTGTTGCCGCCCGCGCTTATGAAACCGGCATGGGCGATATGGTAACGGCTTCGCACACTACCGCCATGCACAGCTACAACAATGCTTATATGATTCGCCTGATGCGCCTTTTAAAAATGTCCGGCATCAACTTTGTGGCAAATCCGTGCGTTAACGTGCATTTGGGCGGACGTGCTGATACTTACCCCAAACGCCGCAGCATTACGCGCGTAAAAGAACTTACAGCCGAAGGCATTAATGTTTCTTTCGGCTCGGATGATATTTTTGACCCATGGAACCCGCTTGGCAATGCCAATATGCGCGACCAGGTATTTATGGGGCTGTATACCGGGCATATGCTTGGCTATGAAGAAATTTGCAATTCTTATAAATTTGTTACCGAAAATGCTGCCCGCACCCTGCATTTAGGGGATGCTTACGGCATTGCGGTCGGCAAAGATGCAAACTTTATTATTCTTGATGCCAAAAACTGGTATGACGCATTAAACAATAATGCGCCGGTGCTGCGTAATTACCGCAAAGGCAAACTTATTGCTTCCACCGCGCCGGTAGATAAAAAAGTGTATTTCTAAGTTTGCGAACAGTAATAAAACAGCAAGAGTTGTACCAACAAAGTTACGCAAATTTTGCGATTGGATAATGAGCAAAATTTACGAACCTTAAGTATTAAATGAATAATTTAATGCAATGCTTATGTTGTTCAGCTTTGCGAAAACAATATGAAATGTAATTGATTAAAAAAGTGCAAAGAGTATGCTGTAAAGCGGCAGCAAAAACTGCGGCGGCTAAATTTTAGATTCTATTTTAGAGAGTCCGGTCTGTAAAGTCCGGACGGAATCGGAGAAGCCGCAGCATTTTGTAACGCTGAAACAGTATACTCTTTGCACTTTTTAATTTATATTTATATTACTCTTTGCTGTTCTTTACCTGCCTCTGTGCTCGCGTTTCCAGCGCTTTATTTCATCAAGCCTTGCTTTTACGCGTGCTTCCAGTCCCTGGGTTGTTGGCTTGTAATATTCCGTTCCCACGAGCGAATCGGGCAGGCATTGCATATTGGTAAGTTTTTCTTCCGTGTTGTGCGCGTACTGGTAGCCTTTGCCGTAGTTAAGTTCCTGCATCAGTTTTGTGGGCGCATTGCGGATAACAAGCGGTACAGGTTCTGCCAGCATTTTGACGGCGTCGCGCTTGGCGTGTTCATACGCCATATAAAGTGCGTTGGATTTTGGCGCGACCGACATGTACACTACGGCCTGCGTTAAATGCACGCTGCATTCCGGCATGCCGATAAAATGGCAGGCGTGGTAGGCGGCAACGGCAATTTCAAGTGCTTTGGGGTCGGCAAGGCCGATATCTTCGCTGGCAAAGCGCGTAACTCGCCGGGCTATGTAAAGCGGGTCTTCGCCTGCTTCCAGCATGCGTGCCAGCCAGTACACGGCGGCGTCCGGGTCGCTGTTGCGCATGGATTTATGCAGTGCGGAAATTAAATTATAATGTTCTTCGCCTGTTTTATCGTACAGCAGCGATTTTTTGGAGGTGCATTGTTCCAGCGTTTCGCGTGTTACCGTTGTTGTGCCGCCTGCGTCCATATCGCCGTTTAATACTGCCATTTCTAATGTAGAAAGCGCTGTTCGGGCATCGCCGTTGGCAAAAACGGCAATCATTTCCAAAAGTTCATCTTCAATGTTAATTTTCTGGGTGCCAAAGCCTTTTTCATCTGTTAAGGCACGTTTTAAAAGCTGCACAAGCTCAGCTGTTTTAAGTTCCTGCAAAACAAAAACCTTGCAGCGGCTTAATAATGCGCTGTTAACTTCAAACGAAGGGTTTTCCGTCGTTGCGCCTATTAAAATAATGCTGCCTTTTTCTACAAAGGGCAAAAACGCATCCTGCTGCGCTTTGTTAAAACGGTGTATTTCGTCTACAAAAACAATGGTTTTTTCGCCGTAACGGCGGTTTTCTTCCGCCTTTTGCATTACGCTGCGTATTTCTTTAATGCCGCTTGTAACGGCCGAAAAATCAATAAACGCCGCTTTGGTGGTGTTGGCAATAATCCGCGCCAGCGTGGTTTTGCCCACACCGGGAGGCCCCCAGAAGATCATGGAGGAAATCTGGTCGTTTTCAATTAAACGGCGCAGCACTTTGCCTTTGCCCAAAAGGTGGGTCTGGCCAACGTATTCTTCAAGCGTTTTGGGGCGCAGCCTTGCCGCCAGCGGCTGTGATAAATTGTTTTCAAAAAGTGACATTGCTTCCATAATTTCGCCTCCCAAAGCCATTATAATTCGCCGCAGAATTAAGCGCAAGCGGAATTTATTAAAGCAATTTTACACAATTGTTTCATTAATGCAAGGATATTTGTTTGCTAAAACAGTTTAAAAAGTTATATAATTAAAATAACTTATACTTGCAGAAGGTTGGGTGCGTACTATGGACTGGCATAACCGTAATATGAAAATTTTAATCGGCATTTGTATTGCCGTTGTTTTAATTGTTTGTTACCGTATTTTTGATAATATACAAACGGAGCGTGCCCGTGCGGAAAGAATGTCGCGCGTGCAGGCGGTGGCAGTTGTTACGGCAAAGCCGGAGCGCAGGACGATTACCCCGCTTTTGGAGTTCAGCGGCAGCCTTGACCCGGAGTGTCAGGCAGATGTTGCCGCCAAGGTTGACGGGCGTGTGGAGCGCGTATATGTTAATGAGGGCGACCGTGTAACCAAAGGGCAGGTGCTGGCGGAACTGGAACAGCGCGATACTGACGCTGCCCTGCGTGAAGCGCGCGGCAATTACATGGACGCGCAGACCAATCTCCGTAAAGCCGAGCGCGACCTTGAGCGTTACAGCGCTTTATATAAACAGGGTGCGGTTTCCGAACAGGTTGCCGACGATTACGCTTTTGCGCGTGACAACGCAGCTGCCAAGCTGGATGCAGCCCGCGGCACCGTGCAGGCTATGGAATCGCAGTTCGAAGGTACTGTAATAACAGCCCCGGCTGACGGCATTATCTCCAAACGCTATCATCAGGAAGGTTATTACGCAGCAGCAGGCACCCCGCTTTTTGCCATTGCCGATATCAGCGTTTTAAAAACCGTTATTAATATTCCGGAAGGCAATCAGCGGCGTATCCGTTGGCAACGAAGCCGAAATAGAACTGCCTGCCTTTGCCGGGCATAAAATTATCGGCAGAATAACGCGCATTGCCCCAGTTGCCGATTTACCTGCGCATACCTTTGCCGCCGAAGTAAGTGTTGATAACACCGAAGGGCTTTTGGCAGGCGTTTTTGCAACGGTAAAGCTTACCGCGCAGCCAAGGCAGAATGTGCTTACAATCCCGGTTTACGCCATTGTAATGCGTGATGACCAGAAAACCGTATTTATTGTGGAAGATGATAACACGGTGCGCCGCCAGGTGCTTGACATTGGCTATACGGATGACAAGGTAGCCGAAGTTTTAAGCGGCCTGAAAGGTGATGAAGTAATTGTAACCGAAGGGCACAACAAGCTGCGCGAAGGCAGCAAGGTAGTTACTGATAAGGCAGGTAATTAATTATGATAGAGACTTTTATCCGCCGGCCGGTTTTTACTACCATGTTTATTTTGCTGCTGGTAGTGTTCGGCATCCGCTGCTACCCGGAAATCGGCGTAGATTTGAACCCTGACGTTGATATGCCTATCGTCAGCGTGCGCGTTACTTACGACGGCGCTTCGCCGGAAGAAATGGAAACGCTTATTACCAAGCCGATAGAAAACCGCGTCAGCCAGGTTGCAGGCTATAAAACAATTTCCAGTACCGTGCTTGAAGGCTACAGCGAAACCGTACTGGAGTTTAACATGGGCGTAGACCCGCAGGCTATGGCCAGCGAAGTGCGCGAAAAGGTTGCCAGTGTGCGCAACCGTCTGCCGGACGATATCGACGAACCGGTAGTACAAACTGTTGATTTAACCTCCCAGTCCATTGTTGCGTACACGTTTTCTTCCGAATCGCGCAGCCGCGGTGAAATACGCCGTTTAATAGAAGACAGCATTCTTGACGAAATGCAGATGGTTGAAGGCGTTGCCGAAGTAACTGCGGTAGGCGCCAGCCAGCGTGTAATACGTCTTGTGGCAAAGCCTGACAAGTTAATGGAATACGGAATTTCGTTTCAGGACCTGCTGCAGAAGGTAGATGACGAAAACTACAATACGCCGGGCGGCAAAGCCAGAAACCACGACATGGAAATAACCGTGCGTACCATTGGCAAATACAGCAATATCGACGATATTAAAAAAGTTGTTATTGCCAACCATAACGGTAAGGCCGTGTACATTGGCGATGTGGCGGACGTTATTGACGGCTGGGAGGATGAAGACACCTTCGCCAGTGCCAACGGCGTACCCTGCGTTATGACCTTCGTGCGCAAACAATCCAAAACCAACACGGTTGACGTTACCGACCGCGTTAACGCCAAAATGGAAGAGCTTAAACAGCGCGTAATTCCGCCCGATATTAAGGTTGATATTGTGCGCGACCAGTCTACCTACGTACGCGAAAACATTGCCGACGTGTGGAACACGATTTTCTTTGGCGGTGCGCTGGCGCTGTTTATAACTTATATGTTCCTCGGCAACTTCCGTGCCACCATTATCGGCGGCCTGTGCATACCAACATCAATAATTGCAACCTTCTTTATGATGAAGGCAATGGATTTTACCTTAAACAACATGTCGCTGATGGCGCTGAGCCTTGCGGTAGGTATTTTGATAGACGACGCGATTGTTGTAATCGAAAACATTTTCCGCCATATCGAAATGGGCAAAACGCCGTTTATGGCAGCCAAAGAAGCAACGCAGGAAATTTCCCTGGCAATACTGGCAACGTCGCTGTCGTTAATGGCAGTGTTTGTACCGGTTGGCAGCATGGGCGAAATTATCGGCCAGTATTTTAAACAGTTCGGCTTAACGGTTGCCTTTGCCATAGCGTTTTCCACTCTGGTAGCATTTTCGCTTACGCCAATGGTTTCCGCCTACTGGCTGAAAGAAGAAAAGCCGGGCGAAAGCCACCGCAACAAATATGTACAGCTGGCGCTTGATAAATTTGAAGCGGGCTTTCAGATTTTCCGTGGTTTGTACAGCGGTATTATGGAAGCGGCGCTGAACAACCCCAAAAAAGTTATTGCCGCCGGTATAGTTTCGCTGGCAATGAATATTGTGCTGCTGCCGTTTGTAGGTACGGAATACCAGCCGACGTACGATTCCGGCGAGTTTACCGTTAATTTTAAAGCGCCTATCGGCACCAGTATGGAAAAAACGGTAGCGCTGGCAACACCTTTGCAAAAAGAAATAACGGCCATGCCGGAAGTAAAAATAGCGGCGCTGAATATCGGCAACGGGCGCAACCCGGTAAACCAGGGCTCTATTGATATCCGCCTTGTGCCTAGTAACGAGCGTGACCGCACCATGCAGCAGATTATGGATGACCTGCGTGCCGAAGTGCGCAACGTTCAGGGGCTGAGTGTTACGGTAGTGTCCAATCAGGGGCGCGGCCGCGGCGACAGCAGGCCGGTGCAGATTGGCCTGCGCGGCAGCGATATTAAACAGCTTAAAGAATACGCGCTGGAGCTTGCCGATTTGGTGCGTAAAGTTCCGGGCGCAACGGATGTCGATATTTCCGATTCGGACGAACAGCCGGAAATTTTAATCAGGCTCGACCAGGCGCGCGCCAGCCTTTTGGGGCTCGATTCTTATTCCGTCGGTGAAGTTGTGGAAATGGCCTTTATGGGCAAAAGCACAGGCAACAGCTTTACAATCGGCGATAACGACTACGATATTATTTTGCAGCTGCCGGAAAGCAAGCGTACCGATATTAATGACGTTAAAAATCTGCGCGTATCTTCGCCGGACGGGCAGTTCATCCGCCTGGGCGACGTTGCCGACATAAGCCTTGGCAGCGGCCCGACGCGTATTGAACGCGAGGACAAGCAGCGCCAGATTGTTGTTTACGCCAACACGGTAGGCACATCTCCGGGCGAACTGATTGCCAAAATACAAAACGAGCTGATACCCGGCATGAATATGCCGCAGGGCTACAACTACAAACTGATTGGCGAAGCCGATACAATGTCACGTTCGTTTAACGAAATTGTTAAGGCCATTGTGCTGGCGGTTGTAGTTGTTTATATGGTTCTGGCGGCGCAGTTTGAAAGCTTCAGCCAGCCGGTAATTATTATGGCTTCGCTGCCGTTTGCAGTAGTGGGCGCCGTGCTTGGCCTTTTAATGGCGGGGCAGACAGCCAACATGATGAGTATGATTGGCTTTACCATGCTTTTGGGGCTTGTTACCAAAAATGCTATTTTGCTGATTGACTATGCCAACCAGCAGCGCGAAAAAGGGCTTGATATACGCAGCGCAACGCTGGAAGCCTGCTCATTGCGCCTGCGCCCGATACTGATGACGACGCTTTCAACAATTTTAGGCATGCTGCCTATCGCGATGGGCATCGGCGAAGGCGCGGAACTGCGCCAGTCTATGGGCGTGGTGCTTGTTGGCGGCCTCATCACTTCAACCATGCTCACCCTTCTGGTTGTGCCGGTTGTGTATATGGAATTTGAAAAATGGAAAGAAAAACATTATAAACCTGCCGGAGAGGCAAACGCATAATAAACGGGGCTCTGCAAATTGCAGGGCCTTTTGTATTATCTGTTACAAAATAAATGAAAATCACTTGTACCATTCCTCTTTAATCTTGTATAATAAATGTAAAGTATAAGTAAAAATTAAGTTAAACAACTTACAGGAGGGCTTATGGTTTACTTTTTCGGATTTTTGGGAGGACTGGCGTTATTTTTATACGGCATGCAGCTTATGGGCGAAGGCCTGCAGCGTGCCGCAGGCGAGAAGCTGCAAAAAATACTGGAAAAGCTGACGGGCGTTCTGCCGGTGGCTGTTGCGCTTGGCGCCGTTGTAACAGGTATTTTGCAGTCGAGCAGTGCCACAACGGTAATGACGGTTGGCTTTGTAAACGCAGGGCTGATGAATTTAAAGCAGGCCTTCGGCGTTGTAATGGGTGCCAATATCGGCACAACCATGACGGCACAGCTTATTGCCTTTAAGCTTACCGATTACATCACTCTGTTCCTTGCTATCGGTTTTGCCGTGCATCTTCTGGCAAAACGCCAGCGCGGCAAATATATCGGCCAGGTAATTTTGGGCTTCGGCATTTTAATGCTGGGCATGGAAATGATGAGCGATTCCGTAATGCCGCTGCGCGAATATCAGGGCTTTATTGATTTTATCGGCCGCTTTTCCGATAACCCGATTCTCGGCGTGGGCGTAGGCCTTGTAATGACCATGGTCATTCAGTCCAGCAGCGCAACAATCGGCGTTTTAATTGCCATTGCCAATCAGGGGCTTATTCCGCTTGAAGGCGCAATTCCAGTGCTTCTGGGCGATAATATCGGTACCTGCATTACGGCGGTGCTTGCTTCGCTGCGTGCCAATATTACGGCCAAAAGGGTAGCGCTGGCGCATGTAATGTTTAACTTTATCGGCAGCATTATTTTTATAACCTTTATGGGGCTGTTTATAAAACTGGTGCTGGCAATTTCCCCGGCGGACGATATTGCACGCCAGATTGCCAACGCGCATACGGCGTTTAACGTGGTAAATACACTGTTGTTTATGCCGTTTACCGGTTTATACATTAAATTTATAGAAAAATGCCTGCCGGGCAAAGGCGAAATTATTTCTCGCAAACCGGCATATCTTGATGAGAAAATGCTGGTAACTCCTTCCATTGCCATGGGGCTTGCCGTTAAGGAAATTGTGCGCATGGGCAACATGGCGCGCCATAATGTTGAAGTAGGTATGCAGGCATTGGAAGACAAGGACGAAAATAAAATTAAATACGTGCTGGAGCATGAGCCTGTAATTGATGCGCTTGAAGAAGACATAACCCGTTACCTTACCAAAATGAGCGAAAAGGAAATGGGCGCCGAACTTTCGGCAATGCATACAAGGCTGCTGCACGCCTGCACGGATATTGAACGTATCGGCGACCACGGCGAAGCGCTTGCCAAAGATGCACGCCGCATGTTTGAAGACGATGTTAAATTCAGCGAAGAAGCCAAAACCGAACTGCGCGCTTTGGGCGAACTGGTTATGCAGGCCAGCGGCAAAGCCATGGAAGCGCTTGCCAATAACGATAAGGTGCTGGCGCAGGAAGCGTGGGATATTTGCCGTCAGGTAAAAAAAGCGCAGAAAGAAATCCGCAAAAACCATATTGTGCGCCTTAACGAAAAACGCTGCGACCCTGTTGCCGGGTTTATGATGATGGAAATTTTAATAAACCTGAAGCGCGTTTCCGACCATTCCAAAAATATAAGCCAGATTGTTTTGGGAATTTTTTAAAATTAATTAAAAAAGTTGTTGACAAACAGATTTTACTGCTGTATAATTAATTCTGTTGTTGAGAGATGCGGAAATAGCTCAGTGGTAGAGCACCTCCTTGCCAAGGAGGGGGTCGCGAGTTCGAATCTCGTTTTCCGCTCCATGAATTGTCAGCCCGGCAGTTTACTGCCGGGTTTTTTGAATTTATTCAGAAAAGAATAATGATATATTGTAGGAATAGCAGTAAAATTCTTGTCAAGTACCGCTGGTTGTGATATTATATTATGAGCAATGTGTGTAAACAGCTGCATTTTTAACAATAAAACTAATGTAAAAAACATGCTGTAATAATCAGCACATATAATTAAGGGAGGATTTATTAATGAACGTAACAGTAGAAAGAGTCGGCAACGACGCAACTCTTAAAATCACTTTGCCCGCAGAGGAAGTAAACAAAGGCTTTAAAAAAGCCGTTGCAAAAATTGCAGGCCAGGTAAATATCCCCGGCTTCCGTAAAGGCAAAGCCCCCCGCAATATTATCGAAATGCACTATGGCAAAGAAGCAGTAAAACAAGAAGCATTTGAACTGGTTGCTAACCAGTGCTATACCGAAGCTCTGGAACAGGAAAAACTGATTCCGGTATCCGACCCGAAGGTTGAAGATTCCGTATTTGAAGAAAACAAAGATATGGAACTTACCATTAAAGTAACCCTCAAACCGGAAGTTAAACTTGGTGATTACAAAGAACTGCATGTAGAAAAAGAAGCAGTTGAAGTTACCGACGAAGCAGTTGAAGAACAGGTACAGGGCCTGCGCAGCCGCCATGCAAAAATGGTAGAAGCTGAAGAAGGCGCTGTAATTGAAAAAGGCGACTTTGCCATTATCGACTTTGCAGGCACCGTTGACGGCGAACCGTTCAGCGGCGGCGAAGGCAAAGGCTATCCTCTGGAAGTTGGCTCCAACTCCTTTATCCCCGGTTTTGAAGACCAGCTTGTAGGCCTTAAAAAAGGCGATTCCACCGATGTGGACGTAACCTTCCCGGAAGAATACTTTGTTAAAGAACTGGCCGGCAAACAGGCAATCTTCAAAGTAAACGTACAGGACGTAAAACGCAAAGAACTGCCGGAACTTACCGATGAATATGTAGCAGCAAACAGCGATTGCAAAACCGTTGAAGAACTGCGCGCAAGCTACAAAGAACGCATGCAGAAAGCAGCTGAAAACAATGCACAGATTGCTTATGAAAAAGCACTGATTGACCTTGCAGTTGCTAATGCGGAATTTGAAGTTCCCGAAATCATGATTGAAGACCGCGTAACCCAGATGATTGACGAAATGCGCATGAGCCTTGAAGCACGCAAACTCACTCTGGAACAGTACATGCAGTACAGCGGCATCGACATGAAACAGCTTCGTGAACGCCAGCATGACGCTGCTGTTGAAAACGTTAAAACCGACCTTGTTCTTGACGCTATTGCCAAAGCTGAAAACATCCAGGTATCCATGGAAGATGTTGACAGCGAACTTTCCGCTATCGCTTCCCAGCATGGCGCAACTCTTGAAGACGTTAAGAAAATCATTAAATCCAATGGCACTATGGGCCTGCTGCTCGCAAACATTCTGCGCCGCAAAGCTGCCCATGTAATCATTGACAGCGCGAAATAATTTAAGCGCGGTTAAACCACAGTAAAGGGGTGTGACAATAATGAATTATGTGCCAATAGTTGTAGAACAGTCAAACCGCGGAGAACGCTCTTACGATATATATTCCCGCCTTTTAAAGGACAGGATAGTTTTTGTTACCGGCGAAATAGATGATACTATGGCCAATCTCGTTATCGCCCAGCTGCTCTTTTTAGAGTCGGAAGACCCCGATAAGGATATCCATCTCTACATTAACAGCCCGGGCGGCAGCGTAAGCGCCGGCCTGGCAATTTATGATACAATGCAGTACATAAAGCCTGATGTTTCCACAATCTGCATGGGCATGGCCGCCAGCATGGCATCCGTGCTTCTGGCTGCCGGTGCTCCTGGCAAACGTTTTGCCCTGCCGTACTCCAGAGTTATGATTCATCAGCCGCTGGGCGGCGTTCAGGGGCAGGCTTCCGAAATTGAAATCACCGCGCGCGAAATTCTGCGCCTCCGTGATGAAATGAACGGTATTTTAGCCAGCCATACCGGACAAACCAAAGAAAAGATTGCGCAGGATACTGACCGCGATAACTACATGTCCAGCCAGCAAGCCAAAGAATACGGTCTGATTGACGAAGTGGTATCGCGTAAACCTGCTAATGAAAAATAAAGGCTTTAAGGAGATACTCAAAATGAAATTCGGTGGGGACAATCACCATGATGCCCCGGTTTGCTCTTTCTGCGGCAAGCGCGAAGCGCAGGTCAGCAAAATGTTCAGCAAAGTGCTTGGCGAAGGTGATTTGTTTATTTGCGATGAGTGTATAAAACTCTGCAATGAAATGCTTGAAGAAGAAATGCGGGCAAGGGCTGTAAACCATACTGAAATTGCCGAACTGCCCAAACCCAAAGAAATAAAAGCAATTTTGGATGAATATGTAATCGGCCAGGAAGAAGCTAAAAAAACCCTTGCCGTAGCCGTTTACAACCACTATAAACGCATTGACTACGAACTTAACCATGTTCCCGGCGACAAGGATGTTGAACTGCAAAAATCCAACATTTTAATGCTTGGGCCTACCGGCAGCGGCAAAACACTGCTGGCACAGACTCTGGCAAAAATATTGCAGGTTCCTTTCGCCATTGCCGACGCCACCGCTTTAACGGAGGCCGGTTATGTAGGCGAGGACGTGGAGAACATTCTGCTGCGTTTAATCCAAAATGCGGATTACGATATTGAACGCGCACAGCGCGGCATTATCTACATTGATGAAATTGACAAAATTTCGCGCAAGTCCGAAAATCCTTCCATTACGAGGGATGTTTCCGGCGAAGGCGTACAGCAGGCTCTGCTGAAAATTCTGGAAGGCACGGTTGCCAACGTTCCGCCGCAGGGCGGGCGCAAACATCCGCACCAGGAATTTTTGCAGATTGATACCACAAATATTCTGTTCATCTGCGGCGGCGCGTTTGACGGGCTGGAAAGCATCATCAGCGCACGCACGGGCAAAAAGAATATGGGCTTTGGCGCCGATATTAAAACCAAAGACGAAATCAGCCTGACGGATACCTTTAAAAAGGTATTGCCGGAAGATTTGATGAAATTCGGTTTGATACCGGAATTTGCCGGACGCCTGCCGGTTGTTGTAACGCTTGAAGCACTGGACAAGGCTGCGCTGATTAAGATTTTGCAGGAGCCTAAAAACGCACTGGTAAAACAGTATCAGCACTTTTTGGCCATGGACAATGTAGAGCTTGAATTTGAGCCGGATGCACTCGATGCCATTGCCGAAGAAGCACTGAAACGCAGTGCCGGTGCGCGTGGACTGCGAGCCATTATTGAAGCGGTAATGCGCAATGTAATGTACGACGTGCCTTCGCGCAGTGATGTTGTAAAATGTATTGTAACGGCCGATTCCATCCGCAATCATGCAGAACCTAAAATGATTGTGGCGGCAGGCTGAAAGAAAAATAATGGGGGAAGGGGATTTTAACCTTCCCTCTTTTTGGTTTTATGGGCCTTTTGTGATACAATTATAAGAGATTTGAATTTTAATATAAAATAGGGGGATGCTAATATAAATGGAAGCATCAGGAAAATTAATGCCCCTGCTGGCGTTAAGAGGAATTATCGTATTCCCGGGAATGACGGTAAACCTTGATGTAGGCAGGGATAAATCAATAAATGCGGTTAATGCTGCCATGCAGCTTGATAAAAAAATACTGCTGGTAACTCAGCGCGATGCCGAAATCGCAGACCCAAAACGCGAAGAACTGTATAATTATGGCGTTGTTGCCGAAATTAAGCAGCTTTTAAAACTGCCGAGCGGGGCAATCCGTATTTTAATTCAGGGGCTTGAAAGGGCAGAACTTACTTCGTTAATTGACGCGCCTTTTAAAGATACTTACCTTGAAGGTTTTGCCATGCCGGTAGCCAGCATTGAGCCGGAAGAAAATTCCGAAACCGAAGCCATGCGCCGCGTGCTGCTGCAAAGCTTTGAAAAATGGCTTGTTACCGGCAAAAAAGTAACTACCGAAGTTATGCTTAACTTTAAAAACATAACTACCGCCGGTGAAATTGCCGATATCATTGCCGGTTATTTAACAATCAGCATTGACGAAAAAGAAGAACTGCTGGAACTTGCCGATGTAAAAGAGCGTATGCACAAGCTGCATACTTTTTTGTGCAAAGAACTTGAAATTGCCGAACTCGAAAAAAACATTACGCAGGAAGTACGCAAACAAATAGAAAAAAACCAGCGTGAATATTATCTGCGCGAGCAAATTAAGGTTATTAACAAGGAACTTGGCGAAGGCGACGAACGCCAGGCCGAAGTTGACGAATACAAAAAGCAGATGGAAGGCCGCGACCTGCCGCCCGAAGTAGCAGATAAAATTAACAAAGAGCTTGACCGCTTGTATAAAATGCCGCCGATGATGGCAGAAAGCGGCGTTATCCGCAATTATGTGGAAACGCTTCTTGCTTTGCCATGGGGCATTTACGGCAAGGATAACTTTGATTTAAAACACGCCGAAAAAGTGCTTAACAAAGACCACTACGGCCTTGAAAAAGTTAAAGAGCGTATTTTGGAATACCTTGCGGTGCGTGCTCTTACCAAAAGCGGCAAAGGGCCTATTCTGTGCCTTGTCGGGCCGCCGGGCGTGGGCAAAACTTCGCTTGCGCAGTCCGTTGCCCGCGCAATCGACCGCAAATTTACACGCATGTCGCTGGGCGGCGTGCATGACGAAGCGGAAATCCGCGGACACCGCCGCACCTATATCGGCGCAATGCCGGGCCGCATTATTCACGGCATGCAAACCTGCGGCGTTATGAACCCGGTTTTCCTGCTGGACGAAGTGGACAAAATGTCGTCCGATTTCCGCGGCGACCCTGCTTCTGCACTGCTTGAAGTTTTAGACCCGGAACAGAACAACACCTTCAGCGACCATTATGTTGAAATACCTTTCGACCTGTCGCAGGTATTCTGGATTGTAACTGCCAACACCGTGGAAACAATTCCGCCCGCACTGCTTGACCGTATGGAAGTGGTGCAGCTTTCCAGCTATACCGAAGATGAAAAGGTAAAAATTGCCGAACTGCATCTTTTGCCGAAAGAACGCCAGAATAACGGCTTAACCGCTAAAACGCTTTCCATAACGGAAGATGCTCTGCGCATGATTATACGCGGCTATACGCGCGAAGCAGGCGTGCGCAATCTGGAACGCAAAATTGCGGCAGTCTGCCGTAAAACCGCTCTGCGCATTGTTAACGGCGAAGCCAAAAGCGCAAAAGTAACAGCTAAAAATTTACATAAATATCTCGGCAAAGTAATTTATCTGGAAGACGATGTAAGCCTCGAAGCAGCAGCCGGCATCTGCACCGGCCTTGCCTGGACCCGCGTCGGCGGCGAACTGCTTAAGGTAGAAGTTGTGGCCTGCAAAGGCAAAGGGCATCTTGCGTTAACGGGCCAGCTTGGCGACGTTATGAAGGAATCTGCCCAGGCAGGTTATACCTACATCCGCTCGCGCGCATATGAACTTGGCCTTGACAAAGATTTTTACGAAACTACCGATATTCATATTCACCTTCCGGAAGGCGCAATACCTAAAGACGGGCCTTCGGCTGGCATTACCATGGCAACGGCAATGATATCGGCATTAACGGGCCGCAAAGTTAAAAAGAACCTTGCCATGACAGGTGAAATAACGCTTTCCGGCAGAGTGCTTCCGGTTGGCGGCATTAAGGAAAAATTCCTGGCTGCCCACCGCTACGGCGTAAAAACCATTATTATGCCGGCTAAAAACGAGCAGGATTTGGAAGAACTGCCCGCAAACGTACGTGCAAAAATGCACTTTATTCCCGTAAAACATATGGACGAGGTGTTAAAAATAGCATTGGAGGATTAACGCGATGAACAAAGGAGTTTGGGACATAGTCCGTGCGCAGTTTGTCACGTCTGCCGTTAAGGCAGAACAGTACCCTTCGCCGCAAATGATTGAAGCCGCCTTTATCGGGCGCTCCAATGTCGGCAAATCTTCTCTTATTAACTCGCTCTGCCGCCGCAACGGGCTGGCACGCGTAAGCGCCACCCCCGGCAAAACGCAAACAATTAACTACTATTTGCTGAATGCCAAACGCAATGTAGAAGGCGGCGCCGATACAGCACAGTTTTACCTTGTCGATTTGCCCGGTTACGGCTTTGCCAAAACAGGCAAATCCAATAAAGATTTATGGTCCGGCTTTATCAGCAAATATCTTTCTGGTTCGGACAACCTGGCATTAGTATGCCAGCTGATTGATATCCGCCATAAGCCGATGGAAAGCGACATTACCACTGGCTGCTGGGCTGCGGCCTTAACGTGCAGATTATTCTCACTAAAGCCGATAAACTTTCCAAAAATGCAGCCATGGCCCAGAAAGCCCTTTTTAAACGCGAACTTGGGCTTGATGACAGCCGCATTATAACTTATTCGGTAACGCAGAACACTATGCGCAGTGAACTTATTAACCGTATTATGACGGCACTGGAAAACCACAGATGATTTTGTAAGCGCACAGATTGTAGGGAGTGGTTTGTATGGGGATTTTTGACATAATGCTGCATGTAAGGCGCCTGATGATGTTCGGGCTGGCAGTGCTTATAGGCTTTCTTTTTCAATACATGGCAATACCTATACCGTTTTTGCTCGGCGGCATAGTATCCTCCATGTTCTGGAAAGTTATAGGCGCACAGGTATACTGGCCGCGCCAGTGGCGCGAACTGGGCCTTTGCGTAGCCGGTTACGGCATTGGGCGCAACTTTACGGCAGAAACCATGCACGAACTTTCCATGCAGTCGCTTGGTGTGCTTGAAGCAACCGGCGCCGCCGTAGGCGCTTCGGTTATTATAGCGTGGTGGACATCACGCCACAGCTACGCCAATCTGCAAAGCTGCGTAATGGGCTGTATGCCCGGCGGGCTTACGCAAATGATGCTTATGAGCGAAACCGACAAGCGCGTTGATTTCAGCGTGGTAATGGTAATGCAAACCCTGCGCCTCATGAGCGCCATTATCATTGTACCGTTTCTGGTTGTGCACGGCCTTGGGGCGGAAATAAAAGACACCGCACTTCCGGCAGCCCCAACAGGCGGCTACACATGGCTGTGGATGGTGCCTATCGCAGCAATTGGCGCTGTTGTTTTGCAAAAGCTGCATATACCAACACCGCGCCTGTTGGGGCCAACGCTCGCCGCGTCTGCCTGCTCATATTTCTTCGGCACCTTTCAGCCCGTGCCCGACCCTCTCATGACGGTTGCGCAAATAAGCATCGGCCTGTACATGGGCATGCTGCTTGACCCTGCGCGCATAAAAGAAACCGCCCGCCTTATGCCGTTTATAATAACAGGCATCTTAATAATTATTGCTGTCAGCGTTGCCATGGCCTACTATCTTTCCGGCATTTACGGCTTTTCGCTTATAACCGCCTTTTTGGCAATGGCCCCCGGCGGCATTGCCGAAATGTGCCTTGCAGGCATGAGCATGGGTGAAAACGTTTCGATAATTTTAACCTATCAGCTGGTTAGAATGCTTATTTTAAATATCACCGTGCCAATGGGGTTGACGTGGTACTTTAAAGATAAATAATATCAATTAGGATATTATAACGCAAAAATAAAAATGGTAAATTTTTACCAAAAGGCTTGACAACACTATTAGTAATAGTTATAATTAGGGCAACAAATCAATATTTCGTACAGGTACAGTAACTGTTTAAATGTTTATCGGTGCAAATCCGATGCGATCCCGTCGCCGTAACGGCAATAAAAGCCGGAGCCGGTCAGCCAGCCTGTATAAGCATCACTGCTTGACCTGCGGGAGACAGGAAGGAGATGTTTACTAACCAACCGGCTTTGTTTATGTGAGAGTGGCAGGGCCTCTTGATTGTAATTATCTGAACCCGTCTTTTCGTTTTGGAAAGACGGGTTTTTATCTTGCCTGCGCAGGTTGGAATATTGATTTTTTAAAATTCATTTAACATTCTCAGATACTCATTCTCTACTCCTCTTGCAGTGCCCGTTGGGGTGCAGGTGCTGCTTTGGCCGCCGTGTTTTTACGGCGGCTGTTTTATTTTGCCGCAAAAAGTTGAGCAAAAGCTCTTTTGCTGTTATACTTAAAACAGAAAAAATATTTTCAGGAGGTTTTAAAATGAAAGTAATTTCTACCGAAAAAGCTCCGGCCGCTATTGGCCCATACTCTCAGGCAATTGAAATTGGCGGCATGCTTTTTGCTTCCGGGCAGATTCCTGTTGACCCTGCTACCGGCGAAGTGCCGGAAGGCATTACCGCACAGGCAGAACAAAGCTGCAAAAATGTAGGCGCAATTTTGGCAGAAGCAGGCCTCGGCTACGAAAACGTAGTAAAAACCACCTGCTTTTTGGCAGATATGGCAGACTTTGCCGCCTTTAACGAAGTTTACGCAAAATACTTTACCGGCAAACCTGCACGCAGCTGCGTTGCCGTTAAAGGCATACCCAAAGGCGTACTTTGCGAAATTGAAGTAATTGCCGCAAAATAACAAACTAACAAAAAAGGTTGTACCGGCTGGCAAAAGCCATATAGTACAACCTTTTTTATTTTTATTATGAAACTTTATACCTTAAATTTTTAAGAGCCTTTTTATGGTGTTTGGTAACCATGGCAGGCGTGCAGTTTAATAATCTGGCTGTTTCTTTGCCGCTTAAGCCTTCAAAATATAAAGCGTTAATAGTTTTTTGCTGTTTGGCAGTTAACTTATTAAGCGCCAGTTTTAATAAAATATTTAATTCCTCACGTTCAATAACATCGTCGCTGAACTCAGCGCCTTCTGCCTCACTATCGGGCAGGGGCGCTTTTTTATTTTCATCCGCCCATACTTTTTTCACTTCATCATACAGCGCAAAGTGAATACGGCATCTAACATACCCTGCAAAATGCTCGTAATCAGCGCCGTTGTATGTTAATACAAGCTCAATAAACTTTAACCTTGCAAGGCTTAAACCCTCCTCAAAGCCAAGGGCATTGTAAAACATATCGCGGCGCATTTCACTGCGGAACAATGGCTCAAAAGCAAGGCAAAGCTGTTCCAGCGCCTGCTTGTCACCATTTTGGGCGGCAGTAATTAAACTTTTTGTTTTATTTGCCAATGTGGTAAAAGTTTTGTGGCGCACGGTTTTAGGAATAATATCCATTTCCGGCACGGCAGGTTTTAAAACCCTGCCCGGTATTTGGCTGAAAGATGACAAATTTTTTCTTTGAATCACAAAAAACCTCCAAATTTTAAACTTACCAGCTTTACCGTGGCCACGCAAAAGCGGCGTAAGCAAGATTATAACGGAACGCCGCACGGTTTGTAAAGACCTTGTTTTAAAAAATTTTATATGTTAAATTAAAAGTTTTGGCTTTACAAAAAAAGTTGCCGGCGCGCAAGACAACGTACAGTACGGATTATTTATTTAGTAAGTGTCTTGCGGGGGGGTAAAAATATGGTAAAATAATATTACTAAAAATTGTTTTGCAAAAAAGCAAAACAAAAAAAGGGGAGAGTTATGTTATGAAACGGGTAAGTAAAAATTTAACTAAAGCAGTAACTTTAAGTGTACTCTTAATGTTGCCGTATGGTATGGCGTGGGCTGAAACTTTTGAATATGCAATTACCGGCGCTGATGATACATATACTAAATACAGAACTTATGACAAAAAGACGAATACATACACTTATACTTTAGGTGATGGAGCAATACTTGACTTAAAAACTTATTATCAGAACTATAAGCCGTATTATTTTAATACTATAGGCATTAATGCTGAAAATGAAAATATTGTCATTAACGGTGCGCTGAATATAAAAATGCAGAAAGGTGAAACGCAAAATTCTGGTAATGTTCATTCTGCAATGAGTATAAATGGGTCAAATTTAGTATTGGACAGACGCGGTGGCGGTGATATTGAATTAACAGGCGGTACCGGTAGTAGTGCGGCTGTTATAGATGGAAATAATAATAAAATGTATTTAGGTAACGGTAATATTACTTTAACTACAAATACGGGAACTCCGACGCCTGTCTTGGACGTTAATGGGAGTGGTAATTTACTTGTATATGCTGGAAATAGGGATGAAAATAAGAAAATTTTACATTATGCTAATGGCAATGATGATTATAGTAGAGGCATAGGTGTGAGAATTGCTACTACTAAGAATAAAAATAATAATAAAGTTATTTTAGGCTATACAGGTGATTATTCTGATGGTGATTTATCTAAATTTAATGATTTGGATATGCTACCAAAAGTTGTTAATGATTTAGAAACAGTAACAATAGAAATTGAAGCAAAAAATGATAATACAGGAAAAAATGCAGATGTTAGTGCCACTGGTATTGAACTGTCGGGCGTTACTGGAACGGCAGATAAAACTAGTAATAATATTATAGCTGCAGGAGATCTTATTATAACAGCAATAGCTGAAGGAAAAGGTAATGCTGAAGGGCACAATTCAAGTGGTACTTATGGTATAAATAACAGTAATTTGGTTGGAAACACAACAAATTATATTTTTGCTAAAAGTGTTGATATAGAATCGACAATAGGAGTAGAGCAGGCTTCTACGTTATATGCTTATGGTGTGTATAATGGAACCGGTGCTGAAACGGGAAATGCTGTAATAGAAATAGCAAATAAAAGTGAAATAGATGTTAATGCAGGAACTAATGGTGATAGTAATATTGTTATTAGTGGCATTTATAATGCAAATAAATATATCTATGAAGGGGAAATTATACAAAAAGGCGCTGAGGCTATAGTTAATACCTCTGATATAAAAATTACAACTAATTCAACTGGTGGTATTGTTGAAAATGTTGGCATCAGGGCTGATGGAGGGCGTGTTATTGTTAATGGTGCAACAAATATTTCTGTAAATGCAAGTGGTGCGGCTGAAGGTTCTAAAGTCTATGGAATTTGGTCAACCTTTGGCGGTAACATCAATGTTAACGGTACAACCAATATCAGCACCAGCGGCGGGCAGGAGATTGCCGTTGTGGCAGGCACAGAAAATTGGACGGATGTTGCTGCTGAACCTGATGGCGGTATTAACAACATCAACCTTAACTATGGATTGGGCAGTAAAATTACCGGTGATATTATAAGCGGCTACGGCGGTAATATTGTTATCGGCACGCCGGAAAGTACAGAAGAAGGTATCAGCACTTTTAGTGCGCGTAATAATAACGGAACGCTTACTTTAAAAGGCGACGCTTTATCTGCCAACGGCGGCAAGTTAGATATTAACTTGACAGCAGGAAGTACATGGACCGGTCGTGCTGACGATTATCAGGACGCAGCTTTGCCAAATTGGAAAGATGATCACGAAAAACAGTTTAACCCTAAATTCAGCCATTCTATTGCTGCCAACGGTAATGTAAATGTAACTCTTGCGGAAGGCGCAACGTGGAACGTAACAGGGCAAAGCTGGATTACCGAACTTGACGGCAATGGCGTTGTAGATTTAACCAAAGGCGAGGGCAGTGACGCCGTGCACATTGGCACGGTAAAAGGTAATAATACTTTTGTTGTAAACCTTAAACCTGACGGACTTGACACAAGCGATATGATTTATGTTCAAAACGGAACAAGCAAAGCGCAAACCTTGCAAATTAACAACCGTGATGAAGTATTAAGCGGTATGGAAGTAGGCGATGCTTTACGTTTTGCAACGGTTACCAAGGCAGGCGAAGGTTTTGGCAATATAACCGATGGTGCTGAAACTTTTGGAAAAAGTACAAGTATCAACGACGCAGGTATTTTTAATGTAGATTTTGATATTATTTACAAAGATTATAATGAGAAAATGGAGGGAGATTTAGGCACGGACCAGACATATAACGGTGATAACTTTAGCACTAATAAACCGGGACAGGATTATGTAGACAATGTTTATGGTGGTAAAAAAGACACTAGTGAAATAAATACTTTGGAAGAAACAACAGAAACGGAGTCTAATCCTAAACATGTTTATATTGTCCGTAATTCTGTAACTAAGGAAAATCAATCCGACGCCGGTAAAACCATCATTAACATGAGCCGCGCCAATTACAAAAACGCTATTTATATGGACAGGCTCAATAAACGCATGGGCGAAATGCGTTATGTTAATGGTGAAGAAGAACAGGGCTTATGGGTGCGCCTGCGCCATGACCGTATCGGGCAGAGCGGTGACTTCCGCAGCATGAATACCATGTACGAAGTAGGCTATGATGTTAAACAACCCACCGATAACGGTGAGCACCGCATTGGTATGGCAATAGATTACATGCGCGGCAGCACCACTTATGACGACATTATGGGCAAAGGCGAAACCAAACGCTATGGCCTGTGGCTGTATGATACATGGCTTGGTGAAAAAGGACATTATGTTGATTATGTAGCTAAATGGGGACATTTAAGCAATGATTTTGACATTACTGCCAAAACCACCGGCGAAAAAATTAACGGCGATTACAGCAATAATGTATTCAGCGTCAGCGCGGAATACGGCAAGAAAAACGATATGGGCAATAACTGGTATTTTGAGCCGCAGGCACAGCTTCAGC
>OHMS01000240.1_pt1 | contig 28321 bp, 26 predicted proteins | sample 1569351 | NCBI WGS metagenome assembly OHMS01 (sample SAMEA3879571, study PRJEB24766) | human gut metagenome | biome: human-associated habitat; feature: feces | place: USA | collected 1985/1987 | reverse complement strand
TGTGCACCGGCACCTGCTGGATGACGTCGGCATCGACGGTGCGCTTGGCCCATGCGAGGTACAGCCATTCCATGCAGCAGATCGCGGTGATCAATTCCGGCCAGCTCTTGTCGGACAGGCTGTCGAGGTATGCGCCGTACTCCTTGTTGGCCGAGGTCGGTTCGGTCGCGTCGTATTCCTCCTGGCCGACGTGATAGGCCTCGAGGAAGTGCTCGAAGTAGGTGGCCTCGTTGTCGGCGAACCACTGCGATTGCGCCGCGAGCATGTCCTTGGTCTCCTGACGTGGAGCGAGTTTGATGAGACGCGCCATCATGCCGTTGTTATAGAACTTGAAATCCTGAATCAGATACGCCTTGAGGATGGATTCCGGCAAGGTGTCGTCAAGCAGCTCGCTGACGAAACGCGAGTTGATGGCGTCGTACCAGTCCTCGGTGTTGAGCATGTACATGAGGTCGGCGACGGAGCCGGCTTCCGCGCCCAGCCAAGCGTAGTCTCCGCTGGCGGGTTTCGTTGCTTCTGGAACGTGGTTGGTCATGATTTTCTCTTTTCTTGGATACGCCGGCAGACGGCCGGCATGTTTTCTATGTTTGTTGTTGGATTGTGAGTTGCGTGGTTCAGGCCACGACGTCGGCCTTGCCGGATTCGAAGCGGTCGAGCACGCCGGTTTTGGCGAGCGCCTTTTGTACGAACCACATGAGCGCTCCGCCGAATACGGCTCCGGAGATGACGCAGCAGACGGTGAACACGACGCCTTGCAGTGTCGACCAGCCGGCGGTGACGACCCATTCGTACAGGCCATTGGATAGGCCGGTCAACGCGCCGGCCAGGGTCACGGTGAGCAGGTTCCACTTGCGGTATGCGAAGACCGCGAAGCCGATTTCGGCGCCGAGTCCTTGGGCCATGCCGATCAGCAGTGCGTGCGCCACGCCGAATGGATTGCCCAGCAGCGTTTCGATGACCGCGGCGATGGTTTCGCCGAAGAAGGCCGCGCCGGGCTTGCGGATGATGATGGCCACGAGCGGGCCGGCGAACAGCCACATGAAATGGAAGAGTCCGCCCAGGCCTGGGGTGAGGCTGTCGAACAGGGCGGTCGGGACGGCGTAGATGAAGTCCCAGGCCCAGAAGATCACGCCGGATGCGACGGCAACGATCGCGGCCACGACGATGTCGACCACACGCCATTTGACGTTGGGTTTGCGAACTGCGGAAGACTGGTTTTCTTCAGTCATATAGGTATGTGCCTTTCTCTTATGCAAAGGCACGGGAAGTAGAGAGACGTCCGTGCGCCGGCATTATCCGGTATACGTTCATACGGTTGAAGCGGTTGCTTCCTCTCAGCCATAATGGCCCCCGTGTCCGCAAGCGATATTACATGGTTCGGCGCGTTTCCAGGCTGGTATTCCACATGTCGGCCAAAAGTCTCGTGAAATGGAAAAATGGGTTCCGTGTTTTTCCGAAAGTCCTGGGCCTTCGGAAAAACACGGAACCCATCGATATGCGGGAAAGCCGCTGTCGGGATTGTATTTGTCCACTGTTGCTTTGATGTGGACGTTCTGTCCTTCGCGCACGAAGGCGGGAATGCCGACCGAACCGTCGTGGAAATCGCTCCAGACGATTCCTTCGAATCTGAAACTAAGGGAATCATAATTCAATTGACATGCCACGAATACCGTCTGCGTCGGATCAGAGTCCATGCCTGTTGCGGCGTCCATCGTTCTCGGCTATGCGGGCGTCGGCGAGGCAAGCATCGAACTTATCCTCAAGACGGTCGAAGAGATTCTGATAGCTGTTGATACTCATAAACATGTAGGATGTCCTGTTCCGTTTGATGATGACGGGCGCACGGTCGCTTTGGGCAGCACCGCGGCGGTGCGTCCGTTGCTGAGCTCGCTGAGTGAACTACGTACCAACTCCATCTCCCTGATAGTATTTGACGGGCCACGACAGGACACCGGGCAGGTACGCGCTTCCGTGGATGCCATGTTCCAAAGTGATGGCGACTGACTTGCCGTGGCCGGACATGTTTCCGCGGATCAGTTTCCGAATGCACGCCTTGCCGCGGAACATGCCGAACATGTCCTCGCAGGAAGCGTATACCGGTCGCTCAATCGACATTCATGCAAACCGGCGATTCCGCCCACAGCGCCATGCGCAAGCGGAATACATCAGGCTTCCCTTTTCACCTTTCCCAGCCTCCTTGACAGTCTGGTAGCAGGCCGTTCCACGGCAAGATAGAACGCCTCCGCCACCAGAAGGCACAATGCAAACAAAACCACCGGGCGCAATAGACCCTGCACGGGAATGTACGGCACAATCCAGTCGCGGACGGGAAGATGGGTCAGATACAGGCTGAATGAAATGCGCCCCAGCCAACGGACAGGTGGCGTGGAAAGCAGGTCGGATACCACGTTGCAGGTAAGTGCGACCACCACCAATATCAGGCATCCGCACACGGCCAAAGGTTGGGCGACAATACCAGGCAGCAAACCGAAACCGCTTTGGCAAACCAAGACGATGCCACACAGGGCGAGCGGTACGGCAACGACGTCGCGCATCGTCTCGCGCCCGTTGTCCGTAAGCCGTTTCGCCAACGCGACGCCAAGCGCGAACATGGCCATGTGACGCAACGGCGGCCACTGCGTCCACTCCGACAACAGCACGCATGCGAGCGCAATGGGTGCCACGAATCGCATGTCGGTGGCGATGATGACGTATACGGGCAGGGCGAGGCTGAAAAGCAGTTCCCAGCACATGCTCCATGATGGCAGGTCGACCATTGCCAATGTGGAACCGTCCACTCTGGTGCCGGCGGTGGTCATTGAAAGCATGTCGAGTTGGGTGAGCAGATTGTGTAGCCAGGCTGATGGCGAGGATGTGCTGAACGCGTTTGCGTATTCTTCCGCTTTCCACCCCATGTGCATGGCGATTGTGGAGACGATGCAGCAGATTCCGATCGCCGTGCAGGTGGGGATGGCGAGTCTGGCGATGCGACGCAGCTGGTAACGAGGCCAGTTGTATGTGTCGATTCCGACGCGTAGCGGAACGATGGAAAGTACAAGTCCACTGAGAATGAAGAATAGGGTGACGAATTGGGCGCCTGGCAATAGTTGGCGGAGGGTGCCTCCCGTGTAATGGTATGCGACCACTGCCAGGGCCGCGAGTCCTCTGAGCCCGTCCAAAGCGTATATGCGTGTGTCGGAGTCCTTCTCTTTTTCGTTCACGGGTGTACCCTATCACGTGCGCTGGCTGTCATACATCCGCCTACGTGCGTTTGGCGTGCGTTGTTCGGCGTGCGTTCGACAACAGTGCCATCGTCGAACACGACGCCACATAACTTCCATTCGTCTCTCTTCCCCGCCCGACTGTAGTGTCGGATCATATGGAGATCCGCGAATACGACATGATGACGGACGAGGCGCGCGGCATCCGCACGGCGGTGTTCGTCGTGGAGAAGGATTATCGTCCGGAATTCGACGAATGGGATGAGCCGGGCCGAGCCACGCATCTGCTGGCTTTTGGAAACGGCCGCGCCGTGGCGACATGCCGTCTCTACCCTGATCTCGACCATGCCGATCAACCCGGACGTTGGGTGATTGGTCGTTTGGCCGTGGTCGCCGACGAACGTGGCCATGGTATCGGCAAGACGGTGCTGGCCGAGGCGGAACGTCTCATCCGGAAGGCCGGTGGACATGTTGCCGCCGTACACTCCGAAGATAAGAATTTCGCGATGTATGAACATCTTGGCTACCGCATCACCAGCGAGCTTTTCGACAACGGTACGCATGGTTGGCTGGTCAAGGCATTGAACTGAATCCGGAGGAAGCGGCCATCACCTGCGAAAGCGTCCGACACGCGGTATCAGGTGATGGCCGCATATGGCATAATAGACACTTGGCGGAAAACCTCGGGTTTTATCGCCGTTCCCCCATGGTGTAATGGCAGCACACGGGTCTTTGGAACCCTTTGTCTTGGTTCGAGTCCAGGTGGGGGAGCAAAAAGGACTATGTCTAGGGGGCTATTCCGACCCCCTAGACATGACCGGTCCGAGTCCACCTATTCGTACTGGCACCCTCTCGGATACGGCTCGTCCGAATCCATCGCCTACGACCGAAATCTTGCCGTGCGGACGGCCTTTTCTTCGTGATTTGCTTGATTCCACGGTGCAAGGCGGCAATAGGTTGTGTTGAGCCAATGGATTAGCGATTATTCACAGATTGTGCATTGATTGCGCCTACCGTATGATTCGCAGTGTTGCAGATGACGGGGATTAGCCTACCGTTTCGGACAATCTCCGTGCGAACAGCGGAAGGCGCAAGACGCGCAAATGCTCGATTTCTTCGCTCATGGTACGCGGCGGATGGCGTTTGGAGCTGACCAGTCTGCGCATGGCGTCCATCGCTTCTTCTGGATGTGCATCGAACACGGAGGTAAGGAAAACATCCGGCGATTGAGCGTGCAGTCCGTACCTGGAAAGTTCGTCTGCGGGGAAATCCTTGAGGTTGAATGTAACGATGGTTTCCGCACCGGCCCGACGGGCGGCCGCGACCACATGCCCGTCGTTGGGGTCCGACAAATTCACGTCCGGTTCAAACCGCTCCCAATCCTCCGCCATGGCCATCGGAAAGGCCCTGCAGATCGCGTCAAGAAAACCGCGGGCCCGGACGTCGGGCACATGCCGCACTTCCATGATGGCCAAGCGTGCCTCGTCCATGACCCTCGCAGACCATGCTGGCTCGCACAGACCAGCCTCGGCCAAGCTAAGCAGTGGGTCGATGATCCACGTAGGTACGAACAGGTTGGCGTCAAGCAGCGCAATCATAAGGGCACTCTACTTATCGAACCGGGACAGGTAATCCGAATAGTCGATGTCGTACGCGCCGTCCTCATCGGCGATGGAACGCATCTCATCCAACGCCTTGGATGTGGCCTCGTCGCGCCTGCGCTTGTAGTCGGTCACATCCGAAAGCCTCAGGAAACGGTAACTGCGCTCCCCCATGCGGGTGTACGGAATCATGCCCGCGTCCAGCATGCGTGTGAGCGTGCGTTGGGAGACCCCAAGAATACGCGCCGCCTCGCCAGTCGTGATACGCTCGTCATCCGCCACCGCCCGTTCCGGCTCCGCAAGCAGAAACTCCCTAACGCGCCTGTAGTCGTCCGGCGTCAACGGGATACGCGTGCCGTCCACCCCTTGCAGGAACGCTCCGGGAACTCCGCCAGCGGAGCGTCGTGCCTTAGGTCTCGTTCTATGGACTTTGCCACCCATCATCATGGTCATCGCAACCACCTCCATCCGTTTTCATCATACGGCAAATGGACACAATGGACGATATGTGGATCGGGATAATCTAGACTGCTTTCAGGTTCACCGCGGCCATCTTGACCGACACTTCTCCTTCTTCGGCGAATCCTCGTCGCCGTCGGCAATCGCGGTTTCGGAGGTCTTGCCGTTTCAGTAGCTCCAGTTGTTCCAATGCAGGCTCGCTCGGTCCGCGTTGTAGCCGAACGGAATCATGACGAACCGTTTTCGCGAGCGGCGAGAACGGCATTGCGAAGGTCCCTCGACCCTGCCACCCCATGGATCGTCCCTCGCTTGGCATGCGCAGGTATCGAAGACTCGCCAGATCCGTGCAGCATCATTGCCTTGCGATTCCGGCGAAACGTCAAATCGGCCATGAGCGGCCAAAACCTCTTGACGCAAAAAAACAACGCCGCCAGATACGAGCGCGCCGGGGAGCGGAAGGCGTACCGCGCCGGCCACTACGACCGGAGCCTGACCGCCAAGGCCGGCAGGCTCGGCCTGAAGGTGCCCAAGCTCAAGGGCGAGGTCTTCGAATCCGCGGTCATCGAGCGCCACAGACGGCGCGAGGAAAGCGTCGACCCGCCGCTATCTCGACAGGTCCCGGCTCGATGACAAACTCGCGGAAGCGAACTGATCATCGTGCCATGGACGGCCATGGTCCAAAGTGCACATCTTTTCGGGCACTACCGAGAAGGTCCCAGCTTTACAGGGGGTATTAATGACCTTTATCTCACGGGCGGCGCGCTATGTGCTCAGAAAACGAGTGCGCACCGCGGTGCTGTTCATTGTGCTGACCATCATAACGGCGAGTATGCTGTCCGCGACCGCGGTTTCTCAGGCAGCTCAACATGAGGCCGGACAGATTGAGAAACAGGCGGTCGGCGGATTCGTGCTGGCCAGTAACCTGCAAGGCAGCATGCTGACGCCTCGCGGAGGCGGAATGGTTCGTCCCGCCGATGTGCAACGAATCTCGAAGCTGTCCGGGGTTGGCTCGTGCATGGTCAGGCAGAACGCCACCGCCGATCTCGTGGGAGCCAGCGTGGTGAAGGTCCCCGGCGGCGATGATTACGATGCGGAGAAAGAACAGCAGTTCGGCAATACGGCCAACGTCATAGGCACAAACGATTCGTCAAAACTCAATGTGTTCACGTCCCACACGCTCGGCATGGTCGAAGGACGTCATCTAAAGGCGTCCGATAAGCATATGTCGATGGTCCATGAGGATCTCGCCAAAACCAATGGGCTTAAAGTCGGCGATACCCTCACGCTCAAGGCCAATCCATATGATGCCGACAATGAGTCGCATTCGACGGCGACCGTCAAAACCACCATCGTCGGAATATTCAAAGGGGACAGCGACAGAAAGGTATCCAGCCGCGCGGAACTCACCTCCAACACCGTGTACACCGATTTGGACACTACAAGTACTCTGTACCAGTACAAGGCCGGCAAGGAAATATACCAGGATGCCACTTTCGTTCTGGACAGGGGTGTCGACGTGGAGAAAACCATGGAAGCGGCGAAGAAGCTTCCGGTGGATTGGAACAACTACCAGATCACGCGCAATGACCAATATACGTCGAGCATGCTGAATGCCGCCCGAAGTGTGCGCTCCATGATGCGCGGCGCTTTGATCGGCGTGACCATCTCGGCAGTGATAGTCCTCAGCCTCATGCTCTTGCTGTGGATGAACGACCGACGTCAGGAGATGGGCGTATTGGTGTCCCTCGGCATCGGCAAGCCATCCCTGATCGCCCAATATCTAACCGAGATGATTCTGATCGGCCTGCCGTCCCTGGTCCTCGGATGGCTGTGCGCACGGGGAGCGGCCCAATGGCTTGGCACCTCGGCCCTCCGTTCCGTGAACGCCTCCGCGGCGAAGGAACTGAGCAGCATGGGACAGGTCGGCGGCGATCTTGAGTCCAATATGTCGGTTCGTACCTTGGATTCGCTCACGGTATCGATCGACACAACCACCGTACTGTATGTATCGCTCGGCCTGCTGGCGGTGATGCTGGTATGCGTCGCCATATCGTGCATACCGATGCTGCGCAAGTCGCCACGAAGCCTGTCGGAGCTCCGATGACGGGCATGAACGTGTGGAAGCGTGCCACGCTGGCAATCGTACGTAAACCGGTACGCAGCGGAATCATCGGACTGTTGATGCTGATGGTTTTCACCAGTCTCGTGGCTCAGGTCGGAGCGTCAACGGCGCTTCAGAAAATGTCCGACGATATCGGCGGAAGCCTGGGAATAGGTTTTACCGTCGACACCGGCGAGAATCCCGTCAGCCCAAAGGAAGCGAGCCGGTTCTCACGCATCCCCGGCGTAGGGAAAACCGTTTACGAACGTAAGACCCTGGCGCAGGTGGATGGCGCGCATCCGGTTGTCCCCGAACATGGTCCTCGACTGGATTCCGGCCTATCCACGCAGGTCAGCGTGCTGGGCACCACTGACTCCTCGTTGTCCGAAGAGTTCCAAAGCGGCCTGTACCGGTTGGAACAAGGACACCACATTTCAGGTAATGGCCGGAACGTACTGATTCACCGGGATTTCGCACGTGAGAATGGACTATCGGTGGGATCGACCTTCCGACTCAGTCAGGAAGGCCGCGATTCCACCGTTCGCGTGGCCGGAATCTTCTCTGGCAATGTACAGGCACAGAGCCCTATGCCATCGGACGCATCGGAGAATCTCATCTATTCGGGCGCTCAAGTGGTTTCCGCGCTGACCGGAGAGGAACGGGTCGGCACGATCCGGTGCCTCTCGGATAATCCGCGGGATCTTTCCGCAGCAATGGCCCAAGCAAAAAAAATCGCCGGAAGCGAGTATGGCGTCACCGATGACTCGGCGCAGCTTTCCGGCGTGCTGCAGTCGGTGGAAACGGTACGCGATCTGGTCCGCATGGTGCTGTTGTCCGTCTGCCTGGCCGATGTGCTGGTATTGGGCATGGCGCTTGTCTTCTGGATCCGCTCACGCATCCATGAGATAGGCACCCTTCTGGCCCTCGGCATCGGCAAGATGCAGATTATCGCCCAGTTCGCGATCGAAACCGGTCTCATGGCTGTGGTCGCCGCCCTGTGCTCGCTGGGAACGGGCTCCCTATTGTCCGGTTACGTGTCCTCGCTCCTGCTGCACGATTCGGGAGTCGCACCTCTTGAATCATTGCAGGTGGAGGCTCTGCCGCCGGAACAGACGCTGCTCATCCTGCTGCTCGGATGCGCGGTCATCGCAATCGCGCTTGCCGTGTCGTGCGCCGCAGTGCTGGCCAAATCCCCGAAATCCATTCTTTCCTCTATGCGTTAGGAGATACTAATCATGACTATCTGTCTGCAATTGGACCATGTCAATTACTCATATGGCGCGGCGAAGATTCGCGTTCTTTCGGACGTGAACGCAGATTTCGAATCCGGAAAGATGTATGCGATAACCGGTCCATCGGGAGCGGGAAAGAGCACTTTGCTGTCTCTGTTGGCCGGTCTGGATGCCCCCTCTGATGGAGTGGTTCGTTTTGAGGGCGAGGATATAGCTGCGACGGGTTATTCAAAGCACCGTCGCGAGCACGTGTCCTTGGTGTTCCAGGACCATAATCTGATCGACTATCTCACCCCCGAAGAGAATCTGCGCCTGGTCAATCCCAAGGCCGATATGAAGATCCTCGAGGATCTGGGGCTGAGCCGTGAGGAATCGAAGCGCAACATCATGCACTTGTCGGGTGGCCAACGTCAGCGGGTGGCGGTCGGCCGCGCCCTAGTGGCGCCCGGCCGCGCGATTCTGGCGGATGAACCGACTGGCAGCCTGGATCCGGAAATGACTGATGAGGTGATTGATCTTTTGCGGCATGCCGCTCATCAACTCGGTAAATGTGTCATTGTGGTGACGCATTCCAAACGTGTCGCCGATTCCGCCGATGCCGTTTACACTCTCAGACATAAGAAGCTAGCCAAGGCATAGCACTCTCGCACAGACCACGTCTTCCGTCGTGGCCGGCAAGAACCGCGCCAATGCCCCTTCCGCCATCGTCCTCGGCTGCGAAACGGGTTCGGGATTGCGTCGTGGATCGGTGACGTTTTTGGGACTCGTCACCGATCCACGACGCCCATGCCGACCCCCGTCCTGATTCGCACTCGTCCCGATCGGACCACACGCCCGTCCGGCATCGACAGAAGTAAGAACGGCCGGGACATGCCCAGGAAAGAAACGAACCCGCCTCATCGAAAAGGAACCAAAAATGACCGCACGACACATCGACGCCACGGACAAGACGGACGGTTCCATGATTCGGACGTCGCGTCCGACGAGGTCACGGGAGCGATAATCGCCATCGAAGGTCCGAAGAGCCTCCAACTGTCCGACGCCACGGCGATCGTCGGCGGCGTGCAGAAGCGCCTCACCGACAAGGTCGAAATCATATGGGGCCTGAATTTCACCGACGAGGACGTCCTGCGCGCCACCGTACTGCTCGCGACGCCAAGGAAATAACAGCTGTCTTTCGTCAAATAAATCTGCGTGTCGTCACCAGTTAATCTGAACACCATCGGCGTTCAAAATGGACACCGTCACCGGCGGCCGGGTTGGTTCCGCTCTTTTCGTTTATTTCATCAGGGAGTGGCTGTTGCGGTATGACTCGCCACGGAACCTGACGATCCTTCCGTGGTGCACGATGCGGTCGATGACCGCGGCGGCCATGTCGCCGTCTCCGAACACCTCGCCCCACCGTCCGAACTCCAGGTTCGTGGTGAACACCACGCTCCGCTTCTCGTAGGAATCCGCGACGACCTGGAACAGGAGCCTGGCCCCGTCGATGTCGATCGGCAGGTAGCCCAGCTCGTCGATGACCAGCAGCCTGGCGCGGCCTATCGCGCGCAGTTCCGCGTCGAGCCGGTTCTCGTCCCTCGCCCGCCGCAAACGCATCACCAGCGACGACGCGGTGAAGAACCTCACCGGCATGCCCCTCTCGCACGCCAGCATGCCCGTGGCGATCGCCATGTGCGTCTTGCCGCATCCCACGTCGCCGTAGAGCACGAGGTCCTCGGCCCGGTCCACGAAACCGAGGTCCATGAGCTGCTCGCGCCCCCAGTCGGCGGGGAACGACGCCATGCCCCAGTCGTATCCGTCGAAGCCCTTGACGCACGGGAATCCCGCGTTCCTGATCAGCCTGGCGCGCCTGGATTCCGTCCGGCTGGCGTTCTCGGCCCTGAACAGGTCGGCCAGCACGCCGAGCTGGCCGGGCGTGGCGCCCGCGACCACGGAACGCAGCACGCTCCTGGTCAACGGCAGCCCGCATGCGAGCTCCATGACCTCGTCCGGGGTGGACTTGCTCACGGTCCGCCCGCCCCTGCGTCCGCCCGCCGCGGCGTCCGTCGACTCACTCATCGCCGTCCTCCCTCATGAACCTGCTGTACGTGTCGAGCCTGGCCCTCGATTCGGGACCGTCGCCCTGCGCGATCCGCCTGGCCGTCTGGTCGATCGCGGCCCTGTCGGGCCTTCTGCCCGCGGCGACGATCTCGACGACGGCCATGACGGCCGCACGGAAGCCACTCACCACGGCCGCGTGGCGGATGTCGTCGACCAGCAGGCCGCGTTCGCGCGGCTCCATCCGGTCGAGCAGCACGCGCGTCTCCTCCGGGAAGTCGGAGCGTATGGGACTCTCGCCCCACGAACGCGGCTTGCGTGCGATGATGGCGAGCAGCGACAGCGGGTCCATCGCGGTGTCGGGGCTGCGCCCCCACCTGCGCTCCAACGTGACGATCGGCTCGCCGTCCATGGAACGCAGCTCGACCCGCAGGGCCCGCACGCCGGCCATGAGACGCATGGAATGCCATTTCGGGCCCGCGAGGTAGCGGTTCGAGTCGATCGTGACCGTTCCGGTCCTGTCGGCCTTCACCCCGCGCCAGTCGCACGCGTCGAACATGGACGGCGGCAGCGGGAGCATGTGGTCGAGGTCCGTCTCGAACAGGTCCCGGATCGGCACGTCCTCGCGGTAGTGGACGCCGCGCGCGATCTCGTCGCAGCGTTCCAACCACGCGTCCGTGAGCCGGTCCCATCCCTCCGCGGACGGCGTCGGCACCATCAGGTTGCGGCGCAGGAAACCGACCGCGTTCTCCGTGCTTCCCTTCTCCCAGCCGGAATAGGGGTTGCAGAACCTCGTCTCGAAGCCGTAGTGCGCGCAGAACAGCGAGAACAGCCTCGTCTGGGTGACGGTCCCGTCGGCCCTGCGGTGGCCGACCCCGGTGGCGTTGTCGAACACTAGCACGCGGGGGACCATGCCGGCATGGGAGAACACCTTGTTCAGACCATGGCACACGCATTCCGCGGTCTCTCCCGGCAGCGCGGCCACGTATCTCATGTTCGAGTACGGGAACGAGACCACCAGGAAATGCACGGTCCGTTCCACGCCGGCGACCACGGCCAGGGCCTGGCCGAAATCGACCTGCGCGCTGCCCGGCGCCCATTCCAGCTCACTGAACCCCTCGGCCTCGCCGCGGTGGCGTTGGCGCCAGCGCTTGACCCATCGCTGCACCGACGAATAACTGCCCTCGAAGCCGCATTCCTCCACGAGCCGCTCGTGTACGCGCCGGGCGGTGTGCCGCTGTTTGCGTGGCATGCGCCGGTCGGCCTCGAGCCATTCGTCGGCCTTGCGCGCGTACTCGCCCGCGACCAGGGAACGGCTCGCAGTTCCCCGGTCGGCGGAACGGGCGAATAATCGCGGGTCGCGTACTTGACCACGGTCGTCCGCGAAACGCCCAGTTCCCTAGCTATCTGCGTATGCGTCAGGCCTTTCGTCTCGAGCTGCCTGATACTCTGTTGAATACGCACCGGTGTCGTCATTCCTTTCCTCCCGAGGACCATGTGTTGGTTGTTAGCACTCGGGAATCTATCAGGAACCGTACGGCACCGGCGCTTCTCTTCCGCCGATGCCGTTTCCAGCCGCCGACCGTGTCCGATATGAACGCTCACACCGTTCAGATTTGGTGGTGACGCCGTACACGTTTATTTGACCATAAACAGCCACTCGCGATTATGCGGATCCTCGGCATCCTGCTGGCGATCTACGCGGCCTGCACCCTGCTCGGCTTCATCCGCCAGGCACTATTCGCTGTCACCATCGGCCGGCAGCATGGACATTGTTCAATCTGCTATGGAATAAAAGCCACCATTATTCTTCCATTCGATTAGCCAATAGCCCAAGAAAAGTAATGCATTACCTTTAAAAGGAATTAGGAATGCACAAGCACTGAGCACCTTTTATAAAAATTATAATTGCATAAGCTTTACACCAAATCTCTCAATTTCATTCGCAAATTCAGCACAATATTTGCTGGACAGCAATTTGTTCGGAGTGTAGCCACTAAGATCAATGTTGTTAATCCATTCAATCCCCCAATACTTCCCAATTTCTTGTTCCTTAAGCGTAGCCGTAAGAATCACTTGATTTTCAAGATCTTTAAAGAGCGGAAGCATCTTTTCTTCACGCCCAGTCGAAAGTTCTTCAGCTCTAAATGAATCCACAAGAATAGGCAATTGATGGTGCAAACAGTCTACCAAAGCATACATTCTGGCCATCAAGAATTCTGTAGCTTCGCTACCGCTGTAGGGTTTCCCTTCTGTTGTGAATAAATCAGAGTAATCAGAAGACCCATCATTATTTCCAAGTTTCCTACGTATTTTATTCATCTTCGCGACAATTTTATCTTTTAGATTTTTCCTATCTACCTTATTTTTCGCGCTAATCTGCTTGTCTGTTTTGATTATGCGATCGACGTTCGAAAGCTCATCGGCAATTAACGTCAGTTCCTTATCGATATCCTCTAAACTTATATAATCTTCTCTATATACGAAAATATCTTCCAGAGTAATATTACGAGAATCAGTTATCTTATTAAAGCGAGTTTGCTTTTCCCGAATTTCTAGATCAAGTTCCTTTGCTATATTCTCTTGTTCACTAATTCGTTCTTTCAGAGAATTAATAATCTGACTTCTCATGTCACTTGTAGTTATATCGAATATAAATTTAGAACCATTCATTCGATATCCGATTTCACGCGATCCACAGACGAGACATTCGAGCGAATCGACATCAAGACTGTTATTAAGTGACCGCAATTGACAAAGAACCCCTTCATTTTTCACCTTGCGAGTCAGAAATCGGTTTTTCTGTTTTTTTAATTCAGTAATTTCATTCCCTAGTTTTTCGAGCTCCGCAATCAACCTATCGGTTTCTTCACGATCCGCAGTTGGACTAATGGCAGTAAGCGCCGAGCCCATTTTGCTGAGTTTTTTTGACTTCTTGGATAATTCTTTTTTACGAGTCTCTAGCTTCTGTTTTTTATTCTTTATTTCAGTCAATTCCCCATCATTGAGAGTTTTGCCTACAAGACCAGCCTGAGCATATATCATTTCCATGAAATCATCTTTTTTGTAACGCCCTCCATAAATTCGTGCGGTATTACGCTTAGCCTGAGGCATAAAAGCCATTTGCTCAAATAAATCAGTTGAGACAATATGCACTTTGCCATCTTTGATAATTCGAGGGAGTTCAAAAATATGATTGCTCCAATAACGATCAAAATCATGAACTGATTCGATTGGCGTGACGGTATCTCCTTCTTTTATTATGAAAGTATTCCCACTACGCAAAATCGACAGGGACCGGTTCCCGTTAATCTCTAAATCGATTAGAAAAACATAATCCTCAGCAGGAAAGCTTGCAGGAAACATTGGGGCAGAACCAAGTGCATACATCATCGCTTGCATAATAAGAGTTTTCCCGACATGATTTTCACTGCTAGAAATGATGTTAAGCCCATTCGTAAAACCGGATTGAATATAGGCTTCCGAACTATTACCAAAAGCTATTTGTTTTATTGTAATCATACCTTCAGATGATCCTTAATATTCGCAATAAAATAGAGTACAGACTGCTTATTTAACTGCTGACATGCCAGCACCTTTTTCTCATCAAGTCTATCAAAAATTGTATTAATATCTGCATCATGATCATTAGTCAATTCTGATACAACATTGTCAAGCAGCTCCCAGAAAGCTTCTTTGCTGTTTTTATCAAAGAATTGAAGATTAATATACTGTTGACAACTTTCAAGTATTGCATCCTCATCTTCTGGCGGCATAGAACGAAGATATTCATTAAAGCTAGGCGGGCAACCGGATTTCATTAAATCGTAATTAATAACACGTTGAATAATAAGAAGTTCAATTTTCCTTCGCTCTAAAACCCGAGCACATTCATATACTTGATCCGGTTTTTTAATTGATTTATTTACGATAGAAGGTTTATTTTTAAAAATTGATTGAGCGTTTCTTATTTCATTAAAAATTGCCTGAAGTCTTCTTGAACTTGGCATAAATGCAGGTGATACTTTAACCAATGGACGTATATAATCAGTCTCACTAGGTTTTGACAGCGCGAATTTTACCTCATGAAGAAAATCATTAATCTTTTCATCCGAAGCCAGTGAATCGTTAATATATTTTTTATTACTACACTCTTCCTTCAATCCATTATAAATACTTTTCTGCGCCTCTGAAGTAACGTCTTTAAATCTAAAACAATCTAATGTTTTATCCTTCAGGACCGTCGACGATATCCCGTCGACAAAAAGCGTATAGCTCTTAAAATAATGAGAAAATTCAGAAATATAATTCTTGAATAATGTTACAAGGTCTCTTCCAATTTCCTTTGGGCTAGTCTTCTTCGTTGCCTTTGACTGAACATCATATAAATGAGTAGAGAAATTATTCATTCCGGTAACATCATTGAAACAGTCAATGGCAAAAGCATCTATGTCATCTTTATCCTCATCGAAACAAAGAAGATGCAGTAAAGATTTAGCCTCAGCCCTATTTCCGGATGAGGTTGTTGCCTCAGAGGTATCGAATACATATACCATAGATATGTGCCCTTCCCCACATGTTATAAATCAGTAGCAATCGCGGATAGGCATTGTCCTGTTTTGTTGCCGCGACAACTAGACACCAACGAGCGAAAGGCATGCACTCATAGCGAGAAAACGTATATTCGGCATCACGTAACTCCGCTCTTACTCCCCAGTCTCACCTATTAATTAAGTTTTATGATATACCGAATACTGTAGATAATATCCATTTCTTTTTTTGAAAATGCAAATCTTATGCAGAGATGCATGCCAATAGCCGTGCATCTCATTGCTATATTTCGTCAAAGGGATATAAGGTTCCAATGATCTGTCAATTATTGACTGGTCAATATAACCCGAAAACATATACTGATATGAGCATTGCCAGTTTCAGAATTCTGCTGGATTAGGTAGTTCATGGTCTAGCGCCCGCTCATGACCAGCCGTAGCATTATTGAACTACATTTTTTGTATTTTAATGGCTTAAATGGATGTTGGAGGCATGCTTCTGTTTTGCATCCATAGACGGGATGGAAATAATGAACTATATCAAGACTTGAGAAGAATAGTAAAGGTTAGGAATAGGCAAGACGGCGTAGCCACTGACTTTACTTTTGACGAACTGTTACGACGTCTTAAGCAGTTGTACTGCTTTGACAAAATGGATGACAGCATGGCTGAAACAAACTCTACTGATTTCGAAGCCGATGATCCATGGCAAGCATGGTGTGATGCTTAGGCTGTAAATTGGGGAACTGCGCAGTTGTGCCATCAAGAATGCTACACACGCTTTATCTAGAGAGGATCTACCACAACATTACCCCCTAAATAAGCTATATCCATTGGATCGAGATGGAATTTGACCGTTTCTCTTTTCTTACGCCCCAAACGAGAGTACTCAATGCTAACGCTCTGCGAACCGCAATGAGTTGATGAGAGCATCTCTTCATACTCACCGCGACCCGTAAACAGCAGAGTGACTTCTGCTTTGGGACTTAAGTATGTTACTTTACGCTCACGTAATTCTTGTTGAGGATCTCCAGCTGAATGAGAAGCCATCGGCCAAGGAATACCTGGATGGATGTTAACTATGACATCCTGCGCAGGCATGGTCCCCTCATTGACCAAAACATAAGATATCGATTCAGAACGAAACTCACTCTTACTGTAATGATATTCTTTCTTTATTCGGACCAGCAAAATTGGTCTATGAGCGTTACGGTATTCTTCCCAAGCAATGAATGCGCCCAAAACGGCTACGAGGCACGCAAAAGCTTCGATTGACGACTGAAAAAGCGCGACGGCATCTCCCGCTTGCATTCCATGGCAGGAGCCATATGCCATACAGATTTCGAAGATCACAATAAACGACAACAAGAAACCAAAAAGGAGCCCACAGATTTGCATGAATCGTTTCATTGTCCATCCCTGATTAGAAGCACGTCAATTAAATGAAATCATATATGATGAGTACTGTACTAGGAATCGGAAGGAGAACGGCGTATGCCGCAAAGTTCTTTATGCTTTCAGAAGGCAGAGCTTCCCAGAATTTTTCATTGCTGTACTAGCGCCCCTTCCGCCAATTGTCCAAACTGCTATGTGCAAAACGAAATTCGGACTGTGATCGCCTCTGATTTCCCTGCACCAGGCGCTCACTTTAGTGCCATCGGAACCATTCTTGGACGCATTCAACAGGCTGAACAGGGGAACCTAGATGAGGATGACTCCGATCCGGTTCATAAAATCGTATCAGAACCAGACATATGGGAAATCAGGTGGACTTTAAGAGGAGCACCTTATCGTCTCTACTATGCAGAAGAACTTAATAGAAAACCTGAATTCATCGCCTTAAAATTTACAAAAAATGGGTTGACGGATCCGACGAAGAAATACGCGCCCATCAGAATGGAGACGCCAAAATCGCACAGGAACGTTTTGAAAACGCCAGCAAATATCACTGGGGACACGATACAGATAGCAAACGTTGCAAATTCTGTTTCAATAACAATCCAAGCAATTGGTTGTAAGGAGACACCAATGAACAAGCATTTGGACTCGCAAACGCCCGAAGCGTATATTGCTTTAGCAACTGATTTAGAATCCGACTATCTGAAGACAAAGCATTTCCTCATTTCCAGAAGGAAAATGCTGAATATCACAGAAGAAGAAGTCGCTTCATTTCTTGGAATCCCTGTTTCAAAGGTAAAAGCCTTTGAACAATACGACTATGACCCTCAAATTTCAGAGCTAAATGCTTACGCCATGACCCTTGGAGTCCGTATCAATCCCTCTCCCGAAGTTAATGAACAGTTCAAAGTTAACGAACAGTCCATGGCTATCCATTTTGAGAACGAAGAAACGACAAAACCTCTTCAATTTGAGGCAAATGCCAAACATTTATATGCACGTATTGGATCATTTGAATAAGGAGCCTTTATGCCTAGTGACAAAATGATAAAGCAATTCAGACCAGTTGAACTCAGCGCAAAAATGGTTCAATCATGGTCCGACGCTCCTGAAGCTCGCTATGCTGCAGGCATACAATTCAGTACCGCAGAAGAAGATAATAATGCGTTGCTCATAAAAATAAATGTTTCTTTTATTGAATATTTTTCCAAAAAAGACATAGATTCTTCCAAAGAACCCACTGTTACTGTTGAATGCATCTATTTAGTTGAGCAAACTAATCCAGATACTGATAAATCTGAATTAGTTTCCGACTTTTGGCCTTTTATCAGATGCGGAATACTCGTACAAACAAATTTACTAGGAAAGGATTTCTCAAGATGGCTACCGATCTCTATTGACGCAGAATCCATTCAAAAGAATTGATTCCAATGGGTCCGGCAGCGTTTTAGATTTATTCTTGTTTTTTATCTATATTTTCGAATATTCAGTTCAGCAATTCGGAGACCTTCTCAACGACAAGTCAGTCAAGCATGACCAAGAACGGTTCTGGTCAATCTGAACAATGCTCTCAGACATGATTCTCCAAGTTTTTGCGAATATAAAATCGTACATAGGACGTGGAGCATGTCCTCTTTGCATTAGAATTTACAAAAAAGCGCACGCCATGCGATAACGTCCGGATTCTTGCGCATTTTCGGATTTCGGCCTTGATGGAAAGGGACATGGACCGTGCCGGGTACGATTTTCAGTCGCCAGACAATGAAAAACCGCGATTGGAAAGAGGCACGGAGCCATGTCCAAGGAAATCATACAGTTCGACCAGGCCATGTTCGAGACCAAGCTCGACACCATGGTGCGAGAGAAGGTCGAGCGGATCGTCAACGCGATGCTCGACGCCGAGGCGGACGAGATCGCCAACGCCGCCAGATACGAGCGCACTGGGGAGCGGAAGGCATACAGGGCCGGCCACTACGAACGCAAGCTCACAGCCAAAGCCGGCAGACTCGCTTTGAAGGTGCCCAAGCTCAAAGGCGCGGTCTTCGAATCCGCCGTCATCGAACGCTACCGGCGGCGTGAGCAGAGCGTCGAGGAATCCCTGATCGACATGTACCTGGCGGGTGTCTCCACCAGACAGGTCGACGACATCAGCCAATTGCTGTGGGGAGACCGCATGCCCTCGCAGACATTGAGCGACAAACTCAGGAAGGTGTACGAGGACATCGACTCGTGGGCGCACGAGGCCGTTGGAATCGGAGTGTCCGTACGTGTTCATGGACGGCGTGTGGCACAAGCGCTCCTGGGGCGGGCACGTGGAGAACGTGAGCGTGCTCGTCGCCATCGGCGTGGACTCCGAGGGCCGCCGGGAGGTCATCGGCGTCGCCGAGGGCATGAAGGAGGACGGGGACAGCTGGGAGCAGTTCGTCAGAGGCATGATCGAACGCGGCCTCAAGGGCGTCCGGCTGGTGGTCGGAGACCGGTGCGCCGGGCTCGTCTCCACGGTCAATTCCATGCTGCCGAAGGCGAGATGCCAGCGGTGCATGGTGCACTTCATGCGCAACGTGCTCTCCAAGACGCCGCCCACCCACAGGCAATGGGCGTCGGCGGCCCTGAAGGCGATATTCGCCATGGAATCCCGGGAATCCGCCCTGGCAAAGGCGGAGTCCGTCGCCGCGGAGATGGAGGCCAGGAGGCTGAAGGCCGCCGCGAACTGCCTGCGCGAGGGGGTCGGCGAGACGACCACGTACCTGCTGCCGGAGTTCCCGGACGGACACCGCAGGCGCATCCGCACGAACAACATGATCGAGCGATTGAACCGGGAGATCCGGCGGCGCACGCGCGTCGTGGGCAGCTTCCCCGACGGGAACAGCGCCCTCATGCTCGTCTGCGCGAGGATCAGATACGTCACCAACAACGAATGGTCGACCCGCCGCTACCTCGACATGTCCCGACTCGATGACACCCTACAGGCAGCGAACTGATCATCGCGCCATGGACGGCCATGATCCAAAGTGCGCAACCTTTCGGGCACTACCCCGCAATGCGAATCATTACCCAAGAACCACTTAAAAATTATGACACTTTTACCGATCCGTTAAGCACTACAACATCCATTTGTTAAAAACCAATAATTGCAATTGCTTGACCAAAAGCGAAATCATCAAATTACTTTCAATGTTTTAATCAGACTATCGGTAAGTCCTTTAAGACCCCAATCATTATCCTTGTGAAAGAAAATTGTACGAAACTGACTCACATCAAACGGCAATGTTTGACTATTGTCCTTTTCACATATCGGAATCACAACACGTCCACGAGCATGTGCCATTCCCATTTCGTAGAAAACATTAGGATTCGATCCACTTAAATCGACAATAATAGCCTTAGAGCCCTCGATAAGCTCTAAAATATTTTTCTTAATGTCTTCAGGAGATACATATTCATCCGCTCGAACGCATTTAAAATCACACGCTGAAGCTGCATCTTTAATCGCTTTGTACACTGGGTCATTACCGGCCGTGAGATAACCACCCCCGAATGGCATCATCACACCGATTCTTCTCCCCTCAATTGCAACTTCCGGAAACTTCATCACGAAAGGACTATCCACAGGAGTAATTTGCTGTTGCTGCAAATTACCGAGCATACGATACGGATCGCCACGCAGCACAATCCAGCGAGTTCTTTGTCCCAACCAACCATTTCGCGGCAGGAATGCGTTTAATTTAAATGCAGGAAACGAAGCAACCACTGTTTCAAGATAAGGATCATAGTTATCTTGTCCCAGATAGCCTATGCGTGCTGTTGCCGGACGGTCCTCATCATATTCAGGAGTCATGATAGTAGGCAGCTGCTGAAGCTTATGAAAGTCAGGATCCCCATCCTCGTCCTTAAACAGAGTAGAGACACTCTTCTGTGTTTCTTCAAAAATCCTGTCTTCAGGAAACGCGTATCTTTTATGCTCACCAATTATGACATTGAAAAAATCAGTCATAACAATCCCCTTCCATGCTTGATCTCAGATAGCTATGTTCAAAATATATGCCGCTCTATTTCACAAGGCAAAATCATGTTGGATTCGCTCGTGTTTACATGTTTATGCCGGCAAGAAACAACTGAGTTTCTGCATATTCTTGTTTTCAACTATCGACATGATGAGATTAAACCGGCATTGTCACTATATATGAATTTATCATATTGATTTCTAGGTGAATATCCACACCCCCTGCCCAAAAGAACTTTACAGAAAACTTCTGGAGATGCATGACGTTGCTACAAGGGATACGATTTTGGCGGATCTGGTGAATCATCTGGCTGAAACAATGAATTTTGATGGTGAAATTCGTCCTTCGGATTTCAGCAGAGGACTGTACGTCGAATGACATATAACGAAAATAATTCCTGATCATTATGCGCAAAACTCGAATAATACCCATGTCTTACCGCACGTTCCCGATACACTGGTTAGTAGAGCAATAGTCAAGGCGGGGAACGTTTGAGACAGGCAGTCATCGAAGGCGATGACCGGATCCAGGCAACCGCTTCGAGAGAGGTATTGAGATGAGAAAACCAATCGTCACCGCACTGTCCGTCATGCTTAGCGCGGCGATCACTTTGAGTCTGACCGCGACAGCCAGCTACGCCCAGGACGAAGTCACGGCAGACACTGCTCCGAACACGGTACAGACGCAGGCGCAACCAGAGACAGAAGCAACCATACAGCCTGAAGCAAACACTCAATCTGAAACAAACACGGCAGAAGCACAGACGCAAGCACCAGCGCAGTCAGAGACTGACGCGCAACCGCAGACAGAATCAGAAACGCAGCCAGGTCCAAACGCGCAAACGCAGCCACAAGCCACAACCACTACACAACCGGAAGCACAACCAGAAACCCAACCAGCACCGGAAACACAGCAGGACACCGCTACCCCACTGCAAACCCAAAGCACGGATAACACCATCCGCGCGGCCATGAACGGCTACGCCCATTCCGCTTCATCTGATTCGCAGAATGGAATCACGCTGACCGCCTATTGGAACGATCCGAAGCTGGGCAGCCCCACCACATTCCATGTCGAGGCCTCAGGAGGGTCAGGCAATTATCAATTCCGCATGGATGCCCCCTCATACAGCAATCCTGATGAATGGTCCTTCGAATCCGTCGCAGATCCGAGTCGCGGCGAATGGACCAAATACACCGCCGAGGAAGCCTCACACGACTACACGTTCACCATGACCGCCAGCGGAACATACAATTACCGCTTCTTCCTCATGGACAAGGCATCAAGCATGTACTACATGCGCGTCACGTTCAACGTCCCGGTCTCCGACCCGAACTATCCTTCGGTCGCCGACCGTGTGAACGCCGCGGTGGCCCAGTGCAACAAGGAGACCGATGGTTCGGAATACGCCAAGGCCCTGTGGCTGCATGACTGGCTCCTCGACCAGATGCAGTACGACAACTCCCTGAAATGGAGCAGCCCTGAAAGCGCCCTCACCCGAGGTCTCGGCACCTGTCAGTCCTACGAATCCGCATACAGCAAGCTGCTGACCGCCGCGGGCATTGAGAACAGCGAGACTCGGGACACCTATGACGCCCATACTTGGAACGCCGCGAAGCTGGACGGCAAGTGGTACCAGGTCGACTGCACCTGGGATGACAGCGATGACCACTGGTACAACTTCGATCAGCGTCACCTGTATTTCGGTCTGACCGACGAGCTCATGGCCATAGCGCACCCGGGCCACGCCCAAACCTACCAGGCCGACGGCTACGCGACCCGTTCCACTTCCTTGGAGGACAATTACTTCGTACGCAACGGCGATGCAAAGCAGTGGGCCAATTCCTATGCGGACCGGATTCAGAAGCATCTTGATGCGCTTGAGACGTCCTTCACCATCGGCGTGGACAACGACTCGTATCCACCCAGCATCAAGAACATCGTCAACAGCATCACTGCCTATGCGATGAATCAGGAAACCTGGAAAGCCCCGAACCACACCGTCCAGCTGACCGCGACCAGGAAGGACGACAGCAACTTCGCATTCGCCGTGCAATACAATGACATCCCCGTCGATTCCATCACGATTTCCGGCGATGGGGTCAAGGATGGCAAAATCACGTTGAAGTCGGGCAAATCAGTCCAGCTGACCGCGACCGTGAAACCCGATAACGCCACAAACAAGAAGGTCACCTGGACCAGTTCCGATTCCGCAATCGCAAGCGTGAGCAGCACAGGCCTTGTGAAAGCGGGAGCACAAGCGGGAACCACGAAGGTAACCGCAACTGCTGGCGATACGAACGCATCCATAGCCATAACAGTGTCAGGCCAGACCGATCGCGATGTGTTGGATGCTTTGGCTTCCTCGCACCGCGCAGACCTGGCCGACGGCACGTATGTCGTGGCCTCCGCCCTGGACGGAGGCAAAGTCCTGGATGTATCCAATGGTTCCCACGACAACGGAGCGAATGTGCAATTGTGGACGTCGAATGGAACCACTGCCCAGAAGTGGATGATGTCCCACGACAAGAAAGGCTACGTGACCCTGACGAACACGGGTTCCGGCAAGCCCATGGACGTGAGATACGGCGAGGCGCATGAAGGAACAAGCATACAGCAGTGGGATTCGAACGGTACTCGATCCCAGAAGTGGATCGCCATACAAGACGGATCATCCTACAAATTCGTCTCCGCACTCAATTCATCCCTCGTTCTGGACGTGAGATACGGCGAAACCACCAACGGAACAAACGTGCAGCTCTGGACATCGAACAACTCGAAAGCCCAACAATGGACCTTCTTTCCTTCCCCCGCTATGCATTAGGCAGATAACAGAAACGGTTCCAGATAATAAATTAATGCGTAAACTTCGCCAATATACGATAAAATATTGGTCCGTTCTCTGCTATGTCGATATAAAAATACCCACAAAGAAGCTTACAGACATCTCTTTACGGTGCAAAGAAATAAATTTCCAAATATTACACAGCACAAATATTCTTTAATATGATATTTAACAAAAGTGTGATTGCTCTTCAACATAAGACAATCACACTTAAACATCATGAACAAATTAAGAAATTACTTTGTTAGAAATTCATGCTCTAAATAGTTGTATATCTCCTTGGACTCAGGAAGAGTAAACTTTCTAGCAAATAGAATATCAGGATCAGACAACACATCAATGTCTCTTTCAGTAATCGAACGAGGCGACCAATCCCTACCTGTAATTTGCACCCATTCCATATAACGAAGATTGCCCTTGGAAGAAAGAGTCTCACGCAACGGCGTGTCCCATATTTCAGAAAGAAGAAAAACTTCATCGCAGCAGTAAGTCCAACGGTACTCTTTAGCGATCCTCTTCTGATTACGCACAATCAATTCAATTACCTCATCGGTAACGCTAATCCAATTGCTGTGCCTTTTCATTGGTCGCTGTTTGAAGCGTCGGACACCAACCATTTTTTGCATATAACAGCATGCAAAATCAATATATTTCCAAATATTTCGTTTCTTTCCAACAAAACGCTCATGGAACAGATGATATTGCTCAAATCTCATTCGAAATCTAGGAGAAACATCATCAATATCTTTGAGAGAAATAAAATTCTTTCCATCTTCTTTTTTAAAAAAGTCATGAATATATTCTTGACTTTTCACAGGGTAATCCACACCGGAAAGAAGATGATAATACCTATATCCGCCATGATTATATGCCATAGAAAATAGATTTAACTCTGCCTGTATTTGGGACTGTCCTCCCCAAGTTATATCCAGTCTTGGCGCAAAATATAAACCACTTTTATGAACTTGCTCTTCCAAGTCCCTGATTGAAAAACACGTTGACTTAGAATCCAAATGAACATATATATCATTATCTGCATAGTCAAGCGCGGCAAGTAGGCGCATCAATTCGGCAGGCCTGTCGTGCGCAATGATTAAAAATGCATGCTTCATCAAATACTCCTTAAATCCAAGTGTGGCTTCCAATAGGAAAAAGTTTCAATATTTATCAATATTAATTAACGTTTTCATGAAGTTGCGCTTAAAATCAACCCAATTCAACAAATACATGTGAAGCCTCGCGAAGAATATCCGTATCATATCTTGAAAGCTTATATAAAAACGTAGTTTCATCAGCGACGGAGTCGAAACCAGCATTCCGGATAGGTGCATAGCCTTGTAAAAAGGCCTGCAGAGATTCACATTTCTTGTTATTGTTAGATATAAGTTTATATGACGCCGCAATCGAACGAACTCGTGTCCTTAACAAATAAGATATTTGATATGACATAAAATAATCAATTGAAGTATCAATTTTCTCACAATATTCGAGAAAGAGTTCGCAAAAACCTTTATAAAATAAAGCATGAGGTTGACCTGCCATAGCATAAATTTGCCAATTTCGACCATCTGGTATGACCAACGAATAGGGGAAAAAGTCAAGTCCCTTAACTGACCAAAATGGTACTTTAAGAATCCAATCAGGAATATCCCGAACAAGCATGACAGAAGAGTCCAACCATATCCCACCATACTCTTCCAATAAAGCAGCACGAATATAATCACAGAGTAAAGCCGGACGAAGATTGCCCGCGTCGTATAAGGACATTATTGAATCTGGAATGTAGACCAATTTTCTAGCTTCAGAAAGATCAAGAAAATTAACCGGATGACCAGAAGAATGCTTCTTTATGGAATCAATACAGAACGACAATTCATGAGGAAATTCAGAAAAGCCTTGCAACCACAGCATCCAGATTGGAGCGTTTGCCAGTGCATTACCGTCAAAAGACTCTGCACTTTCAGACATAGAATCAAGGCATAAAAGAGTTTCGTTAAAAACTTTCGAATAAAAATTCAGAAGTATCCTATTCTGTGTCCTATACAAACCTTCCAAATTTTGTATAGGCCAGGGTTTTTCATTAAATGTATTAGATATTTTTTTTATTCCTTTTAGAAACAAAAATTCAGGAGGCAAATCATACCACTTTATTTTTTTCGACATCACTTCAGAACCTTCGACGCTTTCTTTTTTTGCATGAAACGCGTGACTTCTGGAAACACAAGACCGATGGAGAGCACTGCCATGGCAACAAATAAGCAGACCTGTAACCAATACACAGGATTACCATTAGATATCACTAAAAAAGATTGCAAGCATAAAATCATAATCAAGACAGATAATCTTATCCAAGGTATTTTAAAATAAATTATTTTAAGCGAAATTGCAAACCTCATACATAAAATGACAAAATTACTAACACACATTCCAAGACATGCACCGTACAATCCACAAGTTGGAATTAGAAGCCCCGTTATAAGAACATTCAGTAAAGCTCCGACACAAGTTGTAACAAATAGATTTTTTGTTTTCATCGCAGCAGTCGATATAGTCCCCAAAAACGAATTTAAAGAATTAAAAAAAACGGCAACAATCAATAGCGGCATCAATATCCAAGAAGAGAAGAAACCTTTTTGCAAAACGACTGTCGCAATCGGTTTCGCTATCAATATCAGTAAAGATGCCGACAAAGACAAGCCAGCTAATACAAATTTGAAGACAATCTCATAAAAACGTGCAAGTCCAGAATGCCTAAACTCTTGAAATACAGATAAGTTCCATGCTTGTTGAAATATTTGATAAACAGTCGTAATCAAATTAGGAATTTTACTCGCAGCCGCAAAAAGACCAGAAGCAGCAATACCAAGTAAACTAGTTATTAAGAAGCGATTGATGCTAGTACCAATCCACCAAAAGATAGAATTTGGGACAAGCGGCAATGCAAAAGAGACCATCTTTTTCAATAAGGCAACATCCGAGGAACTTGGTTTAGCAAGAATTAGTGTTAAATAATGTCCTTTTACAACATAAACTAAAACACAGATAATTCCAGAAATAATCATCGCATAAAAATACCCATATATTTTCATCCTAAGAAAGACTATGAAATAATACGAGCATGCTACATTACTAAGTGCAGAGATAATTGAACTAATTGGAATCAGTTTTATTTGATTTTGTATTCTTGCAACAGTACCAAAATATAATTGAAAAACACTGACTGCGTAATTTATTAAGAATAGAACTTTATAACGGCCGAGTCCACCAAAGAAAGAAAAATCCAGTAATGGTAAAAGAGCACCAGCAACTACTATGCTTAGTACAGTTATCTGAAGACCAATCAACATATAGCGAGTAGAATTGTTCTTATCATCTATCGCAAACCTAAGAACGGCATCCGTAATCGAAAAAGTGCACAACGGTGTCATTAAAGAGACAACGACAACAGACATATCAGTAATGCCATATTCCGATGCCGATAGATAAAATGTATAGAGCGGCACGAGCACAAAGCTAATAAACTTTACCGAAATCGAGCTTATAGCAAATAGTCCTGTATTCAGAAGTAGCTCTTTATATCTTCCCATAAAATATCTACTACCTTTAGTGATCTACTGCGATTAATGAATCAACACGCTTTATGTAATCAATTCATTCTTGACAACTGAATATTTCTAATATATGAAATTATTTGACTAAGGCAATAAACCTTGTTTTTTAGCATAAATAGCGAAACTCTTTTCGTTAACGAGAAGTCACCATACTTAATTGAAAGAAGCGCATCGGCAAAAACAGGTTGGCGAAGTGTTTCCTTATACTTACTATAGCGCTGTCGCCTATTCCAAGGAGCAGCACGATTGAACAAATAATGCTGCTGAATAAGCAGTAAATGGAATAGAACATAGCTGTTGAAGCTTTCATCGTATTTTTCTCTATCTAAAGCGTAATCAATGTGTCCTTTCATGCATTCAATTGCATTGACGATGCGAGACTCGTAATCCAAGCGAAATGTTGAAACAGTCGATGTTTGACTTCTTGTATATTGATACACTGTATCTGGAATATAGCCAATTGTTGATGCCTTGCTGCACGCGTCAAAGACAAAAGCCGTATCTTCACTCATCTGCATCTTGCAATCGAACACTATATCATTATCGATGATAAAGGATCGGCGGAATAATTTGCCCCAAACTAAACTAATACCTTTATCAGGACACAAAATATCTTGCTGAAAACGAGTAAGTCTGGAATCTTTGAAAATTGATTCTTTATCCATATAAGCATGATGTTCTATAGATGAGGATAAGACAGCATCATAACTACCTTGGACAATTTCACAGCCGTGTTTATCAGCATAACTGAGCATCTTTTTAAGAGCATATTCCGGCAGTTCATCATCTGCATCAACAAATGAAATATACCGACCTTTTGCAGATCGAATTCCTTCATTACGCGCAGCCGAAACTCCACCATGTTTAATGGTGACACAACTAACGTCAGGATATTCATCCATTATAGATAGGACGTCTTTATGAGGTACCCCGTCAAAGATAACAATGCATTCAACGTCAACGCCTTCATCTTTCTGCAAAGAAACACTCTTCAAACATCGTCTCAACTGATTAGCATTTGATTCATAGGATGGAATAATAATGGAGATTTCAGCCGAATCATTTGATGCCATTTCCATAATCAGTCCTTCCTTTTCTTGAGCATTGGTTCGACCTGTTCCTCGTACGCGGTCAATGCGGTGTCGATCACCTGGTGCATGTCGTAGTACTTGTACGTGCCCAGACGGCCGCCGAACACCGTGAGCGGCTCGGCCTTCGCGAGCTCCTCGTACCTCGCGTACAACGCCTTGTCGGCCTCC